>ERZ724522.789-NODE-789-length-19041-cov-4.051143_pt1 | contig 19041 bp, 17 predicted proteins | sample MGYA00376055_ERZ724522 | MGnify/ENA primary metagenome ERZ724522 (study PRJEB28724, sample SAMN07190884) | wastewater metagenome | isolation source: effluent of sewage treatment plant in Hong Hong | place: Hong Kong | collected 2016-03-17 ... | reverse complement strand
AAGACGGTGAACGACAGTCTTCAGCAAGAGTCACCAGCGCTGCACGCCGCCTGGGAAAAAGCTCAGAGGGATGTAGAAGTAAACAATAGCGGTGAAAATAGAGCCAGGCTGGCGCAGCTTAAAGACCTATTTGTTAAGATTCGCGAATACGGTCTAAAGCCTGATCCAGGTTCGCAGGCTTATCCTGGTGTTGGCGCTAACACTGAACTGAACACATCGCCGTTTCAGTTAGGCACCATGTCTGGTGACCGCGACAGTCCAGGATTGCTGTCGCCGCTCAAACTCATACAAGGCATAGACGCAGGCGCAGCAGGTCTGGCTGCGTTTAACAGGCAGCTGATTAAGCACAAATACAGTCCGTTAAGTAACGTCGATATTAGTAAGCCAGGTGTTCAGCGCTGGCTGGGTGAGCGGCTATACTCAACACTCGACGCTATAAAATCGGAACCGGACGCGTCAAAGAAACTTATCCTAGCTAGAGAGTTGCTAGGCGCGCCGCTGACAGTGCCTGACGAACACATTAAGCATGTTATCGACCAGATGTACGATAGGGCCAACGCAGTTGTTAATAATGGCGCTAGTGTAGACTCTTTGTTCGACGACATAGCTAGCGGTAGAAAAGCTGTCGACCCGAGCTTGGCTACTGAGATCAGCAAAAAGTGGCGAGATGCTAGCAGTGCCAACCCGACTGGGTTTGCGCGGCAGCTGGCAGGCGAGTCATCGCGACCCGTAGTGTCGATTAAGCCTAACGAATGGAATTACGACAACATATCAAGCCCGGTTAGCGCTAAGTTAGAGCTAGACAAAGTGCTAAAAATGAAACCAGACGCGCAAGCAGCAGCCGTAACGAAGCTGTTCGGCAATACTCCGCTAGCTCCGCATGTGTTAGTATCCGACGGCAAGGGTACTCGCGTCAATGTGGCCTTATTGCGCGCTATGCGCGAGTTTGCTGACCAGCCGCTGACACAGACGCTCGGAAAAACTTTTGAGTACAACCCGGATGCTGGTTTAGGCGACTCCTTGGCTAAGACGCTCGGCTTAGATAAACTGAAGCTAGACGACTTAAAAAGAATGGGCTTAGTGCAGGCCGACGGCGTTACGCTGGACCCAGTCAAATTAAAAGCGCTGGCTAGCCTAGACCCGGCGCAGTTGGCCAGTTCTGGCGCGGTTTTCGATTCAGGTAATGTGACGCCACGCGTCGATTTAGAGAATGCCGGTCGCCGCGCACATTTAGAACAGGCGCCGCATCTGTCGTATACTATGCCTAGGGTGCTTGAGGTGCTGACTGGAGGTCGCTACAATCCGTTTAGAGCGCCGATGAGAGCTGTGGACTGGGCGGTTAACTCACAACGTGTACCAGCTAAGGCGCTACGATGGGGAACTCGTTTTGGCGTCTTGCCCGGCATATCTACAGTCACGGCATTAAACAGCTTAGATCAGCAGTCTAAGGCGGAAGTCTTACTTAAGAAGCTAGACGAGATGGACATATCGCCAGAAGCGCGTGCCTCGCTGAAGAGACGCATATTAGAGTCTCAAAAAGCTGTTGGCATTAAAGAGCCATAAGGGTTAATCATGAGTCATATTAAAATAACTGGTCCTGACGCGTACAACTTCGACGTCAGGACTAGCAACTTAGTCAAGTACTCATCGAAAGGTCTTGTCGGTACCGATAAACTAGCACTAATCAAGTGCGCCGGTGAGGAGTTTGTCGCTAAGGCTAAAAAGATTAGTTTTGAGCCGGACGAGATTCCTTTGCACGTTATCGCGATGGGTTCTACCGAAGGTTACGGGCCGAACCGTAACGCCGACGGGTTTAAAGAAGCCTCATTGCGAAAATACGCTCAGACGTTTGTCAAATTTGCGCGTATATATCAGAATCATAAAAATAAAGATCCTGATAAAAGCTACGGCGTCGTCAAAATGGCGATGTACAACGACGCAATGCGTCGAGTAGAATTACTACTAGCGCTAAGTAAGTCAGCGTCGGCAGCGGCTAGAAACGGTGGGCTAGTTGACGAAAGTTTTGTTAAAGCGGCTGAGTCTGGTGAAGATATCCCCTGGTCGATGGCTTGCAAAATTCCATTCGACGTTTGCGCTGTGTGTGACAACAAGGCGCCAACCCGAAATGAATATTGCGACAGCATCAAAATGGGCGGTACCTGCTCCGGGCTAGGTTGCAAAAACGGTCTTGGCGAGGTACTAGAAAGCGGGCTTATTCAGCACGTTGATAACCCAGACCCGTGCTTCTTTGATATATCCAAAGTTAACCGTCCGGCTGACAGAACAGCGTACGGCGGATTAGCTGATTATCTACAGAAAGCAGCATCTCTCGGTAATCCGCGCGCGGTTATAGGTGGTGCTAAACTAGCAGAGCTTCTATCAGTAGAGGAGCCGTCCTGGCTGCGCACTGACGCTGATCTATTTGGTCACGTATTGAAGATGGCGGCAGACGCAGAGGAGCGGTTACACGCACTGGCAATCTCGTCACCGCATCTTGTTGGCGACATGGACCTATTAATGCCCAATCGTATAAACGTTTATATGATTGGTCCGCCGGGTTCGCAGTCCTCGTTGCAAAAATTAGCAGCGCTTAGTGCCAACAAGATTGTGCTATCGCCTAGAGATTTTGTTCACTGGATTGTCGGTAGCGAAAAAATGGCTGACGCATTGTTGCCATCGGTTCGCAAAAGCTTAATTGGTATATACACACGTATGTCCAAGCAAGCTAGCGTGGATACGCGGATATGTAACAATGAATTTGACCATCGAAACGCTGACGTTAATTCGTTAGACAAAGCATGGGCCGCTAGTTATTCGGACGAGTTATCGCTAACTAAGCAAGCTGTGCAACGTAGGTCGATAAAGTACGCTAGCGATAATTCTGCTACGGCTAATGTGCTGGCTACAATTAATAGCACCAAAACGGCTGAGAAATTAGCCATAGCGGAGCAAATTGCTGAAAACTACGCGCTGTACAAACTAGCATTTTTAGCGGCCCAAAGTGACGATTTGCCGTTGACTACTTGGTTCGCAATCAGGCAAAATTATTGTTGTTAGATGGAGACAACAAGCCAGCAAAACTGGCTTTTATTCGGGAGACTAAACTTAATGTCTAGAGAACAGCTCAATCAAAGTTTTGCGTCACTATTGCAAACCCTGCAAACGTACAAAGCAGCGGCTGCGCAAAAGTCGGCGGGGCTAGGTGAGACGTCGCATCCTGTTATGGGCGCGAGCAACGGTACTAAGGCTACGACTGAAGGCGAACGGTCGCGAGAAAATGAAAGCGATCTAAAAGCGCAAGAGACTCCGATGGCGGCCGAAGCTGCTTCGGCTCCGCCGGGCGGCAATCAGGAAGATCTGACGCCTAAGTTTGGTCCGATTACGCCTAAAGAAACTGGACACGATCCGGGATCTGAAACGGAATCGGTAAAAGATACGAAACAAGATCCTGGCACGGCACACCCTGCCAAGGTTGCTTACGCTAGTAGCAACTATCAGAAAGAAGCCACCGCGCTTACTGCTCAGCTAACCAAAGTCAGCAAGTCCGCTGAGCAGCTGCTTGGCGTTTTGTTGTCTGCGCAGAGTGACAGCGAGAAAGTGCAATCGAAGCAAGCCGCTGCTCCTAAGCCGACTACTGAGTCGTCGTCACAGCAGGCCAGCAAAGCAGAGATTGAAAAAGCCGCAGCGGCGGGCCAAGACCTGGCTAACGTTTTTGCCGGTATGGATATTCAGCCGGAAGATAAGCAGGCGGCGGATGCTTACGTGTTTGGCTTAGTGCGGCAAGCAATCGCTGCCGGTGTGCACAGCGCCGACCAGTACGTTAAAGTTGCGTCGGGTTTTTTCGCACAAAAGCAGGCGAATGAAGACGAGGGCAACTCGCCTGCTGTAGAAGAAGAATCTGAAGAAGATTCCGAGCCCGCTGAGGGTGGCGACAAGGACGACGAAGGTGGCGAAGCCTCTGAAGTTGGTCCCGAAATCTCCGACGACTCTATGCCTAGCGAAGAGGAAATAATCGCTTTGCTAACTGGTCAAGGAATGTCACCTGACGGCGGCGGTGGTGCTGGTGGCGGCATGCCGCCTGGCGCCGGACCCATGGGTGCTCCGGAAGAAATGATGGCTGGCGGTGGTGGTGGTGAAGAAATAGACCCTGAGCTAATTCAGGCGCTATTGGCCGAGCTACAAGCTAGCGGAATGGGCGGTGACGGTGGCGGCGGTATACCACCCGAGGCTGGTGGCGGCGCACCGCCAATGGTCGACCCGGCTGCTATGACGGGTGGCGACCCGCTGGCCGGTAAGATGGCTGCCAATAAAACCAGACCCGGCAATAACGCTACGACAAAAGTAGCCGCAGCTAGAAAACTGGCTAAAGCTATTATCAAAGTAGCGGGCAGTCAGTCCGGAAAGCGTGCAACTAGCGGTAAGTCTGCTAAGGCTAGCCGAACTTCGCAAGCGCAGAAAATGTTACTCGAACTCATGGGTACTGGTAGATAAAACACATGAAAACCGACGATCTAATCAAGGCCGTTGCCGACTATGTCAGTGTAACGGGCTCAGTTTTCAGCAAGGCGGCGGAACTTGTCGAAGCCTCGCTGCACGAAAAAGAAAGCGCCGTCGAACTTCTACCCGAAGTTGTCGACCAATTGAAAACGGCAGGGTTAATCGACGACAGCATGGTCGCCGAGGCTACCAGCCAACTTAACTCTCATGCCAACGCGCTAGAGATTCTATCGCGCACTGTTACTGCTTTGCAGAGTAAACATGCCGAAGAAATTAAAGAGCTTAAGGCCAAAAATGCGGCTCTGTCGCAAGGGCACTCGTACGATCCTCAACGCGGAACCAAAACTGCGTCGTCGGAATCTAACGGCGCGATGCTTGCTTCGGATCGGGCTATTTTGGCCATGTCACCCTCACTCGCGGCTAAGTACGGCTGCTAATTGAAAAACCGGAGAATTTTCATATGGCTACGTTTCGTCCGATGACTTTGCACGCTGCGGAACTACTCAAAGGCCCGCTGCCGATTCTTGGTCCGGTTATCGACCATCAGGCGCCGATGAACGCGACGCAGAACAACACGATTACTGGCGGGTATGTTCCGAAAGGGCGCATAGTCTCGCTGAACTCTAGCGGCGAGTGGGTGCTAGGCGTTGGTGCTACAAACGCTACGCTGTCAGTACCCTGGTTCTTGATGAGCAACTCCGATGATCCCGATGTTATCACCGGTGGCGGCGGTAACCCGGCTTCGGATCACGGTGCTTACGTTCCTGGTACGCCCAGCGGCAAGATGAATGCCGTGTGTTTGATGGACGTTCACGTTCTACAGACTACAGAGTTTGTGACCGGCGTGGACTATCCCGTTAACACGCCGCTGTCTGCTCCGCTGACTGCGGACGGCACTGCGGCGGATCTGAAGAATAACGCCGGTGTTTTGACCAAGACAATTAGTGCGGCTACCGTGACGCCGTACAAACACACGATTGTCGGTTACGTTCTTTTCAAGTACTTGACTGCTACGCCGGACAAGATGACGAAGAATGCGCACGGCAGACGCGTTCTAACGTTCGTGTCGTCGTTCCTGCCTAAGCTAGATACGTCTACGACTATCAACTACAACTAACGCTAAGCGCGAGCACAATCGCGATTACATAAACGAACGGAGCTACTGTTTATGGCTACTGACTGCTTGGAACTCACAGAGAAAGAAGCCCGACAACTTTCGCAAGAGATCGTTGAGGGCATTAGTTCGCACGATTACACGCTGAAGAAGAAGGCGGAAGATACGATCAACGAATTTACTCGCTTGCGTCTTCGCGAAACAGCGTTTACGCCGGTGATTCTGCCGCCGCAGAAAATTACCAACGATCAATTTGATCGCCAGCTGCATACCTCGCTAGCTGTCAAGATCGTGGACATGGAACCGGATTCGCCAGCCTCGATTTCTGTGCCGCTCGGATCTACTCCGATGCAGTACAACATCAATGCGAATCGCTACGCCGTCTACTTCGACAGAATCCTTAGCCCGAAGTATTACGCGGACGTTGACACGCTGCTAACCTGGTACATGGACATCAGAACTGTCCTCGGTGACAACAGCGTTAAGGATATGGGCACGGAGCTAGACACCAAGCTCATCACCGCTGTTGACTCAGCGCTGGTCGGCGAAGGTGTTCCCAACGCTACTACCGGTTCGGTGCAGTACAAGAATCTTAACGCGCCTATCACGCGCGATTCTTTGGCTGACTCGACCATGGTGATGCCTGATTCGCCGTTTGCGCTGGAAGCCGAGACGTACCTAACGAATCACATCACCATTAAGCACTTTATGAAGCTGGACCGTACCGAGATGGGCGGTGATCTAGCACAAGAAGTGCTGAAGAAAGGTGTGTCGGTTCTAGACGGTCTGCTAGATAAACGTTGGGTTGTGACAATCAAGAAAGCGCTTGTCCCCAACGGCCACGTTTATCAGTTTGCCAAGAAGAAATTCCTTGGCAAGCATTACCAGGTCGAAGATACGACCATGAGCATGAAGCGCGATGCGTTTATGCTGGAGTTCTGGTCGTATATGTACAGCGGCCTCACGATTGGCAATACTGCCGCCGTGGCGCACGTTGTCTTCCAAGTCTAAACTTCCAGTCAAGTAAGCCGAGAAGCTTAGCTTCTCGGCTTACTTGCTACCAAGGGGCAATTCTTTGAGTAACGAACAGACATTTCCGTCGGTAGAGGAGTCGGCTGAACTATTGCAGAAGATTGCTCAAGAGGCGTTTTTTGCAAGACTGGCTGACTACGGCATTGCACCGGCCAACGAGAAGCAGGCTCACGCTATTTTGCGTAGCGCCGCTATTGTTGAGCAAATTGCTCAGACACCACAAGTCAAGAAAGCGGAGCAAGACAGCGATCCGTTTTCGCAAATCGAGCGCGGCTTGCAAAAAGCTGCGGCTGAGTACGGTATCGACGCCGGTGCGGACTTAACAACCAACGATAACAGCGTTATCGACCAGCTAGCTCTAAGCTTTATGTCGTCACCGGACGTATATAAAGCGGCGATGGTGCTAGGGTCGGCGCAATCGGGGAGCTAACCCAATATGAGTCAGACTAGCACCTGCTTTAAGACGGTGGTTAAGAACATTAGCGGCGGTGAATTGACCGTCTCTTGTTGGCCGCCGCACGGTAAGACATTTGCCGCAGACGAAGAAGTCACAATTGACGGTTCACTACACGATTTCTTTAATCGTTACCGTGTGCCGCCGCGCGTGCTTCCTACTCTACATGCCTTGTTCACCGACGGCAATCTATCGGTCATAAGCGAACCCAATCCCATCCTTTACGACGCGACCGATGACAGAACGGCTATGCTGGTTCTGGACAATGGCGTGCTAAAGGCCAATGATCCATGCTTCGCAGAAACGGAGTTTAGCTCAGAATTGTAAGTTCAGTTGTTTTGACGGCCACTGATCGGAGCTAAGAACCGTAAACGGTGGTCACACGTGACCACCGTTTTTTTATTATACCCTCAGGTGAAATTATGGCTGGCTGGTACCAATATGGTGCATCGTTATGCCTAGACGGCACAATAGACTTGGATAGCACGACGCTAAAACTAATTTTGGTCGGCACAGGAACGCCGTATACTTATAACCCTGACCATACGGCCGTTGATGACGGCACCGGCAATGACATCGCGTCTGCTGAAATTAATGTATCCGGTTATACGCCGGGCTGGAACAGCGCCAGCCGAAAAACCGCCAGCATTACTATGCAGGTGGACAACGCTAATAACAAAGTTGTAATAGCTATTGCAGATCAGACGTACACGGCGCTTGGTGCTGGTGACAGTTTAGCTGGAATCATTTTGGTAAAAGAAGGTGCGGCTAACGACACACAGTCAATACCTATAGCCTATATCGACTGCACTGACACACCGTTGAACGGCAGCGATATTACGCTGGATTTCGCTACGCTCGGTGCTGGCGGTAACTTGTCGATGACTATGGGCACCGGGCTCTACACTTACGGTTGGATGAAAGTTCTTGACGGCACCATAGATATAAATACCAGTGTGCTGAAGGTGATGCTACACACCACTGCGACGACATATACTTATGACGCTGATCACACCGCTGTGTCAGCCGGAGGAGCTAACGACCTGGACGACGCCGAAGCAACAGTTACAAATTATGTCAGGGGCTGGGGCGGGTCAGGCAGAAAAACGGCTACGGTAACGCTGCAAGCTAACAATACTAACAATCGGATAGACATCGCCATCGGTGATCTAACTTGGTCCGCCATAGGTGGAGCAGCTAACCAAACCATAAACGGCGCTACATTAATCAGCGAAGGCGTTGCTAACGATACAACCTCGATTCCGCTGGCTAATTTTGACCTGGTTAACACGATTACCAACGGTGGAGACATCACGTTAGATTTTGCTACGCTGGGCGCCGGTGGCAACATTCAAATTAGCGTATAAGGAACTTTCTCGTGGCAGACAAAATTGAGCTAGACCTGACGAAGTTATCAGCGGAGCAGCTCGAATTGCTGCGTGCCGAGTCGGAGCAGTTAGTACAAAAGCATCGCGACTGGTTACGCACTGTTGTTAAGGAAATTAACAATAGACATAGGGCCGCGCAGTTACGTGCGAGGTATACCAAAGCAGCTGATTTGCTGCTGGCTGTTATGTCGGTAGACGATATCTACGCGAAGCTTGACGAGTTAGTTGCGTCCGGACAGCTAGTTGAAAAGACCACCGCTGTACCTGTAACCGAAAAAGCAGATATAACTCTTAAGTGATTACGGATTTCACCAAGTTTGAGGAGTGACAAAATGTATGCAACAGTATTGCTAGTAGCGTCGCTAGTTGCGCAGACAGAGACTCCGCCGCTAACAACCCAGCGGCTAGAAGCAGCTAACTCTAAACTGCTGGCTGCGGTTGAGAGGCTAGAGGCCCGAGTGGTGGAGCTAGAAAAACGGCTAAGTGAGACACCGGCGGCGAAGCTGCCGCACGGCGCCAATCTAGATCCAGAAGCACAAGCGTACTCGGGCGGTCGCTGGGTGCATCACCCTGACACCGACCAAGTAGTTTTTGCTGAATCGGAGTGGCAGCGGCGTAAGGGTGCTGGCGGCTCGATGATTTTGGAGTTAATTCGACACAAAGGCAAACCAGTTGTGCTACCGAGCGTAACATGGGGTGCAAATCAGTCTCCTAAAGTAGCCGAGCCTCCGCGACAGGCGCCGTCGGCTAAGCTATTGCTTCCGCTAGCGTCGCCACAATGAGGTAGGATAGCATGGCAGTCACATACGCCTACGGATTGCACCACTGGGTATGGAATGACGATACAAAAAGTCATAACCCACCGCCCGGTGCCGTGTCGTCGTTAGATCTAAGACCACTGTCGGAGCAGGCCCTACCAGCGCAGGCTGCCGGTTATGGTTTTTTCGCGTGGCAGGTAGGTCCTGGTGTAGACAGCAGCTTGCAGATACCTGCCGATGCTATTCCTCTAGGCGTAGGTGACTGTCGTGAGTTAAGACCAACTACGGCACAGCGACAGAGTATACGTAGCGCTTTGTCGCTTGCGTCAGCGCCTGCTGGTGAGTTTCTTATTGACTGCGTGGCGGACGTGCTTGGTGCTAAGGCTGATCCTCTTGGCGAAAGTGGTCCTAAGCCTCTGCTGCCATCAGAAAACGGCTTAGAGATATACCTGGATAACCATTCTAAAGTCTGGTCCTTGGCTTATGCGCCAGCAAAAGTGTTGTCATCGGCTCCTACAGGGCGTGATAATCGCATACGAGACGTTCTTAGAAATGACATAGAGCTTGCATTTGATACTGGCGGAATTGCGCTTGCTAGCAAAGTGTTGGGAGCTGTATTACTTAAACACGGTTATAGCCTGACAGAACTACGATCCGGCGCACCAGGTAAAACTGCCGAGTGGCGACGTCTAATATCGCCAAAGTTGCTGGCTAAAGCTGGCGCTGATTTAAAACCAAGTAGGCCGAAGACCAGCTACACCGACGACTTTAACCGATCTGATGGTGCCATTGGTGGCAACTGGAATAATATTCTAGTAGCTACTGGTCCAACGATTGCGTTTGACATACTCTCCAACCAGATGAAAATAACGGCTACTGGCAACGGCGCTGCTGCGCAGCCGTATACCGTTTATCGCTATGACAGCGACGTATCGTCTAGCGATCATTGGAGCCAGTATACGCTAATAACTACAGACGGCTACGCTAACTCGCCTCGGACTATGGGTCCGATTGTAAGGTGTTCTAGCTCGGCTAATACGTTTTATTCGCGGTACTCACGGGTAGCGAATGGTTCAGAGAGCTTCAACTCGTTTTTTAAGATGATCGCCGGAACTGTAACGACGCTTACGTCTACGTCTAATTTGTCTACCGGCGGGTTCAATCAGCTGTATAAACTTAGCGTATCCGGGTCTACGCTTTCGGCCTGGTTTTACACGCCGCTTAGGACGGCTACAGATACAGCTATAACGGGTAATACACGCGGCGGGCTATTTCATCAATTTACGCTCACCTCGACTACTAAGTACGTAATAATTGACAACTGGTCAGTCGACGACGGACTAACTGCCGGTAGTGTCGGCCCTTGCTTCGGCAATACTGGCAAAACTATCGGTGGTAGGATTTTCAGCGGGAGCATTTTGCAATGATCGACTTAGGCGTGGTGCGTCCCGGCTCTACGATTCGCATACCGTTTTCCACATTCGATAAGGATGATGGCTCAGCTATTACTATGACGAATTTCGCGACAAGCGATATTCTAATTTACAAAGACGGTTCCACTACCGAGCGAGCTAGTACTAGCGGATATACGGCTACTACGGACTTCGACTCAAAAACTGGTAAGCACTTAATAGTTATCGACTTGGCTGATAACTCTACAGCTGACTTTTTTGCCGCTGGGTCGGAGTATTTAGTAGCTATTGACGCAGTGACTGTTGACGCCGTAACCGTTGGTGCGTGGGTGGCGCGTTTTCGTATAGGTTACGCTGACGCTATTCTGGATACGACAATAGCAACGCTCGCTAGTCAGACGTCATTTACACTAACGACCGGTCCTGCCGAGGATGACGCGCTTAACGGCTTATGGGCAGTCATTCATGATGCGGCTAGCGCCGTGCAATTAACTTGGGTGCAGGTTCTTGATTACACCGGTAGTACCAAAACTGTAACACTGGCGGCGGCTGGTACATTTACAGTCGCTGCGAAAGACAACATCAGCTTTATGAATCCGGCGCCGCTACAGCCGACAGCTACTGGCGACCGACTTACTCTGACGTCTGGCGCAGTTAATACTACTAGCAATGTTAAGCGTAACCAAGCGTTAGCTGGTTTTTCGTTCTTGATGACGGATGCTACTAGCCATCTACCTGCTACAGGTAAAACAGTGACAGTGACTAGATCTATCGACGGCGGAGCTTTCGCCGCCGGTACTCTGGCTAATCTGACCGAATTGTCTAACGGGCTATACACCGTCGACTTTGCTACTGGTGACTTAGACGGTAAGGTAGTTATTCTACGTGCTACAGCGACTGGTTGCGATGATACGTTTGAGCGGATAATTACTCAGCCGTAGAGTTGATTGGAGTCTATACTAGTGGCTACTACGCTAACAAGACGACCAGGTTACCGGTACGGGCAGTTTGGCTCTAGTAGTCCGATATTTGTTACTTCTCTCGCTACGGCGCCGCCGGTTGCTTCTGGCACCACTATCTTGACGTGTCCAATTTTGACGGCTACTACTGCCTACAGCAGCGTAGCTTTGGCTAGCTACATAGCGCTTTCACCGACAATTGTATCAGGCAGCCTAACTAGTGCGTCAGCGCAACTACAGACTGTATCTTCTCAGACGCTAGTCGTACCCACGCTAGGTTGCAGTATTACAACTACTACTGTCACTCTTAGTATCGGTTCGGTTGTTTACGTACCGCCTACACTCCTGAGCAGTTTAGCGTCGACATCGACGCTACTGACCGTTGCTGGTTGCACTACACTGGTGCCTACAGTTGCAGGTTCGCTGGATCAGTCGAGTTGCGCACTTGCTACCGCGCCGCTTGCTGTGTCGGCCACGGTAGTGACAGGCAGCTTGCTGACGCACTCTACGCCGCTACTAGCTAATAAGGTCTTTGCCACTGATGTTTTGTCTGCGGACTTATATAGTCACTCTGTGTCACTGAGCATCGGCACTATTACGCTGACGGTATCATCACACACCGCTACGTTAGCTGCGGTCACGACAGATGTAGCCAGTTTGTTAGCGTTACAGCCATCGGTGCTACAAGCAGCGAGCGCTACTAGTGATCTAACGCTAACTAGCACAATCGGACTAACTGTGCCACTGTACTCTGGCGGGTTGCTCAGCACAACGGTTTTGCTAGCCAGTGGTGCCGTAGTCTGTGCGCCTGGGACGCTGTCCTCGACGCTGAACGCCGCTGATGTGGTAGTTTCGCCCGGCGAGTTAGCGATAATTGTGCCTAGCTTGGCTAGCAGTCTAGACTCGACTACTGCCGAGATCACCGGTGTATTAGCAATTTCCCCGCTAGCTGTTGTCGGTGCTGCTGACTGCACACCAGCAGCATTGCTAACTGGCGGTGCGACCTGTGTTGTCGGAGTTTTGGCGATCCGCGTGGCCACTGCTGTTGTAACTGTACTTCCGGGTAATGTTTTATTATCGCCGCTTGTTGTATCAAGTAGTTTAGCCTCGGATACGTTGATTATTTTACCCTCGCCGGTTACGTTTACGGCTAGTGTGCTACAGGCGATGCTATCCTCGGCAACTGCTGGCATACACATGCGCTGGGTACTTTTACCGACTACGCTAACAGCGATGACAGAAATAACGCCGGTCAGCATAATCGCGACCTTATCGCTACCGGTCAGTGACACTGCTGTCACTTTACAAACTACAAGCGTTAGTATTGTAGCAGTACTCGCCCTAGGCGTTACCGAGCTGTCGGCGGCTTGTACTGCCGTTACGGTTAATGCAGAGCCTGGTGAAGTCGTGTTAACCGTCGACGCATTGACAGCGTCGCTCGTCAGCTTAAGCGTTGTAATTGTTTCTGGTTATTACGGACTGTACGCAGACACGCCGTTTATTGCCACTACAGGGAGTATGTTCGAATGAGCGTTATAGCGGAGGCAGTCCTGACTAGCGCAAACATTTCAGATTTTGCGACGATACTGTCATACACCAATGATACGACACGCGATCTGGCTGTGCTAAGTCAGGTAGAAGTGGGTAGTTTCGCCAAGCCAATTGCTGGCGGCGGTAACTACGAGTTAAAGATCTTAATTGACGGTACAGAGCTTCTGCCAAATTCACTAGTTCGAGCAGCTAATCAGCCTTACGTAGGATTTCAGAGCCGTCATATATCACTTCGACACGATCAAGTATTGACGGTGCAGATTAAGGGCCAGCCAGCTGACACCAACGTTCACATTGAGACTGTAGTAACAGACGTAACACCGGTGCTGGTGTCCGACCTAGCTGGCTTCGGCACTATACCTATAGACCACAACTACGGTGGTGCCGACAATTACCGCGTAATGTCGTCTACTGGTGTTAGTATTCAGGACGCAACCGTGACAGCTTATCTGGCGTCTGACTACAACGCCGGTAACAGAAACGTGTCGTTCATACGTGGCAGAACTACGACCAACGTATCCGGCCGCTGGCGTTCTCCGCTGATGCTTGACGCAAATGACTATAAGCTAGTCATAGCCAAGCCTAGCGGCTACCAAACCTCTGTTGTCGATTTAACAGTGAGCAACGCATGACCGTAATTCTTCAAGCAAATCCGTCTGGTTCGTCTGGCGTTATCACCTGCGATTCACTAGGCACAATTACACCAAATGAAGCGTACAGCGTTTTTAATTGCCCGGTATCGAATAAAACCCGTACGGTGGTTATTGACAAAGGTCAGACGGCGACAATCCGCTGGGAAATGCGAGATAGAGAAGGTCGCCCGGTCAATCTTCAGAACTGTATTGACGCTGGCAGTTTTGTGTTTGGTAGGGTTGTTGACAATGTTTATGGCTGCGGCACAGTCATTGACGTCGAAGCATCCGTCTATGACGCCGAAAAAGGACTAGTCGACTTGGTACTACCTCCCGAGGTAGTGCAGTTTCCAAACATTTACTCTTTGCAGTTTGGCCTGGTTACGGCGCTCAATGAAACGCAGTTCGTAGACAAAGGCTGGTTATCTGTAGAGCGCGGTACTTTTGGGCTAGATATGCAGGCGTATACAGGCCCTATAACTATCGGCGAGATACGTATGCAGCTGCGCGACTATGCTATATCTAATAGTCTGCGCGGTACGGCCGAGTTCGATGACGCTGAGTTAATTCACTCTATCGTTATGCCTGTAAGGGAGTGGAATGAGACGCCGCCGCTTATAGGAAGCTACAGCGCTAAGAACTTTCCGTATCACTACCATTGGCTCATAGCGGCTTGCGCTAATCTCATGCTGATCGGAGCAAACTGGTATCGCCGTAACAAGCTCAGAGTCAGCCACGGCGGCGTGCAAGATGACGACAAAAACAGAGATGCTGAGTACGAGAGTGCTGGTATGCGTATGCGCCAGCAGTGGTTGCAATTTATGCGTACTCAGAAACAAGTACTCAATAACGCCGAAGCCTATGGAAGCTTTATATGACATGTGTAACAGCTTGCACCCGAGCGTTTGATCACGTGTTAATAATGCCGTTAATACGCGGAGGCACCAGAGTATCTTGGCAGCTGCACTCGCAGCTCAGAGATGTTGGCCCGTATCAGTTTCAACTGCAATTTGGAAGAACCGGCAACCCTGACGCTGACGACTGGACCAACGTAGGTGCCGCAGTCTACGATACGTACTACGCTGATGATCCTATACAGCGTATTTACGGAATGCAGAACAGAGCATTCTACCGGGTGGTCCTGACTACCGGCGTGGCCGACTACTATTCGGCGCCCACTAATATTTTCGACTCGTTTGATTTCGCTAATAGTCATCGCATTAAAAATCTGATGGCGCAGGAAGAGCTACGGCTTAAAACAGCAGGTAGCGAGGGATTTCTGCTAAAGCGTCGCATATATGGCGAGCCGTGTCCAGTTTGCGCTGATGTGCTAACCGGCGAGAGCCGCAAGTCGCACTGTACTACTTGCTACGATACTGGAATACTTAACGGGTTCTTCGAGCCTTATCGCTGCTTCTGGCTAGAGTATACGAACAAAAAGGTGCGAGAGCATATAAGCGAGACTGGTACGCAGAACGATGGACCGGTTGTCGCCGCTAGGATGCTCAACCAGCCGGTAATAAATAGCTACGACGTCTGGGTGGATAAGTCAAACGATACTCGCTGGATTATCCACACTATAGAATCTGAAGTGGAGGTACAGGGCTGGCCGGTAATATTATCGCCGGTAGAAATTCGTATGGCTCCATTTTCACACGTCATATACCAGTTACCAATACAAGACCACCATGCCTAATATTCCTGCTCGCGGCAATAACAAAAAACCGCCCGAGGTTAGAACAGCCTCAGTCTCGTCATCGTCGCAGTCGGCTACGCCAATTGACGGAGCGCATTATTCCAAAAATCCATTCATGGAAAAGCTGAGCGTCAATAAATTTAACTATCCGACTAAAGCGCTAGTTAAAGCTTTGTTTAATCAAGACAGCAGGTGAGCCTATGGCGGTAATTAAACTTTCGACGTTCTGCCAGATGATCGGCGAGCGGCACACGATGACAGGGCTATTTTGCGACCTGCTGCGCCGTCATTTCGCTACAGAGCGTAATATACCTGTGGCAGACCTGCGCAATTTAATATGGCAAAAAACCGACGAAACAGGTATATTAGTTGAACCAGCGTATAAGTGGCGACCAGAGCTTACTCAGCATCGACCGGCGGTGCTGATTAAGCCAAACGCCTTTGTTAACAAAAAAATAGGACTGGCCAACTTACGCCAGCTGCCGTTTGTTGACAAAACTGGTAACAAGCGGTTTCTGACATACTGGCTAGGTAGCCATACGATTTTTTGTATCGCCGGTAACGGTACGAAAGTAGAGCTGCTAGCAAACGAAGTCAGAGCCGAATTATCGCAATTTTGCGAAGTGATAAGATCCGCGCTCGACTTGAAGCAGTTCGGCGTGATTGAACTTGGCGCAATATCAATACTGGAAGAGGCGCAAGAGAATCTTGTCGTACCAGTGACAGTTGGCTACGCCATTGAAGAACGTTGGATGGTTCGCGAACAGGCGCCAAGACTCAATCGAATCTCGCTGACAGCTTTTATACAGGACTAGGAGATAATCAGACATGGCTTATTCCCCGCCACAAAACAGAATCTTTCAGCTTGTCAGAACGACGCCGCAATCCACCGCTAGACGAGCGTTGGCGTGCGTTGTCGGTGGTCATGCCAAGTTGTTTCGCTATGACAACGCTGACGAGAAGTTGTTGACGGCGCTTGGTTCTTACGATCCTATCGGTAGCTCGATAGACGGCGAATGGAAAACTTGCTACAGCTGGCCTAATAAGCCTGCCGGTAGCGACATTGATGCGAGTTACACAAAGATATTTGTTGACAATGCGCTGCTACAATACTTCGAAGACGTTTCGCACACGATGACTAAGGTGACGGCTAACACAGTACGTCATCCTACAAAAAACTTCGCTACAAACGGAGCGTACCCGGCTGCTGCCGATTTCTTAGACCGGGGCGTCAAGATCGGCGACATCGTGAAACTGAAGGCAACGTATGATAATACTGACTATAATCTGATTACGTACGTTAAGGGATTCAAGGCCGAGGTAGTCGCCGCAAGCGTAGGCTCTGCGTCAGCCGTAGCAGGTAACCAAGGTACAGCCGGATCTACTTCGAGTTTTTCTACCGGCACTAGCAACGTTGGCGACGCCGATATTACCTCTGTTAGTGCTGCGTCATACAGTGGATATGTCAACGGTAACGTGTCAGAGACATACACTGTGACAGTTATACAAGCGTCAACAGGTGGCGACTTGACTACGGCGCTGTTACGGGTTACGTCTGCGTCTGGCAACGACGACGTAGCCGAGCAAATTCCTGCTGCTAGCGGCTATCCTACGTCGATTGGCGCCAACGGTGCTACAGCTACGTTTAACAACAACGCTGGCGACATGGTTCTTGGCGACGTCTGGACGGTAACAGTTCGAGAGGCTTGGACTGCTACGGTTCCAACGGCGGCTGGCACCTACACTGGTACCAAGAACAGACAGTACATAATCGAAGTTGTGACCGGCGGTATTAGCGACGGCGATCCGCTAACTGATCCTGAGATTCGCGTTTATGCTGCGGATGGGTCTGACTCAAGCGGGCCTACACCTGTACCTACTGCCGCCAATACTGCTGTAGCGGTGGGCAACTACGGCGCGACAATTTCGTTCAGTACGGCTAAGCTACGTAAGGGCGACCGGTTCGAGTTTACCGCGACGGCAGCTAGCGCAGGCGCCTACAAGACGCTTATGCTGGCGCATTCGCTAAGCGATGAGCTACCGCTTGACGACGATACGATTGATATGGAATTAACTATCTATATCAAGGCCAACATCGAGTTGCCAAAGAAAAACCCTAATGTTGTCGGCGACTGGAACTGGACACAGTCGGATACTGAGATTTGCTTGCTAGCCGACGCGTACTACGCGCATCCTGACTGGACCGATGACGGTGCCGTTGTGCCACTGCCTCTGGCATATGTTAATTCGTCGTACGGTAAGCTATACGTGCAGTACAAAGCATGGCTTAGCGATTTGTCGACTTCGGTAGGCGCAGTTAGCGATCCAGAGGATTTGGACGACCTAGTTAGCGGACCGCTAGACATAGATAACCCGTTAAAGTATGGGTTGTCCAAAGCGCTAGAGAATAACAACGGGCAGCCTGTATATTTCATATCTGTTCCCAATCCCGGTACACTCGGCGATTGGAGCACGGCGTTAGATTACCTAGAAGATACGGACAATGCCTATAGCTTGGTGCCGCTAACTTACGATACACAAGTTAGGTCGCTGTTTAAAGCATACGCTCTGTCGCAATCGGCGCCCGAGGTAAAGAAGTACAAGACAGTATTTTTCGGTGTAAACCCGGATAATACAAAGGCAATTGTGAGCGCTAGTACAAGCGAAGACTTAGATACCGTGCTAGCCACTACCGAAGATGATCCTGACACCAGCGGTACGCAGAATACATTGCTGCGAATTACATCTGGTAACGCAAGTTTGTTATCGCTAGGTGTGGCTGCCGGTGACGTGGTGCGAATACGGTATCAGACAGACGCCTGGGGTGATGAGACTTACGAAGAGTACGTAGTGGAAGACGTCGTCAGTGAGGACTATCTTAGGCTAGCTAGCGGTACTGCATCACCAGAGAGTATCCCGATCAAGGTCGAAATCTGGCGCACGCTGACGGGCAGCAGCTTATGTAACCATTATGTGCAGCAGGCTGGCGCCGTGTCAGACTGGCGTGTACGTATGGTGTTTCAAGACAACGTTGGCGTAGACGGCGTCAAAATTCCGAACTACTTTATGTGCTGTTCGCTAGCTGCGCTAGCTGGCGGTGTGTTTCAGCACCAGGGTTTGACTAACTTAGAGGTTGCGGGATACTCCTCGCTTCCTGTTAGTCAGAAGCTTACTGATACACAACGCAATTTGCTGGCCGACGGCGGTATCTGGCTAGTAGTCGCTAGCAGCCAAGGTAAGATTTACTCCAGACATGCCATTAGCACAGCCGACAGCGGCATTTTGGCAGAGCAAGAAGAAGTGATGCTACGTAACTTCGATATGATCTGCGCTACGTTCGATGAGGAATGGCGCGATCAGATAGGAGTCTCCAACGCAACACAGGATAAACTCAGTGTCATTCGCGTTAGATTTGAGGCCAAGAAAGAAGAGCTGCGCGTGCCAATTACGTCAGACCTAGGTCCGTATTTGGTGGATGCGACGATAACCGACTTACGTATATCGCCGGTGTTTAAGGACACGATAATCCTCGCGGCAACTCTAGATCT
>ERZ724522.788-NODE-788-length-19047-cov-5.421546_pt1 | contig 19047 bp, 20 predicted proteins | sample MGYA00376055_ERZ724522 | MGnify/ENA primary metagenome ERZ724522 (study PRJEB28724, sample SAMN07190884) | wastewater metagenome | isolation source: effluent of sewage treatment plant in Hong Hong | place: Hong Kong | collected 2016-03-17 ... | reverse complement strand
TATGTATAAACCCTAAGAATCTGCTTGAGTTTCCTCACCAACTGGTGATATACCATCTGATGTAATTTTAAGTTCGACTGATTTTGGGAGAAGGATCGTGTTTCCATCTTGGTCCTTTAGTGCTTTTGCATAGTGGTTCTTGTATACATTCCATACGACAATAGCTCCAGCCCGTACCTTCTCGCCCTTAATAGTACGCTCATACCAACCTTTTCGGGCAGTTTGGACTGTAAGCATTGAGAAGAAGTTGATAGCATCTCCGCCAGCATTGGTCTTACCAGGAGAATTCAAGTTATCATATGTTCGGTTAACTAAAAGAACCGCGATTGGATCTTTAGTCATCTTTGCCCTAAGGGCTGATAGACCTAGTCGGTTTGTTTTAGCCGCGCCACCTACCATGGCTGATTTTTGAGTCATCTCTAACGATGAATCTCGAACTGATGTGGTATTACCAAACGAATCAAATACCACCAAAATTTTAGCGTCTGGGTAATCTACAAGAACTGAATCTACCGACTTAAGCATCAACTCAAAAGCTTCTTCAGTAATAGAAGAATATACACATAATACTTGATCCGGATCAATCCCAGCTGCGATCAAATCTTCAGGTCCTGTCTTACCTTCAGTTTCCACGTACACTACAGCCACACCTTGTTGTAGGGCCTTCTTAATGGCTTGAAGGGAGATTGAAGTTTTACCAGAGTCAGACTTACCTGCAACTTGTACCATGTGCCCAAATTTAAGGCCCATGATTCCGAATTTGTCTTTCCACCATGGATCCATTACTACGTAATCGGCTGGATCTAGAGAGATAGTTTCAAGAGCTTGGCCCAATCCCACTTGATTAGCCATTCGCTTATCATTTTTATAATTGTCTTGAACTCGTTTAATGGTTTTAGAAAAGTCAAACTTACTCATACTCTACCCCTTTTCGGACGCAATTTGACGGAACATTACATGTGCATTTTCGAAGATATCAAAATGACGTTTAGCCCAATTATGTTCAGACTTAATCAATTCAATTGTCTCGCGAGACCTACAATATTCCGGATTAGCTTCTGCAATAATCTTTGCTTCAGTTACGTTCTTACCACCAGCGCCTAAGATAGCCTGAGCATACATAGCTTTCTCTTCTGTAGACGCTTTAACCATAACATCATCTAAAACCTTAAGATGCTCACTTAGGTGGGCTTGGATTACTAAAAACTTAGCGGCCCGGTTTCTAGCATCGATAATAGCATCTCGGTTAATTTCAACAAGTCCGATATGGTCTAATACTAATTTTTGGATTTCTTCAAAGCTCAACATGGTCCAGATCTTATCAAAATTCCATACCTATGGACACTCCAACACTTTGATCTGTGGTTCCTCTGGCTCCTAGAAAAAATGGACCTAAAATTCGTCGTTGGACTTGGAGGTCGTACACGATAAGATCTTTATTTGAAAGTTTCAAATTAGCGCCAACTGCTACCATCCATTGATTCTTAGACGCAATAATAGTCTCAGACGTTGATGTTTCTTTTTTAGTGGACTTATCTACGATTTCAGTAATGATCTCTTTGGAGCCATCTTGGCGCACCACTTCACGTACCACGGTCTTTATATCATTCCTGACAACCTCTTTTACTACTTCCGTATTCTTTACTTCGACTTGCGGAAAATAATATCTAGTTACTCCAGCAGATACGGCCGCAACCACAACTAGCAAAATCAATACGCTTTTTGTGTTCATACTTTCTCCTTAATGATCTTTTTTAGATTTTCAGTTAGTTCTGACAGAGATCCATTGTTATCCAACCTAATACAGTGGTCTTTAAACTGTTGCCAGCCCCGTTCGGAGGCATGAGAGTCGGCAGATGCCGCATTTTCGGCTCGCTTATTATCTACATATATTGGTAGAAATCCTTCTATATTCTTTAGTGCTTCAAACTCTTGAGGGAACCTAAGATCAGTAGCAACTGTAATAGCATTCGGATCGAGTTTTTTAAGAGTTATGTTTACGTGAATGTTTTTATCCAGTGGATGGAGGAGTTCTGTTCCAACGTATTGAAGTAGCTTCCTCGGAGTGTCAAATACTTGACCCATGTGAGGACGAACATGTTTATCATACTCAAACTCCGGAATATCAAATTCTGTAAAAATACTCTCGATAGACTCTTTAGTTAGTCGAATATATGAGTCTAGTTCACTTTCTTTAAGTTTGGTATCCAGAAAATTCTTAATATCTAAATTGAAAACTTTAGCACACGTGTTTTTAAGATGACTCGCAAAAGCTACCTCATCAACTTTTTGAGAAGTTACTAAACTTTTAAAAAGTTCAGCTGACGTAGATTTACCACTTTCTTTAGATCCACAAAATGCAACTAATTTACCCATATATCCTCACTTTGACTCTTTTAAATTATCACAAATAACTGGTTCTGCGATCATTTTAACATCATTTGCTAGAGGTAGCGTATAGACGTTCTCTTCCATACCTTTTTGCAATAGCTCTTTAGCTAGTTCGGCTTGATCTTCTTTAGCGTAACATGTTATTTCGTCATGAACTTGAAGAGCTACCCATGCATCTAATCCATGCTCTGAAAATTTTCTAGTAGTACTTAGCATACCCATGTTTGTAATGTGTCCTGCAAGTGCTTGGATAGGGTGGTTTTTCGCGTTATTAAGATCTGCTTTAAGAATGGATCTAATATAAGCCCAACCACCTTTTTGTTTGACCCCGTCTTTGCCAAACTTATCCATAGAAAAACTGATTCCAAGTTTTTCAGACAGTCTCATTAGATGTTCTTCAGTTAATTGAAAAACCTCGTTACCAGTATTGTGATCTTTTACTGCCGCAGATACACCATTTAGCTTTGACTTAGTCATTTTTAAGAATGCATTGACTTTATCCATTTTAGAGAAAGGATACCCATTGGAAGATTCGACGCTTTCGAAAAAGTCTCCAATGCTCTTGGCCCATTTAAGATGGCGCCTGCGTCCGTATTTAGCATCAACATACCCGTAATGAACCGCAGAATATTCCTGTAAACTCATGTACCCACTAAGATTTGGATATGTATTTAAATACTTTTCACGGATCTCTCGGCCTTTGTTCATATCTGGACGCTCTTCAAAGATTCCGTATTGATTAGGTTTGTCGGACCTAATAGTAGCACCAACCATGTTGGCACATTGGGCATCTCCTGCTCCATATGGAATACCTAATACGAGAGGCTTAATAAATTTACGCCCTTTTGGGTACGCCTTTTTTAAGAAGTTAGGATCTTTTGGATTTGCTGAGTATTGGTTATGTTCATCAAACATATCGCAATAAACCTTTGAATACAGGTCAAGTCCTTCTCGGTAAACTGCTTTAATCTTATCTTCTCCGGACACATACGCAAAACACCTAGGCTCCAGTGATGAGTAGTCCGCGTTGATAATTTTGTAACCTGGTGGAGCTATAAATCCTTTTTTAATAGCTGAAGGTCTTGGAATGTCATATTCAATATGACCACATTGGTGACAAATCCGGTTCGCCATACATTCAATGTATTCGTCCAATACGATTAAACCTGTTGGGGTACCATCTTTATTCAAACGCTTAGCTTCACACTTATGACATTCGTCTAGTGCTTCATATTCATCATCTACCCTAGGTAGGGTTTGCAAATTATATCCACCAGAACACGAGAAGCGTCCCGAAGTAGTTCCGTTCTGTTTCATATCCATGTACAGCCAGCCGTCGATTTGTAGCTCTAGTGCCGGTTCTACATATGTAGATAGAATTTTTTGAATCTTTTTATACTTTAGAAGAGATTCTACCCATGGGTATTTTGGAAGCAAGTGCTCTTTAATTTGATCAGCATCGATGGAAGGTGTCCAATCTTCAACAGAAGATCCGTCTGTTTTTGGAAATTTGCGACGCTCCTCTTTGAGCTTATCAAAAAAGAGCCAAATAAGATGATAATTAGAATTCATGTTGAAGCGGTATCGTCGACCTTCCACCTCTTCATATAATTCTTGTTTAATTTTCAATAACTTTTCACTAGAGTATTTAAGCTCATCTTGATCAAGAAGATATCCCCAAATCCAATGAGGATTTCTTTCATATTCCTTTTTTACCGCAGCTTTGGAGATGCTCTCTTTGTATTCTCCAGTTTTCTTGTCTAAGAGGGTGGGAACGCGTAAACCCTCTAGATCAATAATCTTTTTAATCAATCTCTGATGTGAAACCGCCTCATCCAGAGATTTTCCTTTATCAAAGCCTTCTAGGAATGGAGTAACATCCTTGATAAACTGATCTTCTAATTCGATAAGTTTTTTAGAATTTTGATCGTGGAGTTTTTTGAAATGCTCGACGTCAATAAAGACTCCTCGCTTCTTCATATCGACGACGACTTCTTTACATACTGGCATTACTTCTTCATCAAAAATCCACTTGTCAATTTGGGCATAGTTTTCTGACCGTTCAGTAGCAATCTCTTGCAAAACGGATTCTACGAGACCATATGTAAGAAATGTATCGGCACACGCATATTTCATTTGTGGCTGTAAATCAGCACGCCATACTTCTCTACCGTTGCCACCATTAAGAAGTATGGATCCTTTTAGTTCCTTCTTCTCTTGATCCGCCATAACCCACGGATTAATACCCAATTGGCGCTGATATACGATTGCAGATTCTTTAAGTCCAACAGACTCATTCTCATTTGCTACATGAACTAGTAGTCCACCATCCGCTGCTAAGTTTTGCTTTAGATTAACTCCAAAACAAATATCAGTGTGATTGATGTCAAAGGGTGCGTTCCACATAAATAACTGTGTTTCTCCAAACCACCTTTTTAAGAGGGCTGGTACCCAGTCAGGATAATCTACATCTTTTGGATTAACAAATTCATCATAAAATTTACCAGTCCATGGATTTAGAAGCTTACCTTCTGTAAATACTTCCATTTTGACTTTATCTTTAGTTCTGCTCTTTTTAGACGCTTCATCAGGGACCCAAATAAGTAAAGGTAAATAGAAACCCTTATTTCGATCTGATGACCACGAGAACCCAACTACAGAGGTCTTATAATATTGAAGACCGTTTGTCTCAGTATCATACGCCAATATTGGAAAATTAGGAGCTCCAGTTGGGGACATTAAATACTTATCAACTTCAGAAATTAGTTCTGGAGTGTTGATTAGATTATACTTGTCCCACATGGGTATCCTCTTTTTTGATTTCTTTGTTTCTGATCTTATCTAGAATCGCAGGATCAATATGAATTGAATATCCAACTCCACCTTTTTTCTTTACCTGGGCATCTCGGATTTCGATTGTTTTAGGATACGCGTTTGAAAACTCGAGGTATTCTTCAGGATTGCACGGACGTATATCACCAGTAGCTAGGTCATATACCATGATTTTGGGCTCATCTGTTTGGATACGGTCATTAACAGATTTGTTTCTAATTTTGACATATTGGAAAGCCATGAATCTAAGCTTAACCTGAGATTGTACAAGTTTTAAAGGTTGCCAAACGGTGACAATACGGTCCATGATATTTTCGTAATCAGAGATACCAAAAGCACCATCTTTACCGATAGGCAAATCTCCAACGCCCTTTTCTTTCGTAGTTTGAGTCAGTACCACGATGTGGGTATCTAGCTGTTTACATAGAGGCTTCATCTGACGCGCAATAGTGTTTAAACCTAATGTTCTGATATTGCCGAATCCAGAGTTTTGTTCAGAGTCTACTCCAAACGTGTATTTCTTACGGACATCAATATGTTTAGAAATTAGACCAATATGGTCAATAGCGATCATTCCAATGTTCTTACCGGTTAGTTTCTTAAGTTCCAGGCAATCTTCTAAAATCTCCTGAAGTCCAATATTCCTAGGTTCGAAAGTTTCAGTTTCGTTTGAAATGACATATAATCTATCCGCTAAATTAGAACTATTACTTACTAGCTTGTTCCAGCGATCTACTATCTCGCCTACACCCATTTCTAAAGAGAAAAACACGAAGATATCATCGTTTTCAGGATTATTCTCAATAGCGTCTTTAATCCATTTAAGAGTTACAGAGGTCTTTCCTACTCCAGGACCTGCAATAAGTCCGGTAAGTTCTCTTTTTCTCCACGGGTTTCCTAGCATTCCAGTATCAACCCACCACGAAGTTTTTACAAGATCTCCCAAGTTTTGATTAGGATCGATAGTCCTGTTTCGCTGACCAACGGTCATAAACTTAGTACCGAGTTTTTCTGAATAAACCTTGTCAATAGTTAGCGTTGCATAATGTTTACGGTTCGCGTGGGATAAAGCTTTTTGTGTATTCGAAATAACTGCCAATGCCTCTTTCTTATTGAAGTTTGCTTTAAACAACATGTTAGCTAATTTCATGTCGGCCCCGGATCGATCTCCATAAGATTCTTTAGGAGTCATCCAAAGATCAAATGCTATTTTATTCAAAGGATCATTAATGAACTCGAAAAACTTCTCAGGAATTTCATCAATATTTACGAACTCAGGAGCATTTACTGTCAGTTTTCCATCTAGTCGATCCAGGTGGCGTTGGCCTCTTGCAAAATCCTCTTGGTCTAAGGCCTCTATGATTGACTTTGGAAAGTCGGAAACGGAATACATTTTTCCTGATGAAATTGAATTAACTATGGTGACATCGATAAAAGCATCATGCTTCTTTGTATTCTTAGTGCCAGGAAGTCTCATTAACTGCAAAACAGTAAATACCGATTCATCTGTTTTGAATTTTTTAATTAGCGCTAACTGGAGATAGACATAATCATCTCTAGTTAGATCTGATACCGCCCAATAAGCATGAATCCCATTTCCAGAATCTACAACCATAGTAGGCGTAAGTTCAAATGATGATAGTACTTCTATGAATTTTTCTTTAGATTCGTATTCTTTGTCCTTAAGATCCATATCTACGAATACATAATTGAATGTATCAATGTGCTTACCGGATAGTGATTTTACACCAGAAGCATACACATCTGTAGATGGGTGGTTTGGAAAGAAATAACAATTATATCCTTGAAGATTCTTCTCTTGGATAAATTCATTAGAAAAATTGGCCCCTTCATACGTATTAGGGCCTTCAATTTCTTTGATAAACTTTGGATTTTTAGTGTCGTTATCTAGTAGGGGTTTTCCCCAGTCAGCTTTAATAAGCCTATAAAAACTCACGAAATCCCCCTAGAACCGATCAATATTAACAACTACTTAAGCGGCGTAACTTGATATTCATCATCTAGATTAAGCGTAACAAAATGCGTATATCCGTTTTTTGCGTGAGATTCATGCATGCCTTCTTTTGGAACATATAGTCCCATTTGTTTTACAAGATACTGATTTCCAGTTTCAGCATCTACATAAATAAGAGCACCCTTGAAATACTTATTGGGAGTTCCATCTTTATTCAAAGCATTAAAGTTATCGGACATGATTTGGTACATAGGACCATATTTCGTCTGACTAGCTTTAAACTTAGCAACGTAGCGATATTCTTTTTTCTTTGGCTCTTCATTAGACATAAAACTCTCCTATTTATTTAGTCCAAAACGGGCCAAAACATTAGCGGCCGTTGCTTGTACTTGCGGGGATGGTTGTGTAGGTTGCGGTACGGTAGGTGGTGCTTGAGTTGCAACTTGAGGAGGTACTAACATACTTGGCATTGCGGGCATAACTGGAGCATTGACTTGTTGGGGTGCTTTTTGAACATTTTGGGAGACTGCTCCCGGCATTGGAGCACTTACTACATTCTCTGGTTGTTTAGCGTCATCTCCTTCATACAAATCATCCCAACCTTTTGGAAAAAGACCACCGCCGTTAGAATCAGTATTTTGTCCAAATTTAAACTCTTTCTTTTCTTTTTCAGAAACGAGAGAGTAGTATTTATGTCCCTTTGTCGTTTTTCGAAAAACAACCTTGAGATCGTTTGATCCACCTGGAGCAGTTTTTGGAAGATTTGAATAAAAGGAAATTTGTTCAAAAAATTCCTTTTCATCTTTTACATCGAGATTCAGTTCAAATTCGTCTTGTCCCACTTTGAGACGATATGTAACTTTAAGCATTACCCCTCCATAAAGTATAAAACCACTGAGTGGATAATACCCAGTGGTTTTATGAGTTGTAAACATTAGTTTAATGATATCAATCTTTTAGACAGAATTCCCCAAAGATATTATGGATCAATTGACGTGATCCATCTCTATGCTGAATTAAGTGCGTCTGAGTCCAGGCAGAAGGTCCGTCATTATACGATAGTTGGAGCTTAGTACCTGTACCAACTCGATACACAGAACGAAATACCGCTGCGGAGTGATTATGCCCCACATTGGCGGCTCCATAACATTCTTCAATCTCAGCCATTGCAGGATTTCGCCGTCCACCTTTACCCATGTGCCCGTGCGCGCCGTTTTCAATGCCATTGACTTTGAAAGAATCATTAATTGACAAGAACTTGATTTTTTCTTGATTTTTTGCTGGATAGAGTTCCCGCATCGCGTACTCAAACGGCATAATTTCAAGTTCTTCAAGCCCTAAAGTTAGTTTCATCCCTAGCAACTTATTCATGGGCTCATCCATAAACGCGCCATCCGCTAACCATCGCTTTAGAAAATCTTCGTGATTTCCATATTTAAAGATTACTTGTTTAGCCGGCCATTGACAAATATCATCAATTTCCTTACGGCATGCTTCCAGCTCTAATTCAAGCGACAACAAACCTTTTTTAGCCTTTTTAGATAGTGATACTAAATTATGACGCTCGTGGGGATTAATGGTAATTCCATCAAAAAAGTCTTCGAATGTTACATAGTCTGGCTTCACTAATTCGACTAAGTCTTTAGCCATTTTCTTTGTTTGAGGACATGTTGACATTACATGCCAATCACCTGTTTGGACCAAGTCTGCTGTGATCTTTTCTACAGTTCCGTCAGCGTTATACTTTTTATCGAGATCTGAAAATGATCCTGTCTTTTTGTTGATTTGCACAAACCTAGAAAAGAATATTTTTCCATTCTTAATTTCTACAATAATTCCACCCAATGTATGATCTAACTCTGCTAGAGATGCCGTGCGTTCTGACATATACATTTCAGTAGCATAATCTCCTACAGTAATCGCACCTGTTGACATTAGGGCTCTTGGAATCTCTTGATTATTATTAGAATTAGCAACGAATTCCAGAAACTGTTTTGGAGACGCTACGATAGTAGATCCTCGCTTTTGAGATAAGCGCTTAATACCAGTTAGTGGCTGGAGTTGCTTCGCGCTCATCTTGATAGTAGACAGGACTAGATTATCATTCAGAGCTAGGTCTTTAAATACTACTGATTTTTTTGGAAGATCTGACGATAGCGTCCATTTATTCTTGTGATCCTTTTGCTTCGCCGGATCAGAACATGGCAAAATAAGCAATGCTGCCTTATTCTTTTTACAATATGTTTGAATTGCAGCTAAACCATCTTTATGAACCGCGCATCCAGTTACTGCGGATGTGACAAAGAATCTTTTATGTTCAGAAATGTAACTTCGTAACTCTTTAAAGGCTTCGTCACTAAACGAAGTTTCATCAATGAGATTCTTAAAAACTTTTGAATCTTGCCTCTTAGCTTGGGCAATAAGTGCATCAAAAGATCCAAAATATCTAACTACGGCTTTATGATCAGTTTGAGCATGCAAGCAAAATTCGCTCTGAATTGGAATGTATTTCCGATCCTCAACTAATTTTAGAAACTCAGACATCAATTTTTGTTGAACTACTTCAGCTTTTACTTCAGCGCTGGACTTCAATGAATCTAAGTCATATTTATCGCGATTTCGACGAAAAATACCTTCTAACGACGACGTTGATCGTTTAATCCCAAACTTACGACCTAAAGCTAGAGAAATTTCAGCATAGGTTTTACCTTGCTTTTTCAAGTTCATTATTAAGTCAACGTGGGCTTTTTTCAATTCAGACATTAAGTGCTCCTAGTAATTCAACAAAATTATATCACTTGTGTGTTTTTGCAATTGGATTGTATAGTTGAGACAGGGCGTAACCTGCTATATTGAAAATAGTTTCCGATTGTTTTTTAGATCTCAACTCAGCCCTACCAATCATAATATTGAATAGATTTCTATACCACATACGATTAAAATCATCAAGAAGGGACTCGTTTGTAACGATAAAAGATCCTGCAGCTCGGACATCATTGTTAAACTGAATTTTTGCTAAATTACCACAAATGGTGGCTAACGTGGCTTTTTGACGTGGAGTTAGTTTTCTACGGACCATATAGACAATCGATAACCCCTCTAAATCCTTTTTGGTATCAAAATCTAAGTTATCTTTATGATTGTTAGCAAAATCTAAACCTCGCTCTGACGTGTCTTTAACGCTGGCAGACGTAGTATTTACTTTACTTTTTAAAGCTCTTACTAGTATTTCAGGAGACAACGGATGGGTCAAAAGGACGGTATCACCCTCATCTGTATCGATAATAAAGGTTTGCCCTTGATCTAAAGTAACAATTACGCCTTTTTGGAAATTCATTCTATGACTCTAGGAATTACAGATATTTTAAAAAATTCATCTATGTGGGTAACTTGGATATTGAGATCTTGCATGGTTGAACATTTTTCAAAGTCAGAATAAAAGCCTTTTACGTAAATCTCAGTTATTCCGGATTGGTACAACATCCGCATACATTTAATACATGGAGAAATAGTGCAATAAACTGCACACTTATTTGTAGAGACTCCGTGGCGAACTGCATTACAAAGTAAGTTAGTTTCCGCATGAATCATATAGTCATATTTTTCAGGTCGTGTCATCGGAAGTTTGTCATCAGATGCACCACGCACAAAACCATTAAAACCCTCAGAAATTACTGCGCCCGACTCTCCATGAATAAGTAATGCCCCCACTTTAGTAGAAGTATCCGGCGACATACTTGCCACGACTACGGCCCTATCGTGGTAATACTTTAGTTTTTTAAGAGATATCATCGAACCTCACAGACACCGCCCGAGCATGCTAACTGCTCAGCCATATTAGTTTGATCATCCATCTCTAAAACTTGAGTTAGATCTATATCTTTTACCAACTTATTTATACTTTGGAACGTTTCTTCGCTGCAATCCTCAAATGGAGCTTGTTGATAATTTCCGCCGTCAAACGGAAGAAGGCTAATTCCTGAGTAAACTTCTCTCTCGTCCCACATGCGTTGAGCAAGTACTTCGACTTCTTCAGGTTTATAGTTAATGGTACACGATACGTTGTGACGCGCTTTACCTGAACGATGTCCAGGAATAACCCAGTTTTTATTATAGAACAAAACTCGGTCAAGAAGAGTCATAGCTGATTCCTGATCCCGAACTATACTTCCTTCTGGAGACTCTTGTGGAATTGTAACGACAATATCGCGATTACTAAAGAGGTCATCTTCGACTAACTCAGGGATTGCCTTCTTAAGATACTTAGCCAGGGACTCTTCCTTGTTCAACCGGATCCTACGTAGGTAATATGGGGCGTGTCGGGCATGTATTCCACTAGCCGACCCAAGAACGCAGCTGGCGGTGCCTTCTGGCTTAATTGCAGTAGTGCGCGCCGCAACATTTATACCAATCAATTTGGCGTATTTCTCATTAACCTCTCGAACTAACGTAGCTCCTTTTTGGAGTAGTTCAGCCGTAATTTCGGGCGAATCTGCTATGCCTGTGAAAGAACAACCGATTAAAGCTTCGGACTCGGTAACTTGTTTCCACTTTTCACCAAGATACGGGAAGTCTGTATAAGAAGCTTGAAGAGTTCCGAGAAGCGACGCCGCGTATATTCGATTTAGGAAGTCTTTTTCGTTCTTGATTCCAGTCATATTTGTAGTAGTTAGATTACAAAATTGATTTGACTGTAGACCAATTTCTACGCACGGGTTCGCTCCCATTTCTAAATCGTCAACCCATAGGAACCCAGGCTCTCCCGCATTCGATTTAATACAGGCATCGTACACGGCCATGAATTCTTCTTGAGTCGTAGTTGCTCTAAGAAGCATTGCGCTGTTATTCGCCCTAGCTCTGTATGGGGTTTTAGTCCACCATTCACCATGCTTGCAAGTCAACATAGCAATATCATTCTTATCAAATAGGGCGATCAGGGCAGCTCTACGAATACCGCCTGCTAATACGCAATCAGCCAAAATACAGATAATATCGTGTACTTCTAGGCTTGAAAGTTTACGACCAAGCGCCCCTTGTAGTTTATTCTCAACGAGGTTTAGGGCGATACGAAGTGGTTCAGGACCTGGTGCTTTTGATCCGGTCGTTGCCAAATAGGAACCTTTAGGTGAAATCTGGGAAAAGTCGAAGATAGGGCGAATGGCTCCATGAAAGTACGCATTCATCAAAGCGTCTACGGCGTCTGCCCAACCTTCAATTGAGTCGTGGATAATGTGGGTATTTTCACGCTTAGGTTTTCTAATATTCGGAAGTTGGGAAATATGATGATTTTGCACCGAATATCCTACACCCGTTCCACATAAGAGGAGGTACAGGGCCTCAGCAAATACCCTGGTATATTTAATATGGACAAACGCACAATTATAGATACGTGCATTATTCTTCATGATCGCATCACCGCCAAATTGGAGAGACCTCATTGATGGCATAACTTTAAGATCATGGACTTGTTTGTAAGCTTTAATGATATCCCTAGAGAGTTTAGGAAACTTCTCTAGATGCATATTCATATTTCGGTTTATAGTTTCTTCTAAAGACTCGCGTCTTGATGCGTGTTGAAGATATTTTGCGTAAGTTCTGAAGGCGACCAGATTAGAAAGCAATTTATTCGATTTGTTCAAGATGGACTCCTTGACAGACTAAAAAGCCCTGCATACTCCGGGGGCGGAAAGATGCAGGGCCAAAACTTCAAGCGGAAATTTATGAATATATTTTATCACGAGAAAACTAGAGCGTTCTAGTTTTTGTTCTTTTTATAGATAATTGCACCACCGGAAGTCGACAATAATCCAGCTATACTTACCGCGTTCTCCAGAGCAGTTCTTGTGACTTTTACTGGATCAATAATTCCAGAAGAAATCGCCCGCTTAATTTGTTTGCTTCGGGCATCATATACAATAGAATCACTCTTTGCAACTTCACATGACAATTCTTCTATTTTTTCAGATGAAAGTCCAATATTTTCCAAAATTTGGCAAAATGGTGCTTGAAGTGCTTTTCGTAAAATCATATGACCAACACTCTTTGTAGGGTCAAGACTAAGTGCGATTCTTAGAAGTGTTGAACCACCTCCAGGAACTACACCCTCTTGAATAGCAGCTCTTGCCGCGTTAAGCGCATCTTCAATACGGTCATATTTTTCTTTAATCTCAAACTCAGTACTACCACCTACACCGATTTTAGCAATACCATTAGTTAGGGCTGCTATCCGATCATTGAGCACTTGAGCATCGTACGGAGACTCTGCCGATTCTTTTGCAGCCCTGAGTTGTTGTACACGAGCTAAAATTTCGTCTTCTGAACCTTGACCTTCATAAAAAGTGGTCTTATATTTGTCAGAAATAACCCTTTTAATCAATCCCAAATCATCAGGTTCAATAGATTCTAGATTTCTAGAACCATTACCAAGGCGCGTGCCACCAGTATATGCAGCAATATCATCATAATATCCTGAGCGAACGTGGGTCACATTAGGGCCAGTGACTGGGCAAACGGACAACCCGCTTTGTTCTTTTTGGACCAATAGAAACTGCAATACTTCTGGACTAAACTCATTAGCCATGACTACAATAGGCGGGAACGGTTTAGTTGGACGTTCAGATCCGTCTTCTACTACAGAAACTCCACCTAAGATCCTCAAGGCTGGAATCAGTTGAGTATACGAAATCAACCGTCCATCATAAATAATGATGGCAGCATTCTCAGCTTCGAATTGTGTATTTTGTGAGTTATTAAAGAAGGCATTTCGGCCTTCAGCTCCTCTACTAAACTGATATCCATCTACTTTGTCTAGGGTAACTTTACTGGAATGCCCCTCATCAACGGTAACTACACCTTCAGCTCCCACGTGTTCAAAAGCTTGAGCAATAATAGTACCGATTTCTTCATCTCCATTAGCCGAAATAGTAGCTACTTGATGAATCATTTTTGTATTTTTGACTTTTGTAGATGCTTTTTTGAGCTTCTTAATCACATCTTTTGATGCTTCTTCGATTGATTCTTTTACTAACTGAGGATTTAAACTAGTGTCCGCTTTAAGAACCTGATCCGCAATCTTAACAATCGCCTCTCCTAAAACAATAGCAGTAGTAGTACCGTCTCCTGCCACATTTACTGTTTTTCTACAGATTCCTTTAACGGCTTGGATTACGATATCCTCTTCTTCAATCTCAGAAGAGCACTCTTCAGCGACAGAAACACCATCTTTGGTGATTTTAGGACCAATTGGTGTACCCTCTAAAGTCTGACCTACTCGTTCGATTAGAATCGGAAGTCCACCTGGGCCTAAAGTCCTCTTAACAATATCTGCGATCTTAGTTAGTCCATTTAGTTTTGGTTGACTTAATTCGTCTTTAGAGACAATTCTTTTGTGCACGTGGATCCTCCGATAAGGAATCGTATCAAGACTCGTTTTGAAAGTAAAGTCGCCTATAAAATAAGTAACGAATAACGAGTTACGGATAACATTTTATAGTCCATGCCCGGATCGATGTGAACGTCCTCTCCATATTAGAAGCATTAAGTTTAGCAGCTATATGAAATCATGGAATATCAGATGTATTTCATATTACCGAGTCGCAAAACTCGAGGTAAACAACTTTTTTTAAACATGCGAAAAAAGTTGATTACTTTATAGTTTTGAAGTGGATAATACATAAGTGAGATTGGTAATAGATAACTCATTTTGTAAAGTTCAGGATTGTACTTCGGACGAAGCAAGATCGTTGCTTTCTGAAGTCATGACTTATAAAAATGATATCGAGTCTGAGAGAGGCCAACTCTTCTACCAAATGAAGATTGCCCGAAAGCAAAAAGATAACAAAAAGTTCTATGCCGTAAAGGCAGCTTTAGCCAAACTAGAAGCTAATGAATATGTTTGTTTGTATCAAAATGATACGTTTCCAACTGGTCTATTAAATATTGCCCTTGAGGCTTTGGGCGCCTTAAAGTGTCAATATATAGTAGAAGATCTTAGAAAGTCTCCAGGGGAGACCGCCATTCTTCGCTGGAATAATCCTCCATGGGAACCCAGGTATTATCAAAAAGAGATGATTGAGTTAGGGCTAAAAGCCAATCGCGGCGTATTTGAAGCTGCCGTAGGTTCTGGTAAGTCTTTAGTGATGGCATATTTGATTAAGCAGATCTCGTGTAGATCGTTGATCATCGTGCCATCAAGAGCTTTAAGTGGCCAGCTATATAATGATTTTTGTGAATGGTTTGGAAATGGTAATGTACAACTTTTAGACGCTCAGAAAATTAGAAAACTAAAAAGACCCGCCGCAATTAGTATCGTAACGGTACAATCATTAGGATCTTTAGTAAAGACTGGAGAGTTTTCAGAATTCGCAAAATGGATCGATGCCGTATATGTTGATGAGGTGCACCATGCCGGAGCATCTACATACACTAGTCTTTTAAAAGACTTAGAACACGTCTATTATCGATTCGGTTTCTCTGGAACGTTCTTAAGAAATGACTCTAAGACCCTAGAAATGTGGTCGTTTTTATCTAACGTGTTATATGAATATCCCGCCCACAAGGCAATTAGTGAGGGGTACCTAACTCCAGTGCAAGTTAGGATGTATCAAATGAATGGTACTCCAAATAGAAATTATCAAAAAGAATATGATAATCACTACTGTGCTAACCCTGCGCTTTTATCAAAAATATCAGAAATTGTGTCAACCTATGAGGGTCAGCAAATTTTGATCTTGGTAAATAAGAAAGACAAATGCGGATTGGTTATTCACGAGTACTTAAACTCGATTGGTATCGAGAATTCTTACATCTCTGGAGATAACTCTAAAGAAGAGATCAACGATAATATTGAAGCTTTTAATGATAAGAAGACGCAAATCCTTATTGGTTCCTCAGTTGTGGGAGAGGGCATCGATATTAGATCGACAGATCATTTAATTATGTCGCAAGGCGGAAAGTCTGAAATTACTATGGTCCAAGCTGCTGGGAGAGTCCTTAGGCTATGTAAAGGGAAAACGCAAGCATATATACATGATTTTAGGTTCGAGGGATCAAGGTATTTAATAAAACATGCAGATGAGCGAGAAGACATATACTCAAAAAATTTCCAATGCGAAATTATCCACGTATAGGATCACATGCGAAATAAGACTTTTCCAAAAGAAAACCAAAAGAAAGCTAATGAGACAATTAAGGATCTTAAAGCACTTTTACGACAAAAGGACAAAGAGATTTCATTTTTGAGAAGCGAAATAACAAATATTTTAAAACCTGTTAGGGTTCGAAAATCTCATGAAGAAGCTCAAAATCGAAGTCACGATGACTGGCGAAAAGACTTTGTTAAGAGATTTAAACGGGAAGTTCTAAATGAAGAAAGCTAAGACTCTATATATTGATATGGATGATACTTTAGCTGATTTTTGGTCTGCAGCCGCAGGACCTAACGGTGAAATCTTAGAATATAAGATGTGGTCTAAGGATTTCTTTTTAAATCTGGAGCCACTGCCGGGAGCTAAAGGCGCCATTTTTGATTTATCTAAAATGGGATTCGATTTGTGGATATTGACACAACCTTTAGCAGAGTGCCCAGAATCCTATTCAGATAAAGCTAAGTGGGTTCAACTGCACTTTCCTCAACTTTATAAGAAACTTATTCTTACACAAGACAAAGGTTTAAAATCAGGACACTATTTGATTGACGATAATGCCCATAAGTGGAAAACTAAATTCGAAAAAAATGGAGGAACTTTTGTCCATTTTCCGTATGGTGGGTATAATTTTAAAAGTAAAGACCAATGCCCAAGTTCTGAAAAATCTTGGCGAGAGATTGTAGAGTTTTTCCGAAAGGAAAATCCATTCTTAGATTAGGGGGAATATGATCAAAGCGGAGATCATTGAAGATTCTATTGCACCAGATCACTCAAAATATACTAGGTTGACGACGTTCGTTCTTACATATCCTAGGTTTATCCATTCAGAATTTATGACACATCGGGTTATTTCTAGAAATGCCTCCAGTTCTAGAGCCATTCCGGTTTCTAAATTCATTGAAGCTATTAAAAATAATCCGGCTATGCCCAGCGCTTTTACAAAAAACTGTAAAGGTATGCAAGCTAATGATGTAGTTGAGGACCAAACCGAAGCCCAGAAAATCTGGCTAGAAGCTAGAGATTCGATGCTAAGTTATGTACAGCGCTTGTCGGATCTTGGGGTCCATAAGCAACACGCAAATAGATTGTTAGAACCATTTCAACATATCACAGTTGTGGCGTCAGCTACAGACTGGTCTAATTTCTTCGCCTTAAGATGTCATAAAGATGCTCAACCGGAATTTCAAGAACTCGCAAAAGCTATGTATAGTTTGTATACAGCGAGAATCCCAAAAGTCCTTGAATTAGGTGAATGGCACTTACCATTTGTAACTCCAGAAGAAAGACTTAAATTTCCAATTGATGACTTGATTACTATGTCGGTAGCTAGATGCGCTAGAGTATCTTACAACACCCATGACGGGACAGAACAGTCTTTAGAAAAAGACAAAGATTTATATATGCGATTGGTTGGAAACGCTCCAATTCATGCCTCTCCAACAGAGCACCAAGCCCAATGTGTATCAACTCGAGACACTTATGGTAATTTTAGAGGATGGCTACAATATCGCAAAACCTTAAAAAACGAAAATATCTTAGACCTACCGGATAGCGATAAGGTATAGTTATTCTTATGACTACGGACCTTTACCAAGAATACTTATATGTTATTGGAAAGCTTAAGGATGTCCACAACCTAGATCTTGATGTAGATCATCGAGATATTCATACGTTCTTCAAAGACAAACGGCCTCTTTTTAAGTTGCTTTTTGGATCTTTTGAAAAAGATGGAGAACGATCCATTGTAGTTTCTTTTCACGTCGATCTTCCGCATCCTGATGTAATCTCATGGTTCGTGGAAATTTACAAATTTCATCCATTAGTCAAAGTTTATGACTCCTACATGGAGGATACAGCTGGAGAAACTTATTTAGGTGAGGATGCATTAGCCCTTAAAGACTTATATAATTCTCAAGAGGTACTTTCAGATTGGTTGGATAATAAATCTGAGGACGAAATTGAAGATTTCGCTAAATCAGAAGTTCAGGGAAAGCAACCTAATACGAAACTTTTTAGTTCAAAGTACCAATATGACGAGGCTATAATGGAATTTACAAGAACTAAAAAACCCAATAGTGGGGAAACGGTCCATTGAAACCTAATGAATCTCTAAGAGTCTCAATTTCAGATGCATTTGAATTAGGTCGAAAAGAAGGTCTAAAAGAGGCGTTTCTCGAGATCAAAAAGATGCTAGGATGTATTCATGATAAGTCGTTATCCATTTATGTGGAAGCTCGGTTAAAGTCTATTTTAGATTTTGAAAATAAGAATCCCTTTAAAAAGGCGGGGGCCGATGAAGTTGAAGATTGACGATCTAGAGAAAGTAGTTCACTGGGTAAAGAAGAATACCTCCGAGGTATTTGTTCGTCTAGAGATCGACCATGATAAGCGCACTTTGGTATTTAAGTGTAATGATAAATACCAAACCGGGGTTGAAATTAGAGTGTTTGACGAAGGTTCTATGGGTCCAAGAGTTCGTAAAGAAGAGCCTCTATGACCTTTAAAGATCTATCCGTTTGGGATTTGAACCTTATTAAGAATTACGCTTCTAATTTAATCGTATCATCCAAGATTTCAAACCGTTACGAGGCATTAGTTGAAAGTCTTTTGATATGTGTTTACTCGAAAGGTTTTAAGATTGAAGAGTATCCACAAACATTCATAAAGGATACCGTATATCAATTGAGAAACGATGCGGATCTA
>ERZ724522.787-NODE-787-length-19053-cov-18.853406_pt1 | contig 19053 bp, 25 predicted proteins | sample MGYA00376055_ERZ724522 | MGnify/ENA primary metagenome ERZ724522 (study PRJEB28724, sample SAMN07190884) | wastewater metagenome | isolation source: effluent of sewage treatment plant in Hong Hong | place: Hong Kong | collected 2016-03-17 ... | reverse complement strand
ACCAAAAATGTTAGAGAAAATTATACGCTTATTTACTACATAATCTATGCCCTACACTCCAGAAGAACTAAAAACCCTCCAAGAGATACGCCTAGCTAATAAGAAAAGGTATCAACACGAGTATTACGAACGAGTCACCAAGCCCAAAAGGAAACACCTATCTCTTAATAAGTAAGTATGAACTACTACAAACTAGAAGAAATGTATCACGACCTCTATGGTATGATAGAACAAGCTCAATGATTTTGAGTTATAGCACTACTCACCTCACTTATGATTGTAGGATGGTATGTAATTCATTTATCAACTCAATGCAAGCATGAAAATACTTTCCAAACTAAGAAGAGAGTACCTTTTATCGAGGCAGACTGAGTAAAACTAGATGTGTGTTACGATTGTGGTCACATTTGGAAAAGGGATATTATCGAAGAAGAAAAACAACAAAGACGCTTGAGACAATCAATGTTAAATGCCTACAAAACACTATGACTCTAGCACCTCTCAGTAATTAACCTAACTACAATATGTACCACCCAACTAAAATTCTCGAAGATAAAGCTAAACTAGACTTTGCTTGGGCTATGACAGACCCTAAGTTTGCAAAACTCTACAACGAAGCTAAATACTGAGTATCTATATTCAAATGAACTACGAAGAACAACTAAAGAAACTCAATCCAGAACGTAAAATAGAACTCTGGTCTAAATACAAAGACTCTCCTCTATCTCAAGAAAGCAAATACCGAGCAATCTATTACGAAGCTAAATCTAAAAACTATCTATAATGCTCCCCTTTGAATTTGATAACTGGGACAAAGAAATAAAACTCAATATCTGAGATACACTCAATATAGGTTTATACCGCTATAAAGTGTTAGATATAAAGAAATCGAGAGTCAGTTGTGAAAGAATTGGTCTTGTCAATTAAATAAATATAAAATTGATTTGCAATTGTAGATATATTTGATATACTATCTCTGTACTTGATGAGACATCGGATAACAGCTAAGGCGAACTTCCAGACTTCATCTCTTACACCACTTTATTTCTTTATTCCTTTTATGATTAAAGACATCCCGAATGCAGTCAATCATCGAGAAGACTTCTACTTCTCAGAACGACAACACTGTTCTTATTACGAAGCACGCCAGAGAGAAGATAGAGATTATGATAGACATAACTAAAATATATGAACCTCAAACAATCAATACTTGCATACGAGAAGAAAAAGAAACCAAGAGATTTACTTGGTGAAATATCACACTATAAAGCATTGTCTGGTGCTGTCATCGTATACGCTGTACTCTCAAATATTCTTTTTTCCATTGCTTTTTTAATACTCAAATAATATGGAAACTAAAAAAATCACTACCGAAATGTATGAAAAGCTAAAAGCTCCTCTTCCAAGTGAAGCTGTAAAGCCACACCCTACTAAAACATATCTTAGCTCTATAAAGGCTATATTTGTTACTGAACGTCTAAATGATGTATTTTGATGTGGTGCATGGACTACCACAGTAGAAGAAGTTTCAAAATGAGATAAAGGTATGGTAGTAGTGAAAGTAATTTTTCAAATACCAGAATACTGAGTTTATTACGAGTCTTTTGGAGGAAATGATAACGGAGGGGAAGGCTCTAAGAATTTTGATTTATGAGATGCCTATAAGGGTGCTACAACAGATGCTATTACCAAAATAGGTTCTTTTATGGGAATCGGTATAGAAGTATTCAAAGGGCATGGCAATTCTCAATGAAATAATGCCCCTATTTCACACGATACACACCAAGAAGCACCAAAGTACCCTAAATCAGCTCTCGATGATACTATGGACAAAATGAGAGTCTGCACAGACATAGAACAACTCAAGATGTACTATAATCTCTGACTGGATAGGGTGAAAAGCGATAAGCAAAAAGCCTTCTTTGACTCTTTTACAGAAAAAGAAAAGAAACGTATTCTATCTCTTAACGTACATACAGCATAATGAAACTTAATCTAAAAAACTGTGAAATAGGAACTGTCACGACTACAAAAGATAAGTGAATGAAAGTAGTTATCTACACACCTGAAATGTCAGCAGTCGATATGGCTCTACTATTTGAAGCTACTAAAACAGGAATAGTAGACGATATGGACATAGATTACACTCAAGAGGGTAAAACTCCCTCTGAACGCCTCAGAAATGTCATGTACGCTGTTTTTATGGAAGAAAAAAGAATGTGACTCTTTGAAAATTATTATCGAGATGAAATGGAAAGTATCATTAACCGATACAAGTCCAAGTTACCTCCAATATAGTCCTAACCGACACTTTTATTTCCTTATTTTCCTTTTTATGTTCCTTTTTGAAGACCACCACACTCAAACAGAGAGAGTCCTTGCACTCCTCAAGAGTAAACCAGTCGTACCACTTACTGATTTGTTAGCTCTCAGACCTCGTATTGCTAACCACACCGCAAGAATATCTTGACTCCGTGCTTTAGGTCATGTCATAGATTGCCGAGAATGGATAGAAAAGAGATGGTGATTTAAAGTAAAGTGTGCTGAGTATACCTACAAAGGTCATTCCCTTGTTTTTCCGAAAAAGAAAGAAAAGAAATACACAGAGGCGGATATAATCAATGCTTTCAATGCCTGAATAGAAGCGAAAGCTCCTAATGCAGAGGCTTATTTACAAACTATTTAATTATGAAATATATTTTTCCATTCATTTTCTGAGCCTTGTTTTGAATTTTCTTAATACATATTGGAGTTGATTCTTTAAGCCTGAATTACTGTATAGCGTTTATTTTCTTATCAGTTGCTTTTATTTACTGAACTTTTAATCAATAATATGAAACCCCTCAAAACAGCTACAAAAATACTAAGAGAATACATACCAGCGTACTTAATTTCTGATGAGAAGTATTTACTCAAAGCAATGAGAGCCTATTCAAAATATAAGTCTGATATTGCCTATGAGAAATGATACCGTGCCTGCCAAGAACAATATAACAAATAAACTATGACTCATAAATCCTGGATAGGTAGCAAACATATACCCAAACTAAATAAACGTACAAGAGATAGACTCATTAGAGAATATAGTCTCGACAACAATGTAAAACAGTTTATTTCAGAAAACTGAAAACCTCGCTCTGATAATAATTGGTACTCTAATAACTGAACACTCTATGAAAACAAAAAGTAAACAAGAAATAAAAGAAAAGAAAGATAAAGGAGAAGCTTGCAATAAGACAGGTGTGCAGAACTCCTGAAAAGATGAAGAAAGGTGCTACATGAGAATTTGAGCTATTCAAGAAGATAGCACTGGATAGAGCATTATCAAATGGGTGTGTTTCAGCAAAACATATAGCAAAGCCATGAGATACGACATTAACCTCTAAAGCAAATTGAGCAATTATGACATGAATAGCAGTATGATGAGAAGAATGTTATAAATTGATAGCATTAGAAGACCTCACACCAACTAACTTTAGTCACACGATACCAAAATCACGATGAGAAGAGTACAGACTAGACCCTAGCAACATAGAAATCGTATCAAGAGCATGGCATCACTACGAACACACAAAACAAATACTAAAAGTCGATTATCCAAACTAACTATGAAAAGAATTGATTTAAAGCCCCTCTCTGTGAACGATGCTTGGCGTGGGCGTAAGTTCTCCACTCCTGCCAAAAAAACGTACGAGAGGCGTGTAAAACAAGAACTAGAGTGATGTATACTAGAAGATTGCATAGCTCCCTACGAAATACACTTTAAATTTTGAATACCAAAGCTCCAAGATTATGACAACTGTATAAAAGTAACTCAGGACATACTATGCGAACACTTTTGAATAAATGACCGAGACATATACAAAGCTGTCATAGAAAAAGTACCAGTAAAAGCATGACAAGAATACTTTGAAATAGAAATACTAACTTATAAATTTAAATAATATGAAATACCTAAAACCCTCCTTCCACAAAATAGACTACGACTGAAAATCAATGACCATGAAAGAATGGTCTGAATATTTAGGTATTAAGTACCAAACTCTGTACCAAAGACTCCGTAAATGATATGATTTAGATAAGGTTTTCGCTAAGGAAATCCCACAGTGAAACCCAAATTGGTTGAAGTCAAGAGACAATCTGTAAAATTGATTTGCATTTGTAATAAATAAGATTATACTGTTCTCGTACTTAATTTCCTTTTATGATACACGAACAAAATTTACATGATTACTGGGCTTTTGGTAAAGAAATGCTAGTATGATTAAAAAAGTTTTCTGTTGGTAAGATGTCATATTGAAAATACTTTTTAGAACCGATTGATTGAGTTTCTCGATGAGAGAAAGATTGATTTGCTAATGGTACAGTTTTTTTGAGAAAGTCTGCTGTTCAGAATATGTGGGAAATTGATGAACTTCAAACTGAAAGAGAACATTTTATAAATATCTAATATGCTCCACTTCTTCTACACCATACCACTTGCTCTCTGTTTGACTCCTCTCATTTCCAGGCTCATTATTTTTATAACCAAATAACTATGTTCACTATAAAACAAAGAATATTATGTTGGCTCTGAATGCACAGAGACGTTCTAAAGCCAGAAGCTGTAACCGCTTTACAGGATATTTTGGAAGAAGTAAAAGAGAATAAAGAAGTAATATCAAACTATGCAGAACCGAAAGAAGAAGATATAGGTAATCAATATTCCTATGTATGGGACTGAAAGACATTAGAACAACCTAAAGAAGAGTCACAGCCCCAAGAAGATATAGAGTTACTACCAGCATACGAACCAAGAGCAGAAGATATGAGCCATGATAGTGCAACATTTGACCCAGCAGAATGGCAATTAAAGCTCATCACTGACCGTCTAAACCAACTCATAAAAGCTAATAAGAAATAATACTATGAAATATTTATTACTTCTTACACTTGTGCCAGTTTTCATTTTATTGATAGCAATATTCAGACAAAATAGAATAGATAATGAGATTAGAAAAAAGATTATCACCGGTATTAAAAAACGAGGCAAGAAATATATTTTAAAGCCATAACCCCTCTAACCCTATACTATTATGACTAGCAAATATCTCGTAAAAATATTCTGACCACCATCAAACAAAGAATTTGCTACATTAGAAGAGGCTAGAACCTATGAGCAAGAAGTAAAAGGAGATAATCCTAGTTATATCACAAAATTGCCACAGACACCGCAAACAATTTGATGTACTTGTAACGCATGTATTTGAAAATCCTAGCCCCTCCCCTCTACTTCCTCAATAACTCTATGAAAACACAAAAAGAAAAAGAAGCATTTAGCAACTGATTATGTTGGTGAATGTATGTATCAGCTATCTTATTTTTAATGGTACATCTTATCAAATAAAATTCTAATATGCACGAACTCCAACAAATACTCCATGAGGAGACGAGGAAACAGCTTATTTCTTTATTAAAATAGATATGCACTTTACACAAGAAAAAATAATATCCGTTTTCAAAGAAAATGGCTGAAAAATAAAAATAAATCTTAGAAGACTTGGTAGAATAATAGGTGTCAAAAATCCTCAAACAGTCAAGTATCATCTTAGCCAGTTACATTTTGCAGGGATAATATACTTTTCTGAGGAAACTAAGATAGCATATTTAGTTGAATACAAAGAACTTGCAAAAGAATATAGAAGAGACAAAACAAATGAAGATATTTTGCAAGAAAAACTTAGTACAATCAAATATTATATAACAGATTTTCTCAAATTTATAGAAAAGTTCCCACCATCGTCACCTATTCCATTGCAAGAATTATCAGAAAGAAAATAACCCCCTCACCCAATAACCCACTATGACCTACACGCCTAAACCTTGAGAGCATGATGTATCGCAAGAAGAGATAAAAGAATATCTTGATGACATGAAAACAACACAAGAACGAGATAGAAACCATTTTAGAAAATTCTGACCTACTATGTAACCCCCTATTTTATGACACCTACAAAAACACCTCGTGAACGAATACAAGAGATAATGTTCGCTACTTGCCCTGTTGACATACAAGAACCTTTCTTTTGGAAGTGGAACGAACACGGACTAAATATGCTGGAAGCGTTCTACAATGCTCTCCTCGAAGAAGCTAGACAGGATGAAAGGAATAAAGTTTTAGAAAGAATAGAAAAACGTACCGCAGAAATTGAAAAGCAACTCGAAGTCACAAAGTCACAATTTGTGATAGACAAGTTTCGTGGATGAATAGAAGAGCTGAAAATACTTATCTCATCACTCTAATACACTATGAACTGACCTCAACTAAATACTATGCTCATATACACTACAAAAACAGCTCTAGGCAGGTCTATTGACCGAAGCGACCAAACAATCAATAACATGATAAAGAAAGGACTAGTAGAAGAAGTTTTCCTTGTGAATAGCTGGGGGAACAAGAAAAAAGTAGGTTATATTATACCAGATAAGTCAAATAAGATATAAATATAACTAATATTAATTTGCATTTTATACAAATATAACTATAATGGTTACATCCTATTTCTTCACCTTTCCTTTTATGACAAAAAGCACAATACTATTTTCTTTACAAACTATCACTGCTGTAATTGGCTGAGCAATAGTATCAGATTATATAGTCTATTGATGTATTTTAATCTGAATCAGTGCTTGAATCTTGGTAGTAAGAATAAAATACGAGATTTAATCCCCCCCTCTTATACTATCCTATGAAAACCAAACAAACACTACGAGCATTATTCTGCTGAGCTATGATGATAATAATTGTTTTATTTGCTGAGTGGATAATTACTTTTGAACCATCATTAGAAAATGTTATAAGAATATTTGCTTGATACTGCATTTGAGCTTTAATATTCGCTTCCTATTTTTATATTTATTCCTAGCCCATGTCCCACCTACAATCTATAATAGACTACATAGAAGAAATAATGCTTGAATCAACTGAAAGCCATAGTCTCGAAGCTGATGACGACTATACAAAATGATTTAATAGTGCCCTTTACGCTGTACTTTCTAAAATAGAGGAGATAGAGAGAAAGGAATTTGAAAAGATAGTACAAGTTAATTCCAAGAGCTAAATAAATAATATTGCATTTACAATCCCATGAGTATAATTAGACTATGGATTTAGACACTCTCTATTATTCCGACAAACAAGTACAAAAGAACATAGAAATTAGAAGTCAGCTTCCTGACTACAAATGACGAAGGCAATCGGAAGAACTCGAAGCAAAGAAATGGTGGCTCTTAAATCACGGAATAGACAAGAAAGAAATAGAGAAAGCTTACTGACCTTTTAAAACCTATGTATACTACCATTAATTATAATCCACAAAGAAAAGTATTAGGAGATAAATATTTTCTCCAGTATCCAAACTGAAACAACATTGCAGCTCTTTGGAAAATGTTTTGATGTGTACGAATTGAGGAATTAGAATGAAAGGTAAGAAACTTTGAGTTTAGACTCTTTGACTCTACTGAAACAAGCGAGGACAAACTCAACTTTGCTATCATGCAACTCCCTCTTTTATTCCCGAAGTATGATACTAAATTTATTTGAGGAACTCCCAAGAAAGTAATCATCACTCCAAAAGAAGAAACGAATTACCTAGATAACATTGATTGATTGACCGACAAAAGAACAAAAAGGATTGTCTCCAACGAAGAGTACATAAAGATACGAAGTTCTATTTGATTTATAAATTAGTATGAAACACCCTTGAGGAAGACCAGCATTTTATACAACTAAGGAAGAATTAGAGAAAGAACTAGATAGGTATTTTGAAGAAACTCCTATTAGTGAATGGACTGTAACTTGATTAGCTTTATTCTTGTGATTTACAACAAGACAATGACTTTTAAACTACGAATGCAAGCCAGAGTTTGTAGACCCGATAAAAAAAGCTAAGTGTATGGTTGAGTATTCTTACGAATTAGATTTGAAGGCAAAAGGCAATACTTGAACTATATTCGCCCTCAAAAACTTTGATTGGAAAGACAAGTTTGAGAATGAGAACAAGAACGATAACACAAACGTAGATGTAAGCTCTGAACTATCTCCTGAACAAAAACAAGCTATTGCTTCACGATGGACAAAATAGAACAACAGTTCTTTAAAGAACAAGCAAGAAAAGACTTATTGTCGTACTGTGTGTACTGCGATAAGTTTTTTGAAATTAGCCCACACCATGAATTGATTGCAGACCATTTAAGTAGACTCTTAATAGGTGATATACAAAACCTGATAATAGAAATGCCTCCTCGTGCTTGAAAGTCTCGTCTCATGCAAGAGTTTATATCAAAACTATACTGAGACTATCCTAGAACTGATATTTTATACACAGGTCACTCTCTTAATCTTCTTGAGGGCTTCTCTCGTAATATCCGAAACAGAATACAAACAAGAGAATATCAATCTCTCTATAACACAAAAGTAAGCTCTGATAGTTGAGCTGTTAAGAACTGGAATATAGAATGAGGTTGAGAGTTTGCTATTTATTGAGTTTGAGGTGGAATTACAGGTAAATGAGGTAACATTTTGATTTGTGATGACCCTTACGCAACGAGACAAGATGCAGAAAGTGATACAGTAAGAAGAACAGTATCAAATTGGTATTGGTCTACTTTTCTGACTCGTAAACAAGATGATAGAGCAAAACAAATTATCATCATGCAGAGATGGAGAGAAGATGATTTAGTGTGAGAGATTTTAGAAAGAGAATGAGACAAATGGACTGAATTAAAAATCCCTGCACTTAATGAACAATGAGAAAGTTTCTGGTCTTCTCGTTTCTCTCGGCAGTACTTCGAGGACATAAAGAAACAAAGCCCTCTCTTTTTCGAGTCACAGTATCAACAAAATCCTATTAATACAGAGAATTGAGACTTTATACAATCATACTTCATTCACTACGACCAACACCAACTTGAAAGCGTGAAGAGACATTTACAGATAGTTACTTTTGTTGACCCTGCTATTTCACAGAACCAAGAAGCAGACAACACAGCGATAATAACAGCCTGAATTGATGCGAGAAGTAACTTTATCTATGTACTTGAGGTACAGGCATGAAAAATGTTACCTGACGAGATTATTTCACGAACTTTCCAAACACAGAGAAAATGGTGAGGAAAGGTTTGAGTAGAAAGTATTGCTTATCAAAAGATGCTCATATTGGAAATCCAAAAACAAATGAGAATAAGAAACCACTTCTTTACACTCGAAGAAATAAGACCAAACACAGAAAAGAACGCCAAAATTAGAACTTTATTACAACCTCGATATGCTTCTCACTCTATTCTCCACTCTTTATTCATGGCTGATTTAGAAGCAGAACTATTGAAGTTCCCAAATGGTAAGCATGACGATATGATTGATGCTTTATCGGGCTGTATTCAGTTATTTGAAACTGTAAACATAGAAGAGCAAAGCTGGTCTTGAGAAAGTGACTCTATTATATAATTTGCACTAGCAAAAAACACTCTATAATTTAAATATGGAATACCTAATAAACAAAGATATAAAACTCCCTGAGGGTTGGAATTATGACCGAATAATAGCAAAGGTCTTAAAAGAGTTACAAGACTCTAGAAACTACTCACAAGCGAAACGAGAAAAGAAACGAGAGCAACTTAAACTCTACGTTAACCAAGAGAAAACAGCAGAGAGAATAAGTGATAATACGCTTTACTCTACAATGCAATCTTGGATGGCTACAACAACAAGCGACCAAAAGAGTGTTGCTTGGCTCGGAAGAGAATGGATGGATGAAGACATTGCTGAAAACCTGAACGCTTTATCTAAATTCGATTGGGAAGAAATGGATATGCCTGAAAAAGAAATCAAACGAAGATTCCACGAGGGCATGTTTGGTCTTTCTATATTACAGAAAACAGGTTGGAAGAATAACAAACCTACTTGGGAAGTTCGCGACCCTCTTGCTTGGCTACCTGATAAAAAAGGATGGATGAGAACTAGAAACTTCTCTTATATGTATTTCGATGTTGATGTTCCTGCTTACACACTCAAAAATAAAGATGGGTATTTTAATCTCGATATTGTAAAAGAAGCTGGTCAAGGAAGTGATATTACAACTCGTAATGATATTGCCTATTGTACGCCTCGTAAAATGCAAACAGGACTATCGGAAAGCGACTGAATGGAAATGGTAAATATTAAAGATGGATACACTCGTATAGATGGTATACCTTATGTTATTACCATTTGTTCTGGTGTAATTATCCGTTTTGAACAAATTAAGGCAGTTACTAAAGCTGAGAAAGATGACCCAACAGAGATAGATTTTCCTGTTGTTCTCCGTTACTACTCTCCACTTCCTAATGACCCTTTTGGTATATCTCTTGCTGACTTGGTAGAAGATGAACAAATGGCAAAGACAATTCTCAAGAACTTGAAACTCATTCGAGAAAAAGACTTATCTCTCGGAGATACTGTACTTGTCTCAAATAAGGTGAAGAATAGAACAGATTTATTGAAAGCTCCGTCTCTTACTCAGAGACGATTTGTATCAGTCGATAGTGATAACGTACAGAACTTAACCGCACCTCTTCCTAAATCTCAAGGTTCTAGTGATTGGTACAATTTTGAACAAAAACTTACAGCAGACGCACAACTCGCAACAGGTATCTCTAGTGTGCAATCTGGTGTAACTGAAGATACTAAACGCACAGCCAGTGAAATACAAGCAGCACAAAGAAACGCTAATGCTCGTTTCATCCTATGATTTCAAATACAACTTATTGCTGATAAAGATTTTTGGAAGCTCTGGTATCGTTGCTACAAGGAATACATGACTGATACGAGCGAAAAAGTAGTACGTATTACATCTGGTCTTACTCCTAAAGTATCTGTATTCAAACGAAAGGATATTACTATCGAAGACCCTGACGTTGTAATGGACTCAGAAGAGAATATCCGAAGAGCGAGTAATGATATTCGTGACTCATGGCTTGCAACATACAACTTTTACATGCAAGATGCTGACATCCCGAATATCTCAAAAGCTCTCTTCAAGAGAAAGTTCTATCAGATTGTTCAGAAACTGACAAAGGAAGAAGCATACCAAAGAGTCCCACCTTCTGCAAGTGAATTGACAGCTTGGGAAGATGTTAAACTATTAAATAATGGTGGTAAAATGGTTGTCCCGCAAACTTGAGACGATAACTACACCTATTTAATGATTTATCAAAGTGCAGAAGACTCTAAAGAAAAGTTCGCATCTATTGAAATGCGTAAACTTGCGATTATAATGGAATGAGTGCAAGCAAGTGTAGCTCAGAATAATCCGACAGCTTCACAGACTCAAGCTCAGGTCACTAATAACATGATGGCTCAATCAAATCAGGTACAAAATCAAGTACAAACTCCTACTCTTTAATCCTTTTTTATGCTCGTTTCTCGTTCTCTCATCAGTGATGATGTTATTGTAAACAAACTTTTAGAAATGCAGGTAAAGTATCTCGATACTCTTTACTCATCTAACTCTCTTTCTACCGATTGGCTCATACAAAACAATCAAGAAGAGTATTCTAAAGCAGAAGACCCAGAAAAGCAACATGCACTCATTAAGAACGTTGAAGAATTGAAAGAGAACCAAGCTAAAAGACTTCGCAACGCTGAATACTACAAATCACAGATTGAGTTTCTACAAGCTATTCTTGCCCTTAAACCTGAAGATACTTTTGAAATCAATACAGACCTAAAAGAACTTGTTATTTAATGGAACTCACACCAGAACAAATCCGTTCTCAAGAAATAGAGGCTATAACAGGTATGCCTTGATGGCAATATCTCGTTGAAGACTTCCAAGATATTATAGACCAGAATGAGAAGTTTATACACGATATAAACACTCCTGATGTTCCTACTCATTCTATTAAATCTGTTTACGCATCTCAAGTAAACGTACTCAGAGCAATGATAGAAAAACCACAAACTTTGATTGAATTACTCAAACCACAAAAATAATTTGCGTACTAGATAAAAGGTATAAAATATATATAGCAGTAAGGACTGCACAATAATTCCTAATTTTGATACTATGTCTGAACAAGACACAACAGTTGCTGAGGACAACACATTAAACCTCGAAACGGAAGAGACAACCGAAGAATCGTCTCAAGAAAACCTCGAATCTGATTCTCACGATGAAGATGCTCAGGAATTAACCCCTCAAGCACAAGCATTTAAAGAGAAACGCAGAGAGGAAAACAAAAAGGCTAGAGAAGCACTTGCAAAAGTTCCTAAACTCGAAGCCGAACTCGAATTCAATAAGTTCTTGCGTAAATCTCCTGAAGCTGAGGACTACGAAGCAGAAATTAAAGACTTTCGAGAAAAAAATCCTACTATCTGACTCGAACAGGCTTTCCGTTATGTTTTAGCTGATAAAGACCCTGCTCGGTTGGCTGAACTCGTTGACTCTGGCAATTATGCACAAAAGATTCAATGAAGAACAGCTCCTGCTGTCGGTGACAAATCTTTTTCTGAACAAGTCGGTGGGAATGTAAATCTTAATGATACAGATTCTCTTCGAAAAGCTGCTGAAAAAGAATACGCTAACTTAATGGGATAACTAGTCGATAAGATAGAGGTAATAATCTCTTATCTTATCTTATATGGTTAAACTAACCTCAAATATTTACTCTGGTGGTGACTCTACCGCCCTCTCACGCTACTTTGATAAAGTAGTTCTCGAAGCACTCCTCCCTAATACATATATACTCGGAGCTGGTACACAAAAAACTCTCCCTAAAGGACAGAACAAATATGTGTTCTCACTTGCTACAAAAACTGTTGGTACTGTTGCTGGTCTTACTCTTACAGAAGGTACAACACCTAATGAAGGAAGTTGGGCTATGGAACAGCAAGAAGTTTCTCTTACTCAGATTGGTGAACATATCTATATCTCAGATGTAGTTCTCTCTGATTCTCCAGTTGAAGTAATCGCTAACGCTCTCTCTGATATTGCTATGAACGTTGCTGCTGTTGCAGATATTCTCGTTCAGGATGTTATTGATGCTGGTACAAACGTTTACTACTCTGGTGATGCTACTGCTCGAAACAATGTATCTTCAAACGATACTCTCTCTGCTTCTAACATCTCTAAGGCACAAGCTATCCTCCTTGCGAACAATGCTAAACCTTACGATGCTGGTATGTTCATGGGAGTTATCCACCCTCACGTTCTCCACGACCTCCGTATCGAAACTGGTACAGGTGCATGGCTCGATGCTAACAAATATGTTACTCCTGAAAAAATCTTCAAAGGTGAAATCGGTGCTTTGTCTGGTGTCCGTATCGTTGTATCTCCAAATATCCAATACTACGCTAATGCTTCAAATGGTTCTGGTTCTACTGGTACTATTGATGTATACCCTACTTATTTCTTTGGTAAGGATGCGTTTGGTGTAGTTCGTGATGGTGAGCCTCAGTCTATCTTCAAGCCTCTCGGCTCTGGTGGTACTGAAGACCCACTCAATCAGCGTGCTTCTGCTGGTGTCAAGTTCCGTGTAGGTGCTACAATCCTCCGTGAGAATGCTCTCGTTCGATTTGAGTCTTACTCTACTCTTGGTTCTAACAGCTAATAATTAAACCCCCTTGAAATATAGGGGGTACTTATATTTTAATTTTTTTTTCTTATGGCTACTGTTGATATTTCTGATAATACCCGCAATGACGACTATCGCGACCTCTTCGGTGCTTTAGTCCCTCTTGATGGTTCTGTTACTTGGGATGCTGCTGCAATCCTTGATGGTGATATGGAGTCAAAGGACATTACAGTCACAGGTGCTGCACTTGGTGACTTTGTTCTTGCTGCAATGGGTGTTGATGTTGTTGACTTGGGTGTATCTGCTCAAGTAACAGCGACTAATACTGTTACTGTTACACTCCTAAATAACACTGGAGGTTCAGTAAATCTTGCTTCTACTACTTGCTATGTTCGTGTCTTCCCACGAGGAAACGTACTACAAGCGTAAATTTATAGTCCCTTGAAATATAGGGGCTTTTAACTTTTTATTATGAACATTACTGAAATTCTTACGTTTTGATGTACTAACGCCGGTACTACGCTTGCTCAAGTAGGCTCTACTAATGCTCTTATTTTTGCCAATATTAGTTACCATGAACTAGAAGAGTGTATCAGGAATGATATATGAGAAGATTATTTTTATGACTATTTTACAACCAGTTTAGTAGCAAATCAAAATGAATATGTGCTCGAAGAGCAAAGTGCTACTAATAAAGGTATTAATAAAATAATTTCTGTTGGCATAAAATACGCAACAACAGACGAAAATTATAGCGTACTTCGTGCATACTCTGGTTCTTCTCTTTATAATTCAGAAGAGTATACTCAAGCAAATCAAAGTAATGCTGACCCATTTTATACAGTAAAGGATAATTCTATTTTTATTTATCCAACTCCAACAACAAGTGTTCCGTCTGGTCTACGTGTCCATGCCTCAATCAATCTTATCGACCTTTTAAGTGGTGGTGCTGAAACAACTATTAAAATACCACGCAACTTTCATTTTGTCATAGGTCTTGGGATGAAAAGATACATTAATAACTATCGTTCTCTCGACTGAACAGCAGTTTCACAAAATGGAGATAAGGATTATGAACTTGGCAAGCAAAGACTCATAGAATATCTCAAAAATAGGACTATCACTCCTATTGACCAAGATACAGCAAATCTTACATCTATACAATGGTAAATTTTATTAATCAATTTTCAGGATGAATAAGTCAGGATGACAACTTTGTCGCCAAATGACAATGTATTTATTCACATTGATTTGATGCGACAAGAAACCCATGAGAACTCCAAAAAATGCCACCTTTAGTACAGAGAACACAGGTAAACGAGTCTGTTTCTATTTCTTCTATATTTGCTCCTGAACAATTAGCTTGGTATGGAACTTCCGATTGATATATTAAAGAAGTAGCATGATGAACTACTAAAGCTAATACATGAAGTGGATTGCCTATTGTAGATTGAATCCTATTTCTTGGGAAGTTTTATGCCTTTACTAACAGAGCCGTCTACTCTTATACTTACTCAAGTGGTACATTGTCAGGAGCAACAACCTTTGTAGCAGACGGATGAGTTGATAGGGATTATCGACATCCTGTTATTTATCAAGGTTGAGAGATGTATTTTCCATGAACTGCATCATCATCTAAAAATGTACACTATGTAGACTCAACAGGGACTCTGCAAACTCTTTTTTCAACTGACTTTTCAAGTAATGTCAGAGCATTATCAATACAGGGTTCTAATCTCCGTATATATACAGAAAATCTCCTTTCAATAATGGATATATGAAGCAAAACTGTTTCATATTCACAGGTTCTTCCTTTTACAGTCAATTGTGTGAAAAGTGATGGAAATGTAGATTATGCTATTACAGACTCAAATCAACTCTATGTTTTGAGTGGTCTATCATGGCAAAAACTGTGAGAAACAAATTACTCTGAAACATTATCTCGATTTACGAATTATTCTACAAAAATGACGTTTAAAAGTGGCATAAACTGTACTCCGATGTCTTACTCCGATGGAAGACTTTATGTTTTAGAAAATGATGCTCCTAGATACCTTATTTACTGAACTAAAATGTCTGGTCTTTCTAACTCGTTTAGTTATTGACCAATTCACGACAATAACAGCACAAATAGTGTAAATGCACATGAGATAACTAATGTATATTCCATTTTTACACTCAATGGCTCGACATATTTAGCTTATAAATGTAATTGATTTTATAGATTATGAATATTATCTATTTATAATACAACTGATAAATGTTACGAAGCAGTGTATATAACAAAGCACGAAGATTTTTGAGACTACTCTCTCGTAAAAAATGTCGATGAAATTAGAGTATGAAAGGAAGGTATAGGATGAGAACTCTGGGCTAGTATAGACAATAATTCTTTTGAGTCGGTAGACTTATTAGACCAAGAAGAACTTGAAAATAAAACCGTAGACTTTAAAAGTAAGTTCAGAAAATTGTCACTTATGTTAAAGTTATATAATGATACAGATAAAGTTGTGAACGTAGATGTTAGATTTACTAAAAACCAAGTATAATGGATGAATTTAAACTAAAAGAACCGAATTTCAATACAACTCCATGACTTGAAGAACCTCTTGAAGTAAAAGGGATATACTTAAAGACAAAAGTAATAAAATTATCCGTTAGTTCTACTGGAGACAAGACAGTTACTTGCGGCTTCCCTCCTAAATTAGTTTTAGCAAGTTGTCAGGACTCATTAGAGTCTTGTTCTGGTAGTTCTGACTGGACTACATCATTTACAATAAGAAATTACACAGACTCTTGAGCTTTAGCAACATTGGACTATACTAATTTAGTAAAATTATCTACAATAACAGGAGACGTAGGAAAAAGATTGCAGAATTGATTTATTTTTTCAGTATCATCCTACTCGTGAAGTTCCAAAAATATTTATTTTACATGCTTTCAATAATATGCCTACTGCATTAGACCAATATAAAACAATACAGCAAAAGATAGCCGAAAGAAAAGCATCTGGACAATGATTAAACACGAATAAACAAAATGCAGATGCCGCAGTTGCTCAATACTGACAAGAAAATGTAAATCAAGCTCTTAAACAAGTATGAGATGCGTGAATTGCAATTAACTATACCGCAACTCCTGTTACTCCGCCAACTCCAACAAGTATGCCAGATGGTGGTCAAGTTACACCAGACCAAACAACACAAAATACACAAGCAACAAATGTAACTCCAACTCAAAAAGTCGAAGCAACTACAACTCAACCAGTAAAAACACCTGAGCAAATACAAAGCGAAAATTACCAAAACTATCTCGACCAAAAAAAGCTCCGTCTTCAGACAAACGCAAATAATACCCTCGCATCTAATACTGCTGTTTATTCAACTGGTAAAGATTTATTCAACGCTGTAAAAGGCGGTTCTATGATTCCATGAAGCAAAGAATTTACAGATTTAACGACAAAAAATCCTAATTTACTTCAAGAATATAACGCTGTTAAGACACAAGAAGATAATCTCAACACCATAAAAACTCTTTGAGAAGCAATCGTTGGTGAAGTAACTCCACCGAAAGAAAATAAGGCACTCAATTCTCTTGTAAATTACTTCACTAAATCAATGGATACGGATTTAGCAAGTGAATACCAGAATACAGTTACAAATAACCCAGAATATCAATCAAGTGTAGAGAAGTTTAATGGAATCAATCAACAAATAGCAGATAACAACAAAAATATACAAGCATTAAATGATGCTGTAAGAAAAAAGTATAGTGCATGAACTCCTGAGAGTCTCATTGCTTCCGCAATAGCAAGAGAAGCTCGACCACTCATAGAGCAATGACAATATTTATCACAACTCCAAGCAAACGCTCAAGCAGATATGTCGAGAATATTCGACCAGAATAAGGAAATGTTTACATTAAAGCAACAAGAACGAACAGATAACCGAAATATAGCTTTCCAACTCTATAACACAATAAACGCTGACCAGATTCGTCAGGAAGATATTGCTCAGAAAGACATAGATTTAAAGAAACAAATAGCTCTCGAAGAATACCAACATGGAAGAGATAGAAATGAAAAACTTGATGACTTAAAACGACAAGAAGAATATAATCTTAAAGTAGGATTATTACAACTTGGAGTAGACCCTACTGGAATGACAAGTGAACAAATGAGCAAGGAATTTTCAAAAGCACAATCTATCGCATTATCACAAAAAGAATCAAAAATTATATCTTGAATTAAACCATGAGAGCTTATATATCAAGACTGAAAATTTATCACAGCACCATGAGCACAGTGAACTGGAAATGTTACACCAAACAGACCAAATATTCGCTATGAAACTACTGCTAATAATGGATGAATTACTGTTAATGTTGATGCTGGATATGCATGACCAGAAGATAGAAAAACAAAATATGCATGATGATACCAGTGCTGACAGTTTGTAAATGATGTTGCTGGTATTTGAGTTTGAGATACTCTTGCAGAAAAGGAGTCAATGATAAATAAAGATTTACCAGCAACACCATGAGCAGCATTTGTGGAAGATATATGAAACACAGGAGCTATAAATTGAGTACCAACAGGACATATTGGAATAGTAGAAAAAGTATATAATGATGGTTCTATAGATGTTGTAGAGGCTAATTATGCAGAACCATGAAAAGTTACTCGCTCTACTATTTCACCATCTGATAAACGATATAAAAATATAAAAGGATTTATACAGACTGATTTAATGAAATGACCAGAAACTAAGTATAGAGATATTACAGACATTGTTTTACCAGAAAAGACAAGTGAATTTAAAGCTAAATCATTTGGATATGGTTCAAGAATGGACAGTTCAGATAAAATCTTACAAGAGGCTGACAAACGATTTTCTGAGTCTTCTGGTGCATCGGAATATTTAACGCCTCGATGAGAATATACGCCAAACTGGTTAAAATCTGCTGACCAACAGAAATATGAACAAGCACAGCGTGATTTTATTAACGCAAAACTCAGGCAAGAGTCAGGTGCAGTTATTAGCCCACAAGAATTCGAAAATGCTAGACTCCAATATTTTGCTCAACCATGAGATGCAAATGAAACAATAGCACAGAAAAGAAAAAATAGAGAATTAGTTATAAGTGAAATGTTTAGAAATGCTTGAAAGACTGAAAGCGGAGAAGATATTAGCAGTATTTATTCTTCTATAAAAAATAGTAATATTGATAATACAACTTTAACTACATTATCATCTTCTGATAAAAACGAAGCTCTTAATATTAAATAATATGGCACTTACACCTTGAGAAATCGAATACATAAAGAGACTCCGTAAGGAATGAGCCAACGATGAGAGCGTACTCTTTTATCTTCAAAAGAGAAGAGAAAAAGAAGCAAAAATGAACGTTCCAGAAAAGAAATGAATTATTTGAAATATAATACAAACAGGACAAAATATCGGT
>ERZ724522.786-NODE-786-length-19057-cov-7.723766_pt1 | contig 19057 bp, 28 predicted proteins | sample MGYA00376055_ERZ724522 | MGnify/ENA primary metagenome ERZ724522 (study PRJEB28724, sample SAMN07190884) | wastewater metagenome | isolation source: effluent of sewage treatment plant in Hong Hong | place: Hong Kong | collected 2016-03-17 ... | reverse complement strand
TGATGATCCGCGCGGAGCACCACGCCGTCCGCCGTGGCTGTGCCGGTGACGCTGCGGGCGGCGCGTTCGTAAAACCGGGTGCTCGGCCAGCCGCGTTTATTCGGTCCGAGCGAGCGGAGGCGGTTGCGCCAGAAAGTTTCCAATGGCGATTTCACCACGGCGGCCAGCCGCGCGGGCGAGGCCGCCGCCATCTTCTGCTCGATGGCCTTGGTGGCGTAATCGCGAACGTCAAATTGAATGGCCACGCTCATGGTTAATCGGCGACGTGGGCGAGTTGGGTTGCGGGCGCGTGGCTCACCACGCGGCAGCGGATCGCGCGCGGGCCTTTGCTGCCCTGCTGGATTTCAAACTCCACGCGGTCCTCGGGCGCGAGCGCCTTGGGATGCGGCGTGGCCAGGCCGCCGGCATGCACGAACAAATCCTGCTCCGGCTTGAGCCCGAGTTCCTGCTTGAGCGAGGGCGCAATGGCGATGAAACCAAATTGCAGCGCCGGCTTATACCAGCGCACGATGCCCTTGTGGATGGTGGTGCTCATGACAGCGCAAACAGTTCGTTGAGGTTGATGTCGGCGGCGGGGACAAACTGGCCGGGTTGGAGCAGGCCGAGTTCCTCGCACTCGGCGCGGTCCACCGGATCGCAATCCATGCCGGAGTTGAAGGCGAACGGCGGAAAGGGATTCCCGAGCGTGTCGTCGTAACCGCCCACGCCCTCACCCAGCGCCGACCAGATGGGCGAAGCCTTGAGCGCGATCATCCGGTCGTGCTCGTCGAGCATGCGGAGGGCGTCGGTGTCGCCGCTGGCCTGGGCGGCGGCGCGCCAGCGGGAAGGCCAGTCGTTATCTTCGCCGCCGGGTTCATCGCCGCGCGGCACGTGCCGATCATAAACGCGGAGCAGTTCGAGCGCGGGATAGGCATCGAGTTCCTCGCGCGATGCGTTCTGCTGCACATACCGACCCGCTCCGCGCGAAACTTCCTCGGCCACCTGGATTTTGAAATCGAGATCGAGTTCCTCGGCGATGGCAGCCGGGTCTTCAAAGCGTTTTAACAGGTCGTTAATATCCGCGCGCACCGTGGCGGGCGTGGCGCCTTCCGTGACGGTGGGCGCGCCGGGTTCGCGCTGGACCTGGACCGGATTCAGGATCGAGCGGACGCCGGCGATCAATCGATCCGTGGCCTGTTGCACAAAGTCCTGCCCGAGCGCGGCCTGGTAACGGGCGAGCGAACGTTCGAGCGCGGCCTGCGTGACGCGGGGCAAGGGCGTGAGGGGCACGGTGGGCATGGGCTAAGACCCCTCCTGGGTGTCGCGGGTGAATTCCCGGTCGCGCGGATCCGTTTCGCGCGATCCGCCGCGGGTGCCGAAACTCGGGCTGGCAATGCCGCCCGTGCCGCTGGATGAATCCGGCGGCGCCACGGGCCGCTTGCCGGTGGCAATATCTTCGATGAGTGTTTCCGCCTTCTCCGCCGCGGCCTTGCGCTCAGGTGTCTGCATCGCCTTCGCCTGCGGGATGCTGATGAGCCAGCGCCAGCGGGCGAGCGCAATGGCTTGACCGTGGAAACCGTCCGGCATCGTCGTGGTGTCGGCGTCGGTTTCGCGGCCGGCATCGGCAATGGCCTGGCGGAACTCGGCGACGACGCGGGCGAGGATGGGCGTGAGGTTATCCGCGCCGCCCTGGATGTTGGCGAGTTGCGCGCGCTCGGCGGGCGTGAACTCTTCGAGGACGTTCGATGGCGTTGGGGCGGTCCAGCTCATCTCAATTCAAAGTTCTAAATTAAAAATGCAAAATGTTTCCGGGTTAATCCCGGCGGCGCGCCGGTTTTCAGTCGCGCCGCCGGGGCGAGTGGACTTACGGGCATTGCCCGGCCATCAACGTGAATTGATCAACCACACATTGGTGACGTAAACGGTCGCCGAGGCGTGCGCGTTGCTGATCGTGGCCAGGGTGATTTGTTTGCACCCGTCCCAGATCGTGCCGTTCAGGTTCGTGCCGGTGATCACGCCCGTCGTGCCGTTGGCCGCGGCGCTCAGATACAACGGATGCGTGGTCAGCCGGTTCGTGCCGTCCGGTTTGGGGTAGAACCAGAACGTGACCGGATCGGTGTCCGATGCGCTGGCGGCAAAGCTGGTGAGAATCCAGTGGCCTTTGCCGTTGCCGTTGCGGAGGTCGAGCGAGCGGTTCACGTTCGTGGCGGTGCTGGCCGCCACGGCGGTGACGTTGGTGAACAGCCGATACTCCTTGGAGTCCACTTGCGCGGCGGCCTGGGGGATGGCGAACGCCGCGAACAGCGCGACGACGGCGAGCAGGATCAGTAGTTGGCAGAGCGTGAACGCACCGCCGAATTTTCGGGAATTGAATTTCATGTTCGTTTTCTAGTTTGGGTTATGGTCGTGGTGAGGAGCGCCGCGGCGCGACGCTCCCCACCGTTGCTGGGGTTACGTGATGGCCAGGCGCTTGACGGCCAGCGAGCTGGTCTTCTTGATGTCCTCGCTCCAGTCCACAGCGTGGACGTCCGAGCGGGCCGATTCATCGCGGTAGCTGCGCACGGCGGAGACGTTGCCGCTGCCGGTGGTGAAGCACTTGAACGCGCTCGGGTCATACGGCGTGGGATTGGGCACGCTGTAGGTGAGGATGGCGTTGGCGCCGACCACATTGGATTTGCTCGCCGTCTGGCCCGGCTTGCTGCTGAGCTTGGACACGGCGCCGATGACCACGTTGCACGGGAACATCAGGATGCTCTGCAACTGCTCGCGCGAAATGCCGCCGACCTGCACGCCGTTGCACCGGGCCTTGGTCTTGGCATGGTTGCGGAGCGCGCGCCAGGCGCCGGTGCTGAGCACCAGGTTGATGTTGTTGGTGCTGCCCACATCGGTGCTCAGGTTTTCCAACTGCTCGTCGAGCTGGTCAATCGGATCAATGTCCGGATTGCTCCACTCGCCCTTGCCGGAAACCGCGGTGGTTTGCGCGATGACGTAGGCGACGACCTTGTCATAGTGCGAGAGGGCCGTGCCGTTGAGCAGCGCGCGAATCTTGCCCTGGTCGAGCAACTGGCCGGCGACCGGGTTGCCACCGGCGGCGGCGAGATCGCGCTCGTGATCGTCAATGGTGACTTCGAGCGCCTGCGGCTGGGCGTTGAACGTGCCGTCCGTGGCGTCGAACTCGATGCGCCGCGCGCGGCCACCCAGCCCGCGTTGCGTGTTGTAAACCCGGAACGAATTCTCGTCCGAGAAAATCTTGTAGCCCCCGGCCGCGCCGGAAACCGGCACGGTGGGACACAAGGCGTTGACGACCATCTGCTGTTGCAGGAGGTCGTTGGCGAAGCCCTGGGCGTAAGCCGTCAGGACATAGTTGATTGCGGCTGCGGATTGTCTGCTCATTTGATCTTTCGGTTATGAGTTGCGGTTGGTTTAGCTCAGCGGGAGCGGAGCGATGGGCGCGACCTCGATGAGGTCGCCCGCGGCGGTGGCGGCTTCGAGCGCCTGGCCGACGATGACCCGGCCACCGGAGCCGGCGTCCGTGAGGACCTGGCCGTCCGAGTCCTGTTGCACCCAGTCCCCAGCGGCGATGACGCCGCCGGCGCACATGAGCACCGTGCCGGGCACACTGCCGAGCAAAGCCACGGTGACCTTCTCATTGGCATAGCCGGCGGCGGTGGGGTTGGCAGCGAGGATCACGCCCTTGGCGCGCACGGTGGCCGACGCGCTGAGCGTGGCCGTGGTGCCGTCATGCGTGACCAGATACCCGCGCTTGGCGGAATAGTCCGCCGCGGGGGTGAGACTGATGATTGCTTCTTCGCGAGTTTTCATTTGGTCGTTCGGTTTCGGAGTTGCGGTTGTGGGTTCGCTTACTTGGCCGCGAGTTCGCGCTGCGCCTGTTGGAAGCAGGAATCCCAATCGCGGTTCGATCCGTTCTTCAGCTCGGTGGCGCGGTTGGTGAGCTTCTGGGCCAGCTCCTGTTCGTCCGCGGCTTCGGTCGCGGTCTCGGTCTGCTTGCCGTCCTTGCGGTTGATCAGGCGGGTGGACGCGGTGGTCTTGCCGGCTTCGGCGGGTTTGTGCCCGAAGTCGAGCAACGCGGCCACGCGTTCCTCGCGGTTGGCCAGCGGCACGAGCACGGGCTTGAGGCGGTTACGCAGCTTCTCGTCCTTCACCTGGTGAAGATCGAGCAGTGCGTCCACCGATTCGCCGTCCTGCGTGGCGATGCGGTTCTTGAGCGTGGTGTTTTCCGCCTGCAACGGCTCAAGCGTTGCGATGCGGTTTTGGAGCTTGATCACTCCGTCGAGGATGGCTTCTTCGCTGGCCTCGGCGGCGAGTCCAAGTTTCTGGGCGATGGATTTCATCGTCATGGTCCTTTGGTTGTGTTGTTGTTTTGCCGCCGACGCACTCGCGCCGGGGAAATCGCTTCGGTTGGTGATGGGCGTGAGCAGTTCCTTGCCGTTCGCCTGGTTGGTGAAGCCGATGGTGTCCAGCTTCAGTATCCTGACCTTGTTGCCTTCCAGTTTTTGGGTGTCGCGCCGGTCGGCGACGAAGCTGGTAAATTTGTATTCGCTGTTGGCGATGACCTGCTGGCCGATGGGTGTGAGGCCGTCCTTCTTCGCCCAGATGCCGTCGTCCCGCTTCTCGAAATCCTTGAACCATGCCAGCGCGGCGCTGTCCTGGTCGTCGTTGTAAATGAAATGTTCACGGCCGGCGTAGATGCCGGGCCAGCGCTCCCCGAGCCGTTCGCGATCCGCCGCGATGTTGGCCAGGATGGAATCGAGCGCGGCGTCATCGAGCACCTGCACCACTTTGGCTTCGCGATTGGGCAGCTCGCCCTTGGGCACGACGTGAATCCAGTCGCCACTGATCGCGGCGCGGTTGGTGATGATGAGATGGGTGGGGTTCATGCGTTCAAACCTTTCGTGAGGGCGGCGGCGAGTTGCGGGGCCAGCGCGCGGGCCAGCGACGGATCGGCGGCGAGCGCGGTGCGCAGTTCGGTTTCATCCGCCAGAAATTTCTGCAGCAGGGCGGTGCGCGTGGCATCGTCGGTTACGGCATTGATGGCGGCGAGCCGGTGGATCACCGGCGTGAAGGTGGCCGCGAGCGCGGCCGCAGGCGACGGATGGCCAGAGCGGTTTTGAATGGTAGGGCGAGCAATCCCTTGCGCGCCATCGTCCTCGTTTTCCGCGGCGGGCAGCGGAGTGCCCGCCCTACCGGGATTGGCCGGATCGTTCGGTGGTGTCTCCTCCACCTCTTCGAGTTCGTAACCGGTTTTTTCTTCCACTTGCTCCGTCTTGACCCGGTAGCCGGCGGTCTTGAGGGCCACGATGTTGTTGATCACTTCCGTGGCGTCTTCCTCCTCGACGGCGCACAGCTCGAAATAAACGAGCGGCGGCTGGCTGGGAAATTCTTTGGCGAGTTCCACCCGGTCGAAGTCCCGCTGGAGCACGGCGTTGATCTTGCGGGCATCGGCCTGCGCGATTTCATCAAACGCATCCGCGTGCTCGGCGCTCGGGCCGTCGCCCAGGCCGCCCTTGTCCGCGGTGAGCATCGCCAGCCGGCCGCCCGTGCCGGCGAGCACCACGTCGGCATCGTTCGCATCGCAGTACGTTTTGAACGGCGCTTCGCCGCGCACGCTGGCGGTGGGGAATTTCACATCCGCGCCATTGGGCAGCGCGCCGCTCACGCCATCGGCCACCTTCTCCGCGGCGTCACGGTAAGCGTCCTCCTGGCCGGCGGGAATGTTGGGTGGTAAGATGGCCACGGCATTGGGCAGACCAAAAATTTCCACGAAGGCGGCGTAATCCTTCCGGCCCATGGCCCAGTTCACAAAAGCGCTGAGCGCGATCTCGTAGAGTGGATCGTCCACTTCGCGCACGACGAATTCCGCGCGCGGCAACTGCTCGCCGCCGATGCGGTTCGCTTCGCCGAGCGTGGCGGCGCAGGTATCGCCGCCGATGCCGAAGCGGGAATCCTGGTTGTAAAAGAAATCGCCAAACTGACCGGCGCGGCTGAATTGGTCCTGCGGCAGCCAGTGCAGTTCGCGCACGGCGCCGGCGTTCCGGCTCGCGGGGACGCTCGCCCCACCTTCCGAGTAGCGATGCTTTTGCAGGATGGCGTAACCGCGGAATTCGGCGGTGGCCAGGAAGCCAAAGGCGTCCGTAAGGTTTTCAACCAGATCGTAGCGGCTGCGGAGAAACTTCTGTTGCGCCTCGGCCTGCGCTTCCGTGAAACCCTCCGGCAGCGGATCCATAACCTTGATGTCCCAGTCCAGTTTTTCCAGGGCGGCGAGGCGGCGGGCTTTCAATCCCTTGAGCACCGGATAGCGCCGTTCGAGTTTGCGCATGACCAGCTGGAGTTCGGCGAAGTCCCCGCGCTCGGCGGCTTCGATGATGGCGACGACGCGGGCGATGGTGAGGGAGCGGAGGGGATTGTATTGATCGCGCCAGCGGTTCGCGCCACGGACAATCTGGGCGGCGGACTTGCCGCCACCGGGCGAGCCGGCGCGGTTGAAGATTTTACCTGAGCGGGAGTTGCTCATGCCGCGCCTCCTTCAAACCTTTTCAAAACCGGGTTCAGCGGCGTGGTAACGGCCGGCCAGACCCCTTTTAAGTCGTTTTTAATGCCTCGTAGGCGCGGCGTTGGGCCGGGGGTGCGGTCCTGAGACGGTCCAAACGCTCCTGGGGCAAATCTGGGGGGGTGCGGGATCATCCGATGAAGCTCCTTTCGCGCCGGTTGGCGAGGACCTGGGAACGCCGGGAATGATCGAAGATGTGGATCGGGCCGGGGGGCGAATTGTCCTGGCTCGCCCGGATCGCGAGGGCGAGACCCCAGAAGTGGTCGGCGTGGCCGGCTTCGTCGCGCGTGGCGGCAATGCTCACCCGGCCGCCGGGACTGGTGATCTTCTCCGGCTTGCGCAGATCATCCCGCGCGTCGCTGTCCAATTCGATGTGCAGCTCAAGGCTGCGTTCCTCGAACACCGCCAGGAGATCGGTGGCCATGATTTCCGTCACCTTGGCGGTCTCGGCCTTGCGGCCTTCGGCGCGAATCTTGTCGCTGATGGGTTCGGTACTGGCGAAGTTCACGCCGCGCACGCGATAGTCGCCCCACTTCTCCTGGGCGTATTCGCACAGGCCGAGGCCGATGCCGGTCATGTCCACGCAGCCGCAGCGGAATTTCGGCAGCGCGCAAACGAGATCGAGCTGGACCTGTTGCGCGGGCAAACGCATCCCCTGCATCCGCAGCGCGGCGATGACGCGCTTGGTGCGGCCGATCTTTTCCAGCACGGGCAGGAAGCTCAGGTCGCGATGCCGGCCGACGTCCAGGCCGAAGAACAGTTCGCCCTCGGCGCGGAACATCCGCGCGAGCGAGACGGGCGACCAGGCTTGTTCGTCAATCGGGATGCCGGCGCGCTCGGCCTGCTGGATCAGCTCGTGCGTGAGCAGGCACATGTTTTCATCCGCGAACTGGCACTCGTAGTTTTGATCGTAGGCGCGTTTGTCTAGCGCCTTGGCCCGCGCTTCGCCGGGTGTGATCGGCTGCCGCGTGTTGGGGTCATAGACTTTGACGCCCATCTGCCATGCTTCCGTGCGGCTGACGCGGGAGACTTTGAAACCGGCGGCCGATTGGAAGACCACGCCGTCGTTGCGGGCCATTCCGCCGCTGCACATCCGGTAGAACATGTTGTGCTTGCCGTTGCCGGTGCTGGCGATGCGACAAACAAAGTCCGGGTTGCTGGAGAGGATGGGCTCGGCGGCTTCCCAAATCGCGTTCGAGTTTTCATGGAAAGCAAACTCGTCAAGAATAAGATCGCCGCTGAACCCGCGAGCCGTGCGCGGATTGGCCGCCAGGACCTTGATGCGTCCGGTTTTGCCTTTGACGGTGATCCGGATTTCCATGCGCATGTTGTCATAGGTCACGTCCGGGGATTGGTCCTGGCTTTCAAAGACGACGCCGAGCAGGTTGCAAACCTCGGCGCACTTGGCCACAAACTCGTTGCCGTTGTCGCGCGAGTTGCTGAGCACGGTGACGAGCCGGCCGGGCCGGGTGAGCAGCCGGTCCACCGCCCAGGCGGCGAGCGTGAAGCTCTTGCCGATCTGCCGCGACCAGTGCAACAACAGCACGCCGCTGGAACGATCCGCAAAGATCGGTTGCTGGAACGGGCGGAACTTGATGCGCGGTTCACTCATGACGGGGCGGAGCCAAAGAGGGCGAGCCGGGCCTGTTCGAGTTTCTCGTCCTCGCTGAGATTCTTGTTGGCGGCAATGGCCTTGAGTTCGGGCAGTTTGGCCAGCGCCGCTTTCGTGGCATCGAACTGGAATTTGTCCCGGTCCAAGGTGAGTTCCTTCTCCTTCAAATCCACCTTGGCGGTGGCCAGCCCGAGTTTGAAATTGCCCTCGGCCAGCGTGCGCGCGTAGCTGGCGCTCAAAACCTTCTCGCGAATCTGATCCTTCGTGAGCGTGTCGCCGAACTGCGCGAGCAAGCGGCGCTCGTCGTCCTGCATCCGCTGCGCTTCCTCGTCGCGCGCATCCTGCTCGGCCAGCCAGTGCCCGAACGCGGTGAGCTGGTCGTTGCGCCGCAAATGAATCTTCAGCTTGGTGGCCAGCTCGGTGCGGATGTCCGCCTGCTTCGTGTCCGACACAAAGAGCGCCCGCCAGTAGTCCCGCGCGGATTCGGCGAGCGAATCGCGCCAGAGCTTCTTGAGCTTGGTGAGTTCGGAATCCGAACCTCCGCGGAGTTTGTTGGGGGCGCTCATTCATTCACATCTCCAGCCGTGCGGCCTCGCCGGCATCGCTCAGATTCCATTTGCGCCCGCCAAACTTGCCCTGCACGCCGATGAGCCAGCCGCGGGTGTCGCAGATGCTCACGGCCGCGGTGAACTCGGCCAGGGAGGCGGTGGGCGTGACCGCCAGGTTGACCTCGGCGTGCAGCAACCGTTCGTCGATCTGGCCGCCGTCGAGGTTGTGCGCGACGTTGAGGATGGCGCGGACGATGCGTTGTTCGCGTTGCGTCATGACTTTTTCTCCATGGAGTAGCCGAGCATCCGGATCATCTCGGTCTGGTTGTTCATGGCCGTGAGCAGCGCCTCGTGGCTGCCCTTGAGCGCGGCCGTGTTCTCGACCAGCGGATCAATGCGGCTGGAAAGTTTGTCGCGGGTGTCCTTGATCTCCGCAAAGATGATGGCGCTGCGCTGGCTGGCGTGGACCTGGTTGTCGCGCCGGTCATCCTTCACTTCCTGTTCCACCTTGGTGACGCGGACTTCGAGCGAGACGAGTTCGCGGCGCGTGGCGAAGTAGCTGGCCACGGCGGCCAGCCCGCCGAGCCCGCCGAGAATCGCGAGGGCGACAATGATCCATTGCCCCCAAAAGGCATTGGTCGGGGCGGTGGCTTCGGCGAAGATCATTGGTGATTGGTATTGAGTTTGCGGCGCAGAGCGCGCGCATCGTTTGCCTTCTTCCACTTGGCCTGTCGTTGTGATTGGGTGAGGCGGGCCAAGTGCCGATGCTGGCGAGCCAGGTTGTCAGCGCGAACCTGTTCCGATGTCTTCTTCACTCGCGGCGGACGCGCGGGAAGCGCTTCAGGCACTTCCTTCGGCCGGGCCGCGATGACACCACGTCGGGCGGCAATCTCGCGCAGGCGCTGCATGGCCTTGTTCAGAATGACTGCCGCCTCTTGCTCGCCCGAAATATCCGGGTGCAGTGTCTTCATTCGCGCGCGATAATTTTTCTCGGCGTCGTTTAACAACCACTCAAAGTGCGCGCGCACCTGAAGGTCGTGTCCCGCGATGCTCACGCCGAATAAGTGGAACAGCATCCGCAGCGGCGTGCGGTCTGTAACTGGTCGGCTGGAGGGTTTGGTGCGCGTCAACATCATGGCAGGATCAGGAGCCGATAAAACATTTGCGTGACCGCGGGCGATACGAGTTGGTGCGTCACGAGCTTCGCGTTGTCGCGCAGCATCGGTACCTTGGGCGCGAAGTCATTCGTCCCGGTGAACTCTTCGACGCGCGTCCAACCGCGCAAATCCGCGCTGCGTTCGAGCCGCCAGCGGAGCGGCCGGTCCGTGACGCAGTAGAATTCGAGCCGGGAAATCTGCGGCGTGTAGCGCACGACGCGCAGCTGAACCAAACCGCTGGGCGCGGGCGTGGGAGCAACCGCGGCCATCGGCGCATCGCTCGCGAGACTACTGGCGCGAGGAGATTGGATCGGAGAACCGGGCGGCAGCGGCGGGAATTCAGTTCCCGCGAAGGCGGCGAAGGCGGCGAAGAGAATCAATACAGCGATGGTAGGGCGCGCAGTCCCTTGCGCGCCGCGGCCGGCACGGAGTGCCAGCCCTACCAAGTTAAAAAATCCGTGTTTCATCGGTGTCGATCCGTGGCTTCAACCCTGTTCCCACTCCGGGCCGGTGAAGGCCGCATCGGCTTTGGCGCGCAGGGCGAGGTAACGGTTGCGCGCTTCCTGTTGTTGTTCGGGCGTGATCTGGCCCGCGGCGACGGCTTTGCCGAGCGTCGGGATGAGTTTTTCCGCGAGCGCGAGCGCGGCGTTCAGGAGGATGATTTCTTCCATATCAGGGGTTGGGTTGGGCGGCGCGGGCCATGTAGCCGGCGGCTTCATTCAGGGCGGTGCGGAGAATGGCGACGGCCGCGAGAAAACTTTCGCGGTTGGTCTCGGTCGGGTTGGCGGCGTAGGCATCGTGCAGCGCGTGCGCGGTGCTAAACCATTCCTTGGCGTGGGCGCGCATCTGGTTCGCGGCGGATTTAATTTCCGGCCACTTCGCCAGCGCGGCGCGATTGTCCTTCTCCCAGGTGACGAACGTGTGGATCAGGTCATAGCTGGTGTTGATGGCCAGCTCCGCGTCGTAGAGGACCTTGTCGCCGGCATACACGCCCTTCGGATCGAGCGTGCCGCAGCCGGAAAAGGCCGCGGACAGGAAAATGGCGGACAGGAAAATGGACAGGATGCTGCCGGTCGGGCCGACGTTGGTGGGGCGAGCGTCCCCGCGAGCCGCGGGCAATGCCGCCCCGGCATCAATCGCGGCTTCGTGTTGCAGCCGGATGGCGCGTTCGAGATCGGCGAGGGTGGGTAGATGGAACGGCGTGAACTTGCTGAGGAACGCCGCGAACCGCCAACCGCCAAAGGAAAACAGTTTGGTGAGATAGGCGTCATCGTCCTGGTCTTCGCTGGCGGCCACGGCGTTGAGCTTGTCGCTGATCCAATGTTTGAACTTGGTGCCGAAGAGGGCCGAGAGCGGCGCGATGACGCCGAGCCAGGTGACGAGCGTGGTGAGCCAGCCGGCCTTGCCGCCGAGCAGATCGAAAAGGGGTTTGAGTTCGTTCATGGGATCATTCTCGGTTGGTAGATCGCCTCGCGCTGCGAGGCGAGGCGGTCGCAGCGCGACCGGCCCTACCTTGCGCGCCGAGCGGCCGGCACGGAGTGCCAGCCCTACCGGGTGAGGGTGGAAGGGGCGCAGATGCGTGTTGCATTACGCCCACGAGTTAAACGCAGGGGAATTTGCCGTGGCGGGATTTGCCGTATTTTCCGGGAAAAATCTGCGGGAAGAAAAAAGCCGCGAACGCAACAGCATCAGCGTCCGCGGCCCGGTGGGGACTTAACCACCAAACGGGCGGCGCGGTCAATTACAAACTGCAAAAGCGGGCGCTGATCCGGTAGGGCTGGCACTCCGTGCCGGCCGGCGCGCAAGGGACTGCGGGCCCTACCAGCCGGGCCGTTCGCAGCGCGGCCAGCGTGGTCGTGACGACATCAGCCGGCAGATCGCGCATTACCTGTGGTCGCGCGCTCGGAGGATATTTTACGCCCAGCAGCGATTCTCGCGGCACGCCCAGCGCCGTGGCGAGCTTGGTCAGAATTCTTGGGGTTGGTTCGCGCTCGCCGGTTTCGTAAATAGAAATGGAATGCTCCGAGACTTTGGAATAATGAGCCAACTCCACTTGATTCCAACCCTTCTGCTCCCGCAAGGCTCTTAAACGGTCGCCAAAAAAGTTCATTTTTCTGAAACTATTTTGTTGACGCTCGACGACTTTTGCATAAAACTGCGTAAACATTAGACGGGCATGAGCCAAAAAGCAAGAACGAAATACCGGGAGCTGCGGGCGCGATTGATCCGCAAGGGTTACACCCTGCGCAGTTTTGCGCGCTCGTTCGGTTTCAATGAGCAGACGGTCTATTCCGCCGCTCAAGGAAAACGGGCTGGCGTCGTGTCCGTGCAAATCCAAACCAAGCTGGAGGAGATCGCGTATGCTGAATAAGGGAGCGAAGGCAGTCGTGGAGTTTTGTCTGGATCACGCGCCGGAAGCGCCGGTCGCAAAACAGATTTCTTTGTACCGCGGACTTGCAGAAATCTGCGGCAACCCAGATCAGGCTGCACAATTCTGTGAGTTGGCGGATGATCTGGAAGATGCCGATCACCGCTGCCGGGAATTTGCGTTCAAATTCAAGAACGGAGGCCGGCCGTGATCCTCGTTTTAATTCTGACGGTGGCGTGGGCCGGACTGGTGGTGTTCGGCTGTGTGGTCATGGCCGGGCGGGCGGAGGAGCGGATCAACCGATAACCCGCATGAGTGTGAACGCCGGACCCTTCACTTGCGATGCCGACCGCTTGAGCTTTCTCACGGCGCTGGACCAGGCGGACGTGGAGGTCTCGGATTGGGAGGCGGAGTTCATCGGCTCGTGCCTGAAGCGGGGCACGGGCGCGGTGCTGTTCTCGGATAAGCAACGGCAGGTGATCTGGAGACTTTATTACCGCTATGCGATGGGCGCTTGCCCGGCGGTGAAATGGAGTGCCGCTGGTGGGGCGAGCGTACCCGCGAGCCGCGGCTCGTCCGTAGCCTCGCCCCACCAACGGCCGGGCGGCGCGCAAGGGACTGCGCGCCCTACCAACGAAGGAGGCTTATGACCGCCAACCAACGCAAGCTGGTGCTGGACGTGGCCACCACGTGCGTGCTGCTGACCACGAGCGGCGTGCGGGCGGAGCTGACGTTGCTGGACGAGGACGATGTGCTGGCGGCGGTGCTGGATCACACGCTGGCGCCGGCGTTCGATCTGGGTCTGGGCGGCCGGCGGGATTTGCGGGTGCTGCCGAGTGCGCTGGAATTTTACCGGCAGACGCTGGGCTCGCGCCGCCGCCGGATCAGCGAGCGCGAACTGTTCGAGGAGTTGCTGGTGGGGCAGACGCCGGCGGATCGGCGGCCGGGGAGTTCCGAGGGCTGGCTGGCGGGCGAGGCGGTGCGGCTGATCCTGAACTGCGGCAGCACGCATTTGATCAACCTGATTGACGACGGTGAACTGGCGCAGATGCCGGGCACGAGTTACCGCCGCGGCCCGAACGGCAGCGCGCAGATTCCCGTGGCGAGCTTCAAGGATTTCCTGAAACGGAGGCGGCTGTGAATCGCTTTTGGACGGCTCTAACTGAGAACGCGGGTGGCGGAAGTTCCGCTTCCCATGATGCCCGCGCCGATACAGGCCTTGCGCCCGAGCCGGTCCTTTCTGATCCGGAACTGCTGGACGCCATGGCGCGGGACAGTGCGCAGATCGCGGCGGACTTCATCTGGGCGGGGAATCGCGCGGCGGCACGCGAGCACCTGCAACACGCCCTCCACCGGCTGAACGAAGCCGATGCCGCCACAACCATCGACACCTGATTCCACATGGAACTATCCACCACCAACCAACTGCCCATCACGGTCAAAGGAACTTGGGAGAGCGCGCGGCAATGGCACAGTGCGGCCGGCCAATTTGAACAGTGCAAACTTTATTGCCAGGTGATGCTGGGGTTCGAGCTTTTAGCTCTGCAAAAAGAGCATGCGCAGCAAGGCAAACGGACTGACCTGGGGGCAACTATTCCCCACGATGGGAAGAAGTTGTTCACCGACCTGATCGAACAGGAAATGCAGTTCGGGTGCTCCTCTGCCTATCGGTTTATGGATATGGCGAAAGCGGCGGCGAGTCGATTGAAAAAACTGCCGGAGCTTCGTGATTTCAACCCGATTGGAGTGCCGCTGATAGATTGGACGCCGCCCCAGCGGGAAGCCTTGCAAAGTGGGGTGCGAAAGTTGACGGATGGGCAGACTCAAAAGGAATTCGCGGAACAGCTCGGGTTGTGGAAAGTGCCGCAGGGACAGAACGGGGGCAATGCGAATCCCGTGCCGCGGCGCAAGCTCACCCTGACGGAACAGGCCGAAGCGCTGCGGAAGCAGGCCGCGGAAGACTGGCTGGTCATCAGCAACATGCTGGAGACCTACGCCGCCAAGTTTTGCGCCCTCCCGGATGAAGATATCGACGCCCAGATTGCCGTTATTGATCAGGCTTCCACGGCGAGAAAAACCTGGTTGCGCCAACCCAAGACCGCCCGCGATCCGCAGGCCATTGGCAGGCTGTTTGCCTGACCCTAATCGAATCATGAGACCCCTCAGCAAAACCATCGACCTGACCGAGTTCCTGCAGTTGCCCGCCGATGTGCGGCTGGAAATTGAACGCTGGCTGGCGGCGCTGGAGGCCGTGACGCGACCCGTGGGCGAATCGCTCGCGCGCGTGGCGCAGCGCATGGGGTGCAGTCCGCAGACGGCCCGGCGCAAATACGACGCCTGGCGGGCAAGCCGCGACTGGCGCGTATTGATCAATCGGGCGCGGGTGCCGGAAAAACGCGGCGCGCTCACGCCGGAATTTATCGAGTGGTGGAAGTCGCTCTGCGCGCAAAACGGGCGCAAGTGTTCGGTGGCGTATCGCGAGTTCGTGCGGCGATTCAAATCCGGCGCGGCCATTCCGGGAATCCCGCCGGGAACGGATCGTTATTTTCTCCCCCAGGGCTTCGGCCGCGACAACCTCTATCGCCACACGCCGACGAAATTCGAGTTGCTGGCGGCGCGGATCGGGCGCGGGGCGGCGGCGGATTTGCGGCCGAAAGTTTTTACGACGCGCGTCGGCTTGCGCGTGGGCGAGCGCTACATCTTCGACGACATGTGGCATGACTTCAAGGTGGTGATGATCGGCCAGCGCCGGCCGATGCGTTTGCTGCAACTGCACGCGCACGATTTGTTTTCCGGCTGTCAATTCGCGCGCGGGCTCAAGCCGCGCATGGAGGACCCGGAGACGGGATCAAGCGTCGGTCTGCGCGAGGATGAAATGTTGTTCCTCGTGGCAAACGTGCTGAGCGAATACGGTTATCACCCCGAGGGCTGCACGCTGATGGTCGAGCACGGCACGGCCGCGATCCGCGACGACCTGGAAAAAACTTTGTTTGATCTCACCGGCGGTTTGCTTCGCGTGGAACGTAGCGGCATCGCGGGCGCGAGCGCCTTCGCGGGCCAATACGCCGGGCGCAGCAAGGGCAACTTCCGGTTCAAGGCGGCGCTCGAAAGTCTCGGCAACCTGATCCACAACGAGACGGCGAATCTGTTGCAGTTCCCCGGCCAGACCGGGAGCAACGCGCGGGTGAACCTGCCCGAGGAACTGGCGGGCCGCGAGAAGCATGCCGACACGCTGGCGCTGGCCATGCGCGCGCTGCCCGAGCAGATCGCCGCGCAACTACGCCTGCCTTTCATCGAGGTTAACGCGGCGCGCTGGGCCGTCGAGGAAGTGATGGCCCGGATCAATCAGCGCACCGATCACGAACTGGAAGGCTGGGAAGAAGCAGGTTTGACAACGATTGATCTGGCGGTGCCGGGCGTGGGCGTGATGCCGGCGCACGCGCTGCTCGATCTGCCACCGGAGAAGCGCGCGGCCGTCGAGGCCGTGGCCACGCCGGTGGCGCGGCGGTTGAGCCCAATGGAAGTATTTACCTCTGGAAGGCGCACGCTCGCGAAGTTCCGGCCGGAACAAACCGCCGCCTTGCTGCAATCTCGCCAGGGCCGGGAAGTTTCGGTCGGCAACGACCACCTGATCACGTTTGAAGACCAGAACGTCTCGCCTGAACCGCTGCGCTATCTCGCGCATCATTTTGGGCCGGGCGAAAAGTTCCGCGCGGTCGTGAATCCGTGGTCGCCGGAGACGCTGCATTTGTTTGACGCGCGCGGCGGCTGGCGCGGCGTCGTGAATGCGTGGCAACGCATCCGCCGGGACGACATCGCCGGCTTGCACCGGCAGATGGGGCAGGCGGCGAAGGTCGAGGCGGAATTGCTCCGGCCCGTGGCGGCGCGCGGGCGCGAACTCACCCTGCAGCGCCTGGCCGACACCGAGCACAACACCAAAGTGCTTAACGATTTTGCGGAAAATCAAGACTGCAAACGCCGCCTCGCTCGTGAAGCGGCGATGGATGCGGAATAACACCAACCATGAACGCTGACGCTGACCAACTCCTGCCGGCCAAATATCAACCTCGGGAAGAATCCATCTATAATCGCGCCCTCGCTTTTTTAGAAACGGGTCTCACGAAATCCGAACTTGCCCGGCGGGCGGGACTGAATCCGGCCTTTCTCTCCCTTTATCTCAATCCCGCCGGCAACACTTATCCGGGTGACGTAATGAAATACGAGCGCAAGCTCGCAAGCTACCTGGACCGGCGCGATGTCGAAACGCTCGCCGGCGTGCCCACCATTGAAACGCAGATTGCGCGCCAGTTGCAAACGGCGGCGCGCATGGTTCGCCGTTGCCACATCATGGGCAAGGGCATTGGCCCTTCCGGCATCGGCAAAACGCGAGGCATGATGTGGCTTTCGCAGCATGACGAACAGGTAGTCTTGTTGCTGGCCTCGCGCGAGCGCGGCAATCGCGAGGCGGTCCGCAGCCAGTTGTTCAAGCACATGGGCATCCGCGGGCCGCGCAAGCGCACCCAGAATCGCGTGGGGCAGATGTATGACGAGCTGGTCAACCGGCTGCGCGGCACGGACGTGCTGATCGCCATCGACCAGGCGCACATGCTCACGGCCACCGCGATTGATTTTCTCGTCGAATTATGGAATGCCACCGGCGCGCCGCAGTTGTGGACGGGGACGGAAGATTTGGTGGATAAACTGGAGCGGAATGAGCAGTGGGCCTCGCGACTGGAGTTCACTTTCTCCTTGGAACTGGATGCCAGTGAAGAATCCACCGCAGATGTGCGCGGTTTGGTGCGCCATCAAATCAAGTCGCGCCTGCCGGAATTGAACGGAGAAGGGGAACGCCTCACCCGTTTGTGCGAAAAGCTAGCGCGGGCGGGAAATTTTCGCCGGGTGGAGATGCGGCTGGCCACCATGTTGTATTTAAGCGAACGGCCAAAGAATAAAAACGCTGGCTGGTGCGACCTTTTTGAACAAGCGGGCGAGTGGTTAAAGGAGGATTTATGAGCCTTTTGGAAGCCAGCAGTCCGACTTCGCGGCATCTGCTCCGGAAACGGGAAGCTAAGCACGCGCGTAACTCTGGTAGGGCGCGCAGTCCCTTGCGCGCCGAGCGGCCGGCACGGAGTGCCAGCCATACCAAGCTCATCACCGGCCCACTCCGCGCCGCGCGGGCCACGGATGCCGCGCTCACCTTCATCCTCGACCGCGCGCGCATTGACCGCATGGCCCGGCGGCTGGTCGTGTGCGGCCCGTTTGAGGATGAACGGCTGATCCGCCTGGCCACCCTGGTCAAAGAGGTCGGCGATTCCACCGGGCTCATCACCTATGCCGAACTGGATGGCGACACGGATTTCTCCAAGTCGAATCTGCAACATGATCTCGGCGAGCTGGCGGCGTTTGCCTTGCTCTGGGCGACCACGGGCGACCGCACGCTGGTGCGCGGATGCAAAGCCATTGCCGCCGAACGGCAGCGCCAGCGCGAACTCCTGGCCGCCGGCCGCATCGTGGAAGATTGTTCGATCCCGGCCACGGATAACCGCGCCAAGTTTCGCGTCCTATTCGAGGAGTGCGGCGAAGTCGCGCACGCCATCGACCAGGTCAAACACCACGGCCTCGCCGCGAGCAACATCGCCACCGAACTGATCCAGGTTGCCGCCGTCTGCATCGCCTGGCTGGAAGCGCTGTCCCACGAAGGAACGAAGGAGGCGAAGGTATGAATCCGGACAAGAAAATGGAGGACAAGAAAATGGGAACGGGATGTTCCTGTCATCAATCTTCCTGTCAAAACTCTGATCCGGAAGCCCAGTTGCAACGGGATGAAAACCTGCACTACGAATCGCGCCTGTTCCGCCTGCTTGTGTTTTGCGTGTGGGGGGTGATTGCGTTCTACGATCGCGCGGCGATGGAACTGCGCGTCTGGCTGGATCCGTTGCGCCGCTGGTTCGTCTGGCGCCGAGAATGTTCCTGGTGTCCACCGCGCCGGTCGCTTTGCACCGGCCACTGGCGCCGCCGCTGGCTCGGTGGCAATCCTTGGGCGCGCCAGATCACCCACGGCGTCTGCAAACGCTGCGAGGAAAAGTTTCTCGCCGATGCCGCCATCTTCAACGGCAACGGTGGGGCGAGCGTCCCCGCGAGCCGCGGCTCGTCAGTAGCCTCGCCCCACCAACCTCCATTTTCTCACGAGCCGGCCACGGATGAACTGAGCATCCGCGCGACGGCTTCTTCGGCCGCGTCCGATCCGAACAGCAACACCGGACGCACCCTCCCGGCTACGAATTCACGGCCGTCGCCGGCCGGCTCGTGAGCGTTTTTGAATCAACCACGGACAGGAAAATTAACGACAAGAATATGAACCTTCTATCTGGCATAGCTGTTAAGAACATCACCAAAGCCCAGGCGGCACTTGAAGGCTGTCTGCACCATCCGGAAAAATCCCCGGAACTGATCCAGAAGGCTATCCGACATTCCGTCGAGGCGAACCAGTGGATCGTCGCGAGGGTGTTGCTTAACGACTATCGGAAACGGGAAAAAATCCGCCGCCTCCGGGAACGTCAGAGCCGCTAAAATTTGAACCCAGACCCAAGACCCAAGACTCCAGACCCAAGACTCAAAATATGATTATGCCAACTGAATCCCTTGCCGCCGGCACGACGCTGGCGGAAATTGAAACCCTCACCAAACGCTATGCCGATGCGCGCGAGGTGCTCGCCGGTTATGTGAGCACATTGGAAGAGAAGCTCGCCGCCGCCAAACGCGCCGCGCTCCCCGACATCAAACGCGCCGTGGCCCGCGCCGCCGAGCGCGAGGCCGAGCTGCGCG
>ERZ724522.785-NODE-785-length-19101-cov-6.721464_pt1 | contig 19101 bp, 20 predicted proteins | sample MGYA00376055_ERZ724522 | MGnify/ENA primary metagenome ERZ724522 (study PRJEB28724, sample SAMN07190884) | wastewater metagenome | isolation source: effluent of sewage treatment plant in Hong Hong | place: Hong Kong | collected 2016-03-17 ... | reverse complement strand
CCCTTAATCTGCCATTGTTACCCATAGCCATGTACTTCAGGCCCATAGTGTTAAAATCATGCGGATATATGTTGTAACCTTTATATGTTCTAATCATGATGTTATTCCCTTTCCTATTGGTTAAATCCATCCCCAAGCCGTGCCATATACATATATGACCAGTGCCAAGAGGATTAGTGATATGCGGATGTTGTATTTCATGATTAATACCCCGCCCATGCTTTACGAACCTTGCGCGATACATATTTGCACTGGCTTGCAAGGGTTACCCTGTAAACATTTGGGCATTTCGCGGCTTGGTTATAAGTTTGTGTCATTTTCGTTTTCCTTTCCTAATATCCTGAAAATTGGATTTTCCAATTTCCTTGATTCGTTTATTTATATACATTTATAACACAATCACAATCACTGTATCAAATGTTTTTTTGTGTATTTAAAACATTTTTTCGCATATATATATCAATGGGTTAGGGTATATTTGCGCGCTGTTAACTATTAGGGTATTTAATTATATCAATGGGTTAGGGACTTAATTGCATTTAATTGAATTATATACTGATACCTATATTATTATTATTATGTAATAAGGTGATGAGAACGGATAGAGAACGGCTGGGGGGGTGCCAGAAAATGCAAAAAAATCATTCGGACTGATTTTATTGAGGAATCGCGTGCGTTAATTGCACGTTTAAGCACGTTTAAGTGGTAATAAATAGCGTAGCACAATGCTATACAATAAAACACAACGAAACATCTATTCTGATAATCTTAACTGCGGCGCGGCGCGTGCGCGTTATAGTTGTATTTGCGTTAGCTAATACACGCGCGCGCATATATACTAATGCGTTAGCATTCAATACATTATGTATTATAACTATATATGCGTAGCATATATTCAATATAATATATGTATAATAATATCAATTTATGAAGGGGTATATGACCCAATAGTGGGGATGGTAGTTAATGTATTCCCTGAGTACGAAACTACATCAATTTTCAAATCTTGGTTTTCATAATGCAATATACCCCCCTATCAATTTTAATTGTGCCAAATTTTTTTTGTGGTATAATTTTAAAAACACGAGGTGTAACAAATGGAATACAAATTAATCGCATTAAACGACCACGAAGCATTTGAGGACATGGTAAACAATCTATTGGCCGACGGCTGGCCATTATCTGGTAACTTGGTTGTAACACGGCAATTACTACGCGATGGTGACTTTGATGAATGTTTTTATCAGGCAATGACTCGTGCTTTGGCCTGAGAATAATACCCAATGGTCTGAGGAATGGTTGCAGCGCTATGTAACTACACAGGCGCTCAAACTTGGCCTGTTATTTCATGGGGACGCGCTTGGGGCTAATAAGGGCGCTGGTGGCGGTAGCAAGATGAAATTGACTGGCGCTTGTAAAGGTTGGCCTGATATGGTGTTTATACTGCATGGCCGCATTGTATTTATTGAATTGAAGAAAATGGATGGGAAGTTGAGTTCGGAGCAGCGGAACGTGCATAAGCGTATGGTAGATATGGGGCATTCGGTTGAGGTGGTATATGGCTTTGATGGTAAGGATGCTTGGAACAAGGTGCGGGGGATATTAGGGGTATGATTAAAATATACGCGAATTCACCTGATAATTATTATATTTCAACAATTCAAATTGACCCAAAATTTATTGCGGGTTGGTATTATTTTGATGTATGTGGAGGTTTTAAAAATCTTGCTATTATGACATCATTTGGTAAAACTTTTTCATTATTTGGTGTCCCGACTGGTGAATTAAAAACCGAATGGGATTTAGATGTTGGTAAAAAACGTGTGGATGCGTTTAATCATAATATGAAGGTTTTGGAATCTATATGCGTATAAACGAACCATTGGTATATAGCACAGCGCTGAGAGCGGTTGCGTGTGGCGGATTGCCTGTAAAGCCGCTGATTGGTAATGGCAAGGGGCGGCCATCGAGCAATATGCTGGTCGGTGATACCGTGCTCAATGGCGATGAATATCGGCTATACGAGCAGTTGTATGGGTTCGGGTCGCAGTGCAGGAAGATGACGGATACTGAGCTGATGACCGCCGAGGAAATACAAGCGCATATACGCGATGCGGCGCCAAAGATTATGAAGCGCATGGTCGATATGGCCTTGGTGACCGATGATTTAAAAGCAATCAAAGCAGTACATAGCGACCTGATGGACCGCGGTTATGGAAAGGCGGCAGAGAAAATTGATATGACTGTATCGCATAAAGATATACGTGGCGCTTGGAAGCAATTAGAGCAGCGGCAAGTAAAAGTTATTGACGCTGAAGTAATAAATGATGAGGATGAAGTAATTGATGAACAGTCAAAGTAAAAATTTAAGACACCCAGACGAAATTGTTGCCGAACTTGAAAAAGATTTACTCGGCACTTTGGAAAAATGGCGAGTTGACCCAGCGTTATTTTGCGAAGACGTTCTTCGTTTTTCACCATTACATTGGCAAAGAAAATTAATGAAGGCCGTTGCTCTTGCCAAGCATGGATTGCCAAATTCAGACAACGGAAAATGTATGAACAGATTTTCAATTAAATCTGGGACAGGTGTTGGCAAATCCGCTGGTGTCGCCTGTCTTATGCTTTGGCATTTGGCAATGTTTGATGACAGTAAAGTCGGGCTGACAGCTCCTACGAGTCCGCAAATCCGTGCCGTCATGTTACCAGAGTTACGGAAATGGGTTAATAGGATACCGCCAAAATTGAGAGAGTGGTTTCCTTATGACGCTCAGACTGACCGTGTTATTTTGCATGACAATTTTATTGTTGCTAGAACGGCTAGAGAGGGTGAGGGAGAATCTATGCAGGGGCTACACGCTAAAGCGATGATGATGGTCTACGATGAAGCCTCCGGTGTTCCTGAGGCGATTTATTTGGCATCTCAGGGGATTGAGTCATCCGAGAATGCTGTTTCCATAATGATTGGCAACCCGACCCGCGCAGCAGGTCATTTCTTTGATAGCTTTCATGGTATGTCGCACCATTACTGGAATATGACTGTTAGCTGTTGTGATTCAGAAATGGTATCTCCTACATACATAGAAGACATGAAGGAAAAACACGGCGAAAACTCTTACGAATTTAAGGTGAGGGTTTTGGGTGAGTTTTCGTTTGAAGACAGCGGCCTAATCATACCGCGTCCTTGGATTGATGAGGCTGTTGAGCGTGATGTCAGCCCAAATAGCGACTATATCATTTGGGGTGTGGACGTATCGGACGGACGGGATAAGTCGGCATTAGCTAAACGTATGGGTAATATATTGCTTGAGCCGCCACGCGCATGGGGTGGTAAGGAGCTAATGCAATCTGTTGGTATTATTGTGGATGAATATTATAATACCAAGACTACACAGATGCCTGACGAGATATGCGTTGACGCGATTGGTATGGGTACGGGATTTGTACAGCGCTTGCGGGAAGCGCTTGCTGGCGAACCCGTTAAGATAACAGGCGTGAATGTCGCGCTGACTGGTTCGCAAGTAGGGGATAGGTTTACATCGAGGCGTGTCGAGCTATGGGATAGAGGGCGCAAATGGTTTGAGTCATCCATCTGCCGCATACCAAAGGGATGTAATGAACTAGCAGCGCAGCTATCGAGCGTTGAATGGGAAGTCAAGGATAGTAACGGTAAATGGGCTATTGTCGATAAGGCGGCTGGTGTAGGCCACTCCCCTGACGTGGCGGATGCGTTCCTGCTTACTTTTGGCGGTGTAAAGGGTGATAAAAATAGCTTTACAAAGAAACAGAGTGGGAGTATATTTAGGAAAAATAATGGTGCTAATGAATTTGGTATAACTTCAGCAAGCTACCTCCAAAGGGGATAATATGGCGGATACAATCGGTACGCGAGTACGGCAACTCATTTCAAATAGCGCTAATTTAAATGATACACGGCAACCAATGTCAAGACCAACGCAAGACGTTGGTGGATTGAACGAGCAAGGCACTGATATTAGCTTTACATCGACGAATACTATTTCGAGCGCTGGTAGCGGGTTTCCAACATTTACTGCTGGTTCGCTTATTCAGGTTCTTGGCTCACCATTAAATAGCCGTGTTTGGCAAGTGGTTACAAGCTCAGCATCAACAATCACGGTTCTTCCAGCGCAAATTCAAGCTGAATCTGCTGGCGCACTCATAGATATTCGGACGGTATAGAATGGCAACGACAAATAAACTAATGACCCTTAAATCGGGGAATACTGGTAACCTAACACTGAGTACGTCAAGCGCAACCGTAGATATTTCTGCATTAAAATCTGGGAGTGAAGATACAATTAGATTGTATTCCGATATTACGTGCTGGGTTCGCATGACAAACGGAGCTGGCACCGCTGTCGCCACTGATTTGCAAATTGGCGCTGCCGCTGCCGAATCTTTTGGCATTCCGCATGATGCGACACATTTGAGCGCAATTGCTGGCGGTGCGGGTACGCTTAATTATGCTGTAGATAAGGGTATGTAATATGGGTAGCCTGAATCCGTTTTCTAAACCAAAGATGCCAGCGCCGCAGGTTATTTCGGCCCCAACACTTGATACTGGTGAAGCTCAAAAGACTTTGCTTGATGAACGTAAACGCAGAGCGGCGGCTGTTGGTTCGACTGGTAACATTGTCAGTTCATTGGTTGGCGCTACGACAGACGTTCAAGCTGGTACGAAAAAATCAACACTATTAGGCGGCTAAATGCCAAAATCAGACATATCTTATTACACGTCTAAACTCGGACAGATGAAATCTGTCAGAAATAACTATGATTCGTATTGGCAAGAAGTTGCTGATTATACATTGCCTAAACGTGATTTTACGGTGCAGCGCAGCGAAGCGCAGAAACGTATGATTGCTGTGTACGATTCAACGGCTATTCATGCGACAGAGCAGCTTGCATCTGGATTGCATGGTATGCTTACCCCGCCTACAAGTAAGTGGTTTTTTCTAAAAGCTGGTGTGGTGGAAACTGATAGCGCACGTCAATGGCTTGATGGCGCGACAAATTACTTATCGACTGTATTTTCATCGCCTGAGTCGTCTTTCGCTACGAGCGTGTTTGAACTGTACTTGGATGTTGTGGCTTTTGGAAACGCGGCTATGTCGGTTACATTTGGTAATCGCAAAATTAATTTCCAGACAAAAAAGCTATCAAGCTGCTATATTTGTGAAAATGATGATGGTGAAGTTGATACACTTTACATTGTCGAGAAAATGTCACCTGCGAATATGATACGCAAATTTGGCATTGAGAATGTTGATGATAAAGTAATTAAGGCATACGATGGCAATCAAGATATTAAGTTTGAAGTGCTTCATGCTATTGAGCCACGCAAAATAAATAAAGGACGCGGCGCTGCTAAAGAATTAAAACCATACAAGTCATGCTTTATTGATTTGGATAACAAAAAAGAAATGCTTGAAGATGGGTTTGATGATTTCCCATTCCTATTCCCGCGCTGGTCAAAACGCTCTGGTGAAACTTATGGTTACGGCGCTGGTATGGTTGCGCTTGCCGAAGTCAAAGAGCTAAATAAAATATCTGAAATTATGACACGGGCGGCATCTAAAAATGTTGACCCACCATTGCTCGCCCCAGCCGAAGGGTTGGTATTGCCGTTGCGGTTAGACCCATCAGGCATTAACTTCTACAACCCAGACTTGGGTGAACCAAAATTCTGGCAAAACGGATTCCAACCTAATTACTTTGAAGGTGTGCTAGAATATAAACGTCAGCTTATTAATAAGATGTACTATATAGACTGGATGAATTTGCCGCAAATTGATAGGCAAACAACGGTTGAGGTCATGCAACGCGCCCAAGAGGGGCAGCGTATGATGTCGCCTATGCTGTCGCGCTTGCAATCCGAGTTCCTATCGAAACTGATTAAACGCACATTGATGCTGGCTTTGGATAACGGGCTTATTCCTAAGCCACCACAAGAGCTACAAGGGCAGGATGTTTCAATTGAGTACACATCGCCTATGTCTATTGCCCAACGCGCTACATCCGCACAGAATGTCATGCAGGGCTTGACAGTCATGGCAAATCTGGCACAATTTGACCAATCAATTGCGAATGTTGTGAATGCTAAGGCTATAGCGAAAGACCAAGTTCTGAATACATACGCATGGCCTATCATGTATATTCATACGGATGAGGAAATCGCTGCTATGGAACAACAACAGCAAGAGCAAATGGCTATGGCGCGGCAAGCGGAATTAGCTGAAAGCTATTCAAAGTCCGCAGGTAACGCGGCAGGTGCGATGAAGGATTTACAAGGTGGCTAAGAAGAAAGTTGACCAGATAGACTACATTAAATTATATCAAGAAGTATTCGGTACAGACCAAGGTAAAATGGTCTTGATGGATTTGTGTAGTCGCGCAAGGGTTTTCAATAAATTCCCAGTAAAAGATGAGCCAGCGTTTGAGCTTCCGTATTACGAAGGCCAGCGCGTGTTTGCTCTTGATATACTTTCAAAAGTAAACTACGATTTAAACCAGCTTTTAGAACTAAAAGAAACACATTCTATAGAGGTGCAATATGACAGATAATCCAGTGGTTGACCAGCAACCAGAACCTACGCCATCCCCAGAACCAACATTGAATAATGACCCAGCGCCAGTGGAAAATACACGCGAGAAATTTATTCAGTCGTTGCCAGAGGAATACCGCACCGACCCAGTTTTTGCCCGTTTCAATGGTTGGGAAGATGTTGCTAAGTCATACGCAAATGCTGCCAAAATGATTGGAATGGATAAAAATCAGATTGTTGCGTTGCCGAAAGAGCCAACTGCCGAAGCTATGGCTCCTATATGGGACAAGCTAGGGCGCCCAGCCGATGTGAATGGATACGGGCTTGACCAGTTTAAAGATGTATTGCCACCAGAAGTTACAACTAAATATGCTGAAATAGCTCATAAACATGGCGTTTCAAAAGAAGCGCTCAATGCGTTGGTAGGAGAGCTTGCTAATGAGTCAAAATCTGGTCAGGCTGCTATGGAAGCGCAGCAAGCCCAGCAAATTGGTCAATGGCAGCAAGAGGTAAAACAAGAATTTGGCCTTGCGTATGATGATAAGATTACATTCGCGCAAAAGGCCGTTGAAAAATTTGGTTTGACTGAGGTTATTAAGGCAAACCCGACAATGTTTGAGCATCCAGCCATTATTAAGGCATTGGTAACTATTGGTGAAAAAACATCCGAAGGTATGGTTCTTGCTAATGGCGATGTAAATCATGGTAAGTTAGCTCCAAACGAAGCTAAAATGGAATTGGCGAAATTCCAATCAGACCCAAACGTTATTAAAGTGCTTTTGGATAAGCGTCATCCTCAGCATGATTTTATGATGAAACGCAAGTCGGAATTGTTCAAATATGCTCACCCAGATTAGTTTACAACTCGCGGTAGAATACTGTAAATCTTACGCTCATTTACATGGGTATCAAGACCCTAACAAAGTAGTTGACGCGGCAAAGGTTTTTATGGCATACTTGCAATCGAATGAGGGCAACTCCGTCAAGGAATCCTTAACAAAAACAATTAATCGGAATCCATCTAAGTCGGGCAACTCCTAGCGAATCCGCGTAAAATTAGACGGACAACTCTGGAAACAAACGTGATGTATAGCATGGTGCTATTCATCGTTTTCATTTGTCCATTCTAAGGAGATATTAAGATGGCATTTACAAACCCAACTACATCATTTATTCAGGAGTACGGTGCTACCGTACAAATGATGGCTCAACAAAAACAAAGCAAACTTCGCGGCGCTGTCCGTGAGGAGCAAGTTTCTGGCGAACGTCATTACTTTGACCTTTACGGCACTAACGGCGATATGAGCCAAGTCACGACACGTTTTGAAGACAAACAATATACCGATACATTGTTTGAACGCCGCGCTGTTGACTTGCTTGATTATGACTTCACACAAGCTATTGATAAGTTCGATAAACTGAAAACTCTTATCGACCCTACAAGCTCTGTTGTTCAGGCTCAAGCCGCTCAAATGAACCGCAAGATTGACGATATTATCATCGCCGCTCTTTATGCTGATATGAAAACTGGCAAAACTGGTTCAGGCACTTCCTCTCTGACGCAGACTGTAGCCATTAACTCATGGGCTTACGGTACTGGTTCTGGTAACTCCAACATGACTATTTCAAAAATCATCGAAGCAATGACTACTTTCGATGCCGCTGACGTTGACATGGAAGACCGTTACCTTCTTATCGACCCTGTAAACCACGCTAAATTGCTGGCAACTGCTGAAGCAACTAGCTCTGACTTTATCACTAGCCGTTCTTTGGAAACTGGCGAAGTTGATGGTTTGTGTAATTTCAAATTCATCAAATCGACCCGCCTGCCAACCGATGGTTCTGGGTATCGCCGTTGCTTTGCTTTCCAGAAAAGCGGTATGGCATTAGCTACTGCGCTTGCTCCTGAGTTTGATATATATCAAGCTAAAGAGAAACGCGGTAATCCTTGGGTTGCTTACATGATGCTTTCTATGGCTGCAACACGCCTTGAAAACACCAAAGTAACTGAAATCAAGTGCTTGGCGACCTAATTTTAACATTTAAGGAGAATAAATTATGGCTACTTTCTACGCTACATCCGCTACTGACGTGTTCAACACAAACCCACCTGTAAAAGCATCACCTGCTATGCATGGCGGACGTGTTCGCGTTCTGAGCGATACTATCACCTATGCTTCACAAGCATCTGGTAGCACCCTTGTATTCGGTGGCGGTTACATTCCAAAAGGCGCTCGCGTTCTTTATGGTTTGATGACTACTTCCGCTTCCACTGGTTCTGCCACTGTTTCTGTAGGTATCTCTGGCTCTACAGCTAAATACAAGGCTCTCGCAGCATACACAACTGCTGACGTTCCTTTGGTATTTGGCGTTACTGCTGGCCTTACTGAAACAACTGCTGATGAGCAAATTATCCTGACGACTGGTGGCGCTTCGCTTCCTGCTTCTGGGACGCTTACAGTAAGCATTTTCTACGTAGTTGACTAATCCTTCGCACCAAGGATTAGTTTGAGCAACCTGCGCGTGGTTGGGCTGACTAGCTATAGTCTTTCTTTTTTATGGAGCTAATATGACAGTTAATGCCGTACAGATATGCAATATTGCACTAGCAAAAATAGGCTCTGATTCGTTTATTACTTCACTGGACGAAGACACAAAATCCGCTCGTCATTGCTCAATTTTCTATGAACCAATACGTGATAGCTTGCTTCGCTCTCATCTATGGCGCTTTGCACGTAAACAATATCAGTTAGCGCCTTTAGTTGACGAGCCATTGTTTGATGGTGGCTATTATTTCCAAATACCAGTAGATTGTTTGCGCATTGTGCAGCCAGACGAAGATTACTTTAGCACTTATGGGCGTTGGAGCGTTGAAGGTAATAAGATATTAGCTGACACGACTGTTTTAAATATTGTTGGAATCCAACGCATCACTGATGAAAGTCTATTTGACGCGATATTTGTCGAAGCGTTTGCTACAAAATTGGCACATGAATTATGTTTGCCGATGGCGCAATCAGAGTCATTGAAAGCTACTTTAAAACAGGATATGCGAGAAATTATTATTCGTGCAGCGCACGTTGGCGCTACTGAGCAAGATAGTCAGAAATTTATAGCTGAAACATTAGTAATGGCGCACAGTTAATGGGACAACCTATAGAAGTAATTCAGTCTGTATTTAATCGCGGTGAGTTATCCCCGCGCATTGTTGGCCGTGTCGATTTGGACGCATATTATAATGCGCTCAAATATTCCGAGAACTTTGTACCATTTCCTCAAGGTGCCATTACAAAGCGCACTGGTACGTATTTTGTTTCTTCTGTTAAAGATAGCGCAGACACGACAATACTTATCCCGTTTCGGTTTTCTACTACACAGAACTATGCCATTGAAGTTGGTGATTTGTATATGCGGTTTTATCGGAACCGAGGTCAGGTCGAATCCGCTCCAAGTACACCATACGAATTAACAACACCTTGGCCAGAAAACATATTGCGCGAACTAAAATATGTGCAATCCTATGATAGGTTGTATGTATTCCACAAGGATTACCAACCGCGCGTTATTACACGCACGAGCGATACGGCTTGGACTATTTCAACTCTGACGTTTGTTGATGGGCCATTTTTGCCAGAGAATGCCACAGCTACAACACTCACACCAAGCGGACTGAGTGGTTCTATAACTGTCACTGCATCTGCCGCCTTGTTTTCATCTGGCGATGTCGGAAGGCAAATTAGATTTTTTGATAATACTGATTGGCATTATTTAACAATTACAGCATACACTGACTCAACCCATGTAACAGCTACAGTTGAAGGTTCCGCTGCTCTACACAGTTCGGCAGCTAGAACACGCTGGGCGTTAAGCTATTTTGGTGGTTCTATGGGCTGGCCTAGTGTCGCAACGATATACGAGCAACGCCTTATAATGGCGAACACAGCGTCATACCCAGCCACGTTATTCGCGTCATCTACTGGGGCGTTTAGCGATAGTGTAACAATGTCACCAAGCCAAGCTAGTGGCACTGTAACGGATAGTGATGGGTTTGTTTACACTATTGGCGATGACCAAGTTAACGCTATCCAATGGCTTTCCTCTGGACGTATTTTGATGATTGGGACGACTGGGGCGGAACACTCTATGACAGGTGGAACATCATCATCTTACGCCCCAGTGACACCAAGCAACGTGACAATTAAACGCGAATCAAAAGTTGGCTCTAGGCAAAATGTTCGCGCTCACCGTGTTGGAAACGCTATTTTGTATGTTTCGCGCTCTGGGTTAAAAGTTCGTGAATTAAACTACGATTTCGGTATTGATAGCTATGTTAGCCGAGATGTTACCATATTCAACGACCATATTACCGAATCTGGTGTAGTTGATTGTGATTTTCAGGATGAGCCAGACCCAACATTGTGGTGCGTCAGGAATGATGGGAAATTAATCGGTTTCTCATACGAACGCACCCAACAGGTTGAAGGCTGGCACAGGCATTCGTTTGGAGGTGTAAACGCTCGCGTTAAGTCAGTATGCTGCATACCAAAACCAGACAAAGATGGTGATGATTTATGGCTTATTGTGTCGCGCACTATTAACGGTACAACTGTTCAAACGGTTGAGTATATGTATGATTATTTTGCGCCAGACGTGAATGGCAAGGAATCTGCTTTTTTCGTTGATAGCGGCGCCACTTATGATGGAAGGCTTGATGCCACATTAAGCCCAAGCGCCACATCTGGCTCGTCAGTTACATTTACCGCCAGCGCATCTGTATTCACGGCTAGTATGGTTGGTAGCCAAATACGACATGGATTATCTAGAGCGCTTATAACTGGATACACAAGCGGAACGCAAGTGACTTGCTCAATAAGCGTAGCGTTTTCAAGCACGTCTGCCATTCCGTCTGGTGATTGGTCTGTGGCTATTAAGGATGTTACTGGACTATCGCGGCTTAATGGAGAAACCGTTTCTATATGTGCGGACGGGTATTACGCTGGGGAGAGAACAGTTGATTCTGGTGGTTTCTCAATAGATGATTTCGCCACAATTATTCATGCTGGTTTACCATATACATCAGAACTCAGAACACTTCCAGTAGAAGTAAAATCAATGGGTACAATTGCTGGGCGCATTCGTAGGACAAACTTGATTTTATTTTATTTGACCAATACAATTGGTTTATCAATTGGTAATGCTTTAAATTCTGTTATCGAGGTTGTACCTTTTGGCGGAGCTAATGAAAATCTTAACGAGGGGCCATCTGTATTTAATGGCGTACTTAAACGCGAACCGCCACTTGGTTTTGATGAAGAAGGTATTATTAAGGTAAGCCATGGTTGGCCAACAAACATCACAATTAACTATATCGCGCAACAACTCACAATTAACGGTTAAACCACTTAATGCTTGGAATTTTTCCAAGTTTAAGCCGCATGAAGTGCAAAAAGATGATTACGAACCGACTAAAGCAATATTCAAAGACGGATTTCCAGACCATCAGGCTATGTTTTATGACGGCAGTAAGTCCATACTTGCTTGCGGTTTTATAGATATAGGCGGAGGGCAATACTATGCGTGGACATTATTTGGTAGTAATTTCAAGAAAATACATTATAGATTTTTTATTAATTATTCCAATAATTACTTGGCTATGTTACAATACAAAAGCATTCATCATTTAATTAGAAAAGATATGCCTTGGACAAGAAAAATGATTGCAATGATGGGATTTAAGTATGTCAGAGATGAAGATGAACAATTGGAACATTGGGTGAGGTTGTAATGGCTACAGCATTACCGTTTATTATGGCTGGTCTATCTGTTGCTCAAGGCATTCAAGGGTATCAGCAAAATCAAGCAATGGCAAAAGCAACATCGCAAGCCGCGGCTGCTAATATTAAAAACGAGCAAAATACACTTGCGATAAAACAGAAGCAATTGAAACGTAGCCAAGAAATAGCTGCGGGTAAGGCTACTGTAGCTGCCGCTGGCTCTGGAGCAACACTCAGTTCGTTTGACACATTATTTGGCGATAACGAAAGCCAAGCATTAATGGACAAATATATGCTGGAATACGACAGTAAAATGACGCAGGAAAACATCCGCTACAATGCTGCTGTGCAAAAAACACAGTACAAACAAGCCGCGACATCATCGCTTATTAAGGGTGTTGGCGGAGCTGCCAGTGGATTATATAGTTCTGGTTCGTTTGGAACTATTGGCGGCGCATCATCATCTAACGCATTTACGACTTCATGGACAAACCCTAGAGGATTGACGTACTCAACATCATGAGAATCCCACAATACGAACAACAAGTAAACGCACCAAGCGCACCGCAATTTAATCAAATTGCCGATGTGCGTAACGACAATCTCGGCCAAGTTGCCGATTCATTGAATGAGGTTTACAAGGTAAAATTAAAAGAGCAAGAAGAGGCGCAGAAAACAGCATTTTTCCAAGCTGATACATCAATTAAAATGGCATTAGATAAAGCCAAGTTTGACATTGCTGAGCGCATTAAGAACGGTGGCTCATACGCTAATGCTGAGGCTGAGTATCAAAAGGCACATGATGCCGCTATAGCACAATTTGCATCTGCGTTTGATGCTGATAAAAGCGGAAACACTAAGTTACGCGCATTGGCGGAGTATCAGGCTAATGGATTAAATAACTTGATGTCCATACGCGATATGGCTACATCGCGCCGTAAGAGCGATACAGCCGCTTCCGCCAATCTTCGCGCGGAGCAATTGACCCAGCAAATGCTGGACGCATCACCAGAGCAAGCTGAGGAAATTAAGAAACAAATAGCGTCATTGTATGCGAGCGCCACTGCTGCTGTCGGCGGCTCTCCAGACGAAGGCCGACTTAAAGCCATGAAAACAATACAAGGCGCAGAGCAAGATAGATTTGAGTTGTTTCGCCAAAACAACGCTGCTAATCCAGAATTACAACTGTCAGAGATAGAGCGTCTGCATAAAGAAAAGTTAGTTGATACTGATTTTTATATTCAGGCTCGCGGCTATGCCATGAAAGAAATTGCTGATAATGCTAATGTAGCTGATGTCCAAACGCTTATATCTTCGCCATTTTCCTATTCTGGGAAAGAAATAAAACAAAATGATGTTGATAGATACTTCCAGACTGAATCGGTAAAATACATTGATAACCCAGCAATGTACGAGCAGAGCATTGTAGAATCGAGTATTGCGACTGGTTATGTACCAACGCAGGTGAAAAAACAAGCCGCAAGTATGTTTAGCTTTCCTGCTGAAAACATGAAAGAAGCTGACGCGCAAACTGTTGCTAGTATGGCTAACGTCATTTCCAAGATAGATGAAAATTCATATCGTATGAAAGATGGTCAACTACCAGAGGAAATACGGGCTAAAGCGAATATCATTAAATCAAGTATTGATTCTGGCATGACAGCTCAAGACGCTGTTATGACCATGCAGCGTATCACAAAAGACAAAAACACCATGGAGTTGTATAAATCTGCATCTGGTGAGGCTGCAAAAATAGCTCTTGGTAAAAAACTAGATGGGGAGCTTTTTACAATTGACCCTGAAACTCCTAAATATGCAATGTCTGATTGGATGAAATCATATGCTGTTCATCGTTCTTTCGGGGCCTCGACCTCAACAGCAGCGGAGCAAGCTGACAAGGATGTTGGTAAAAAATTCGGTGAGTTTAATGGGTATAAAGTGCGCGACCCAGTAACAAATTACGATGGCCGCTTTAGTGAGAAATCATGGATTAAAGCCGCTGAAAGCGGAGTTGAATCTGCAAATGTTAAACCACCGATTGGGGCTAAAATTGCCGTAATAGCTGACAATATTACCAAGCAGGAAATGCAGAAAAACGCACATCCGAAAGACATGAATAATATTTCGTATAGCATACAATGGGTTTACGATGATAACTCGCCACCAGTGCAAGCATACGGAAATGATGGCAATCCGCTAAGGATTAGGCCAAAAGTTGGCATGGAAGATAAAAAAGAAAACAAATATTTCTTAAATAGTTTGGGTATTTCGGGATAATGACAAAAGAACTTTCTTTATCTGGTGATGTATTCTCCATACCAATGGATGATTATATTCGCCAAAACAGATACGACATTGTTCCTGATTTGCCAGAAAAATCGCAACAGGAAACTGAAACATCGTATTTAGATGCCTTTACATCGACCAAGCTGCCAACACGCATTGGCGCGTCTGCTGTTATGTACGCTGATAGTATGTTTAATAGCGAGGATTACAGGCCAGACCCGACATTTGACCCAGTAAAGGTTTTTAATGAAGGTGGCCATACAGAAGAAGAAATGCCTGTCATATCCAAGATGGATAACTGGATGCAGTATAATACATACAAGGCATACAAGGATTGGCAAGATGATGCCGAGCTTAGAATATCGCAATCTGGAGCGACTGGTCAGGTAGTTAACTTTCTAGGTAATATAGCTACAGACCCAACTATTTATGCTGGTTTTGGTGCGGCTAAAATGCTTTCCGCTGGTATGGCTGGGTATAAGGCTCTGGCTATATCTGGCGCTGCTGGTAGCGCTGCTACAGAGGCATTGGAGCAAACGGCTGACTTTACTGAACGCAGAAGCGTAGCCCAATCCATGATGATGGTAGGGGCGGGGGCGACTATTGGTGCTGTTCTTGGTGGCGCTGCTCCATTGTATTCAAAAGTCATGTCACTTAAAAACGGCGGAAAAACATTCAATGAATCCGCCGTTGATACGGTTACGGCAATTGATGGTTTGGAAGAAAATACATACAAGGCATTGTCTGCTGATGCCGTTCGTAAAGACCCTAATCTAAACAGGATATACGGAACTGTCCCGCGCTTTTTAGCAAAGCAGTTGTCTATATTGTCCCCAGCAATGCGCGGACAAGCATCAAAAATACCAGAAATTCGTGACGCTTATCAGCGCGTATTTGGAACAAAACTTGCCACAGAGGGCAATGTTATCGGGGAAGCTCAAGCGCCAAGTATGGTTGAGGTGAAGGCGCTTCTTGATAGAAAAGCACTTGGTAAAATTAATGGTATTGCTTCAGATATTTATGCGTTTGAAAAAAAGGGCGTAAAGATAGACGATGATTTTTGGAAGCGAGTCGCTGTTAAGATTAACGATAAAGAAGATTTGCTTAACGATGGAACGCCAGAATCGCTTATGGCTAACAAAATACTCGATGCTGGTGATTTTATAGCTAAAGAGGCCGATGGTGTTGATGGATTTAATTTCCGTGAGCGTTTCATGCCGACCATGTATAGCGATGCTAAAATTGATGTAAATTTTGAGCAGCTCGTTGGAAAAATGCAAAGTTTCATTAAAAATGAAATGGCCAATGTCCCAAATGCTATGCAAAAAGCTAAAAACTATATTGCGAATCTTGAGGCAAGGTTAGCTAGAATTGAAGCAAAATCGCTCGAATGGCAAAAGCTAACCAGATTGCTCGAAAAGCAATATAATGAATTATCTCTTTTGCAAGTATATCAAGGTATGAGCGACGAGCAAATCGCAACTGAAGCGGTAACGATGGCTCGTAACTTCCGCAATGGCGATTTTAACGAAGCGCAATTATTGTTTAGAAGCGCTGATAAAAAGATGCCATCGCACTTTAAAGAGCGGTTGCTAGAGCAAAAAGACATGCTGGATTTCATGGAGCTTAATCCATTGAAATTTCTTTCGATGTATTATCGCGATGTTATCCCACACGTCGCATCTGGTAAGGTTTTTGGTGAGTTGTCGCCTGATGGTTTTATCAATGATATAAAAACAAAATTAGGCGAAAAAGTTGTCGCAAATGGTATGGTGGATTTAAAACTTCAGAAGGAATTAAATTCATTAAGCGATGACCTTATGAAGGGTTGGGAAGATTTATCTGGATTAACGCAGGTTAATGCAAAAAAAGTTTTAGGAGAAACTGCATTTAACATTTCTAAAGCAGCCAAGAACTTTACTGGGGCTATAAAGCTTGGAGCGTCTATATTTGCCAACATTTCCGAGTTTGCGGCGCCAGCGATTACGCACAGTCTTAAAGCAAATAAAGCGTTAGTTTCAGAAATAGCCAGATGGTCAACGAATCCATCATTAAAACAACTTAAAGGCGCTAAAGGTAAATACCTTGCCAACACAATGAGTATTATTGCCACGCACAAAACTGGCAAAATATTCACGGATGAATATATTAGTAATGCTGCCGTTGGCGCGTCTGCTACCGCCAGCGCCAGCAGGAAAGCATCTATGGCATCATCATACATTAACCACTATTCGCAAATGCTGAATGGAAACAGTATTTGGACTGGCTTTGTCCGCGATTTCTTTGAGCTGTCACGCGAATATGGATTGAAAGATGGAATTGAGCGCTTGGCAAAAGGCCAAGTAAAAGGCGATGAATTAACAAGTTTGTCGAAACTTGGTATCGGGAAAGAGCACGCGCCCATGCTGCTTGACCAAATTAAGAAGTATTCATCTATGGAAGATGATGTTTTCACGCTCAATACTCAGTTATGGGATAATAAACAAGCCAAGGATTTAATGGAGCTTGCTATTGTGCGCGATACGAGAGCGGCGTTTATTAGCCCAACCGTTGGTGACGTACCCCATGCGTATCATGTGCCTATGTTCGACCTGATATTTCAATTTAAGAGCTGGGCTACTACTGCAACGCATACATACGCATTGCGCTCACTACAGCGCCGCGATGCTGGAGCGTTGGTTGGTGGTTCTGTGTATATCGGATGGGGTGCGCTTACATACATGATTAGCGAAGTTGCAAAAGGTAATGACCCGCCTACAGATATAGACGAAATACTTTATTCTGGTGTGACTAACTCTGGGATGCTTGGTGTATTACCTGATTATGGCGGGCACTATTTTGCTAACAGATTTCTTGATTTAGAATCTGGAGGGGCAAAATATACAGAATATAAAGATTGGAAATCTTTAATAACACCACCTGCTGTTGGTGTTGGCGATGATATTTATGGGCTGACTAAGCCAGCCAGAGATATTATGAATGACAAAAATCCAGAGCTTAATGATAAGTTTTGGAAGGATTTTGTTGATGTTTTGCCTATACCATTTGTCAAACCTTATATCAAAAATGAATTGCTAAAATAACCAATTTACTATAGGATAATGCCATGACGATTTCTACGACATACGCGCCAGTTCAATACACGGGAAACGCCGTTACGACTGCGTTTTCGTTTCCATATCCATTTTATGATGACACAGATTTGCTGGTCTATTTAGATGGGGTATTGCAAGCGTCTGGGTACACCATAACTGGTGGTTCTGGAGCGTCTGGGACTGTTACGTTTACATCTGCGCCAGCTAGTGGTGTTATTGTTACACTTTCTCTTTCATTGCCATATACACAGCTTGATGATTATGTTGAAAACCAAGCGTTCCCAGCGGACACGCTTGAGTCTGGATTGGATAGAGCAGCATTACGTGACCAGCAATTATTGAGCTTAGTTAATCGAGCAGTAAAATATCCAGACACGGTATCTGGGATTACCAATGCAGTTTTACCAGAACCAGTTGATGGAGCAGCTTTAGTATTTAGCGGAACTGATGGTGAGTTAACCACGTCTGACACTTATATCGCTGATGCTATTGCTGATGCCACTGCTGGCGTAACTGGCACGTCATTGATTACAGCCACAAGTGCCACTTCTATTGCTACTACTGGCACTGGAAGTAAAACATGGGTTATTCAATCTGGGCGTGGATTTGCTATGGGGCAAAGATTACGTGTCGCGTCTGATGACGGAACAAAAATTAATGAAGGGGTTGTAACGTCATATTCTGGTACATCTCTTACTATCAATGTTGATTATGTTTCTGGTACAGGAACTCACGCAGATTGGAACATATCTGTAGCTGGAGATAGGGGCGCATCTGGTGTCGGTTCTGGAGATATGCTATCAACTCAAAATTTAAATGATGTGGCGAATAAAGCCACAGCGTTTAACACCATTAAACAAGCCGCTACAGATACCAATAGTGGAGTTGTTGAGTTAGCTACAGATGCCGAAACAATAGCTGGAACCGACACCACAAGGGCTATCACACCAGCTAATTTGAGAGCCGCCAGCCCATTTATCAAATCATTTACATCATCTGACCAATCCATAACCTCTGGTGGCCTATTAACCATAGCCCATAGCCTTGGCGCTTCACCAGCGTTTGTTCAATTGGAATTGGTTTGTCAAACTGGGGAGCTAGGATGGGCGGCTGGTAACGTAACACCTATTAATGTTTCAATTATGTCTGGTGCAGCATCGAACACTGGGAGCGCAGTTTATTGGGATTCTACAAATATATATATTCGCATTGGCTCAAACGCTGGTAGTTCTTATGATATTATCAGGAAAGATACTGGCGCTCGTAGCGGCATCACAAATACAAATTGGAAACTTAGAGTTAAGGCTTTTGCTTAATAGGAATAAATAATGTCCAACGATTTGCACCAGATGATAGGCCGCATTGACGAGCGCACCGAAT
>ERZ724522.784-NODE-784-length-19103-cov-6.829693_pt1 | contig 19103 bp, 21 predicted proteins | sample MGYA00376055_ERZ724522 | MGnify/ENA primary metagenome ERZ724522 (study PRJEB28724, sample SAMN07190884) | wastewater metagenome | isolation source: effluent of sewage treatment plant in Hong Hong | place: Hong Kong | collected 2016-03-17 ... | reverse complement strand
GTTGCCCTCGATGGTCCCGCCGAGCACCGCCGGCGTCACGTCCTGGAGGAACTGGTTTGTCCGAGTGCGCCGCTCGAACCGGAACGAGTACGTCACCGGCCCCGTGCGCCCCGTCAGCGCGTACTCAATCCGAAGCGGCGAGGGCGCCACCTGCCACAGCATGGTGACTTCGCGGGAGGCGCGACCGCCGAGCGTCCACTGGAACTCCGGGTTGGCCAGCGCCGCGCCGCCCAGCGCCCATTGCAGTTCGGAGTCCTTCACCGCCTCCGTGAGGAGCGCCACCTCAGGAGCGAAGCCCGTCCATTCCACCTGGAATGGGTCGGGGGTGACCTCGATCGGTGGCACCCACCAGACGATCATGAGGTAAAGCGCTTCGCAGCGGATATCCGAGGTATCCGATGATGAGCGCCTTACGAGAGGCTCCGCTGCGTTGAAGCCGCTTGCAGTCCAAGCGGCCGAAGTATTTGGGTCGTTGGTGTAGACCGCCGCCATGGTAATGGGGTTGGTGTCCCCTATATCCACTTCAGTGGCGGCGAAGTTCGTGGTTCCGGAGCGGATGCCTACGGCGCCAAGCGTGGAGGTGCTCGACGCCTCACGCATTCGGGCGACCGTTTTAACTGCGAGGATGCCCCCCGTGATGCCGAGGGTGGCCGCGCTCGCGTGGGTGGCTGAGTAGTTTTGCTGACCCGCCCCGGTGCCAGAGTTAATGTAGTCCGTCCCGCTTGGCGGGACTTCGTCGATGCACGCCCATTTGTTGCCCGTGCTCGCCGTCCATGCGGTGTTCGCGGCAGAGTTGCCCGTGGGGACGGCGACGGTGACGTGCAACTCACCGCCCGCAATAGGAGAGTCACTGAGGACGATGTCATCGACATAGCGCACGCCACTGTTAGACGCCACAAATGACGCGTAATTCGGCGTCTGCGCGTTGCATGTGACGGTGGATTCGGCCCCTCCGTCGATGCTGAGACCGCCAGTCCCTCCATTGGTTCCACGAAGGTCAAACCGGTACCACTGTCCCGAGTTCAGCGTCGCAATCACGCCGCTATTCGTGTTCCCGATGACGTTAACCTGGCCCAAACTGTCCACCTGCATCTGAACGCAGGAAGAAACGCCGTTCACAGCCGCGCTCAAATGGATATTGACGGAGCCGTTAAACCCGACGAAGTACATCCAAAAAGTGAGATAGGCACCGCCGCCGATGTTCTCCTCTTTGGCTGTCGCGCCGTACTTTCGAACGTTGAGCGCGGCGATATTTGCTCCGCCGCTGTTGCCTGTGTAGCGGTAGGCGTAGGTTCCTGAGCGCACTACCGCCGTGCTCACGTCCCACGCGGCAGTCCCAATAACCACCCCGTTGGTGGCCTCGCTCAGGTCGCCAGTCTCAGCGCCCGTCAGGTTCAGGATCGCCACTTAGGACGCTGCCGCTTTCTGCCCGATGCCGCTGGCATGCATCTTGATGCGCAACTTGCCGCTGTTCGGAATGTCCACATCCTTGCCACCGTCCGAGGTGTCAAGCTGGCAATAGGCGACGAGGCGATCGCCCGAGTCGTCGTTGTAGAGCACGGCGTAGCGCGCGTCCTCGATGCCTCCCCCGTTTGCCAAGAACTCGACGTCGTTGCCGTCGAAGGTGACGGTCGTGCCCGAGCGAGAGATGGCACCGGTCACATCCTGCTGCGCGTAGCCGTTGCCGGTGCCATCAACTTCGTGCGCGGAGACATCGCCCCACGTCTCATCAGCGTCGGTGTCGGGCGTCCAGTCCGCCGTGAGGAGGGCGACCTTGAGGGCGTGGCTCGAGAGGTTGTGCAACCCCTTCGCCTCGTCTTCGAGGAACTGGCCGAAGAAAATCCATGGCCCGGCTGTCATGGCTCACTCACCCCCCGAACCCGCATGATCGCGTTGTCGAGGTTCAGCGCCTCCACGTCGGGCGGGACCGTGAGGCGGAGCCAGATGGCATAAGCCTCGCCCGCTTCGAGCTCAACGAGGTCCAGCGCGCTGTCAATCGTGGTCGGGTTGCTGAACGTCACGCCGTCCGGGGCAGTCTCCTCATCGGCCGGTGCTTCCGCCTGGGCCGTGTTTGCGTCGCCCGCGACCGCGCCCGCCGGGTCAAGGCCGATGGCGACCGTGCCGCCGCCCGCCTGTTGTGAGACGAGCCAAGCCTTCACCTCTTCCCACGTATCCGAGGCGTTGGAGTTCAGCACGAACACGCACCGGTAGAGCGTCACCCCCGCGGCCGCCTGCGCCGCCGAGATGTTGGGAAACAGGTTCTCCAGCGTCGCGTCCACCAGGTCCGTCGTGCTCATGAACCCGCCGATGCTCTCGGCCGGCGTGCTCGCTACGTCGTCGCCCTCGGTGGCGCTCTGCGTGCTCAGCCGGATCTTGATGTCCCCGGACTCGACCGCCATTTAGTCCACCTCCTCCCTGTAGAAAACCTCGGTGAATCGCACCGGCGCGTTAAACATCACCGAACCGTCGTCCTCGCGGTTTAGGGAGTCGATCTGGACGTAGGCATGCGTGCGGGCGTGGCGGAGGAGGAACACCGCTCCCGCGTCGTACTGCAGGTCAACGAAGTCCCGCATGGTCTCCCAGAGTTCCCGGTAGTCGAGCCAGCTTTGATGAGCGTCGACCTGGTACTCGCGGCGCTGGACCGGACTGATGTGCGCCGTCGGCAAGCGGCGGCTCCACGGCTGCAGGTAGACGACCTCCGGCGTTATCGCGACGGCGCTGACGTTGGCAAGGTATTCGACGTAGCGCTCCGGCATGCTCACGGGGTGCAGGAACGTCGAACGTGCGAGCGTGCTGGCGCTCACGAGCGATGGGAACTCGCTCTCGACCTCCTCGCCCCCAACGTCGATCACCTGCGTCACCGCGTACTCGTAATCGTCGCCCGTGGCCGGGACGCGATAGTCGCTGTAAAACGCGACCGCCTGGTCGGTGATGCGCGCGAGCTTCGACCACGACGTATCGCCCACGAGGCGCCGGTACACCTGGTAGCGGAGGAACGAATCGGCAGCCTCCTCCGAGGGATCCCATGTGAGGTAGACACCGGGGAGGGCGTTCATGTCTGGTCTCCAAGCGCTTGAGCCGTGAGGCCCGTGATGGTGGCGGGCGGCGTCCAGTCGGTCGTGACGGCGATGAGGCCCGACGAGGCAGCCTGCGAAAGCGTGTCCTCGACGCCCACAGAGACGTAGTACGCGCGCCCGTTGCGGAGGATGCCGGCCGGGAGGGTGAGTGAATCATCGGTGCCGCTCTGGACGCCGGAGTCGTAGACCACCGTCGCCTGATCCTCCGCGAACACTCGCACGCGATAGCTCTGCTGCGTGCCCGACCCGCCCGTCATCGACCATTCGACCGTGTAGGCGGGGTGAGGGATGACTTCGTCGGGCGCCGGCGCCGTGACGCTCACCACGGGGGCGGTGGCGACCGTGAACGGGCGGAACGCCGACCATGGGCCGAAGCCCGGGCCGGACGTGCCCTTCGTGCGGACGCGCCACTTGTACTCGGTGGCCGGGCTGGCCGTCAGCGTCTCGGTGATCTCGTGCGTGCCGGTGCTCTGGGTGAGCGTCTTCGGGTCGTAGCCGGTGACCGCCGAGTCGCCGGAGACAGTGCGAAGCTCGATATCGGCCTCGGTCTGGGCGTCGCCGTCCGCATCGTTGTGCGTCCACGAAAGCACGGGCGTCGTGTCACCGAGGACCGCGCCGATGGCGGGCTGCAGGTTGGTGGGCGTGGTGGGGGCCGCGTTCGTGTTGAACGCCTGCCACGAGGACCACTCGGAATAAGCGCCGTTGCTGTCCTTCGAGCGGGCCCGAACCTCGTAGGCCGTTCCCCACGAAAGCGCCGGCGGCGAGCTCGGCGTGTCCCCGCTGTTATCGGTGCCGTATGCCTGCCCCGTGGCGATCGCCACCGCGACGTCGCCCGACGAATAGAGCGTGATGCCGCCCTGCCGAATCTCGTACTGGAACGCAGCCTGCGATGCCCCGCTCGCCTGGTTGTACGTGCCCTGGATGGTTGGCGTGAGCGTGTTCGTCAGGCCCGATGGTGACGTGAGCGTCGGCGGGTTCGGCACCGCCTGCGGCGTGAACGACGCCCAGCTCGTGTAGTCGCTCCACGAACCCAGCGAGTCCTGGACGCGAACGCGCCACTCGTAGCGGGTGCCGCCGACGAGCGTCGTTCCGGCGTAGGTGCGCGAGGTGACGGCGCCGGCGACCTGCCCGGTGTCCCAGAACGAAGTCTGGTCGCTGAACCGCCGCACCTGAATCTGGTAGCCGCCCTGCGCATTGCCGTCCGGGTCGCTGTACCAGAACTGCAGCGTCGGCGTGAGCGAACCCACCGTCGCGTTGCCCGTCGGCTTGACGATGCTCGTGGTCGGCGGGTTATTGATGACCGGCGTGAAGTTGACGAAGTCCGACCATTCGCCCTGCCGGGTCAAAAAGTCGTCGCTGTTGTCAGCCGTCCGCGCGCGCCATTTGTACTGGACGCCCGACGTGAGCGTGCTCCCGGCATACGCACGGCTGAAGCTCGATACGCTCGCGTTCGAGGACCACATCAGCGCGTTGTCCGAGACCCGCCTCACCTCGATCTCAACAGCCGACATCCCGTCGCCATCGGGGTCGTTGTGGACGCCCGTGAAGACGGGCGTCAGGCTTCCGGTGGTTCCGATGGGGGCCGTGAGAGTGGGGGCCAGCGGCGAACGGTTGTACCACAGCGCCAACCGGAACTGCGTGAACCGCAGCCCTCCGCCACCGAGGTCCGCGCCGGGGCCCACCACCGCCGTCACCACATGCGATCCGCCGCTCGCCACCTCGACCACGTCGACGGTCTGCTCCGGGAGCTGAGCATAGGTGCCCGTCGCGTTCCATGACCCGAGCGACGGCGGGGCGCCGTTCAGCGCGACCGTGAACGCCTGGGTTGGGGTGGTGCCCAGAGTGCGACGCACGCAGTCGAACCCGAGCCGGAACACCCGCGCCCCGGATGGCACCGTGAAGGTCTTCGATACCTCCATCTGCCCGGTCGAAGTGCCGAACACGTACGACGTGTCGCCATCGTTCGTTTCCAGCGCCAGGACCGCGCTCGCACCAACAAACCCCCAGAACGTCAGGTTCGCGCTATCCGGTGCGGAAAGGCCTACCTTCACCATTTACGCCACCCCCCAGTCGAGGCTCTGGCGGGAGCGCACATTCCACCATTCGTCCATGGCTTCGAAGATGCCGCGCTTGATGGCCGGCACGGCTGAACGGTCGGCGCCGCCGTTGATGTTGATCTCGATGCGCTCAATCTTCACGCCGCCCATCCCCATGCCGCGCCCGCGCGAGAGCGGGACGACGGCTTCCGGGCCAGCCTCGCCAATGAGGGCCAGCGTGGGCCGCGTGACGATGCCGCCCTTCGCGAGGTGCGGGATGTCCGGCGGGTTGATGTTGATCGAGAAGTCCTTGCCGAAGACACTGCCGCCGATGCTGAACTCCATCGCCCGGTTGATAGGGTCGATGATGTGGTTGTTCACGAGCGACTTGAGGGCGGAGAGGAGTGAGGAGGCCACGTCGGTCACGAAGCCGCCCGTCTTCGAGAGGCCGCTCTTGATGCCGTCGAGCATCTTGCCGCCGAGGTCCTCCGCGGCTTCCAGCATCTTCGGGCCGAGGCCCTTGATGTCCTCAATCACCTGCCCGACGGCCGTCTTCAGGTTCTTCATGGCGGTCGAGGCCGTGCTCTTAATGCCCTCCCAGAGCTGGCCGAACCAGTCCTTAATCGCCGACCACCCGATGTTCCAGACGCCCTTGATGACCTCGACGCCGCCCTTCACGACCCCTTCGATGATCTTGAGCGCGCCCTCGACGATGCCCTTGATGATCGTCCAGATACCATCGACGATGCCCTTAATGCCCTCCCAGGCCCGATCCCAGTCGCCCGTGAGGATGCCCATGACAGTGTTCACGACGCCCGTGATGATGAGGAGGCCACCCTCGATAGCGGCCGTGATGGCCGTCAGCCAGCCGTCGAGCACCCCGCCGATGATCACGAGGACGCCCTCGATGATCCGCTGAATGTTGTCCCAGTGGTACTGGAACCATTGCGCCGCGGTAGCCATCGCCTCGCCGACGACGACGGCGAGGTTCTGAATGAGCGGGACCACCGTGACCTGGACGAACTCGACGAAGGACGCGAAGCGAGCGCGCACGGCGTCGACGATTTCCCCGGCCATGGGCCACTTCTCGACGATGGTGTCCCAGTTCTCGATCAGCAGGTAGATGCCAGCGCCGAGGGCGCCGACGGCTGCCACCATGGCGACGATGGGGAGCGCCGCGGCGACCATCGCCACCGCTGCAGCGCCCGCCGCCACCGCGAGGCCGACGAACGCGGCCGCGAGGACCGTGCCTATGGCGACGCCGGCCGCTGTCATTGCCGTCCGGTTGCTCCGGAACCAATCGACGAAGCGCCCAAGCTGGGGGAGCACGTTCTCTTTGAAGGCGGCGACGAGGATGCCGAGCTCGCGCACGATCGGCTTGATGGCGGGCGGCATGTCTGCGAGCGCGTCGTTGAGGTAGTCACCGTCCTCCCACGTCCAGCGGAGGTAGTTGCGGAAGCTCTCGAAGATTCCCATGGCCGTGCGGATCGGCGGCATCACCGTTTCGCTCAGCGTCTCGCCGATGGCTTTGAACGTGGGGATCACCGACCCGGCGATGAACGGGACGACGCGCGTGGCGAGGAGATTCACGAACTGCAGCTTCGCCTCGGTGACCGCGATCTGAACGGGGAGAAGGTGCGTGCCGAGTTCGGCCGCGAGGTCCTTTTGTTTCGCGCCGAGGATGGCGGCCTTCCCGGCAGCCGTGTCCTGTTCGCGGGCGAACTGGCCGGCGGCGTCCGCGGTCTGGCCGAAGATGATGCTGAGGCGCGCGGCCATCTTCTCCTGGTCCGTCAGTTCCTTCGCCGCGGCCTTGCCCGTCATGGCGAGGGCCTCGGCCTCGACGCGCGCCGCGTTGAGCGACACGCCGTAGCGCTCCAGCGGGTCGGCCTGCCCCCGTAGGCCCGCCTGGATGGCGGCCATGGCCGCGGAGACGTCGCCACCGAACATCGCGGCCATGTCGGATGCCCGCCGCGTCAGTTCGAGCGTCTGCAGCGCCGCGCCCTCGGCGTCGAAGCCGTAGTTCTTCAGGAACGCACCGGTCGCGCTGGCGAGCTGGTTGACCTCGTTCTTCGAGAGGCCGACCGATTGCGCCGACGTCTTCCCGAACTCCTCGATGATGACCGCCGCGTCTTTGAACACGCTCTCGACGCCGCCGATCGACTGTTCGAGTTCGGCCGCCTCGTCGATGCTGCTGCCGATGAAGCCCTTAAGGTTGTCGAATCCGGCCTTGATGACGTTCGCGGTGAGGAAACCAGCCGCCACGGTCGCCACGTTGCCCAGCGCGCTCCCGAAACGGCCCATGGCGCCGTCAGCCTTATCAGCCGCGCCCTCGACGCCCTTGAGGTCGCCCTCGACGTCCTGCATCGCACGCTTGGCCTCGTTGATGGCCCTGATGGCGAAGCCGAGCTGCTGGTTGCCTGCGGCCACGGGTTACCTCTCTCGCTGTCGCTGAACTTCGCGCCAGTCGGCCTCGGCCTCCATGGCGATAAGCACGTCGTCAAACGCGCGGGCGTCATCCATAAGGGCGAGGTAGGAGGAATAGCCGCCTACCCACTTCATGACCGCTACCCAGCCGAGCTCTTCCGGGATTTCGCCTCCGGATTCGAGGGCCCCGAAGTAGGCCCGGATGAGTTTTTTCGTTCGTCCTCATCGCGTGCTTGCGGGTAGAGCTCCTGCAGGCGCTCGTTGATGACCGCGACCGACTCGTCGTCAAGGTCCCGGATGTTCTCGGGGGTGACCGGCTCCTCGAACGACCAGCCGGTGAACACGACCTCCATGGTGAAGAAAGCCGCCTCGTAGAGGTCGCCCGCGTCGAAGCTGTCGAGACCGTTCATGTCGCCAGGCTTTCGCCCCCGGAGGAGGCGCTTTGCGATGGCGCGCTGGTCGCCGCGCCCCATCTTCGCCTTGACCTCGACCCACTCTCCGGGGTGCGGGAGGTCGATGCGAACGACGTCAGGTGAAGACTTGTGCAATGGCATGGGCTAGAACGCTCCCAGTTCGTTGAGGGCGGCGTAGGCCATCGTCTTGCCGCTCGTCGGGTCCACGACGGACTCAAGCTCGACGGCGATGAGACGCTGCTGCCCGTCGTTGCTCCGGTTGGTCGGGCTCACGAAGCGATAGGCCCCATCGATCTGGACCATCCGGGGATTACCCCCGCCAATCGGAGCGCCTTCGAAGAGCAGCCGCACGAACACGATCGAGTTGCTGCGGAACTCCGCGATCCGCGCGGCGCCCGTGGCGTTGTTCTCAAGCACGAGGCTCAGGGTGGCGGCGTGCAAGCCGGTCTTGTGGTTCACGAAGTCCACATCTGCGCGGCCGTCGTTGGTGTAGTTCGGCGCATAGCCCGTGCTCACCTTCAGCGAGCCGGAGCGGTTGACGGCGGTGAGTTGCGTGCTTCCGAGGCCCGCCCAACTGTTGTCGAGGTAGATCTTGAGCTTCGGGGCGATAAGGGGAACGCGGCCAGCCAGTGGGCTGAGGGAGGTGGTTAGAGTCGTGCTCTGGCGGGCCCGCGCGAACCAGCGCTCGCGAACCTTCGCCGGCTGGTTGAAGGCCCAGTTGATCTCGAACGACTCAAGCATTGCGTACCCGGCTTCGCCCGCGTAGTGGGGCGTGGAGCCGTCCGACTCCTGCCATTCGAAGGTCGCAGTCTCGATAGTCTCATTGCCGCTGTCGAGGTCTGGCTCGGCTTCCCACAGTTCCTCGTCGGTGCTGGTGGTGGGAGAGAGCCCGCCCTGGATGCCGCAGTGCATGAGCCAGAGGAAATCCTCAGGCGTGAGGTCGGTCTCGCCCTCGATGATGGTTCCCTTGCGGGTGATGACTCCGGCCTCGCCGACGTTGCCGCGGGCGCCCGCCGGGTAGTCCGGGCGGTAAAAGTCCTGCTCTTCGATGAAGTTCCAGTCGCCGGGGCGCTTGTTCGTGGCCGCGACGAGCGTGCCCTTTGCGGACTCGATGCCCTGCTGCAGCGTAATGAGCGGCCGAATTGCAGTAGCCATGTGTTACTCCTCTGCGGCCGCTTCGGTCGCGGCGCTGGTGGAAGATTCGTACATGCCGCTGGATAGCTTTTTTGCTCGCAGGCTGGCATCCGGCTCCTCATGGTCGAGGGCGGGCCATCCTTCCGGCAGCGGGACGACCCCGCCAACGGGGGCAGGGCCGACATATCGAAGCGACGAGGACGCTGGGTTTCGACGACGGCTCATGGTGGTGGATCTCCTATCGCTGGTGAGGCCGCGGCCTGTTCCGAGACCTCGAAGTAGAGCTGGTAACCGACGTAGTCGGTGCCCCCGTACTGAAGGACCTGCAGGCCCTCGGTGCGGAGGAAGAGACACGAGTTGCAGAGTCCGCCGAGGGCCACGTTGCCCTCGAAGACCTCGATGATGGCGTCCGGCATGGGGGTGGCATCGAACGCCGCAGCACCGGGGTCCCCGCCTTGCGCGAAGACCTGGACGACGGCCTCATAGGTGTGGCGCTTCTGCCCATCGCTGAGGATGTATTCGCGGGTCGCGCCGGGATAGACGATGGCGCACGGCAGCATCTTCAAGGCGGGCGGCATGCGCTTCTCCGCGGCACTGCCCGCGCTGTAGGCGGCGCGGATCCCATCGACCGACGCGATGAGCGTGCGCATGCGTTCAAGGACGGCGACCTGGCTCATTCCGAACCCCCTGCTATCAGGCGCTCCCACTCTTTGACGTAGGCCTCGGTGAGGAGCTCGGCGACGCGGTCATGGCTGGCGGCGATGGCCTGATCGCCACCGATGATGCCGAGGTACGGGCGAGCAGCCTGTCCGCGAGATGCGCGGGCCTTGTGGCCCTTGCTCTTGATGCTGCCCTTCGCGCGCTTCGATCCCGTGCGGTTGTTCCCCGCGCCGATGGCGCTCCGGTAGTACCAGACGCGCCCGAACTCCATGGACCGCGCGCCCGGGTGCTTGATGCGGATGACCGCGCGGACTGCCGCGCCGACGCCCTTCACACCCGCAAAGCCGACACCCGCGGCGATACCGCCGGGGGCGCGCTTGGCCGCTTCCGATTCGAGAATGTGGCCCGCCTCGTCGAGCGCCTTGCGGAGGAACGGGGCCTCTTTTTCACCCAACACCTTAAAGGCCCGCCGCAGTTCCTTCGTGCCCTGGACCTCAATGCCCCAACTGGCGTTGCCGCGGTTGCCGCTCCGGGCCATCAGTGGACCCCATAGCGCCGGAATGGCTGCAGCAGGTCCTGGATGGCCGGGTAGAGAGCGCCGAAGCTGAACCCGCCGAGGTCGGGGTCGCCGACGACGTTGGCGCCGCCGGTGGCCTTCCCCGTGAGCATGCGCGAGGTCTGCAGGATGCAGGCTTCCTCAAGCCCAGCCGGGTAGGTGCGCCGGCGGATAGGCGTGCCATTCGCGTGCGCCGCGGCCGTGGTGCCGTTGCAGGCTCGCACCACCGAGGCCACAAGTTTGGCGGTCTCGTCTTCGCCTTCCTCGCTGACCGCAATGACGTAGATGTCCTCGGACTCAATCACCAGCATGTCGCCCGCCTCAACGTCCGCAGCGACCGCGAGGTCGAGTTCCGTGCCGGAGCCCGAGAGCGTGGTCTCGTTGCCAACCGTGGCCCCGGTCGGGGCGGTGGTATCGGCGACGCCGAAAACGCCCGTGATCGAGACCTTCGCGCGTCCGGTGGGCCATTTGCCGCCCAGGCGCACGACCGCAGACGCTGGCCGCTTGTTGTACGGGTAGAGGAGGTAGTCGGTGCCCTCCGTGAGCGCTGAGCCGTCCGCACTGAGGCTCTGGACGCTGAGAACGTCGGAGTTCAGGAGGAGGAGCTCGCCGCCCTCGGCGTCAAAGATGCGAGTCGCGCGCTCGGGGTAGATGACGCGGTTCAGCGCGCCGTCGAAACCACGAGAGGCCGCGGTGAGCGTCTGCAGGATCATCGGGTCGTCGATGTGATCCGTGACGTTGCTCGCGGCCTTGAACGTGGACAGGCGGGTGTAGAGGTTCACGGGCTAGCCTTCCTGAGGAGGAGCTGCGCCGCCACCAGATTTGTTTCGCGTGCCCTTGCGGGCCTTATTGGCCGGAGTGGCCTGCGCCTTCGGTGCCTCGCCACCGGCGCCGACGAGGCCGTAACTCTCAGCAACATGGGCGGGCAGGGATCCCCCGGCAGCCACCAGCAGCGTGCGAGCTGCCGGGTCTTCGCAATCAACGAGCGCCCCATCTTCCGTGAGGCAGATACGGGCGTCGCTGATCCACTGGCCACCATCGGCGGGCTTCCTCAGTTCATTGATTTCGAATGCCATGCGGGTCTCCTAGTCCGGGGCCCGTGCGAGCGGCGTCACTTCCACCCACGCGGTACCGGTGTAGCGGTGGTATTCGCCCGAGTCGGTTTCGATGAACGTGGCGCCCGTGATGACCTTCCCCGCCGGGTAGGAGGGCCGGGTGATGGCCACGGACGCGCCCGCGCCCGAACCCGTGAGTTCGGCGCCATCGGCGACGAGCAGTGCGACATCCGTGGCCGCAAGCCCACCGACAAACGTGATGACGAGCGTGCCGACGCCGGACGTGATCGTCCCTTCAGCGACCTCGACGTTGTCCTCGCCAACGAGCGCTTCGAGCGCCGCGAGGACGTTGCCGAGCAGCGTCTCGTTGGTGCCCGACCAGGCGATCGGGTCGGAGACCTCTTCGCCGAGGGCGAGCGTGAAGTCGCCGCCCTCCGCGTCGATGGTGAGGGTTTGCTGTTGGTCGGTTCCCTCGTGAGTCGGCTTCGCCTCCGAGGACGTGCCGAGGAACTCATAGGCGCTCGCCTGACTGACCATGCTGCCCTCCTCTTAGCTGCTCTGAGAGCCGACGACGGTCCAGGTGGGTTCGAGAGCGGTGCCGGTGTTGATGTAGAGCTTGCCGGCGTTGGTGTCGATGAGGAGCGCGCCCTTGGGTGCGCCGCGGTGCGTGGCGTCCACGCCGGGGGTCGTTTCCTCGACCGTGAGGGTGCCGGTGCCTTCGAGGCTGTTGTCCGCCACGGTGACGGTGGCGACGGCCTTCTTCGCGAGGTTGCCGGCGAACGTGAGCGTGAGCGTGCCGACGCCGTTGGTCATCGTGCCCACAGCCACGGTGACGCCGCCGGTGCCGATATTCGGAAGGGCTTCAAGCGCGGCATCAACCGCGTCGCGAAGGGTGGTGTTGGTGCCCGACCAACTGATGGCCGCCGTCTTGCGCCCTTCGAAGGCGAGCTTGAAGGTGCCTCCGCTGGCGTCGATGGTGAGGGTCTGGACTTCGCTCGTTCCGTTGACCGGGGCGGCGCCGTGGATGCGCGGGCCGTAAGCGGGTTCGTTAATCATCTCAGGCACTCCCCTGCAGGTTGTGGTGTGTGTGGTAGGGAGGGGTGGTGGTGGACACCCCTCCCATGGGGACGGCAGGCCCTGTTTAGACGCCCGTGACCTGGCAGAACGCCTTCGGGCGGTAGTGGACGGCGGCGACGCGCAGCCCGGCGCGGAAGGTCTTCCGGCCGTCGAGGAAGTCGTCGTTGACGTAGCCGACCTCGATGGTCAGTCCCTTGCGGACATGGAGGCCGGCGTAGCGGGCGTAGTCGCCCACGAGGAGGGTGTTCTCGGTGACAGCCGAGGTTTCCACGACGGGAAGGCCCCAGGCGGTGCGCCCGCCAATCTGGGACGGGGCGCCCCAGATGTAGACGCCGTCGGCGGTCTTCATGAGGACCACGGCTTCCCAGTCGATGGGGTTGGCGATGACCGCAGACGGGAGCGCGCGGCCCTCGACCTTGATGCGGCGGATGGCCTTGTAGACCGCGTCCATGACGCTGTCGGAGCCTTTCGCCTGCGTCAGGATCGAGCCGACCGCGAGGGTTCCGCGGATGTTCGGGGCGTTGCCGTCACCAGCAACGAGCTGGCCGTCGAGGCGCTGGCGCACCATGAAGCCGAGCCGGTTTTCGAGGTAGGCTTCGGCGCCCTCCTCGTCTTCGAGCTGCTCGTCGGTGACCGGAAGACTCGTGCCGACCGAACGCACCGTCTCGGACTGCTCGGTCAGCGCGAGGGCGGACTCGACGTAGGCCCCACCTTCTTCACGCTCGGCGGCGTTGTTCGTGAAGGTGGTCTCCTCCATGTACTTGATGGCGGCCTGGTTGGTTGGGTAGACCGGGAAGATCTGGGTGACCTCGATCTCCCGCTGCTCATCGAGCACCAGACGGCCCGTGCGGGTGGACTCGGGAGCCCAGCCGGCGCCGGTGGAAAAGACGGTCTTCTGCAGCCACGCCTTTGCGTCGAAGTTCTCGACGTTGAACGTGACGCGGCTCTTCGCGTGAGCGGCCTTCGCGAGGATGCCGGATTCGCGGATCGACTTGCCCAGGCCCTTGAAGGATTCGTCTTCCTTCGGCTGGAAGTTCGAGCCCTTTGACTCGCCGCGGTTCTTGGCGCCGTCCTCGACGCGGCCCCGGATGGCGCTGAGTTCGTCGAAGTGCTTGACGCGCTTGCCGATCTCTTCAAGTTCGCCGTTGAGGTTGCGGAGGTGCGCAGACATCTCCGCGCCGTCCTTGAACTCGACGACGCTTACCTTCGCCGGGTCGTAGTCGGGACCGGCCTCGTCGAAGATGTTCTTCATGTAGTCCTGGCGCTCAGCGAGCGCCTTCCGGGCGTTGGCCTCGGAAAGAGAGGCGGCATCCGTCGCCTTTGCGAGAGCAATCTCGAAGGTCATGGCTAGTTAGCTCCCATGAGGTGGCGCTGGAAGCGGATGAACTCACGCACCAGCAGGTCGTCGGCCTTGGGCTTCTCATCGCCCTTCGGCTCGGCGGCATCGAGCAACTTCTCCAGATCGCCCGCGGCGCCCTTCAGCGACTCCACGATGGCCTTCAGGCGATCCACATTGCCCGAGCTCAACATGCGGCCTTCCTTTGCCCGGACGGCCGCACGCTCTTTCACACGCGCCAGGTACGCGCCGACCAGCTCCTCGATCTCTTCGGAGTGTTCGAGGAAGGGAAGGTCGCGTGACTTGATGGCGGTTGTGCGTGTATCGATGCCCGCGCCCGCGAGGACGGGGTCAACGGAATAGACATCAAGCTCATGGAGTACCCGGTGATAGGTGCCCTCGGAGCGCTCGTTTTCCCAGCGCTTGATGGAGAACACGTAGGACCACTCGCCGAGCTCGCCCAGGTTCTTGACGGTCTGGTAGGTGTCCCGGCCGGGACCGGTATCGAGGAAGAACGTGCCCTCGACCGCGGCCTCCTTTTGGTCGGTGACGATGCGGCCCTTGCCAACCGGAAGCTCTTGGGTCTTGTGACCCCAGCTACCGATGATGACCTCGGCGCCGTCTTTGAACGCTCCGGGGCGGGTGATGTCGCCGTCATGGTCAACCACGTCAAATGTGGCAAAGGTCGCCCGAAAAGAGCCGGGCTCATCAAGTTCCTTCAACGTCGTGGCTAGTCGCTTGCGTTCCAATTCCATTTACGCGGCCCCCCAGTGCGGACTTCGCAACGCTGCCTGCGCCTGAATGACCAGCTCTGGGTAGTTCTTAACTACCCACTCGGCGAGGTCTTCCGGTCGGCAACCAGCGGGCTGAGGCTTAACCCAGAGCTCAAGATTCTCAAGCCGATTGTCATCACGGATTCCATTGAGGTGATGCACGTTCTCCCAAGGCTTAAGAGGCCGCCCTAGATGCCGTTCCATTTCGGCTCGGTGGGCAGCCTTCGCCCCGATTCGGATGTACCCATCTGCCGTCTTGTAGCCATCCCCGCGTTTGCCAACACGACGAATGGGCGAGGAGAGATCGTTTCCTTTCCGGGCCCGCAGATAATGGCCATTGCAAAGGTGGGAACCTCCCCGGGCTGGCATCTCACATCTCGGGGCTACACATTGGCGATCAGTTGGTCTCCGGTAGTAGCGCCGGTTGCGTTCTTTCTTGGCGACCGGCGCGCATTCCGCGCAAAACAAAAGCCCTTTTGAGCGAGGCGCCGGCAGTGCGCGTTGGCACTTCGTACATTCACGAGGAACGATCGTTTGGCCGGGTAGGGTTGGAAAACCGAGTTGAGCTACGGCGGCGGCGTAGTGCTCAGTGCACATGCCGCCTCGTTTGGCAACCTTTTCACAGGCGGCTTGCCCGCACAGACGCTTGCGTTCAAGTTCCATGCCGGAAGTTTCCGAACGCTTCGGCGATAGCGGATTACTCGTTCGCAGGCGGCTCCGGCGGAGGCGGGCTTTCCGTGATCAACTGGGGATCGAGCCCCACGAGCCTGAATGCAGTCGCCGCCGAAACGCCCTGCAGTTTGAGGGCCTCGACCGTCGCCATCTGCGACTTGAGGGTCTCGATCGCCCGGTCCTGCGAAGTCTTCATGGCGAGTTGGCTGTAGACGGTCTCGTCTTCCTCGAACGGCGGCTCGTCGTCCTGCGCGAGCGTCCGCTCGATCGACGAAGCGCCCATCATGAGTTTCGAACGCTGGTACTCGGCCCGCTCGCGCGGTGAGGCGCTGAGGAGCGCTTCGAACTTCGCGCGGTACTGCAGGTCGGGCGAGATCTCGCTCAGCACGTAGGTTTCGTAGCCATCGGAGATGCGCTCGACGATGGGCCGAAGCGTGAATCGCTCGAGCCCACGGGAGAACTCGGCGATACCGGTGCCCCATGTGCTCGGCTTCGAGACCATGCCCGCTACCGTGGGCGGGACGCGCCAGAGCGCCATGAGGAGTTCGAACACACGGTCGGATCCTGCGATGAACTCGGCGTCCACCATCGACATGGTCCAGGGCGTGACCTTCACGTCCTTACCGCCGATGACCGCGACGCCGCCCGCGTTGCCGCCGCCGTGGTGGGCTTCCAGGTGATTCGAGATCTCCTCGGCCTGCTCGGGCGCTATGGTGGTCTCCATGGTGACAACGGCGCTCGGGTTGATGCCGCGCGACATGAGGCGCTCGGCCGCGCGGTCGTAGTCCTTCGAGAGGCCCAGCAGGCCGGCGGCGTAGCGCACGGGCGAAACCGGTGTGATGGTCCCGGGGAGCTGGTAGAGCGGGATGAACATGAACTCCGGCGTCGCACCCGGCAGGTTGACGAGCTCGCCCTTGCCCGCGACCTGCAGGCGGAGGCTGCCGTCCTTGAGGAGTTCGAGGCCGCATTCTTCGGGGCGCTGCAGGTGCATGGCGACGAGGTCGCCGTCGCGCCAGTCGAGAGACGCATACGCCGCGCCGTGCATCGTGAGTCCGAGCGCGAGCGCGTTCTTGAAGGACTTCACCGTCTGGTAGGTGTTCGGGCGATTCCACACGGGACGCAGGCGGTCGGTGCGCACCGGCCTCCGAGCCTTGTCCTCGCGCTCGACGATCTTCCACACAAGCGTCGAGACTTCGTCGGCGATGAGAGTGGTGGCAATCCACACCGCGGCCACGCGTAGCGCACCGCTCCCGCTGAACCCGAGGCTCTCGATGTGGCTGATCTGACCGGCCGCGCCGCTAAACGCGACGCTCGATTCGTTGATGGTCAGCGCCTTTTGGCGATTCCCGAACAGCGCAGAGAGGATGTTCACTCGCGGCATTCTCACTTCCTCCCCGCCATGGCGGTTCCAGCGTTCGGAACCCACACGCTCGGCATGATCGGCTCCTCAGCTTTCGGCGCCCGCATGGCACCGATGGCGATGACGGTCGAGATTGCACCGTCGATCTTCCGGCCGCGTTCGGCTTTGACGAGACGCTGGCCTCCGCGCGGGGTGTTCTTCACCTTCGCCGCTTTGATGTGGCGCGTGAGGATGGGGTCGCCGTCGTGCGCGAGGACCTGGTCGATGATGGCCTCGTAGAGCGCTTGCGTTGCGGGACACATGTAGGCGTCGGTCTGGGCGCACTCGTAGAGCGCGAGGCCCTCGTTTTCCAGGTCCTCCGCCACCCACGCGATGGCGTGCGGGTCGTACTGGCCGGCCACGACGTTGAGCGTCCGGTAGAGGGTGCGGACGTATTCAAGCACTTCGTTTCGCGGGACCTTCCAATCACGCACCGCCTCGCCGTCCGGGCCAACCGGCCGCTCCCACGCCTTAAGCTTCACCCGCCAGCGCCCATCGACGACCTGCAGCGCCGTCACCGCCGTGGAGTCACGCTTGGTCGAGGCGTCCCAACCGATGTAGGTCTCGGCGTGCGGGTCGAGTTCGAACTTTTCGACCTGGCACGCTTCCCACGTCCCGTGTTCGAGCCAGATGTTCACCGACTCGACCGGCTGGTTCAGGTAGTAGCGCCGGTATTCGCTCTCGGTGCGCTTGCTCAGCTCGTCTCGGTAGAAGGCTTCCTGGACGGTGATGCCGTAGTTGGGATTGCACGCCTCGGTCATCGCGATATCGCGGTGGTCGCAGCCGAGCGGCGCCATCCACCAGCGGAAGAACATCGTGGGGTCGTCGATCTCGCCGCTCTCGACCATGCGCCCGTAGCGGTACATCCGGAGCCACGGGGCGACCGAGTCTTCGTCTTGCTCCCCGTCGTCCTCGCCGGCCGTCGTGATCATGATGTTCAGCGGCTCGTCGGCCAGCGCCAGGGCGCCGCGCAGCATGCCGAAGACCTTGCGCTGGTTCTTGGACTGCCACTCATGGAGCTCGTCGTAGATGCTCGCGAGGAGTTTCTTGCCGTCGAGTTTTCCCCCGGCCGCGGCGACCCGGATGATGCGCCCGTTTGGGATGCCGTTCGCCGTGACCTCTTTGTCCCAGACTTCGGCGTGCTCCCGAAGCGTCGGCGAGTTCTCGACCATGAAGGACCCGGCCTTGAACACGAGTTGGGCCTGTTCGTCGCTCGACGCCGCTACCGCCACGCCCGGGGAGGGCATGCCGGAGCCAAAGACGATCCAGCAGGCGATCGCCCCCATCAATTCCGTCTTGCCCTGTTTCTTCGGGATGCCTATCAGGAACGTGCGATAGCGCAGCCGCTGGCGACCGAGTTCCGGGTCGTAGACCGTCTCGAACATGTCGAGGATGAGTTGCTTCTGCCATGGCTGCAGCCGGAACGGCTTGCCTACCCATTTCCCATCGGTGAAGACGCAGTGCTTCTCGATCCACCGGATGACGCGATCACCGAGCGTGGGAAACTTGATGAGCGTCTTGGAGTTCGGCTTTGCCAGCCGGTATGGGCCGAGGGGAGTGACGGGCCATGGTTCAGGACGAAGCCGCGGGAGTGCGCTCACGCGTCGATGACCTCCCAGTCGTCCGGTGCGTCGAATGTCTCCTCCTCCTCCATTTCCGTCATGAGGTCGGCAGCCTGGCGCAACGAGGTCACCGCGGCGCCGATATCGATGCCCATCCGCAGGCGGTCGAGGCCGGTCAGCCCCAGCTTTTCCTCGAGGCCCCGCAGCTCGACCGCGAGAACCCGCCGAACGTTCCAGAGCGGATGCGCGACGAGCTGCCGCTGCGACCCCCTCGCTGTCGGCGTCTTCCGAAGCGTGGCATCAATTCGAAGCCACTGATCGAACGTCAGGATGTAGCGGAACGCGGGCCCCGTCTCCGAGCGGCGGTCCCACACGTAGGCCACATCCGACGTCCAGAGCGCCTCCCACATCTTCGGGACCAGTGGGTGCCAGGTCTCGCCCTTCGAAAACTCGGCGTCCGGCAGCGGTGGCGCCGGTAGCGACTGACCCGAACCCGCCGGGATAACGGCCATGGGTGGTTTCGCGCGGTGGCCCTGCAGTTGCGATGGGTGCTTTTGTCGTCGCCCGGCCATCAGCGCGCCCCTATTCGGACGTGGCACTTCGCGCAAAGCGTCCGCCCGTTCGAGATGAGGAGGGCCCGCTTCGGCAGCTTCCAGACCGGGATGATGTGGTCGACCTCGTGATGCTTCGGGTGCGGGCACGGCGACTTGCATTCGACGCACCGGTGGCCGTCTCGTTTCAGCACCGCATTTCGGAACTTGTGAACCTGCGAGCCGCCGCGCATCTGGGCTTTGAGCCGGTCGCGAGTCGCCGCGCAGCCCGAGCAGCGGGAGCCGTAGGCGGTCAGCCGGCCGCAGTCGAGGCAGATGCGGTTAACCATCCGCACGCCCCAAATCGATTTCGCGATCATGGGCCGCCAAAAAATCCCA
>ERZ724522.782-NODE-782-length-19119-cov-7.283466_pt1 | contig 19119 bp, 17 predicted proteins | sample MGYA00376055_ERZ724522 | MGnify/ENA primary metagenome ERZ724522 (study PRJEB28724, sample SAMN07190884) | wastewater metagenome | isolation source: effluent of sewage treatment plant in Hong Hong | place: Hong Kong | collected 2016-03-17 ... | reverse complement strand
ACGCACTTGAACGTCACGCTGTTAATTCCCGTGTGCCCGCGATTGAACGTCACGGTGGTGGTGTTGGTGAGCTCCCAGCAGCCCTCTTTGTCCTTGTCTGGGCCCGTGGTGGCCGCCGTCGTGTAGCCCAGCGGGATGATCACCGTCTTGGCTGTCGTCACGGCCGTGATCGTCGCGGTGCGCGACGAGTCGCTGCCGAGCATGGTGATCGACACGAACTGAACGCTCTGGGCGAGCGGGCTGATCGCGCTGATCGCCTGGTCCAGGTTGTCGAGCTTGCCCGCGCGCGTTGGCGTCAGGTCGGCGGCAGATACTGCCGTCGACGCAGGCGCGCAATCGCTGATCGGCGCATCGAGGTAGTCGAGCGCGGCCGCGCGACCGGACGTCAGTCGATCGAGCAGCGTCTTGATCTTGCCGTTGAGACCGGAGAGGGAAAGGATCATGGCGTGCTACCCCAGGTGCCGGAAACGAAGTCGGAATCGCTGTTGTAGGCGATCGTCAGGACGTACTTGCCCGCGGCGTCCGCCATCGGGTCGTAGCTGCCGCCGCTGTCGGACGAGTAGTAGAAGGCGGCCTTGATGAGATTGCCGTCCTCACCGCCCGTTGTGCCCCAGGTGGCCTCGACCTTGATCCACTCCGTGCCGCGCTTGAACAGGTAACGCGCCGGCTGCGCCGTCGTGCCGCCGTCCAAGCTCGAGTTGAACCCCTGCACCACGCCGGTGGCCACCAACGCGTCGCGCAGGGCCATGAGGTTGGCACTTATGCTGTCGATCGCGTCCTCGCGTGCTTGGGTGGCGTTAGGGACAGCGGTATCGAATGCGGGATACGTCATCAGGCGCCCTCGAAGGTGACCGACACTTCGCGCGCGACTTGCGTCCACGAAGTGTCGAAGGCATAGACGAGCAGACTGTTCGCCGGGCCCATGTTGATGTTGGTGGCGTTGACCTGCGAGTACGTCGTGTTCGAAGCCGGCTCTCCCGAGCTCCAGTACGTTTGGCGAGTGCTGCCGGCGCCGTCGGTGATCAGGAGATCGCGCAGAAGGACCGCGTGCCGGCCAGCGACGGTCGACACCACGCGCAGGATCACGTAGTCGATCGTCTTGCCGATGTCTGCCGTGAGCGCCGCGCTTGCGGCTACCCACTGGCCGGACGCCCAGGTCGCCGACACGTCACGGGTCGACGTGTCGGTGTAGACGATGCGCACGGTGATCGTGGCGCCGAGATCCGCCGTCTCCGGCGCCAGCCACAGCGAGTACTCGAGGTGATCGCCGGAGCCGATCGTGCGCGAGGCGCGTGAAATCGTCTGCAACGCGCTCCCAGACGCCGACAGATCGAAGACCAGCTTCAATCCGGATTCGGGCGCGACGAGGATGCGATCAGGGTTCGCTGTTCCGGGCGTCGCGCCGATCGGCTGGATCTGCACCGTCTTCGCGACCGCATACTTGTTGGCGAGCTGCACCAGCTTGCCGCCCGAGGACTGCGTCATCACGGAAATGGTCGATTCCTTGCGCGGGCTCTGGGCGAGGGTGATCGTGGGATACCCGGCGACCGTAGCTGAGCCGCCGACGACCTCGAGGCCCGCCTTGACGTAGCGCGCCGTGCCCTTGGCCGAAGTGCCGTAGTACGGCGTGTAGGTGATGTCGTCGTTCGAGAGCAGGATCTTCGGCGTTGCAGTCGGAGCGTGCTCGGTGTAGGTGATCGCGAGCATCCAGTTGCCCGTGACGGCAGCCCCGTAGTCCCAAGCCTCGGACAACCACTCGGAATCACCCGGCGTGTGCGGCTCTGTCAGCACCGTGTCGGCGAGCGAGTCGCCGAAGGTGCCGACCGTGTCGTCCGGATCGTCAGCGCCATAGCCAACGCCGTCGCCGAAGTCGGTGCTCCAGTACTGCAGCGGGTCCGGCCGACGCTGCCATGCCGTCATGTTCGTGAGGCTCGCCGCGGCGAAGCGATGCGACGCGGCGATGAAAGCGTCGGCATCGAGGCTGATGGTGACGTCGCACGTCGCCGGCGAGGCCGAGTACTGACCGACCGAGTCGAGTGCGCTGACGTAGAAGCGCCAGGAACCCGCGGCCAGCCCTTCCGCCACATACGTGAGAGCGTCGACACGATCGAGCACCGTCGCGGTGTCCCACGACCCGCCCGTGACCCCATAGCGCAGCTCGTAGCGCAGCGTGTCGACGTCGACGCTGGCGGACCAGCGCAGATACACCTTGCCGCCGGCCTCGAAGCCCTGCAGGCTCGCGACGTTCGAGGGCACCAGGTACTTTCCGAGCACCGTCAGCGTTGCGGAGGTGGCCACGCTCGCACCGCCGAGGGTGTTCGCTACGACGTACACGTTCACCGTGTAGTGCGTGAGCTCCTGCAACGCTTGCGAGCGCCAGGTCGGCACCGCTGTCGGATAAAGGTTGCCGGACTGGATCAACTGCCCGCCGGCCGTCACCTCGATGCGGAAGTGATCGACGAAGGGGTACGCCGGCGTCGACCAGGTCGCCTTGATTCGCGAGGAATAGGTGCCATCGCGCAGCTGGAAGACTTCCTCCACCAGGGCGAGGCTGGTCACCGGCGGCGGCGAGAGTGGCGACGGATAGTTCGTGTCCGGCGTGCTCGGCTGCGTAATGACGTGGTCGCTGTACGCCCCTTCGTCGTACTCACCGGCGCCGATGGCGTAGCGGCCGAAGCCGAGATCCTTGACGTCGCCGACCCGCAGCAGCTTGGCGTCGAGGCCGACCGGATCGCTCAGCGTGATCACGTCACCCTTCTGGACCTTGACCCCTTCGTCGAAAGCGGCGAACTGCACGCTCAGGTCGGAGAGCCGCTGCGAGTTGAGCTGCTCGATCGCCTCCCGCATCGCCTGCGAGTAGCGATTCACCCCCGGCATGTCGACCTGCGACTCGCGACGCGGCACACCGGCCGCAAGCCCCCCAGGCGGCGCGGTCGCGTAGTCATCGAAGTACGGCACGGTGCTCGTGTTCGTGAAGCGCACGCGCACGACGGTGGGCGTATCCAGCGTCCCGCGCTTCGTCGCCTTGGTCGAGTCTTCGACGATGTTCGTCGACCCGAACGTCATCACCGAGCTCGACGGCGCGTTCGGCACCAGCGTGACGACGCCAGCCTCGTTGATCACCTGGCAGCCGGCATAGGCCCGCAAGGTGTCGAGCCAGGCGCCGACCGGCTGCACCTTGTCCATCGTGATGTTCAGCGTGCGCCGCTTCTCGGCCGGTGTCCCGATGAGCTCGTCGCAGCGCGCGGCGACGGTCGCGACGCTGTCCCAGTCGACGGCGAGACCCATGCCGTACACGGAGTTCTCGACGAAGTCGGCGATGCAGTACGCCGGGTTGTCCGACCACACCGGCGTGCCGCCGGAGCTCGTGGCGACCTTCCGGCCGCGGATACGGGCGGAGAACGTCGGGAAGCCGTTCGCGAGCTGGCTCGGCACGCCGAAGACCGAATAGGCAATGCCGGGCAGCGCATCGGTGTAGACGCGGCCGTTGGCTAGGCAGGCCGTCACCATCGCGCTGTCGACGCTCTGCCCCATCGTGCCGAGGTGATGCGAGGCGCTCACGCCGAGCGGGAGCGGGTTGTCGTACATGCGCACGTCGTCGATGCTGTCGATCTCGCCCATCCCCCAGACGACGAGGAGGTAGAGCGTGGTCACCAACACCATCGCGCCGGCAAACTGCCCGCCGTAGCGGTCCGCGCCGTAGATCACCGGGATCACCGAGCCGTCGCCGGCCACCGTCTGCTGCCGAGGCCCCGCCGGCGTGGCCGAGCGCGCGAGGACCTCGCGGCGGGTGTAGGGCGGCTCGACGCTCAAGGTGCCGGCCGGAATCACCGGGCGCTGCGACGAGCGCGGAGCGGTCACCACGCCGGCGCTGCGATCGACGATCGCCGGCGCACGTGCGGGCGCGACCACGCCGGCGCTGCGATCGATCACCGCCACGTCAGACCTCCACCAGGTCGACCTGGACCTGCCAGCGGCCATCCTTCCACTCGGCGCGCGGCGGCCCCGAAAAACGCGCGGTGTACGTCACGCTGTCGCCGGCCCATATGAAAGTGATCGGCAGGATGCGATTCGCGGCGTAGAAATCGTCGAGTGTCGCCTTGTCGTCCGCGACGAGCTTGTGCTGCAGCGTGCCCTCGTGCTTGAGCTCGGTGTAGCGGCCCGACTGCTGCAGCATGCCGTTCGCCGCGATCGCGGTGCGGATGTCGTCGCGCAACATCCAGGTCGAGCCCTGCTGCTGCGCGAAGGTGGGGTAGGCTTCGGGCATCAGCGCGCCCTCTTGAAAACGTAGCGCTCACCGCCCCACGGCAACGTGCGGCCTTCGGTCGGAATGATCGAGAAGCCGTTCGCGGCGGTGATGTAGGTGCGCGGCGCGAAGAGCGCACGCGAGCGGCGGCTGGTGATGTTGATGCGCACTTCCTTGCGCTCGATCTCGCAGGCGTCGCCGGAGCCGTCGAAGACCGGCACCGGATCGTCGTCGGCAAGCGCCGCCGCGTCGAAGATCCAGATCTGGATTCGCACGTCCGCCGCCCCCTCGCGCAGCGCCACGATGCCCACGCTGCCGTCGGCGTTGCCGATCGCGACGACGCCCTTCTGCTCGGCGGCGCCGGTCCACGTGAGCCCGCGCACCTCGAGCGGCGCGCCGACCCACAGGCGGCCCGCCCATTCGGTGTCGTCACGCGAGCACAGGTACACCGGCACCGACCAGTCGATCTGCACGAGATAGCCGGGCTGCGTCAGAACGCCGGCGACGGCGTCAGCGGTGGCGGACGTGAGCGTGCGCATCGTCAGCTCGCGAAGACCTGGTTGGCCGTCACGCGATCGTCGTGCACGTTCAGGTCGACGATCACATGCTGCGGCGCATTCGCCGCGGCCAGGTTGGTGTCCGCTGCCTTCACCGACTTGTCGGCTGCTCCGTCGAACTTGGAGGCGGCCGTGGTGAGAAGGTCCTTGAACTGCGTGAGATCCGTTGTAGCCGCGCTGGTCGCGTTGTTGACGATCTCGGTGAGGCGGTTGTTGACGGCGTTGTTCGCGTCCGTCGTCTGCGTGAGGAACCAGTCGCGATTGATCGCCTGCTGTTCAGGCGTGAACATGTTCCACATCGCAAGGATCGCGTCGTTGATCTTCTTGCCGGCTGCCTGAATGGCTGCCGGGTCGGTGAGCGTCGAGAGCGATTCGAGCCCGGCGCGCTGCTGCTCCTGGTAGTACTTCGTGAGGAACGCATCGTCACGCCCTGACAGGAAGATCGTGTTGTAGGTGCTGCCGAACATCTCGTCGACGGCGCGCTGCACGTTCTTCACCTGCGTCACGAGCTGCACGAGGCTCGTGTAGTAGCTCGACGATGCCGCCGACAGTTGGTTGGTCGCCTCGACGCTGCCGTCGTAATTCGCGATCAGCTCGTCGAGCGCGTTGCCCTGATCGCGGAATGCGTCGACCACGTTGTAGCTCGCGAGCTTGTCGAGGTCGGGGCCGATCTGCCCGATGTTCGCCAGCGCCTGGTTGACCACGCCCACCGCGTTGGCGTACGCGAAGATCTTGTCGATCGACGCCGCGCTGGCCGTGGCCACGTTGATCGAGTTGAATATCCCGGCGATCTCCGCGGGAAACTCGGAGGCCTGCAGCGCGGCGAGCAGCGTGCGCTTCGATTCGAGCGTGAGGCGGGCCTCGAGGGCCGCCTGGTCGCGGCCGACGTCGACGTCGCGGATGCCGTAAACCGAGCGTCCATTCACCGTGGCGCCGGCGCTCACGCGGTTCGCGGCCGTGCCCTGCGGATCGGTGTCGTAGCTGAGGCCGAAATTGGCGGTGCCGCGGCCGCCGAGCGCGGCTAGGATCGCCTGGTAGCTCGAGCTGTTCGCGCCGACCACCTGCGCGAGCGCCGCATTGTTCTCCGTGCTGGTCTCACCCGGATACATGTTGAATCCAGCGATCCCCGTGTTCGCCGCGCCACCGACCTTCGGCCCGCCACCTTTCGAGAAGAGCGATGCGATCAGCGTGCCGCCGGCGACGATCGCCGCCGCCCACGGCGCGGCCGCGGACAGCACGGAGACGAGGCCGCCCGCGGCCGACGTCGCCATGGAAAGAGCTTCGCCGAGTCCGAGCCCCTGTCCCACAAGTTGCATGACGTCGCTGCCGAACATCGAGAGCGTCGATGCGCCGCTGCCGAACAGCGAGCCGATCGCGGACAAGATGCCGCCACCCGCCCCGCCGCCACCGCCGGCGCCGAGGACCGAGTTCGCCGCCGCGCCTCCCGCGCCGGTGAGGCCAACCGCGCCCGTGATCGACACGATGACTTGCTTGGCGGCGATGTCGGCGAGCGCCCGCAGGCCCCACGCCTTGAAGTCGTCCCACAGTCGCTTGAACGCCGGCCCCCAGCCGCGGTCGATCACATCGCGCACGAAGTCGCCGCTGCGCGTGACGACGGCATCGAACATGCGCTGCCAGTATTTCTGCTCTTCCTTGAGCTGGCGGTCGACTTCCTTGTTGTACTCGTCCAGGTCGCGCTTGTTCTGCTCGAGCGCCTCGCCGATCGCCGTCGCGTCGCGCAGCTGCAGCAGCTTCAGGCGGCGCGCCTCGAGGCGGGCGATCTCCGCCTCTTCTCCCGGCACACCGGCCGCCATCTGTTGCTGGCGCTCGTTCTCCGCGATCGCGTACTCGATCAGTGCCGTCTTGCCGAGGCCGAAGGTCGCGTTCGCGGCGGTCTGCCGCGCGATCTGGTCGTCGAGGCTCTTGAGATCCTTGAGCTGCGACTCGTTGAACTTGTCGTAGGCGGCCTTCGTGTCGGCGGCCGCCTTGGCGAGATCCTTGTTGCTCTGGATCACGTCTTCCTGCGCCCCGATCTGATCGAAGAAATTGGTGACAATCTCGCGCTGCTTGTTGGTGAGCTGGTTCCACAGCGGCGACTCCTGCAGCTTGAGGAACTCCTTCTGCGATGCAGTGAGCGTGTCGCTGCCGGCGGTCGCCTGGGCCGTCGCCGTCGCGAGGTCCTGCTTGAGCTTGACGATCAGCGCATCGAACTGCTTCGTGAGCGGGTCGACGCCATCCTTGCCGACCTTCCTCAGCGCATCGAGCAGCGCCTTCCCCCCTTCCTTGGCGGTTCGCTTCGATGTCTCGACGACCGCGCCGCCGGTCGCATTCCAGACGTCCGAGATGCGCTGCGACGTCGCCTCCCAGTTCGCCTTCAGGTCGGCGTTCGCTTCCTTGTTGATCGCGGCCGCGCGCTTGAAGTCGCCCTCGAGCACAGCGGTGACGATCGCGCCCACCGCGCCGAGCGAGTTGCCGATCGACCGAAAGACCTCGGCGACGAACATGCCGCCGGCGACCAGCCCTTTGAGCGCAGTGACGAGACCCTCGGCCATGCCCTTGAACCCGCCGCCCTTCTCCTTCGCGTCGAGAAACATGTTTGCAAGCGTCTGCAATGTCGGCAGCGCTTCGGAGGCGACCGTCCGGATGAACGCGCCCTGCGTGAGGTGGATCTTCGCCAGCGAGTCGTTGAAGGCGTCAGCGCGTTGGGCTGTGGCCGTGGTCACGCCGCCGTACTTCTGGTAATCGGCCTTCATCTGGCGCAACCCCTCGCTGCCCAGGTTGAGCAGCGGGATCATCTGCGCGCCGAGCTTGTCGCCGAAGATCTTGTTCGCCGCGGCCGCCTTTTCCGGCCCGTCCGGATACGCGGCGAAACGATCGGCGAGCTGCTCGAGCACGTCGTCGAGCCCCACCACCGAGCCGTCGAGATTCGTGGCCGAGATCCCGAGCGCGTCGAAGAGCGCCTTCGATTCCTTGCCGCCGGTCGCCGCGTCGACGAGCTGATTCGCGAGCTTCGACGCGCCCTTCGCCACCGAGTCGAGATCGGTGCCCGCGCTCGACGCGGCATAGCCCAAAGCCCCCAACATCTCGACCTCGAGGCCCGTGCGCTGGTGGAGGTCGTTGAGGTGATCGGCGAAGTCGATCGCTTCCTTGATGGCGCCGGCGAACACGCCGAGGCTGAGCGCGCCAGCCAGCCCGGCAAACTGCGCCTGCAGGCCGCCGACGACATTCTTCACCTCCGTGATGCCGCCCTTGACGGAGTTGAACGCCGACTGCGTCGAGTCCTTCGCGGTGATCTCGACCTGAGTGACCGCGGCGATGTCAGCCATGGTCAGTCGTCCTCCACGTCGGCGTCGTGAGGCGCCGGCGCGGCCTGGCGCATTGCCCGCAGCAGCGCGCCGTCGAGCGCCCGCAGCGCGCGAACCTCGAACGGATGGAGCTCGCGCCGAGTGAGCGTCGCCCAGGCCGAGATCTCCCCGAATCCGATCGGGCCGAGACTGAGGCCGTTCGAGACGCGCGCTGCCGCAAGTTCCTCGAACCAGGTGAGGACGTAGCGCAGCTCGCGCGGACACGGCGGCCCGACAAGCGCGGCCGGATCGCCGACCCCCTGCTCGAGCTCGGATTCGATCGTCTGCCGCAGCGTGACGCGCTTTTCATTGGGGACGTCCAGCCGGAACTGATGCTCCGCGTGCGCGATCAGCTCGCCGAGGAGCTCGTCGTAAAATTTTCGGCGTCGTCGAGCCCCTTGATGACCTGTGCGCGCACCGTCGAGCGGCGGTTCTCGTAGATCGCGCGCAGTGCCTCGGGCGTGAACGTGATGGGCGTGCCGGAAGCGTCCTGCACGTTCTCCCAGCCGAGCGTGAGCGCGACCAGGCGGTCGGTCTGCTCGTCGAACACCTGCTCGGCGTCCGGGTGCAGCGAAATGCGGCCCTTGCGATTGAACTCGGACGCGCCCTTCCGCCACGACTGGCGGTCGAGCTTCTGTCGCGCCGGATGAGCCGGGCCCGCGACGACGAAGACGATGTCGGTGTCCTCGCCCTTCGCATCCTTGATGACGATGCGGCCCACGTCCTCGAGCTCGGTGCTGCTGATGTTTGCCATAAGTCCTCGCAGTGGAATGAGAGCCGCCGGCCTGACGCGCCCGAGCCTGGTCTGCGAGGACTGAAGGCCCGGGCGCCGGCCGGCAGGGGTGCGGTCAGGCGTACTGGCTGTCCTGTACCGCGAACGTGGTGGAGTCGTACCCCGTCGTCGTGGCCTTCTTCGAGAACGTGAAGGGCAGGGTCTGCCGCAGCAGCTTCTCGCTGTCGTCGATGTCGGCCTTGGTCGCCAGGCAATCGGGGAAGTGGAACAGCATGAAGTCCGAGTTGGCGGCCGCCGTCTCGTTCATGTACACGACGAGCTCGAACGGCTCGTCGTCCAGGTACTTCTGCGTGAACGTCTCGTCGACGAGGAGCATGGTCACCTGACCCGTGCCCATAACCGAACCCTGGCCGATCGCCGGCACGTAGTTGCTGCCCACGACGTCGTCCGTCGAGAGATTGCCGTTCACGTTGGCGGTCACCTGCGTGATCACCGCCTGCACCTCGCCCTCCATCAGGATGACGCCCTTGGGGCCGGACAGGCGCGGGTTGGTGCTGAGCGCGGTCGGGCTGACGAAGTACGCCGACGTGTCGTTGATCTCGCGCTTGCCCAGGAAGCCGAACGTCGCCTTCGCATTAGCGCCCGGCGAGAGATCGAGCGCGAGCGACGCGATCTCGACGCCCAGGAACTGCCGCGAGAACGTGCTCGACACGAGATCCTCGATCGTGAACGAGCGCTCGATGTGGCCGGTGCTCGGCACGATGATCCGCTTGCCGGGGATCTGGATCGTGCACGAGGAGACGTTCGTCTCCGTGGTGAGCGTGCCGGCGTCAAGCGGATACACCGTCGCGTCGTCGCTGTCGAGCGCCGTCACCAGCAGGTTGCGGTTGAGGCTCGCCGCGGTGAGTCCCGCGGTGGGCCGGATCACCATGCCGACACGCACGCCGTCGGTGATGAAATTGCCGGAGTCGCGATGGATGACGTACGTCGGACCCGAGCCGGAGACGTCGAGCTGCACGCCGGTGATACTGGAGACGCTGGCGGCGGTCTTGCGCAGCAGGGCTTCGAAGAACGCCTGGTGCGACCCGCAGGAGAGCCCGCACTCGAGCGAGCCCTCCACCTTCTGGCCGCCGGAGGACGGACGCACCTTCTGGTAGTCGTCGCGGATCTCGTCGTCCTGGAACTGCGCCTTGTTGGTGTTGAGGGCGAGCCGCGTGCGGCGAAGCTTCTTGCCCACGCTGTTGTCGGCGATCACACCCCACGCCGACTCGACGCCGGCGATGACACTGCGTCCGGTTCCCGAAATCATGATCGATCGCTCCTGTGTTAAAGCGCCACGTCCGGCGCGGTCTCTTGCGTGATATAGGCGACGTCGTAAACCATCGTCGCGGCGCCGGTGGGCACCTCGGCGCCGCCCCTGATCTCGAACTGGGTCGACACCAGGGTGATGGACTTCGCGATGCTGTCGAGCGTCGACGGCATGGCCAAGGCCACCTCCACTTCCTTGCAGATCTGATCGAGCTGATCGTCGACGGCGACCGAGTCCGTCGCCTTCGCGATCGCCACGACCGCCACGCGCACACTGCGGTCGTAAAGCCGCGGCGCGCCGAGCGACTCGACCGAGACACGCTCGCTGTGCGTGAAGACCAGGAGCCCCGAAGGATCTGCAGACTCCAGCGGATACACGCGCGCCTTGTAGACGCGTGCACCCGTCGTCGCGAGCCCGGTGAGCAGGGTCACGAAGCCGTTGCGAATCTGCGTGCGGACGTGGTCGGCCACTACAGCCTCGCGAGACGGAGTTGCACGATGCCAGTGCCGTCCGGCTGAACGCCGCGGATCTTGTACGTGTTCCCGTCGATCGCCAGCGCGTCGCCGTGCTTGATACCGGAGACGTCAGCGACGGCGCACCAGAAGTGCGGCGCCGCGCTTTCGAGGCCGCCGCCGTCGTCGACGCCGGTCAAGGGGTCCACATAGGCCGCCTTGAACTCGCCGTAGACCGTGTCAACGCCGTACAGCGCCGCGACGACACCAGGGTCGTCGGGACCGTAGAACGCAGCAAGGTTTTCGGCGAAGGGCATATCAGCCGGCCGAGCTGGTGGGCTCTTCGCCGCGGCCCGGCGCGTCGTCGCCGGGGGCAACGCTCGTCTCCTCGCGCTTCCCGCGGCTCTTCGCGGCAGCGGGTCGCTTCGCCGCCAGGGAATCGACCGATTCGATCACCGGCGCCAGTGTCTTGTTGACCTCGCCGTCGTAGCCGATCACCTCGCCTTGCTTGAACTCGACCGGTTGCACGACCTCGTACACGCTGGAACCGACGTGGCGCAGTGCATGCGCACGCACGGCCGCCTGGCCTTCGCTGAGTGCAAGGCGCCCGGCAGCGAATGCCACCGAACGGCCGACCACTTCGTACTTTTTCATGTTGCGCTCCTGGGCGGTCCGGCGAGCTGCGCCGGACCGCATCGGTTGCAGAGGTGGACGGTCAGGTCAGCGTCACGTAGCAGGCACGCTGCCAGTAGCCGTAGCCCACACCGCGCCAGGCATCGATGCCGAACTGCCACGCATCGTTGTCGAACTCGAACTCCGAGCCCTCGGCCTTCGCCTTGAGCTCGACGTCCTGCTCGGTCTGCCGGATGAACGCCTTGATCGGGCTGTCGGTGCGGAAGACGGCGAAGCTGTCCGTCCAGGTGAGTCGCACGACGGGCGCCACGCGCACCCGGAAATTGCCCAGCAGGTTCGGGTTCATGTTCTGCGGCGCGTTCTGCGCCGCGAGCGGCGAGACCGCACCCAGCGCTGCCGGCAGCAGCCCCATCGGCACCGCGACGAGGAACTCGCGCGCGTTCTCGTTCATCGGCTCGCCCCGGTCGTCCTTGAAGCTCACGATCTGCATGATCGCCTTCAGGATCGCGTGCTGCATCTGGATGAGGTTCGGGTTCGTCACCGTGTTGTCGCTGCCGGCGCCGGGCACCGCGGAGATGTCCACCGTGATGTCGTTGTCCTGCACACCCGAGCTGCCTTCCGAGTGATCGGTGTCGAAGAAGTACTGCCCGTCGTAGCAGAGCGTGCTCGGGCCGGCGAGCAGCAGCGAGGACAGCAGCCCCGCCCAGTGCGTCTGCGCGCGATCGGCGAACTCGCTGATGCGCGCCTGGATCTGGCCGGTCTTGTCGCGACGCGCGTCGCTCTTCTGGATCTCGAGCGTCGCCTCGTAGTGCTTGTTGATGATCGTGATGCCAGCGCCGCTGAAGCCCTTCGCCTGGCGCCCGCCGATCCATTCGCGCATCGCCGGCGACTGGCCGAGGAACTTGTACGTCTCGCTGCCCTGATCGGAGCCGAACAGGTTCGAGCACGCGTTCATCCAGTCCATGCCCGTGTCGGTTTCGAGCCGAGCGAAGTACATGCCCATGATCGCGCGGCTGCTGAGAATGCTCTGGTCCATTTCGATGTCCTCTGGTTGGTTGCGTTGTCAGCTGGTCGCGATCAGGCTTCGCGCGCCCACGTGCCGCGGATGCCCTGCACCGAGTACCCGTCGGCATCGTTGCCGCCGAAGATCACGAAGTCACCGCGTTGCGCCGTGGCCTTCGTGTTGATGAGATCCTTGTTGTCGGCGCCGGTGATGTCGGGCCCGAGGATCATGTCCGAGGCGTTGGGACTCAGCGCCACCGCCACCGTGCCGTACGAGCCGCCGTTGACGACCATGCAGCCGTCGAGACCGGTCGCGATCGCCGGCAACGTGATGACTTTGCCGTCGGTGTCGACCCAGAAGAGCTTGCCGGAGTCCTCCGCGTCGAGCGTCTTGTCGGCCGAGATCGTCTCGCGCACCGTGAAGTTGCCGTACGGGTCGCGGTACTTCATCGCATCGAAGGCGACGATCGCGACGCCCGCCGACACGTAACGATGCAGGAAGCCGATGAACACGCCGCCCACCGGCGAGAAGGAGAACGCGTTGTCGTCGCTCGCGTACACCGGTTGACCGACATCGGTGATCACGGCGCCGGTGACCGAGAGCTGGATCTTCCCGGATTCGACCACGCGCACATTGATCGCCGCGGCGAGGCCCGCCGAATTGTCGGCCTGCGCTTCGGCAAAGCCGGCGAAACGGTCACCCGCGGCAAGCGGTCGCGCATGCCCCGACGCGGGCACGATGCCCACCGCGGCGCCCTCGTAGATGATGTCGCTCGCGATCACCGGAAACTCGTTGCGCGAGCCGCCTTCGAACACACGCGGCAGCGGCGCCGCGAGCGTGGTCATGCCGATCAGCGCGCCGACACCGAGATCGTGGGCACTGACGACGTTGGGGAACAGCGCGGAGGCCAGAGCCAGCGCGGCGAACATCGCCGCCAGGACGAAGAACTTGCGTTGCATGATGTGGAGTCCTTTGGATGAGGGGTGAATGAGCGAGGCGGATCAGCGCGCGGCGCCGAGCACCTTGACGCGGCCCGACGCGTGCGCCTTCTCGAAGGCGGTGTAGGCCTCGAGGCTGGTGAACTCGCTGCGCACACTGGCGTCGGACTCCCACGTCTTCTTGGCCCGTTCTTCGACCGAGAGCGAAGCGTCCGGGGCTTCCTTCTTCGGCGGCGGGGGCATGCCGGTCGTCGAGGCCGCGCCGGGAATCGGCGGCGGAGCATCGCTGCCCTGCTGCGCGGCGCGCTGCTCGAGGAACGCGCGCTCGGCGGCGAGCACCTGCACGGCCGCTTCCGGCCCGGTGGTCTTGCCGTCGAACTTGAGCGAGGCGATCAGCGCTTCGTGCCCCGGCATCGCCTGGGCCTCGACTTGCTGGATGCGCGTGCGCTCGGCGAGCGCGCCTTCGGCGCGAAGAGCCGGGGCCGCCGCGGAGACCGCTTCCTCGCGCAGCGCCTGCGCGATCGCCGGCTGCTCGGCGACGAGCTTTTCTTTCGTCATGTCCATGAGAACTCCTGTGCTTGAGGTGGAAGGTGGCAGCGCAACACCGGCGCTTCGTTGCTGAGTGCGGCGCGGCGTGAAGCGACCCGCCGCGAGGTCCGCGATCAATGCGTCCAGGCTGGAAACACCGTCCACCAAGCCCGCGTCGACCGCCTGTGTTCCGATAAAAACTCGACCGTCGGCCATATCCGCGAGCACTTGCTCGACGGACACGCCCCGATAAGCCGCCACGTCCTCGACGAACGCGGCGTAGAGGTAATCGACCTGGTCCTGAATGACCTTGCGCCCTTCCTCGGTGAGCGGCGCGTATTGGCTGGCGATGCGCTTGTACTTGCCCGCCACGATCTCGGTCGTCTTCACGCCGGACTTCGCCTCGGCCGACGACATGTCGAGATGCGTAGCGACCACGCCGATCGAGCCGACCGCCGTCGTCTTGCCCGAGATGAAGATCTGATCGGCAGCGGCAGCGATCCAATAGCCGGCGCTCGCCAACGTTCCGTCGGTGAAGACCACCACTGGCATCTGGGCGGCGAGCGCGCGCACGTCCGCCGCCGCGGTCTGGATTCCGTACACCGAACCGCCGGGGGTGTCCCCTTCGATCACCGTTGCGCGGACCGACGGATCTGCCGCGATCCGCTTGAGCTCCTGCGAGAAAAGCTGTGTCGAGGTCCCACCCGACACTCGCGTGAAGAGATTCGCACGCGGCGAGATGACCCCGTCGAGCGGCAGGATCGCAACGCCGTCGACGACGTCGTATCCTTTCGGATCGTTGTTGAGCGGCCGGCCGAGCCGTGCTTCGACGGCGGCGAGGTCGATCTTGTCGCCGCGCAAGTGCGTGGCATAGATCTCGCGGATCTCGATGAGCTTGTCCGGCAAGATCGCCCACGGCGAGGTAACCACGTCCAGAAGTTTCATGGCAGCTCCTCGTTGTCATCGACGGGCGCGTTGGGTGCGGCCGGGTCCGCTGCGGGATCACTGGCGGCAGCCGGTTTCGGCGGGTCAGGAAGGTCGCCGATTGCCTCGCGCTCGCGCTTGCTTTGGGCGATGTTGTCTTCCCAGTTCGAGCCGTCGTAGGCCATCGACTCTTTCTGCAGCGTGCTGACACGGATCGCCATGCGCTTTTCGGCGGCTTCCGCTTCCTTGAGCGGATCGATCGAGCCCGGCCCGTCGCCAACCCACTCGGCGCGGAGGTAAGCAGCGCGCACTGCGGCGTCGCGGAAGTACCCCGGCGCGGCAAGGCGCCCCAGCGCCACCGCCTCGTCGATCAGCAGCTCGTAGACGGGCTGGCAAAAGTCGGTCGCGAGCTCACCGCGGCGAACCTTGAAGAATTTCCACGCCTCGAGGAAGGCACCGCGCGCGGCGGTGTAGCTCGAGGTGAAGTGCTTGATCAGCACCTCGAGGGGCAACTCGAGCGCCATGGAGAACTGCTTGAGGGCGGCCATCATGAACGCGTCGAAGCTGCTGTTCGGCCGCAGCGGGTTGGCGAACTCGACTGTGTCGCCTTCGGCGAGCGCGAGCGCCGCACCGGGCCCCAGCTTGAACTTCGACGGATCGTAGGGGTCGGCCACACCCGGAGCTCCGTCCAGCGGAACCTGGATGTCCGCACCGTCCTGCGTACGGATGAACACCGTGAACAAGCTCGACACCACGGATGCGGTGATCTCGTTTTCGCTGTACGTCGAGATCTGCTTGAGCAGCTCGATGATCGGGGCCAGGTAAGGCATGCCGCGCAGTTGCCCGATGCGCACGCGCCGATACACGTGCAGCACGTTGCGGCGCCCGGTCGAGGCGCCGCGCGCGGGGATGGCATCCCACTTGCGATCGATACGCCCCAGTTCGCCGGGGTGCGAGCGCATGATGTGGTAGGTCTGCGGCGCGCCGTACTGATCGATCGCGATTCCGCCGGCGAGCTCCGGTGAATCCGCGCGGCCCTCGGGATTGCAAAGGCGGTCCGCCTCGACGAGTTGCAGCTTCAGGCCGTACGGCGATTCGGGCGTACGGATCACCGGGGTGAGCACGATCGTGTCGCCGTTCTCGAGCGACGAGCGAAAGCAGAGGTCCTGCAGGCCGTAGAAGTTTTGCGTGCGAGTGACGTCGCACAGCTTCGACTCCGCCCACAGGCGGAACTCGCGCTTCGCGGCGGCCTGCCAGGCATCGGCCTGGGCGCGCGACAGCCCGAGCAGCTCAGCATCGATCGCCGGCTGAACGGCGAGCCCGGTGCCGACGACGTTGGTCACGACGGTGCTGACGGCCCCCAGCGCGAGGGGGGCGTTGCGCATCAAGTCGCGCGATCGTTCGCGCAACGCCGGCAGGTCGGGCAACTGATCGGCATTCGCCGAACCGCCACCCGGCGCCCAGCCGTCTGTCTGCCGGCGCGTGCGCTTCGCGCCGTTGTAGCCGCCCGCCAACGCTTCGTGCTTTCGCGCGCGCCACCGTTCGACCCCGCGCGCCGGGTCAAGCCAGCTCACGAGCCGATCGGAGAGCGTCCAGCGAGCGGTGCGCGACGCCATCGTTCAGTTCCCCGAAACGATGTAGCGCACGCGCGGCCCGCGCCGTGTTGCGCCGGAGAGCGCCTGGTTCTCGAGCGCGCGCACTTTGGAGTCCCAATACTCGATGTTGCGGCGGATCTCCGCGGCGTCGGAGAGGCGCAGCGTGCGGCCGTTGATCGTGTACTCCTGGCGAGTCGCGACGGCCGTGTCGGCGGCCAGCCACTCGTCCAGCTTCGCCTGCGCTTGCGCTTGCGTGATGCCCGCCATCACTGCACTCCTCGGCTGATGACACCGAGCGGGCGACGGCGTGCAGACGCGTGCAATCGCGCCGGTGATGCCGGCACGGGCGCCACGAGCGGCGGCGCCGACGTGCGCTCGTCTGCAGCTTCGGCCTCTCCGGTGCCGAGCCCGGTCCCCGCGGCTGCGAGCGCGAGCAGATCTCGCTGCCGCGGCGCCACACAATCGCGCAGCCGATCCCACATCGTGTCGGTATAGCGGTGCAAATCGAGCATGTGCGCCGCGAAGATCGCGTACACCGTGCAGTCGAGCGCCTCGTTGCGCGGACGCTGCGAGACCCAGCGCGATTGCTCACCCTGCGCCGTCTTCACCAGCAGCCGAGCTTCCGCCGTGAGCTGCCGAAACCATTCCTCCGGAAGCTCATTCGAGAAGTGCACGTAGCCCGGGCCTGGCTGGGTGACCTTCAGCCGGCCGAAGAAGAGATCCTTGGCTGTGTCGGTGCCCACATGCCAGAGCTTCACGCCGCCCTTGATGATCTTGCCGCGGTAGTTCACGTCCACCAGCGTCGAGCGGCCCTTCACCGGCTGGCCGTACTTCGTCTCGCCCTTCACCGCGTAGACGCGGCGGCGCGCGTAGAGCCGGCAGAAGTTGTAGACCTGGTGCGTGAAGTGACCGCCGGTGTCGATCGCCGTGGCTTCGATGCCGATCTTGCCGCCCGCGGCGTGTGGGAACTTCGTCTCGAGGTAGGCGCTCAGCTTCATCCAGTCCCGCTCGTCGGACGGATTCGCTTCGAGCACCGTATGGTCGACCGTCCACTGCTCTTCGCCAGGGCCGAAGCCCCAGACCGTTGCCTCGAAGCGGTTGTCCTGTACGTCGACGCCGCACGTGAGGACCAACGCGCCGAGCGGCACCGTGCGCAGCGGCATCTCGATCGCCCTCTTGCGCAGCTCCGCGTCGTCGGCACGCTCCATTTCCTCTTCCCACACATCACCGAGCGTGGTGTTGGTAAAGGTCTTGAGCTCGGCCGAGTCTCCCGCGGCATCCTTCGCCTTAGCCGACAGGTACTCGCGGACGATCTGCGCCCAGGAGACGGAGTCGCTATACGCAGTCCAGATGTACATGCTGACGGCGCGCGGTGTCGGCACGAGCTCACCGGCGGCGTCGCGAAAGCGACAGTCGTCGTCGATCCAGATGCCCGCCGGGGTCGTCCACCGACCTTCGTGCGCGTGCGCAAGGTACTCCGCCTGCGTGAACAGCGAGCTGCACGCTTCGCACAGGTGGGCGACCGAGCTCGCGTCGTCGCCAACCCACTTGAAGCCGTACGACTTGTCGGGACCGCCCCAGCGCAGCGCCTTGCGCACACCGCAATGCGGGCACGGCACCAAGAACTGGAAGCGCTGCTCGATCTGACTCTCCGCGCCCTGCACGAGCGACAGGTCCTTCAGCTTCGGCGTCGAGCCGATCACGAGCTTCGGGAACGTGGCGCCTTCCAGCCGCTTGCGCGCGAGGGCGATCGGGCTGCCCTCCTTCTCGACGTCGTTGTCGAAGCCGTCGACTTCGTCGAGCACGGCGACGGATACTGAGACGCGCCGGTAGTTTTTCGCTGCCTTGCCGCCGCGCAGATGCAGGATCGAGCCGAGGAAGATCTTCTGGCGCAGCGTGTTGTGCTTGTGCCGCTGCATGAACTCCGGGAACACCGACTGCATGATCGGGACGTCGCGGAACATCGTCTCGATCTCGGTCTTCACGAACTCGTCCGAGTCTTCGTCCGTGGGCTGCCAGACCGCCTGGTTGCGGCGCTTGTGCTGAGCGAAGTACGCGATCGCCGCGACGATGATCTTGGTGTAGCCGACGCGCGCGGACTTGCGCAGGCACACCTCCTCGATCGCGTCGTTGGAAATGCAATCCATGATCGCGCGTTGGTAGGGGCGCGTGCGCCACTGCTGCTCGACGTACGAGGATTCGGCGGACAAATAGAAGTGCTTCTCCGCCCACTCGGAGAGACGCAGCGGCGGCGAAACCTCAAACGGTTTCAGCCCGACGCGGATCGCGTTCCGGATTTCCTGCATCTTCGAGGTCGTCGAGGTTCACTTCGATCGCCGCAGCCGTGTTTCGCGCGCGCGTGATTTCTTCCGTGATGAATTCGAGATCCTGCGTGGTCAGCGACAACGAGCGGCGCTTGAGCTGGATCGGCAGCGCTTCGAGAATTCCGACGATCTCGTTGCCAACGCGCGCAAGCGCCTCGGTGATCACTGCGACGGGCGCCAGCTCCTTGCGCGTGACGGCGTTCTGCATCGCGATCCGGTTCGCCTGCTCGCTCGCCAGGCGCGCGCGCTCGCCAACGAGCGCGAGATCGCCGCTTGCCGCCCGGCCGGCGGCTTGCTCGCGCAGGTTCGCGCAGTACGCCTGCAGCCACTGGCGGGCGCTGCCATTGCGCGGTAGTGTTTCGCGGCTGACCAGCTCACTGACGGCCTGCTGCGAGATCCCCACCAGCTCGGCAAACCGCTCCTGGGTGATCGCCTTGGAGGTGTCGAGTAGCACCGTACAACCCCCTTAGAACGAACCCGTGACTAGGAAACGCACGGGGTTCGAATTACCAATCGGAAGAGCGTCGTGTAGG
>ERZ724522.780-NODE-780-length-19174-cov-10.822742_pt1 | contig 19174 bp, 22 predicted proteins | sample MGYA00376055_ERZ724522 | MGnify/ENA primary metagenome ERZ724522 (study PRJEB28724, sample SAMN07190884) | wastewater metagenome | isolation source: effluent of sewage treatment plant in Hong Hong | place: Hong Kong | collected 2016-03-17 ... | reverse complement strand
ATTACGCGCTGCGGAAAGAAGCGCCGCGCATCGAGTGGCTTGAGTCACCTAACGCGAAATAGACGTCACCTTTGACGTATAAGCTGTAAACAGTGACACGCCAAAACACAGACGGCACAAGGCTTGCCGGCAAAGTGTCGAAATAGCGACAGGTTTACACGTCAAGAACTACCGCGACTTCTTGTGCAGCGCCGCCGGGTCGATCTGCACGTAGCGCTTCAAGTGTGCCCAGCTCTTATGCCCGGTGACCGCCGCGATTTCAGGGATCGACCACCCGGCCTCGGCCAACTGGCTGGCCGCCTCATGTCTGCAGTCGTGGAAGTGCAGGTCGGGTATCTTCAATTCCTGGCAGGCCCGCGTGAAAGTCTTTGACACCGTGCCGGGGTAATAAGGGAAGATCAGGTCGCCGCCGCGAGGCTGGCGCTGGATGATTGCCCACGCATCGCCGAGAAGCGGCACCTCCTGATCGTTGCCAGCCTTCTTGCGCGGGTCTTTCCTGTCGCGCACGAGCACAGTTTTGCGCTGCTCGTCGACATCCTCCCAGCGCAGCTTGCACACCTCGCCAAGCCGAAATGCACACAGGATGCACACGCGCACGATGTCCTCGAGCGGCGTCTTGCACTCCGGGTGCTCTCGCATCCAGGCAAAGATCGCCGCGAGCTCGTCACCCGTTGGGCGTCGCTCGCGTTTTCCGCCGCCGCCGATCAACTGGTAGTGATGCAGCGCCGGCCTTGCATCCGCCACCGGGTCGCCTATGCGCAAGTTGAGCAGGCTTTTGGTGTGCCGTAGCACCGTGCCCAGCTTGCTGATGTCCATATTGATGGTATAAGGCCCGGCATTTTCCGCCCGGCGATCCTGCGCAAACGCCACCAGCGCCGCCGTGTCGAGGCTGTCCGCCGGCATCTTTCCGAATGCCTTGTCGAGTCTCGCCAGGACATAGTGCTCGTTCGACGTGTCGCGGATCTCGCGCCCTGACTTCTCGCGCATTTCCCGATACAGCTCGATCAGCTTGCCGATCGACATCGCCGCCTGCGGCGCATCAAGCGACCGCACCCAGCGCTCGGCCGCCGCTTTCGAGGGGAACAGTTTGCTGATAGACTTCCCGCCGTCGCGAACCTGCACCCGCCATTTATCGCGGAATTTATAAATCGTGGCCACGTCGCCCCTCCCAAGGCATAACTGCACACAGTGTGCAAATCGCTGCACACAGCATAGTTTAGCCTAGTGCATGGAAGTGGTAAAACGTGGAGGCGAGGCCGGCCGAAAGGCGCACGGTTAAGCGGAAAACAACGGATTTAAGCGGGTTTCCGGTTCTGCCCTCTCCTCGTAGTTCAATGGACGGTAAATGCCGCTGTTCGGAGGTTTAAACGAGGCCGTGTGCAATCAGAGCACACACAAAACTTCCAAAATCGGTGTGGCGACACCGCATGTACACTACAAAGTTATCGGCAGGATTCGACCGCCTCCATCACCCACGCCGGCATCAGCGACGGCATGCGCGCAGCGTAGCGAACCATGGACCCCGCCGTTTCCCGGGTGATTTCTGCGACGGCATCGGCGCCGGCATTCGGGTGGGGGATGATGACCCGGTATCCGGTCGTCGTTGGGAGGTGGATTACCGTGCCGTGGCGCTTTGACCAGGCGTCTGCGACACAGGCGGCGACCTGATCGGCCGGCCTTGGCGATCTGACCAGCAGTTGCGGCTCGCCTTCCAGCAAATCTGCAGGCGTCGCGCACCCAACCATAAAAAGCGCAGCAATGGCAGCAATCAGATTTTTCACAGCAGCCTCCCGGGCGTTTAAATCGGTTCGCCCTACCCTACCCCTTCGGCACCTAAAATTAACGCGCCGTATGGGCCGGGGCTCGCCACCGCCATTCAAGAAACCAGCGGCGCCAGCTTGGGCTGGTGGCGATCATACCTAAATGCCGCAAGCATGGCGACCCGCCCATCATTCGCCCCCACCCAGGGCGGCCCGTCGGCACTTCCTGTACTGCCCGGCCACGTCGATCAGCTTCAGCGTGGTGGCGCCGAAGCTGTCGTCAGCGAGTGGCGTCAAGTCTGGGCAACTGGCCACCACCAACGGGGGCGGGTTCGCGTCCGGTGATGGCGGCATTGATGCGCTGCAGGCTGCCAGCGTCGTGGCGGCAATCGCGATAAACAGGCTTTTCATGGATTTCCCTTTCCATCGTCTGGTGGATGGTGGTGTTCTTGATCTCGATCCCGGCAATGGCCTCGGCGGCGCCGCGCTGCGCCTCATCGCGCACCTTGCGGGCCAGTTCAAGCACCTCGGCCTGATCGGCACGGGCAATCGCCGCGCCATCCTGCCGGCCCTTCACGTAGGCGCCGCCGATCGCCAGCACGAGCGAGAGCGCGCCGATGGCGAGCGTGGTCGGGTTGTAGAACATCACGAGACCCCCCTGATGTATTCCGTCTTTCCCGCCACCTTGCGTGCGGTCAGATCCTCGCGCGCCGGCGCTTCGCCAAGCGGCGGAACGCTCACATGGCACCAGGTGCCGAACTCGTGGATCAGTTGCTTATAGGGCAGCCCGAGCGAGCGGATCGCCAGGCACACCGCCAGCGGCGCCATGCCTTCTACCTGAATGTCCGCCGCGCGGCCGGTGCAGTGATCAGACGTGCGCGAACCGCCGACGATAGTGTTCAGCAGCGGCACGCGCAGGCCGCTGGTCACGCGGATCGGCCTGCCGATCGCCGACCGCAGCGGCTCCAGCACCTGCGCGCACAGGCGCCGCAGGTTCGCCTCCTCTTCCGCGCCGGCCACGTTGGCGATTCCGAGGCGCACGGCGCTGTCGCTCGCCGTCAGTTCCTCCAGCGTAAAGTGCTCGGAGAGGTTCATGTCGTCAGCCCATCCTTTCGTTTTTGCGACTTCGAAAGCACCCGCAGCCGGCGCTCGCAGAACAGCAGCGCGGCCGTGCCGATGCTGCCGATCACCGAAGGCCACGGCGGAACGTCGCCGGTCAGCACGATCAACGCGAGCGCGGCGGCGGCTCCCGTGAGAATCAGCACAAAAGCAACGCGCACCAGCATGGGCGTGCAACGGCTCATGCGGTTGATGGCAGGCTCGGCCCGCCAGACGATCACCAGGCACGACGCCACGGCGAGCACCTGCGCCAAAAGGTCAAGGTTCATGTTCATGCGGCCCCCTCGATCTTCTTGCTGGCCAGCTTCATCAGGCCGGGCCCGATCACGTTATGCGTCAGCAGCCCGGTGACCAGCGCCACCGGGTACTGGATCAGCTCGGCGGTCATGGTCACAGGCAGCCAGCCGAGCGAAAGCAGAAAGGCCACGGCCGGCGGCGTTCCCCAGGCCGCTGAAAGCGCCGCCAGCGCCAAGGCAGAAAGGCGACGCGGCAGCGGCAGCGGTTCTGGTTGATAGCCAAGCGCCCACCAGCCACCGGCCGCACCGGTGATCAGCAGCGCCGGGTGCAGCCCGGTCACGATGCCGAACAGCACCAGCCCGCCACCGGTGGCCAGCCCTGCAACGGCGGATGTGGTTGGTTCAGGCATGAACAGTCCTCATTGTTTTTAAATTTTGCGGTCGAACCATCCATAGATTTTGCGGCGTCACCCGCGACAGCACCCCATCGCGGAAAAGCGGCGACCCGCCCTGCTCGAAGGCCCACGCGACGAGCTCCGAACAAAACCATGCGTCGTCCTCCTGCCAGTTTCGGCCCGACAACCAGCCGATCAACGCCGTCAGGTCGTAGGGCTTGCCAACTTGCTGCAGCGCCTTGTAGAAGGCACTGGCGTTGTCCTTGCACGGGATGTCGATCATGATGCTTTCGTCGTGTTCGTCAATGATCTGCTGCACCGGCACCTTCCGCACCCGCGGCCAGGTCGCCTCGACCGCCAGCTCGCCAAGCACGAGCGCGCAGTGCGACCAGCGCGAACCGGTCATCCAGCGAATAACCCGGGCGCCGATCTTGTTCGAGGTGCAGAGCAGCACACGCATGGTCAGAGTGTCGCGGCCAGTTTGAACAGGTCGTCGATCTGTGCCGACGTGAGACTCAGCGCCGACGCCATCGCCGCCACCAAGGGGCGGTTGCGCTCGACGGTGCTTGAAAACTCCCATTCGATCCGCGCGGCATCACCGGCCGCGCCGGGCATCGCGGCAATGGCCGCGTTGATCGTGGTCAGGTATCCGCCCTGAAGCAGCGCCAGACGTGCCTGCCGCATGGTCACTACTTTTTGAACTGGCTGTTGAATAACTATTTCTGGCTGAGTTTCGCTGTAGTTCTCATCTGAACCTACGTCACCAACCCCATTCACAGCACGCCACGCCGATCCGTCTTTTTTCACTGCGAAGTTCACAGGTTGTCCTCCCATCCGATTGCATTGAGGAATGCGCTTGCGCCAGTTGAAGCCCAATAGATATTTGAGGATTCGAGTGGAATATCGCCACGGGCGCGCCCAACGAAACCAGAGCCGCCAGTATCAATGCCAATAGCCTCAATCAACGGGCACGCCGTCGTGCTGTTGTTATTCCCAGCCGCATTGTTCGAATGAACGAGCGCATAGTTAGTACCACCACCACCAGAAGTTGTAGTGCCCGCCAGAATCTCGATTGCGGCAGAAGTTGGAGGCGCGTAGTTTGCCCACGCAACCGACGTCCACGTCGGCGTCGTCGGACTTCCTGATGCCCCCGCCGCCATTTGCGGCCAAGCGGTAAGGTTCGACCCCGCTGCTAATTTGTACCGAACTCTCCGACCGAACTGGATGAATGAGAGCGGATACTTGTTCCCTGTTCCATCCGTCCTTATCCAGCCAACCCTCGCCTTATACGTGTATCCGCTCGGGAGCGTTGGAGAAGTTGTAGAGGCGGAAATAAGCCCGGCCGTAGTTCCGTCAGGCTTTCTGATCACCCATACGCTATACCACGTCGATGCAGCTATTGATCCTGTGTCAAGACCGTTTGCTCCAGCCGCCGCGCTATTGATAGTCAGGCTCACGGACCGTGCCGTAACGTATGAGTTTGACGAATCTTCGAGCGCTATCTCGTCTGCGGAAACACTGATATTTGCACCGGTACCGGCTGCCGATAATTGCAGATTTCTAAAGACCCCAACAACATCCGCTGCAGCAGACGCCGAAGAAACGACCGGCGTTCCGTCTGCCTTCCAGATCACCAGCCGAACAACGGAAGAGGGCTCGCCGATCGCCAGCACGATGTCGCCGGCTGCGCAGGTGTAGCTCGAGGAACCCGGACACAGCAGGCTTGATCCGTGCGTGATCGGCCACGCCCCTGCAGCAATAAGCAGCCTTTTCTGGCCGTCGGCCAGCGTGATCGCGGTCGTGGTGGTGGTTCCGGTAACGCGCATATAGTCCGAATTGCACGTCGCCGAATCCAGGTCCAGCGTCGCGGCGCTGGCGATGTCGGTGCGGGCTGCAGTGCCTAGCGGGAAACGCTTGATCCAGGCACTGTTCGATGCGTTGCGCTGCTTCATCCAGCCCGAAGTCGTGTCGGCCCACAGCTGATAGGCGAACATCGTAGCCGGCTCGGTGGCGCCGCTGTTCTGGCTGACGAGTGCCGCCAGCGCGTCGTTGGCGTCGGCGCGGAAAGCTGCGCCGCCCTGGTTGGCGAGGTTCATGTCGTGTTGTGCCATGTCGTTCCTTTACGCGGGAACCTTCGCGTCGACGCGAAGGGTTGAGACGGAAATGTTGTGGGTCACCGCGCCGCTTTCCAGCAGCAACTGGAAGCGCGCGGCGCGGCAGGTGAAATCGGAAACGAGGAACGGCGACCAGGCGCCCCATGTCGGCGAGCCGGCCGGGTTGTCGTCGGTGGTGCTCACGAACAGCGTGGCGTCGCAGTCATTGACCGTGGCACCGTCGAAATCCGACCAGTCGTCGATGTTGTTGGTGCGCGCGTCGATGTAGTCGCCGCTGTCGAAAGACACTGCCGAAATATCGGCCTCGAAGCGGCGCGTGGCCACGGTGCCGAGGTCGAGCGCGGCATCGAAGTCGTAGGTGCCGCTGGCCTGTACGCCACCGAGCGAATCCACCGGCCCCCAGGTGTCGATATTGCCGGGCAGGCTATCCCACAGCGTGGCCACGTCGAGCTGCAGCACGCTGCCCACTTTCTGCGTTCCGGCCTTGCTTCCAGCGAATGCCGAGTGCTGGACGCTGCTGCCCACCGTCGTCCAGCCCGTTACCATGCCTTCGGTGGCCACGAAGCTCGCCTCCGCAGCGCTCCAGTTTCCGGTGCTGTCGAGCGCCTTGGCCATGTAGGTGCCGGTCATCAGCGCCAGCGTGCCGGTGGTGGCGTTGCCGTCGAAGGCATCGACGATGATGCCGTCGGCCCAGGTAGCGCCGCTGCTGAGGGGTGAGTGACGGATCACGATCTGCCCGCCTACGCGCACGTCGAGGTCGACGTGCAAATCCCATTGCGCCAGGCCAAGGCCGGAGACCTTGAGCACCGAAAAACCGGTGACTGCTGCTGGCGGCGCGGTCTTGCCGAATATCTGCGTACTGGCGCTGGCCGGGATGCTGCGCACGCCGATGGCGTTGACCGCTGCCACCCGCACCTCGACGAAGCCCGGCACCATGTCGAGCACTGTGATCGATGGCACGTCGACGCGCGGCAGGATCACCCAGTTGTTGTCGTCGCGGCGGTAGCTCACGTCCCAGGTCACGCCCAGAACGCCATCCCACGCCACGGCCATTTGCGTTTTGACCTCGGCGCCGGTCTGGTAGAGGCTTTCCGCAATCAGCACGTTGGTCGGGCTGGCCGGTATCACGTTCACGCTGCTGGTGCGCAGCGGCTCGAGCAGCAGGTTCTGCTCGACGGCACCGTACTTGTCCGGCCGGTGCGCCAGCGCGGTGATTTCGAGCACGCCCTTTTCGACCTCGGCCACGCCGACCACGCGCCAGGTTTCCGGCGCGAGGTCGCTGGCCGCCAGCACCCAGATGGCGCCGACCTGCGGCGCGGCGGTGAAGGCCGCCACCGACAGCACCGTGGCGCTGCCGGGAACGTTGGTCACGGCGCGGGTTTCCAGCGTGCCATCGGGCAGGATGGCCGAGAGAGTGTAGGTCTTGCCGGATTCGATCGTTACCGAGGCGTCGAGCGTGATGGCCGTGGTCGTGGCGCTCACCACCCGGCCGCCGAAGCGCTTGCCGGCGCGGGCGGCGTCCTGCGTCTGGATCACGTCGCCGGGCGCCACGTAGGTGCCATCCATGCCGCAGCGGAAGGTAACGGTTTCGGTCTCGAGACGCTCGCTGTAGAGAATCCACCGGCCCAGGCGGTGCGCCTGCCCGCGGCTGGTGCAGCCGGCGGCCAGCACTTCGGTCTGGATCACGCCATAGAGCGCAATGCCGGCGGCGTCTTCCACATACTCGATCTTCTGCCGGTAGTGGTCTTCCGGGTCGTTCCAGGTCACCAATGCCACGGTATGGCGCTGCTTGATGCTGGCGCCGCTGTAGTTGAACGCGCCCTCCACCACGTTGGCCGCCGTGAACAGCATGGTGGCATCGGCCGGCTTGTCGGCACTGACGGTGACAGCGCCACTCGCCCACCAGGCCATGCCACGGAAGATCGAGGCCATGGTGTTGATCACGCTGTAGGCCTCGCTGCGCGATTGCAGGTAGAGGTTGCAGGTAAAGCGCGGCTCGGTACCGCCGTACCCATCCGGCACCAGCTCGTCGCAATAGCGGGCGATGTCGTAAAGCGCCCACTTGTCGACCTGGTCGGCGTCGATGAAGGCGCCGAGGCCGTAGCGCTCGCTGGTCAGCAGGTCGTAGAAGCACCAGGCGGGGTTATCCGACCACGCCACCTGGAAGGTGCCGTCCCACACGCCGGTATAAACGCGCGTGGCGGCGTCGTAGTTGCTGGGCACGCGTATGCGGATACCCTTGATGTGGTAGCCGCGCCGGGGAATGCTGCGGAACTGCGCAGAATCGACCTGCAGGCCCACCAGGGCGCTGTTCGGGTAACGCAGCTTGGCGTCGATGATTTCGGTGTAGCTCTCGAACCAGGTCTTGTTCTGCAGGTTCGCGGCAGCGCTGTCGGCGGTGAGGCGGCGAACGCGAATATCCCACGGGCCGCTGCCGGCCAGCTCGATGCGGTAGCTGCGCTGGTAGCGGCTGGTGGTCTTGCCGCTGATGGTGTCGCTCACCGTCTCGACGTACCCGCCGCCGTTGTTCTGCACGTCGATGGCGATCTGCACACTGGTGCCGCCGAGGTCGCCGCTGCCCGGGTCTTGATAGGTGAGCTGTGGCACGCCGACGGTGACGCGCACGGCGTCGATGTTCGGGTTACTGATCTGGCGCACCACGGGCGTGGCGTACTTGAATTCCGTACTGACAGCGACTTCGCTTTCCACCTCGGGGAAGCCGGCCAGGTACGCCTGCGCCTGCGTGCCGTTGCGCGAATCGACCGTGACCCCGCTGAAGTTCTGCGAGCCGTCGGCGTTCTCGATCGGCGTGTCGTCGAGATAGACGCCCTGCAGGCCGCCGACGAGGCCTTCGATCTCGCCCTCGGAAACCATGTCGAGCACGCGGGCGTACTGCCGGCTGCGCAGCGAATCCGGGCTTTCGGTCGGCGTGTGGCCACCGCCGCCACCACCGCCGCCTTTTCCGCCACCACCACCGCCGCCACCGGCGCCGCGAATCTTGTGCAGGGCGCTCATGCCGTCACCTGCTCGGAGTAGAGCCCGGCGCTGATCACCTGCGAGCCGACGATCAACTGGCCATAGCACACCGACACCGGGTTGCCCTGGGCGGCGGTATTCACGGCACCATCAAAGGCATAGCTGGGCCGGTTTTCTGGTCGATCGACGCTGTTGGTGGCCATGTTCGGCGTTTTCGTCAGCATCTGCACAACCCCGCCCAGCATTGTGGAGAATCCATAGCTGACGAGGTAGTAGTTGCCTGTGAAGTAGCCGACGATCATCATGGCGATGCCCGCCACAATGCGCAGGCCGGCGCCGGCGCCCGCCACCACCGGGATGATCTTGATCGTGCGCTCCGAAGTCGGCAGCGCGAAGTCGTTCTCGCCGCGAGATTCCTTGCCGAGGATAACGTGATACCCAGGCTCGCTGTACTTCTCCAGATGCTGCCGGAACCCCGGCAACTGCGAGCACAGCGCGCGCACGGCCTCGGCCGGGCTTTTCACATCCATGCGCCATACCCGGCCGAATTTCTCGCCGAGCACGCCATAGAGGCGGATCGTTTTCATCTGGCCACCGCCTTCGGGTGCCGCAGGTAATGCGTGGCCGACTTGCGCCAGTGGCCGCCCCACACGTCGCGGCTCGACAGCCGGTGCATCACATGGTGCAGGATCAGGTTGTCGCCGAGATAGATCGCCGCATGGTTCGGCACCTTGCTGGCGGCCTGCATGAGGATGCCGTCGCCGGGCTGCAGGTCGCGTTCCTCGATCTCGACGAAGCCTTCCTTGGCAAAGTGGTCGCGGTAGAGGTCGTGGCCTTTTTCCCACCAGTGGTCGTCGCGCGGGTAATCGGGCAGCACCAGGCCGCGTTCGCGGGCGTACCAGTCGCGCACCAGGGCGTAGCAGTCGAGCACGCCATGCACGAATGGCCGGCCGACCAGCGGCGCCGTGTAGCCGGAAGGCTCGGTCACCGTGAAATGCCCGACCGGGTGATTGACGATCAGCCAGGGCAACTGCGTGGCCTCGATGCCGACCATGTCGGCCATGCTCGGCACCGGCGCTTCATTCACATGCGAATGCACGATGGCGACAACGGCGCCCTGCTCTTCTGCCGCCGCGTAGTCGGCCGGGTAGAGGAAGAACACGTCGCCCTTGCCATCGAAGCTGTTTTTACACGGCACATAGCGCAGCTTGCCGCGGCGCACGATGACCACGCCGCAGCACTCGCGCGGCGCAGCCTGGGCGGCGTGCTCGCGCACGAAGGGCAGGATCGAAGAGAAATCGTGGCCGCTCATCGGATCAGCCCCGCTGCCGGAAAACCGCCGAAGGGCAGCTCGGCGTAGTCGCCGAAGCGCAGCTTGCACGAGGCGAGGCGCTTGCCGCACTGGTCGGCCGCCATGCTGGCGGTGGCGGCGTCGTTGATGTCGGCCACGGCGCCGCCGGCATAGCCGCACTCGGCGCTGCGATAGCGCCAGGTGCAGACGTTCTGGATCACCTGCCGGCGCGGCAGCAGCACGCCATGCACATCCATGGCGGCGGCCAGTTCGAATTCCAGCACAACGGCGTTTTCCGTGGCCTTGCGGTCGATGAAATAGACTTCGTCGGGAAAGGCCGCATTCGGGTCGGCGGCGGGATTCACGCCGCCGGGGAAATTGACGGCATCGAGGTAGCGCGCAAAAGTGCGGCGGCGCACCACCTTGCAGCCCACCAGGTCGTTGTTCTCGCGCACCAGCGCGCCGACAAGGCCGGTGACGTTGGCCACGCGCAGCTTCGGGCGCGGCAGCGTGCCGCTGCCCTTCCACTCGAAACCGTCGGCCTCGATCGGGAAGCGCAGGTACTCGTTGCCCTGCCACACCAGATCGCCGCCGAGCTGGTTGGTGCCGCTGTGGAAGCGGAACACATCGACGCCGACATGAACGTCGAACATTTCGACGATGGCGCCGGGCTCGAGCTTCTGGATGTCTTCGCGGATCGTCATGGTTTCACGCTCCGAAGACCTCTTCAAACGTGGCGGTGACGGTTTTTGCCATCGGGCCATTCAACGACGACGACCAGTCGCGGCAGACGTAGCGGCCGGCGACACCGTCGGGCGCCGACCAGTCGAAGGCTTCGGTACCGGCGCGCGCGGCGAGGAAGGCGAGAATGGCGTCGGCCTCGGCCGTGATGCGGACAAAACTGAGCGACCACTGGGCCGGCGAGGTGTTGATGCCATCGGCCACGCGCTGCTCGTAGCCATCGCCGAAGGCGGCCACGCGCACGCGCGGCTTGAGGCTCTTGGAAGCCGTCTGCGGGGCGTAGGTGAAGGTAGCCATTGCTTACGCGACCCCCAACAGCCCGCCGGGGCGCTTTTCGGTAACGATGACGGCGCGCACGGCGGCCTCGATGCGGCGGCCCAGCTCGGCGGCGTTGTTCTTGTCGCCGGCCACCGCGCTACCCGAGGCATCGACATTCACCACGATGTTGCTGGTGGTGCCGCCACCCTGCCCACCACCGTTGGGGATGACCGTTCCGGCCGCGTTCGGCACCAGGATCTCCGGGCCGTTCTCGCCGACGACGTAGTAGTTGCCGGGAGTGACCGGGCCGCCGGTGGCGCGAAAACCGCCGAACATATTCCCGAAAAATCCGGCAACCTCGCCAAGGAATCCGGAACCACCGGAGCTGCCGGAAGACTTGCCGCCGCCGCTGAAAATGCCGCTGATTTCCTTGAACAGCGGCTCGGTGATCCCCTTGTAGACCGCCATCTTGGCGAGATCCTTGAGGATACTGGCGACGAGGTCGCCGACGGCCATCTTGCCGGTGAAGGCGAACTCGACAATGGCGTCGGCGCTGCTGCGGCCCCAGCCTTCGATGGCGCGCTGCAGATCCTTGAAGTCGTCCTTCGCGCCTTCGGTGAGGCGCTTGATGTCCTTTTCCTTCTGCTCGGCGAACTCCTTGAATACGTCGTTGCTGATCAACCCTTCCTCGAGCGCCTTGTTGGCGGCTTCGATTTCCTTGCGAATCGATTCGATCTTGAAGCTGGTGGTCTGGCCGACGATGTCCTGAATCCGTTTTTGCTTCTCTTCCTCGATCTGTACGTCGGTGTCGGCGGCGGCCTGGGCGTTGTCGGTCACGCGCTTCACGGCAGCGACGAAATCGCGGTAGGCGCCCTGGTAGCCGCCATACGCGGCGTCTTCCGGCGATAGCGGCTTTTCTGCCTTGACCTTGGCTTCCTTTGGCCCCTTGCTGGTGTAATCGATCGCGGGCTTCTTCTCGCCGCCGCCGGCGAGGATCTTCTGCACCTCGTCGTAGGTGCTTTTGTACGCGAGCATCCTGTCCTTCATATCCTCGTTGGCCGCCTCAACGAAGCGGGCCCGCTGCTCGAGAATGGCCGCGATTTCGTCTTTGGCCTTGCCCGGGCTGGTGACGTTGGCACCGGCGGCGGCGATGATCTCGAAGGCCACTTTCACATCGTTGGCGACCACGGCCAGCGAGGCGCCGAACTGGGCGATGCCGACCTTGGCGCCCTTGACCACGTCGACCGCATAGGCGAAGGCCGGGATCAGGTCCATGACCAACCCCTTGGCAACGGCGCCGCCTTCCGATGTGGTGCGGCGCCACGCCTTCTCCAGTGCTTCGGCCGCAGCGGCCTGCTCGGTGGTGAGCTTTCCGGCAATGCTTTCCTGCTCGGCCAAGTCCTTGAGGAACGGCAGCAGCTGCGCGCCGCTCTTTCCGAACAGGTCGAGCGCCAGCGCCGTCTTTCCGGTGCCGTCGCGGAACTGCGACATGCGGTCGGCGACGACCTTGAGCGCCTCGGCGCTATCCATGGCGCGCAGTTTTTCCGGGTCGAGGCCGAGCGCCTCCAGTGCGCGGCCGGCGCCCTTGGCTTCTTCGTCGGCGCCGGCAAGCGCTTTCGACAGGCGAATGAGGCCGTTTTCCACGACTTCGATCGATTGCCCGGAAATGCTGGCGACCTTGGCAAGACCCGACAGGTTTTCAACGCTGGCGCCGGTCTTCTCCGCCAGGTCGTCCATGGCGGCGGCCCATTGGATGGTGCCGGTGACGAGATTTGCCAGTGCACCGCCGCTGGCCAGCGCGGCAATGCCGGCACCGAATCCGCCCATGCCGACCTTGCTGGCGGCGTCGGCGAGCTGCTGCATGCCAGCCTGCGCCGAGGCGACGGCAGCGCGAGTCTCATCCTTTGCGGTGATGACGATCTGCGTTTTGTTGTCTGCCATTTCAGTCGCCGCCCATCAGCTTGAAAATCTTGTCACGCTCGTCTTGTTCCGGTTCGGCCTCTTCCGCCACCGACTCCTGCCATGGCATGAAGTCGGTCGGCTTGTAGGCCGGCGTGCCCGGCCGTCGGTTCGTGTTGGCCAGCGTGGCCGCCACGATGCCGAAGCCGGTGTCCTGCCGCAGCTCGCCCCACGGCGATCTGCAATACTCGGCCCACCAAAGGCCGTACTCCTCGGCGGTCAGGCTCTCCGCCAGCTCCTGCAGGGTTCGGCCCAGGGTGCGGGCCAGCAGCAGCCGGAACCGTAGCTCCGGCTGCTCCCTCAGTTTTTTGTTGCGGCCTCCGCGTCGAGGCCCGACAGCCGCTTGGCTACCGAGAACAGGCGCAGCAGGGCGTCCATGTTTCGCGCACCGAACTGTTCCCATTCGGCGGCCGTGAATACGGCATCGCCGGCCGCGTCGAGCACCACCAGCGCCAGCAGCTCGGGGATCTCGGCAAAGGCCTTGCCGCCCTCGCCGACCCGCGCGAACAGTGCCAGCCGTTCGGAAAACAGCAGGCCGCGAACGACGACTTCGCCGCCAAGCTCCGGCACGTCGACCGTTTCCTTGGGCAGGACCGGCGCCGCGATCTGCGATTTGTTGAGCAGGGCCATGAGTCAGTTCACCCTCAGCTCGTGTAAGCGCGCGGCTTGCCGTAGGCGGTGATGGTGATCGGCGTGCTGACCTTGTTCTGCGCCTGACCGGTGGGCGACAGCGTGCAGCCGATGTAGCCGTTGAAGCACCACTTCGCACCATCGGAGAAGGTGAAGCGAATCGCACGCTGCGTACGCGCATCGGAGGCCGCCTTCAGCGCGACGAGGCCGGTGTCGGATGGGTCCCAGTTCGCAGTCATGGAGATCGACACCGGCGAGGAACTGCCGGGGATTTCCTTTTTGACGTTGTCGGAGATCACGGTGACGTCGATCATCTGGAAGTCACCGCCGCTGACGTTGATGTCGGACACCGACGACAGCGTGGTGCCGAAGGTAATCAACTGGGCCGTGCCGCTGGTGAAGGTGTCGTAGGCGGTGGTGTCGATTCCTTCGAGTTCGAAGGTGTTGGCCGCGACGTTGGCCACGCGGCACACCACCTGGTCGAGCTGCCACATGCCTTGGATGGTCAGGGTGACATAGTCGCCGTTGGCGTAGCCGTGCGCAGTGCTGGTGACGACGCCGGGGTTCGCCTTGGTGATGCCGGTGATGGTTTTCGTGCCGGCGATCGCGGACTGAATCGCGATCTGCACGTTGGACCAGACTTTTACGCCGCTCATGGTGTTGCTCCTTTCGTTACAAGGCCGTGCCGGGCTGGGCCGGCGATGTGAAATATGTGATGCGGTATTCGAGCGAGATCGAGCCGACCGGCTTTTCGAGCACGTCGTCCATGCCGACGTTGATGGCGGTCAGCAGGCACTTTTTTGCCTTGCCGCCGAGCGTTGCGCCGTTCATTACGGGCTCGATCTGTTCGGCAATGGCGTCCAGCGTGTCGTCGAGGTCGGCGTTGGCCTTGGCCACGCCGCGCACGGTGAGGGTCAGCTCGCGCTCGAGCTCGCCGCCCATGGCCGCGTTGCCGGCGTCGATGCGCTCTTCGTCGGTGCTGACGAGCAGGCACGGCAGGTCGGCGTCGCGCAGCGGATAGACGCGGCTTTGAAAAACGCGCGACTGTGTCGTGGCGAGGCCGGTAACGGCGGCGGCAGCAGCTTCGCGGAGCTGGCGGCGGACGTGGCTCATGGCTACGCGGCCTCGAGTTGCAGCACGGCCAGACCGGTGCCGTCGGTCGACCAGTCGCGCACGTTGAAGCTGCGGGCGCCGATCGTCAGCGTGGCGACGCGCGGGTCAGCCGGGACTTCGCTGGCCTTCATGGTGAAGCGCGGGTCATTGCCGCCCACGATGCCGCCGAAGGCCATGGCCGGCCCTTCGTCGAGGATGCCGCGCACCGTCGCACCGCCCAGCGTGCCGAGCACGCCGAAGTCGGTGAAGGCGGGGTCGAAATCGCCGACGAAGTCCATCAGGCGGCCTTTTCCTTGCGCAGCGTGTCGAGCACGAAGTCGGCGATCATGTCGGCCGGCGCGCTGGCCATGCAGGCGCTGCAGCCGGTGGCCGTATCACGCGAGCAGAAGCCGAGGTGCGCGCCGTGCACGCGGTGGCACGGGTGGCAGGCGACGTTCTGCGGCTCGATGGCGGCGGTGTTGGTCCAGTGTTTCGTGAGGTTCTCGTTGCTGCTGTGCGACAGCATGACGACCTTGAGCATCGGCTCCTGGGCGACGCTGTTGGCAATCAGGCTTTCTGTGGCGACGACGGCATCTGCCAGTTGCGCAAAGGCCAGCGCCATGCGCAGCGGCCACTCGGTACCGACGATGGCGGTGTGCTCGCCGACTTCTTCAAGCGGCAGGCGCAGGTCGCCCAGCACGACGCAGTTGGTGCCGGCCTCCTGCATGCGCTCGAGGAAGCGCTGGGCATGCGGCCAGGTTTTCGCCGGGCCGCTGCCGCAGGGGTTGAGCACCACCAGCGGCGCCGATTCGCCGCCGGGCAGCTTGGCCTTGAGTTCGCGCGCCAGCGCCAGCTCGGCCTCGGTCGGGTAATACTTCTGCCGGAAGTCGTGCGGCAGATCCGCGTAGTCGTGGATCATTTCGAGGTAGTTGTGATTCCCGAAACGATGGCGCAGCGCATGCGGCAGGAAAAACTCGTTGCTGCTCGGGTGGTAGAGCAGGCGCTGCTCGACCGAGCCGATCAGGTTGATCCAGCGGTCATGCTTGGCGGCTTCGTGCGCCCAGTATTCGAGAAGCTCTTCGTCGTCCATGACGCCGTCTGGCAGCTCGACCACGCGGTAAATGTTCGGGTCGTGGCGCAGGATTTCGGCGCCGGTCTTTGCCACGTAGGCGGTGACGTAGTAGCCCTGCTCTTTGAGCAGCGCGCACGGCGACGAGGCCCACACGGCATCGCCATGGGCGCCGACGCGGACGATGCCGGCCGTCTTCTCCGGCGAGATCAGGGTGGCGTCATGCTGGCCGGCGCCGGGCTGTTCCTTGCGCAGCACCAGCAGGAAGCTGTATTCGTTGCCCTGGTCGCGCGTCTGGTTCTCCAGCAGCGTCCAGTCGGCGAAGGCGAGGCGGCAGAAATCGAGGATGTCCTGCGGGCGGAAGTCGTGCTTGTGGTCCGGGTTGGCGCCCGGCTGGCCGACGTTCGGGTAGAGGTCGGCATGCGGCAGATAGAGGCACAGGTGGCCGCCCGGCTTGAGGATGCGCCACCACTCGCGCAGCGCCGCGTGCCAGTTGGCGATGTGCTCGAGCAGGTGCGAGGAATAGATGTTTTCGACGGCATTGTCGGCAAACCATGCCAGGCGCTCGGCGGACGGGATGACCATGTCCGGGCGCATCTGCACGCCGAAAAGCTGCACGTCGGCGCCGTTGTCGAGGCCGACCATGTGCGGCCATACCTTTTTCGGGCCGCAGCCTATATCGAGGCCGCCCCGAGAAAGATACGGGAGTACGTCGAAGCGGACCTTGTCCGACTCGAATCCGTTGGAAGTTTCCAGAGACCAGGTCATTGGAGGCTCGGGTAGTGCCCCCACCAGGGGAAAACCGGCCCCTTGCGGGGCGCGGCTTTCCTGGCGGGTGCGTTGCTCATCAGGCTGCGATTACGCCAGCAGGTCGTCGATCTTGGCCGTGGTGGCCGGCTGACGGTGCTGCATGTCGGCGAACTGGTTCAGCGTGATCTGCACCTGGCCGGTGGCGGCCAGCGAGTACGGGTCGACGGTGATGTCCGGTGCGCCGAACAGGCCGATGACGACGTTGCTCCAGTCGGAACCGAACAGCGTGGCCGAGCAGACGGTGGTCGAAGTGCCTTTGGTCAGGTTGCTCGGCACGTTGTTCGTCACCGCGGCGCGGTAGCCGTTGAGCGGCATGTCGCCGTTTTGCCAGATGAAGGGCAGGTTCGTGGCGAACTGGGTCTGCTTGAGCTTGCCGCGGACCTTGGTGTTGGTCAGGTAGCCCGAGAGGCGATCCGGCTCGGCGTTGGCGTTGGCGCAGGCCGACTCCAGATCGACGAAGTGCGACCAGGCCGGTGCGAGGCCGTTGGTGCCGCCCACGACGGTGCCGATGCCGGTGACGTTGCGCAGGCCCTTGATTTCCGCGCCGGTGCCGGCGCCGTTGATGGCCTGGTTCTCGAGCAGCACGGCGGCGCCGGTGACGAGGTCGTCGCGGATCATGTTCTCGAGCGCGATGGCCGACTGGATCAGCGCCTGCTTGGAAACCTGCACATAGGCGCCGATGCGCTTCGGCGACAGCGTTGCCTTGGCGGTGGCCGGTGCGGTTTCGGAGGCCGATCCGATTTCCGTCAGCATGCCGAGCGTGCTGGCGGTGATCTTGCGCGGGATGTCGACGTTGCCGGTGAGGCCGGTCAGGAAGGTGCATCCGAGCTGGCCCATGACCATGTTGTTGCGCAGGACATCGGTGAAGAGGTCACCGCGCAGGCCGGTGGAGACGAGGTTGCCGGCTTCCGACGAGGTGCCGACGTTGAAGTCGCGGCGGAACACGTCCGGCGGCAGGAAGAAGCCTTCCGGCGCACGGCCCATGATCGACTCGACGGCGCGCGAGCACTCGAGCTCGAGGCCGGCCTTCGTCCAGTCGCCGGTGATGGCAGCGACCAGGGCGCGGCCGAGGCTGTAGCGCTTGGCTTCGTTGGCGCTCATGCCGATCTGGATGCCGCTGGTGTCGGTGTGCTTCGACTCCATGCGCTGCATGATCAGCTCGCGGAATTGCTCGACCGTCTGCTTGCCGGTGATGGCGTTGCGGGCGTCGTTCGGTTGCAGGTACTTGCCATAGGTTTCTGCAAGGGCGGCGATGGCGTCACGGCGCTCGATTTCGAGCTCGGCCGGCGTCTTCTGGTTTTCCATGTTGCGGTTCTCCATGATTTCGATGACAGGGGGCTTCGTTTCTTGCGGAGCGGGATCGACGCCAGCCGAACGGCCGACTCCTACGGTGACGTCCGCCGGCACCGGAACGATGGAAGCCTCGAAAGGCACCCAGCGGGTGACGACGAACGTGGGCGGCGTGTCGCCCTTGGCGCGAGCAGCCGCCAGGCCGCTGCGATTCCAGGCATCGCCGTGTTGGGCGCGCATTTCGCGCTCGAATTCTTCGCCGGAGATGCGGCGGACGACGCTTTCGCTGCCGTCGGCAGCCTTCTGCACTTCCTCGATTTCCTCGATGAAGTAGCCGACCGAGACATGGCTGCGGATGCCGTCCTCGACGTCCTGCTTGATCTCCTGGCCGAGCGCGCTGCGGGAAAACTGCACCTGACCGCGCAGCACCTTGTCCTCGTCGATGCGGGCGGACTTGACGGCGCCGATCTGCGCGTCGGTGTCGTGGTTGAGCAGCAGCGGGTGGCGGCCATCGCCGAGGCGCGTCATGTCGACCGCTTCGGCGGTGTGGCGCAGGACTTCGATGCCGAACCAGCGCTCATAGGGCGCCTCGGAGCTGATGGCGATCTCGACTAGGCCGTCATCCGACGCGGCGCGTTTTTCGATGGTGGTGGTGCGGTTGAGTTGCATGCGGCAGTCTCCACATTGATGCGCGGAGGATGCCGAAGCGGGCGCGACAGCGACAGGCTAAAAATGTCGCACTACAGGCCCTTGGTGATGATGAGGATCGCCTCGTTGCGCCGGCGCCGGCGCACGTGCGGCCGGTCGGTGCGCGGCGGCATGGCGCCGCCGGAAAACTCCTGCGGCGGCTGCACGACGGGCGGCTCACCGACAGGTCGAATGATCAGCGGGATGTACCAATGGCCGAGCATTTACTGCGTCGCCAGCCAGGCGTCGTAAACCTCGCGCGTGGCGGCCTCGTCCCAATCGGTGCCGTCTGCGTTGAGCACCTGGAAGACGTGGTCGCCGTGCCTGATGTGCGCGATGTTGGGGTCGTAGGTTTCGTTTGGCATGGTCAGAGCGCTACCGCGATTGAACCGATCGAGAAGCGGGCCTGTGCGCCGGCGCCGTTTGTGAAGCCGACGCGGGCGTAGCGCCACGACGGGCGATGGACTATCTCGGCGTAGAAACCTCCGCCGGTGACGGCGGTCGTTGCCAGCGACTTGATGCGCCGCCAGTTCGTGTTGTCACGCGAGACTTCCAGCCACAGGGTTCCGGTCACGTCCGACTCGGCGGACAGGCGCAGCTCTTTTGCGTAAGTTGCTGCGTTGGCAAATGCCGTAGCCGTGGCCGTGACGGTGAGATCGCGCGACGTGCCGGTGAAGCTGGCCGACGCGCCCAGCGCGGTCGCGCTGTCGTCCCACCAGATGCCGGCCCCGGCAGCAAACCCGACGC
>ERZ724522.778-NODE-778-length-19237-cov-5.552549_pt1 | contig 19237 bp, 32 predicted proteins | sample MGYA00376055_ERZ724522 | MGnify/ENA primary metagenome ERZ724522 (study PRJEB28724, sample SAMN07190884) | wastewater metagenome | isolation source: effluent of sewage treatment plant in Hong Hong | place: Hong Kong | collected 2016-03-17 ... | reverse complement strand
GCGAAGTGTAATAATTTTTCTGTTACCTAGGGCTTACAACTGTATATCCCAAAATAGCCGTCGGTTAAAAGAGTTCGCCGGCTCTGGCGTATAACCCAGGGTTATGCTATACTGGTGGCTTCTTTGGTGGCATGTATTTGGCGCTCTTCCTGAGCGCCTTTTTTATAGGGTTTGTATGGGACCAGAAACGATAAGCGCACCCGACCTGTTGCGCGAAGCCGCGGACGTGATTGACCAACGGGCGGTTGGCCGTGATCTCCCCGCTGAGAGGGCTATGCGCCGCACGGTTGGGGCTTTTAACACGCTCACTGGCCAGACCCTCACCGAGACCCAGGGTTGGCTGTTCATGGCCGTCCTGAAGCTTGCCAGGGCCTCTGCGGGCGCGTTCCAACGCGATGACTTGCTGGATGGCGCGGCGTACATGGCCTTGGCTCTGGAAGCGGAAATTGACCATGCTTCTCAGACCGCCGTACAGCCCGTTGGCGACACGCAGGGTTCTGGGGGTACTCTAACGGCGGGTGGTGTAGAAAAGTCGCTCTGGGAGGCCTTGGAGGGCTGTGGAGGGGTCAATGCTGCCCACCAGCCCTAAACCTGGCACGCTGGTTTTGTTTCAGCCCCCGCTGCAAGCCTATAGCCTGAGTTCCAAGCAGCATCGGTACGCCGGGCGTTCAGGGTTTATTTACCGGGCGGACAACGACAGTTTTGCCTGGGTGTTGTTTGGTAAGGACTTGGTGTTGGTCAACACAGGCTATCTTTCGCTGTCGCCTTGACATCCTTACCTTGAATGTTCCCGCGCACAGGAGTATGCGCCGTTCCCGCGCCCTCAGTTCCTTGGGTGGTGATGAGAAGGACAAAAGAAAAGCCCCTTGCGGGGCTTGTGGAGTTTAGTTCCAAAACCGAGTGGTGTGGTTATTGACGTTGGCGACGTGGACGGTATGCCCGAGGCCAGAGAGGATTCTATCCCTCATCTTGCGCTGCGAGCCACATGCTTCTCCATACGCGCTCGGCGTCATTTCGGGCGGCCATGATTTGTAAAGGTGTCCAGGAGTCGGGCCACACCGAATCGTCTTGCCAGCGCAGCAAGCGTTTCGCGCCTTCTTCGATCATGGCGGGGGTGGGTTCTAAAGGGATGGTCATTGGAGGTGGAATCTGATCAGGTCTGCTTTGACTTTGGCGCGGTCGAATGCTCGGTCTTTGAATAGGAAGTGGGCTGTAGCGTCTATGACTAGGTCTACTTCGGCTTCGTTGAGCAGTTTTTTGTTCACATAGCCGTCAGTTTCACGACATTGTTCCAAGAGCAGGTCGGTGCAGATGGAGGTAATACGTTCTTCCAGGGTTTTGGTCATGGGCTATACCGATTAAAAAGCCCCTTGCGGGGCTGGGGGGTTAGCGTTTGCGGTCTAGCTCGCCGAGGGTCATAAAGCCAATTCCGGTGGCGATGAGATAGACGACAACACCGACGGCATGGAGGCCGATGGCGTTGAAGAGGGGTAGGATGATGATCAGGGGGATGAGGAGTACGGCAAATCCTTTCCAGAAGGCTTCGAAGGTGCTCATGGGAGCTCCTCTTAGGTTGTTTGGGGTTTGGTAATCTTCAAGGGTTTATTCGGCGTCATTGCGACCCGGTCTCTTTGGTTGGGGCATGGTTATATCCTAGCTGGTCTAAGATCCAGCACCAAGGTTCGTTGTTGTCGTACTCGTTAGTCCCGTCGTATATCTTGGTGCCGTGGGGCGTTTTGGTGATGATAGCAATTCGCTGGCGGTATGCCATTAGGGTTTCCAAGGTTAATCGTTGGATGGGGGTGGCCTTGCGGGGATGCACTTTGTATTCCACCCATAGAGTGATCCCCGACGGGCTGATGTAAAGTACGTCGGGGAGTCCGTTGGTAAACCGATCTGCCAGCTTCTTGATGAGTGGGGGGTTGGGGTGTTGCTTTAAGCGCCGGTGGACGGTCTGGATGAAGGCGGTTTCGGGTTTAATCGGCACTGGGCTCGGTCATGATCGCTTCGCGGGCACGCATCCGTAGCTTGAGCACAATTTCTGGGTGGTCGATGAGGTTGGACGTTTTGAAGATCAGACTGGGGAAATCTTTATTGGGGTCAAAACTAAGGTTGGTGATGACTCGGCAAAATCCCCCTTCTCCTACCTGGGTGTTGGTCATCTTGACGTAGTGTCCCCATTTAGTGAGGCTGGTCGGGCTAACTTTGACGAGCCAGATGTCGCTGTTTACTGTGGCATCTGGTGGCACGATGGCTAAGCGGTACAGGTTCTGGCAGGCTTTGCCTTTACCGCCGTTGGTCGCTGATCCGTATTTGTTTTGTGTGCAGTTCTCGCAGCTATCGGCTTGTTTGTTCGTTACTTTTTCGTTGGGAGTCAACAGGTGGTCGATGCGGCCCATCGCCCAGCACTTGGTGATCCCGCGCACGTTGGGGTTATAGGGCGTCATCAGTTGGTTGATGCGGATGTAGTCTAGCACAATACAGTCAAAATTGGTTTGGGTCGAGCCGTCGGGGAATGTGAACAACTTACCCTTGGTACTGATGTGGTTGCCTTTTGTTGGGGCGAGAGAGTGTCGGGTTTCTTCGGCGATTTTGGCGAATTCTTCGTCGTAGTTGATCAATGCGTTAGTAGCAGTAGACATTTAGGCAGGGCCTCGGACAGTGGTGAGTGAAATATCGCGCAGGGTGAGAAAGGAGATGCCAGGTGGCGGTGTGCCTTCGATGGATGACAGTTCTTTACAGGCAGTGGCAGAGGGCTTTTTTTGTAATAAATGGAAGGCGTTGTTTTCACGTACATAAGCACAGAACGCATCCCAGTCTTGGGTTTGAACTACCTGGGACTCGGTAATCACAACCCGAGCCCTGGCAGCTTTAGCACCGCTGACACCCTGTTCGTCCAACTGGCGAATCAGCTCTTGTTTGAGGGTGTTGTACCGCTCGTTCAAGGCTTTCTCCTGTTGGCTGAGTTCCCGTTTGCTTTCGCGCAGGGCCCACAGTTCAGAAATCAGGGTCTCGATGTTCATTACGCGGCTTTTTTGGTGCGGGAAACGGGGTTATCCATCCGCTTGATCCGATTCTCCAGTTGGAGAATCTGTTTGGCCTTTTCGATAATGGTCGGCACTTCAAGGGTGGCATCGGTCAGGTCAGCGCGAAGGGCTTCGGCTTGGGAAACCAGAAAAGCTCGGAACAAAGGATCAGTCATGGGTAAAACCTCAATGAGTAGGAAGAAACAACTGCGGGTTAACGTACACTTCGGCCTTTGATTCTTTGATCAGCTCATTGATCAGGTTAGTATCGTCGGACGCGGAGAGGACGCGGGAGGTGCCGGTGGCGTCAATTTGCATTGACACGATGACGGCTTTACGGTTTTTCACCTGGAAAGCGTGAAAAATGAGTAAATCTTCAATGAACCGGGGGGTGAGCCAGATGGTGCGGTCACGCATGTTCCATAGGGTGTCAGCCGGTATGTTAAGGAAGCGGTAGAGGTTATAATACCCGTCGGTATTGAAGCGATATTCTTTGCGGGGGTCATAACGGTTTTCATTTCCGGTGGGGGTGAGACCCAGTTGAATGGGGGTTAATTCGTCGGTCATAGTTGTTCAAACAGGCTGAGGATGTTGTGCATTTTAGTGAGTTTACCTTGGAGTTTGGCGTAGACGACTTCTTCTATGGTATTGCGGGCCGAGACTAAAAGAGTTTCGGTTTTTTTCTGTTGCCCGGCGCGGTAAATGCGTCGGTTGAACTGGACAAATTGTTCTGAGCTGTAGGTGGGTGAGGCCCAAATCGTGGCGTGGCCGGCGGTGAGAGTAAGGCCATGCGCTCCGGATTGGGGGTGGATGAGGAGCTGGGGGATTAACCCGGCTTGGAAATCCGCGACATGGCTGTTGCGGTCAGTAATTGAGACGCTGCCGTCAATGACTTTGGCGTTGGGGAGCAGTTTAAGGAGCTGGTCTTTCTGATGTTTCCAGTGGAAGGCGATGATGCATTGTGGGCGGGCTTCGGCCAGGTCGCGTAGGAGTTCGTAACGGTCGGTGTCTAGGAGGTGGTAGGTTCCGTAGGTGTCGTAGACCGCCCCCGAGGCAATTTGCAGGAGTTTGTTGGCCAGAATCGCTGCGTTGAGGGCGGTGATTTTACCGGTGCCAATTTCTATGAGCGCTTCGGATTCCATTTTGGTATAGAGAGCGCGGTGTTTTTTGTTGAGGGTGTAGGAAATCTCCTGGGTGGTGTTGGGGGGGATGTCAATACAGTCTTCCAGTTTGTGGCGGATGCAGATGTCTTTTAATAAGTGGTAAACAATGGGTTCCATACCTTCTCGGTCTTGCCAGACGGTGATGCCGTTACCGAGTTGTTTTCCTTCGCAGATGGTGGCTCTGAATTTGAAAAAACTGTTGCCCAGGCGTTCGCCGTCGTCGGCGATGAGGGCTTGCCGCCAGATGTCTGTCAGGCTGTTGGTGTAGGGCGTGCCGGTGAGCAGCATTCGGTATTTAAAAAACTGCTTGAGGTAGATAACGGCTTCTGAACGTTGGCAGTGGTTTTTGGCCATCGTTGATTCATCAATGATGAGTTGGCAGAAGTTATTGAGCAGGGGCAGTTTACGATCTTTGATCATATTGCGGAGCCAAGTGACTCCGTCATGGTTCATAATTACTACATCGGTGTCAGCTTTGAAAGCTTCCAAGCGGTTCTCGGCGTAGGCCAGACTATATGTGAGGTGGGGGCCGAAGGTATTCAGGTCTTTGGCCCAGGCCGGTTCCATGATGCTCTTGGGGCAAAGAACGAGTGTTCGCCCTTCATTTTTACGCGCTTGAATGGCTTCAATGGCGGTGCGGGTTTTTCCGGTTCCGGCGTCACTAAATTGGAGAACCCGTGGCGTTTTGAGGATGAATGCCAGGTCGTCAATTTGGTGTTGGTAAAGTGGCGGAGTCATGGGTGTAGTATAACTTGGCGTCATGGGTTAGGGCAAGGGTTTTTAGGGATTGTTTGAAGTTTTCTAGTTCTCCATCATGAGTGCTGAGAGCAAATTTTAAATCGTGTGCAGCGGCTTGTACACAGTGCAGGGTGAAGCGTGTGGGGTCAGGGTCTTGGTCAATGTAGCTGTGAAGGAGATCGAGATAAGTATCAGTTCCCCAGTCCAGGCTGTATTCGCGGGCTGTTTTGGTGATGATGTCGTTGCTGTTCATGGATAATCCTTGAGTAAAGCCGTCCCTGGCAGGCAAAAGGTTATGTGAGTTGGAAAAGGTCTTCATTAATTACCGAACTTTCAATGGGCATCCGCACAGAGCTATCCAGAATGGCTTGGAGGGCCATCGTGCGTTTGGGGAGCATCCACAGACTGTTTTTCATGTGCTCGGTGAATGCGTTGAACAACCTCCATACGGTAAACCCTTCTTTCTTGAACTCATCGTGCTGTGGGTTCAGATACTCGTTGAGCACCTTGGGTAAATGGCTGGCCGCGACGACTTGAGCGCGAAGGGCGGACATGAAGATGTGGTCGGCAGTCTGCACATCCAGCTCGGTGGTTTTGTAGGCTTCAACGCGAGCGGCCTGGTTGGATTCGAACGCATCAATGCGTCCTACGGCAGCATCGACTAGTAGTGGTAAGTCTCTGAAAATATTGACAGTGTGTTTGCGGTTGAAGTTGATTTCACCGCTGAATGAGAGGTTGGAGCAGACGAATACGCGGTTGCCGATGACCAGTCCAGCCGGGAATTTTTTGTCGTGGCTGTTGCGCAGGCCGATGGTGGTAGTGCGGTCGGAGTAGTCGGATTTGAGGTCCATCAGACCGAAGTAGCGCTCGTTACTGAGGGCGTGGGTTTCGTCGGTGACGTTGAAGCCGGTGCGGAACAGGGAATCTTTGACTTGTTCAACTAGTTGGATATGGGGGATGGGGTAGTAGGTGTCGGTGTGAGCGGGTGTGGGGGCTGCGGCCAGTTCGTCGAGAGAAACGGTGTTGCCGCCTGAGTGGAGGTTAAGTCCAGTGAGCATGATGGGAGTCCTAGTATTCAGTAATGGGTATGTAGATGGAAGAGATTGGGTTGTTAGCGAGGGGGTTAATTGGCCAGATGTCGATGTTTAAGCCGTTAGTGTCGCGGTGTATATGTAGGTTGAAGGGGTTTGCTGTAATCCAGCATTCCGTTTCGTGGTCAGGCATTAAATAGTCCATGTCTTCTTCATGGATGAGCATGGTTAGGGGGTTCTTTAGTGGTTGGTAGTGTCAGGGTTTGGGTATTCAGCGTCTGCTAGTTTTTTCATAAACCAACGTTGTACGTTGTCAGGGCAGTTCTTGAGGTCCACATATCCCAGTTTGTATTGTTCAGTGAGGGTTTTACCCGTATGGATGTCTTCTGCGAGTTGTTTTAACTCAGTCCATTGGGGGTTTTCATTGGTCCAGATGGTTAGGTTGAGTTTATAGGGCATAGTGGTATGACTTTACGGGTAGGGTTTAAACCGATATCGCCAGTAATACGATGGCGAAGTAGAGTACCAGGGGGTAAGCTAGCAGTCCAGGCGAGAAGTCGTTCGGGGTCATGGGTCTCATCCCAGGTGGTTTTGCCTTTGCCTTGGAGGGTATTCCCCCATTGAACTGCACAGGGTCCGGTACTGGCATAACAGCCTCCTTGTTCTTTACCAACTTTGTATTTTAAGGTTCCGTGGGCGACAAAGACGATGACGTAGTCTCGTTCGCGTCGGGCGCAGAGGGGTTTTCCGCCGCCGCAGGTTTGGCAAGTGATATGTTTGTGGAGTTCGGCGGGGCAGCGGATGAATTGTACGCCGTGGATACGGCGCGGCCATTGGCGGTCTTCGTAGGGGGCGGCGTAAATGGTAGGATACCCCCCAGTCCGACTAGCGAGAGCTTCTTCGACAGTGTCAGTGCTGATATTGAACGTTGTTCCATAATCGTATTTGGGGATTTCGGTGTAGGGGAAATGGGTATAACTCCAGGCAACGCCATTACGGGGGACGGCTTCCAGTTCTGCGTCAAAATACACCCAGTCGATTTTGTCAACCCCCAGTGTTTTGCTGGGGAGCAGGTTGCAGGTGGAAGGGCAGGTGTCATACAGTGCGGCGGTTCCGCTTCGATAGGTAGCGGCAATGACTCCCAGTTTAGAGGCTTCGGTGGGGTACATGCACTTTAGCATTGTTGAGACTCATGGTTTCTGAGCCATTCGCTGGTGTGGGTATATTCTGTGGTTTTTCCATCGGTCCAGACTGCGCCCCCACCGAATCCATCCAGGCGGGGTTTGGAGCAGGTGCACCCCCATTCAAAGCCCATGGGGGGTAAATGGTAATATTGGACAGCGTGTTCCAGTAGGGCAACAGCATCATTGGTGTTTCCGTCGATTTCTGAGGATATCCAAAGGCCATCGTCGTCTTTGGCGACGCCTAAGTTGACGTATTCCGGGTCTTCGAAGATGTGTTTTAGGGCTTCTTTATCCATTAGTGTGTCAAGGAGATGGTCGGTTTGTTCGGGTGTTAGAGGGATAATGAAGCTGAATTGGGAGTAGTAATCGGCCATGTAGAAATTCCTGTATTATGAAGCGTTGTAGTCGCAGTGCTCTTTGTAATTGCACCATTTACAAATGTATTTATTAGGTTTCGGGCGTAGTTCAGTGTCGTTAATCATTCGTTCAATGCGGGCATTGAGGATAGTGCGGTAACGATCAATGTGGGGCGGGGTGTAGGTGTGTTGAACGACTTTTCCACTGTCCAGATACCAGAATTGAGTGTGGACTTCTGGGTAGTCGGGGTAATACGCATGTGCAGCGATGGCGTAGGTTTGCGCTTGGTCCTGGTGGGTAATGGGTGAAGGTTTGCCGGTTTTAAAGTCAATTACCAGCACGTAGTTTTCGTGTTTGACGAAAGCGTCGATGATACAGATGCCATGGGCTTTTTTCGTGTCCAGACACGGGGTCCAGTCGGCGTTGAGGCCCCACTGGAGTTCAGCTTTGGCGTTCTGGTCGATGAGGTTGTGGATGTCATCGACGAAGAACGGTAGGTCGGGTATCGGGTTGATCCCGTTAATGGCATCTTCGATCTCCTTATGGATGCGGGTGCCTCGTTCCATGAATTCGTTGGGGGTTTGGGGGAATGTTTTGCTCAGTACTAGTTGGTAGGGGCATTTTTCATAACGGCCTAGTTTACTGTGGCTCCAGCGCGGCATGTTGTCGGTCCTTGTTGAGTGAGGAGGTTACTTTTCCAGATAATTTCGATATATCGGGTAGTTTTTCCGTTAATTAAGCCTACTTGGATTTTGATGTTTTTAGCCGCGAGGATGCGCCCGAATTTAGTGGGGGCGATCTCGGTGCTGAACAGGTAGCTGTAAACGACACGTAGGTCACTGGCGCTGACTTTACTGGGTAGATTGATGGAGTGTTCCCATTGGTCGAGTAGAGCTTCAAAGCGACTATGGAAGATGGCGTTTTTACTGTTGATAAATTCATCGCGGTATTTCGTTAAGTCATCAAGGTTACCGCTTTTAAGAATGTCAATAAACTCATCAATCGTAGTCTGTGAAGCGTTAATTAGATTCTCCCGAGCTTGGTTGTGGTGGATAGCGCGAACAGCGGTTTCATTGACTGGGTAACCGACGAGGTAGTTGGCAATGTCCTGGAGTTCTTGGTGGAGTTGTTCAAGGTCGGGTTCGCTGTATTTGAGGGGTGTTTCTTGCCGGGGACAGACTTTGAAGCGCCGGTCTTGGGCGTTAATCCAGAGGCTGTCGTGTTCATTACTGGTGAAGATAAAATTCAGGTGATTTTCAATCTGGGTGACCTGAACATTCTTTTTGTTGAGGAGGGTGGGGGCTTCCGTGATGAGATTTTTGATGCGGTTAATGCGTTTTTTGGCGCGGCGTGGGTCTTCATTGACTTGTGCTTCGTCAACGACGACCAGGAGTCCGGTCTCAATCCATTCGTTAAACGGGCGATCAAAATCATCCATCATGATCATTGGGCAGTGGAGAAAGCCGAGGATGGGGCGGATGACTTTGGTGAAGAGCACGCCTTTGCCTGTGCCGGTACGCCCATGAAAAATGAAGGCGGTTTGGGCTTTGGTGCGCTTTTGGATGATATAGGCTAACCAGTTGAGGAAGTCATCACGCATTTCAGGGTCATGTCCAGTAACGTGAGTGACTAGTTCCATAAATTTGCCGGGGCAGTGCATACTGGCGTGAGCATTTCTGAGGTAGGTCGTTTTTTGAAACAGGTTGAGACGCTGGCGGTCTCGATCTAAAAGGTAATCCTGGGTAGGTTCAAAGAGCACGTCCCAGATGGGGAGAGTTTCGGGGATGGGTTGTTGGTAGATTTTTAAAAAGTCCAGTGCTTTCTTTTCGTTGCCTACGCTGTAGGTTTCGTGGGTGTCGTTGAGCGTGTCGTAAATGGTGGTGTAGTAGCAATCGGTTCGCCGGTCTCGGTAGGCCAGATAGAGTTTTTTGGGGTCTACGGGGTGACGGTCGTTTTGGAGCTGCCGCCAATAGTCAGGGTCGATGTCCTGGATGCGGAGAGCAGGTTCACCTTTAAAGTTGTAAAGGAATTTGGGGTTCTCCAGGGGGTGAAAATAAGCGTAGGAGTCGCCGTTGTTGAGGTTGCCGTAGCGGAATCCTCGGGCTTCGTTGTAGGGGCCACGGAAGATGGCGGGTTCTGGGTTTTTTAGGACTTCCATGCCTCCTTCAGTGCTGAATTTTGCGTTCTTTCGGGGGAGTCCCATCGCTTCACGGAGGGCGTGGAGTTTGTTTTTGCTGCGGTTGTCGATCTCGGCAATGTTGAACTGGGTGAGATCGAAGAGGACGCGGCGATTGGTGTGTTTGACGAGCTCAATGCGCGTCGGGTGGGGGTCTTCGATGCCTTCCAGGAGGGGCGGAGCGATGAAGATCAGTTTGTCATTTTGGGCACAGGTGGGGTCCAGGCCGTAGGTGAGGGTCTGACCGTTATGGGCTAGATGAATCTGGTTTTCCAGGTAAGGGGTTAAATAATTGAAGTAAATCAAAGCTTTCTTGAGGATTTTGACATTGGTGTCTTGGGCCAGCAGGAACCAGAAATGCCCGGTCAGGCCCGGTTTGCAAATGCCGGCGCTGTTGCTCCACTGGAAGATGTAATCGACGTTGTGGAAGTATGGGGGTAGGCATTGCTGAACAAATTGTTCATGGGTGGTGATGGTTAGGTCGCATCGATCTACGTCAATGAGGATGTAGGTGGTTGGTGTGTCGGGCGAGGTAGATAGCGCCCGAGACTCATTGACTAGAGGGCGTTGCAGCACGCCTTTTAGCAGGCAATGGCCTTGGTCGGCGTGGGTACAAATGAGGTTGTGGAATTCTTCGAGGGTGTGGATTTCATAGCTGTGACTGGTGAAGTGGCTGGCCAGGGGGTAGGGGGTTTTTTCGGTGGGGGTGAATTTTTTGGCGAGGTGGATTCCTTCGGAGGATAAAAAATTGACGCGCATAGCGGGCTGTCCAGGTTTTTTACGGTGGGAAATTTCAGTATAACCTAGCGGCATAGCCCCTGTGAAATTTAATCGGGCTTTTGCAGGTTTTTCAAAGTGTTGATTTCTTCGAGGGCTTCTTCGAGGGCTACCGCGAGTTGCCAAAGCAGGTATTCGACTTTGACATTGGAGTTGTAGGTGGTTTTTGCTTGGTTAATTAAGGTGTTGTGTGTGGTCATAGTTGTATCCTCCTGTTGTGAAGTTCTATGCAGATGTGAATGGCTACTTCGTTGTGTTCTTCATAGTCATCAACAAAGCTACATTCTGTAGTTTCTAGTCTGTCTATTTGTTGGTCGAGGCGCTTTGCGATTTTTTGGAATATTTGGTGGATTTGTGTTTTGAGATCAGTGTCGAGACTCATTGGATTTCCTGGGTTAGGTTGTTCGGGGTGTAAAATGGGCACATTCTTTGGTCCTCCAAACTGGATCAAATAATTGCGGGTAGTAGAACCACCCCATTCTAATTCCGTGGGGTTTACCTTCCATGGCGGGGTCTGGGTTAATACACCGAATATGGCAATTCCCAGGAACGTCTCTTTTATTATCACATTTGAAACAGTCTGTTTTCATTGGGTTTTTCTCAATAAGGCCGTCCTTGGCCGTGGGTGAGGTTAGTTGGTGTAGCCGTCGTCTTCGGTGTCGGCGTAGGTCGCGGCGTCTTCGGCGTAGTGGTCGTTGTATTCCTCATCAGGCTCATCGTCGTCCATGGGCCGGTCATCGACCCAGACGGAGCGTAGGGCTTCATCGAAGGCCGCGATGGTGGTCATGTCCAGCTCCTGTACGACCGTGTACTCACAGACGCGCATCTTGCTGTTCTCGTAGTCCGTAGGGATGGATACGACGTCACGGGGATTGACTTTGACTGCGACCAGGCGATTACCTGTGTAGTGGGTCAGGTAGCCAATGGAACAGACGTGGAGGCCGTGGGAACAGGTGCGTTCAGAGACATCATCGACTTGGTTGCGGGGCATGGCGACGATGTTGCCGATGTGGTTGTCGAGGGTGCCGCTGTAGACATCCATCCAGTCATCCCGGATGCGTTTATAGGCGATGAAGCAGCCGTCTTCTGTAATGGGTAAGTTGCAGACTTCTAGGAAGGTATAGGTTTCCTGGATGGCTCGGTTGGAAGGGTTGCTCATCAGATTGTTGACAAAGCGAACCATGGGTTGAATATCGAAGCCATCGTCCATCATGTCCACAATGCGTTTGGAGAGGCAGTAGGCCAGGGGCTGGTCCTGGTAGTAGGCGATGCCGTTGTCGATCTTGAAGTAGCCTTGGCAGAAGGTATTTGCACTATTCTCAGGGTTCATAAAACCGCGGATGGTTGTGAGGTCTGCGGTCTTGATGGCTTCGAGTAAGCGTTCCCATTTGCGGTTGGTGCGGGGGATAGTGCTGAGCTGGTTGTCCAGCAGGATGGTGCAGGATTGGTCAGAAAGAATGTAGTTAAACATTGTTCAGTTGCTCCAAATAGGTTTCATACGCGGCGATGAGTTGTGGGTGTGTATCGCAGTCAATACGGTAATCAATGAATGGACGATACTGTTCGTAAAAGGCTTTCGCCGTTTCCACCCGGGCGGGGTTTACTGTGGGTAGTGGGAGACCAAAGGCCGTGGCCGCGTGAATCAGGTTGGTGATTTTGGTGGGGGTGGATCGGTAGTGCTGTAGGCCGTTGAAGAACGGGCTACACCGGAGGTCGTGGCGGTAGGTGTCGGCCATACTGATGAGGTCATAGCGGTGAGGAACTTGGTTTAGCACTAAAGCGTCTTTGATTTCGTCGGTGTAGAGACCGATGAGCTGAGTCAGGTTCTCCAGGATGAGCGGTAGGGCTTCGGGAAACTCCTTGGTTAGTTTGCAGTTCCAACGGCTTTTGGGAATCTGGATGATGTAGCGATAGTCCCAAGTCTCTCGGAAGCCGTCTAAAGCGTTTTTCCCGAGCGTGATTTCTGAGGGGGTATAGGTTTTCTCGTTGTAAATTGCGAGGCTACCGTCCATGCGGACAAAGCTGTCGCATGTTGCATCTAGGATGTTGTTGTGGATGGTGTCTCCGTTAATGAGTCGTTGGGTGGCAGTGTGTTTACCGGCGGGATGGCTATCCGCTTGATAGTGACTGAGGTCGCGGGTGGTGACGGGGATCAGTAGCTCGTTGTTGAAGCGGGTAACGAGTTCGTCTTGGTTACCCCCGCGGAGGACGATGCACTGGCGGTCGGTGTTAGAGATCTGGCGTAGCCGTTCGGTTAGGTAGGGGGTTTTCTTCGGACACCACAGCAGCTCATACTTGGTGTCCATGCTGAGCTTGATGTGGTCCTTGCCCACCCAGTGGTCGATCCGGCAGGTGCCATTGCTACGACGGCGACGGCTTTGAGTGGTTATGGCTGCGTCAACGTCTTCGCCCAGGGGGATGACAATATAAGAGCTAATCGGTTCGTTGGGTTGTTCAGGGTGGCGGTAACTGTCGTTCCACCAGCCGAAGGAGTTCAGGACGCTGCGAAGGGGGCCGAATTGTTTGCACGCCGCGTTGTAGGTGGGGCATTGGGGGATTGCGTCTTTAATGTACTCATGGATTTGTTGTTTAGCATCGCGGATGGTGTTTTCCAAGTGAGCGATGGTTGTTGTATTGTATTGGAGGTTTTCACGGTTGGGGACAATACTGAGTTGACCGACTTCATAGCGGATAAACAGGTTGCCTCTCCAACTGTAAGGGTGGGTTAGAAAGTTAGTGCCTTTGAAAAGCTCGTGGGTGTTTACTATGTAGACGACTTGGCCTACTACGGCGTAGAGTCCTCCGTTGAAGACGGGAGTTGGTTTAGTAAGGGTGATGGTGTTATCGGGGGAAGTCCATAGGGTTGTGGGTTGGGTAATGGGCGTGTTGGTGTTGATGTGGGGGAAGTAGAGTAATTCTTCTTGAATAGCCTCCATGAATTTGTAGTGGTCGTTGGAATCTATCGGGATTTTAACGGTGAGTCCGTTGTGCTCATCGGTTGCCGCGGTGTCCATTAAGCTGAGCGTGGGGATGTTATTGGCATCTTTGTATATTGCGTAGAGTCGTTTCCATCCGTTGTAACGGCTTTCGACAGTGAACTGGTCACTGTAGGCGAAGGGGGATTTTGATCCCAGGCCGAACCCACCGAGGAAGCTGTTGGAGTCCCGTCGATCAGAACGGCAAATGGTGCTGTATAGCGTGGTCATGTCTTCGTGGCTGAGACCCGTGCCGTAGTCATGGACGGTAAAGTATGGGTCAAAGGGGGTGGGGGCGTTGACGGTGACTGCGACGCGGGTTTGGCCAGCCGCTGTGTGGCTGTCCCAGGCGTTGGAAACCAGCTCACGGACAATGGATTTGATTGGGTTGCTGTAGAGTTTCTTGATCAACAAGTCGAAGGTGAACTCGTTGATTTCAATACCAAAAGTGGTGGCGTCAAGCGGGTTCAGGGACTCCAGGGGGGTGGGGCTGTGGTCGATAATCATGTTGTGAATCTCCGGGGGTGGATAAAGCCAATGCGAGGTAGGCGTGTTGGACGAGGGTAGCTTGGTTGATGGCGTCTTGAAGAGCGTTGTGGCCGTTGTTGAGTGGGTAGTCGTTGTTGGGGAAGGCGATGGCCTTGAGCGTGCGAACATCGCGCTCGGTGTAGAACGGGAAGGGCCAGTGCATGTTGTAACGGTCAAGAACATGCTTGAGCAGAGCGATGTCGAAGCTGGGACTGTTGGCCCAATGCAGTGTGATCAGGTTGTTGGTTTTGCCGGGTACGTTACTGAGCCAAAGAATGAATTTCTCCAGGGCTTGCTTAATAGGGGTGGTCCCGTTGGGTGGAGCAATTCGTTGAGTTCCCCACCAGTCCATGGTCTCTCGTTCAAATCGTAGTCCTAATTCCATGCAGGAGGAGTGACTAATTTCCTCGTAAAACGTTAAAGTGGGGGGGTTTTGAGTCATCGGATCAAAGACGCAAGCGCCGATGCTAAAAATGGCGGCTCCAGGAGAAGTCCCTCCGGTTTCCAGGTCGATCATTAAGTGCTGAGGCATGGGTCAGGTTCCAGGGTTTAATACCTGGAGTATAACCTGGCGTTATTGTTCGGGGCAAGCGAATTCGTTGTAGAGTCGGAACCAATGAGGACCAATCACATAGCCCACATGGAGAGTTTTGCCGTTAGTAGTATCTATATACATTTTGCTGGCTCGGGTGCGTCCTATACGTTCTAGCAGGTCTTTGCGTGGGTGTTTGAGGCCGTATTCGATATGGCCATATTGGTCAATGGCGATCATGTGGGTTTTCTCGTGCGGAGGATTTCTTCAAGGAATTCGTAGGGGAGCCGGTATTCGTTACCAATCGAGTTGGCTGCGTAGGCTTCCGGGTTGGAATAGTAGTTAAATAAGACCGTTTTTCGGATTGGGTAGCGGTTATCATCTCATCGGTATCTGTAAGCCAGTGAACTTCAGTGTGAATGGTCATTTGCAATCTCCGTAGCGTTTGCCGATACCGGCTTCCGCATCCAGGGGGATGCCGGTGATCCAGGGGGGTGCGGTGCGCATGACTTCGAGGAGGTAGTCACGGGCGGTTTCGGCTTCGTTTTCAGGTACACAGACGATCAGTTCGTCGTGCGTGTGCATGACGACGGGGTAGCGTGGATGAATAGTGAGCAGTTGATGGACCAGGATGTCACGACTAATGGCTTGAACGATATTTTCTATAATAAGGGCTCCGTAAACTTTTTTGCCGTTGGGTAGTCGGTAGGCTTGTTCATCTTCGACGTAGTTTAACCCTTCGTAACTGAGTTTTCGTTGGGAAGGCAGGATGATTGTGTGGTTGTGGAAAGTTATTCCTGGGGCGAGATGGTAGTTTTCGTTGTTGGTACGTTGGAGGAGGTGGATAGCGTATTGAGCTCTTTTCCAGAGTTCCGGGATATGGCAGTAAGTGGTGCGGTAGGTCTCAACGACTTTTTCACAGAAACTCGGTTCAAGTTGTCGTCCCATGATTCCACAGTAAATTTGGAATTTGGTGGCGCTCATTGAATAGCCCAGGCCGAGTGCTGCGGTCTTACCGACCCACCGTTCATCGGGATGGTCTTTTTTGTTAACTTGGAAGCCGTAAATCTCGGTGGCTACTTCGCTGTAGAGGTCGCGCTTTTCACTGAATACGGTAGTGATTTTGTCCTCTTCCGCAATCCAGGCTAGTACGCGGGCTTCGATCTGGGCTAAATCACAAACAACGAGTAGTTGACCTTCGGGGGCAACAATAGAATTTCGAAGTAGACTACCACGGGGTAAGTTCTGGAGATTTAATTTGTTGGCCCCTGAGTTGTGAACAAGCCGTCCATTGGCTACGAAACGGTTATTAGGACCGCAGTTTAGAATGTCGTAAACCGGCTGGGCGTCCGCCGTTTGATTTACGTTTGGCAATAATCTGGTCATCGGTAAGTCCTTGGGTGATGAAAGTGCGCAGCGATTCGTAGCCATAGGAAGTTTGCTGTAAGAGTTGTTGTATGCGTTCTTTGTGGACCGAGCTTCGATAAGGCCGTTTGTTATTGGCTTGCATTGTTCGGGTAGCCCAGCGTAAGTTTCCCGGTTCGTAGTGTCCGTTGTTGTCAATGCGGTCAATAGATAGTCCTGGTGGGGGGAACCCCAGGTTTTCTATAACCCATTCGGCCATTTGTGTGGGGGTGTCGAATTTAAATTCTATCCCCCGTCCGGCATAGTCATTGTGGCGAGTACAACGGTCTTTGGCTCCGTTACAGATAAAGTAGACTTTGTGCCATTCGCGGGATTTGGTGTTCGCTGTTACCGCGGCTGCGTTCATTTGCGCATGGTGTTGTTTCCATTTTTCGGTTTTGGTTTCACGAAGCATTCGACGTTTAGACGAACAGCTTCTACATGATTGTTGGCGGGTTCGGAACATATCCGTAGGTCTGGCGGGGAATATTTCTCCGCAGGGACATTTGAATAAGTAATGTCGGTGAGCTCCAAATATTTCAGACTCGGGGGTGATGCAGGTCAGGTCTGATTCTTGGAGCAGGGCTCGCAATTTTAATCTTGTACCCTCGCTGGTACGCTTCTCGTAGTTCAACCTCGTGGCTGATTTCTTCGACGTAGACTCGGTGGTCTGGGGTTCCTGTGATACCGTCATAGCTCATAACCTCATGAATTCCTTGGTAAACAAGACCTCCGTGGGTTACGAAATTTTCACCGTCCCATACGAGGTCATCGGGTAGTAATTCAGGTATTAGTATATCCAAAATTACGTCGCCGCGCAAGACGGTGATCATTGTATCTCCAGTTAAACAGAACCTCCCAGTAAACGCTCCGTAGTAGTTGTAGGCAACGGGGATACGTCCGTTATTAAGCTCGGCAGCGCGAATGAGTCCTAAAGTTCTGGATTCTTTGATGTTGCTGTTGACGGTGCGTTTGAGGTCCAGTAGTTCGTGCAATTCAGGGTTATCGTGGTAGAACTGCTGGAATGCCGGGCTGTTTTTACTAAAAGCCGGGATATGTTTCTGTTGTTTTTTACTGAATTGGGTGGGTGGAGTAAAGCCTTTCGTTTCCAGGAAATTGTAGAACTGTTGGTCACTGCGGATGGTTTCCTTAGCGAGTTTATGTTTTTGCAGTAAGTCTCTAACCTCATCTTGTTCTTCCTGGATAGCGATGAGCGCTTTTTCAGCATCCAGAATTAGTACGGGGTTGAGCCACATTTTGATCGTGTGGTCCATAATCTGTTTTTCTTGTTCGGGAATCTGGTCTTTCCAGAGTTCATAGAGCTGAGCGGTGATGAGTGTGTCGTTCTTGCAATATGCTTTGAGGTTGGTTTGCTCTTCGGGGCTGAGCGCGTCCCACGTTTTGCCCTTGGTCGAGGTCAATGCACTGTGGTCTTTGATCGCGTTTTGGGGTAAGAATCGATCGCGGAGACTACCCAGGTCATGATCGCGGGCGGGGTAGAGCAAACGCGCCATGCCCAGGGTGTCCATGTAAGCGCCGGCTTCGATATTGAAGTGGCGCTTGAGAACGAGTGCATCGAACAGCAGGTTGTGGCCGACTAGCAGGATGTTGGGCCAGTCGAATTGCGCGAGGTGCTTGGCAGCGTCCTGTGTACAAACGAGTTGTTTTTCGTATAAGGTGCTGACACAGAGGACGTGGGTTTTGGCCACGTACTCGGTGTAGTTTAGCTTCTTGAGCGTGAGGTCTTTGTCGAAATAGGTTTCGAAGTCAAGGACTAGGGGTGTCATCTTCGGGCCCTTCTTCGTAGTAATCATCATGGATAATGAGTGAGTCGTCTACGTAACCTACAAATTCGCCGTAGCCTATGGGAGTTTTGTAAGCGAGTTCTATGGCTTCTTGGATTGTAGCGGCTATGACTTCTACGGTATCAGCGTAGCGCCAAGTTCGACTGATTCGATATTTCATAGCACATGTCCTGGATAATTGTTGTAGAACCAAGGGGTGGGTGCGTCCATATCGGACACATCGGGAACATCTTCGTCAATGGTCTCGACCGTGGCGTTGGTGATGCCCTCGTTTTCGATGATGTCGTTCATGAGTTTCCAGGCGAAGCGGCTGGCGGCTTGACGGTGTTCGGCGGCAAAAGTGAGCTGGCAGTTGACAGTATACAGGTTCATCGGTTAGCGTCCCACGTAGAAAGTGTGTAATCGCCATCCATGGCATGAAGGCTAAAACAGCGGGCTTTCCATGCGCCTGATCTCGGGAGTGATTCCGTGGTGGAATTCGTTGAGGATGGCATCGAAGATAGCGGGGTTACACCAATTGTCTTTATGGGTAGCAGCGTATTTGACGAGCTGATCATTCGCGCTATTGGCGTAGTGCGTTTTGATCCATTCCAGCCAAGAGTTGTTGGGTGCTTTCATAAATGTCTATCTCCGGGGGTAGGGGGCGAATCCAGTAGGTGTTGAGACTGATTCCGCAATACACGGTGTGGTAGGTGACGTTGTGGATGGTGCGTTGGATACCGGGTAGCGCCGGTATCCATTCACCGTCATGGAGCACGATCGGTAACCCCTGGTGGGAGTAACCGATCGCGTGGGTGTCGTCAGAGGCTATGATGCATGGGCGCATTTAGGTGTTGCGGTTTAAGTGAGCTGATACGTCCATCCCGACGCTTTGCTCATGCCTGGGACTTGGAAGAAATAGTTAGCGATGTGGGTATCTTTGACGGAAGTGAAGATGTCCCAGTAGTTCATGGTGACTGCTGGGATTTGGGTGCGGCCATGAATGTCCTTGACGCTGTAGTAGAAGTCGTGAAACGTCATGTACTTGATGTGCTGACGGCAGTCTTCCTCGGTGCCCATCCATTCAATCTGGCCGGCTTCGGCGTCAACGACGTAGTGCTGGTGGGTTTCGATGTCTTTCACGATGAAGCGCATGAGGTATCTCCGGGGGTCATGACGCTGCGTTATACAGATACGCAGCGTCAAGGGCAAGGGGTTAGAGGGCGGTGCTGAAGATCGACTCGTCTTTGTCGAGTTTCGGCTGTGAGTAGCGTTCTTTCTTCATCATGTGTTCCTCCAGTGTTAACCACTCAGGGAAGCTCTCGCCTTCGTAACTGGGCGTCCAGCTCTGCTCGGCTTGCTGATAGCCGTGGCTGAGGCAGGCGACTTCTTCATAAATTTCCTGCATGTTGTCGCGGATTTCCCGTAAGCGTTTGGTGGCGAAGCTGTCCTGGCCCATGGTGTCGCCTTCAGACTCAGAGGCATCGGGTGAGCGGTAGCGCTCTTTGGCGATTTTGTCCAGGAACTTGGCTTCATCCTTGAGGAGATAACTCATGCGGAAG
>ERZ724522.777-NODE-777-length-19245-cov-10.048046_pt1 | contig 19245 bp, 27 predicted proteins | sample MGYA00376055_ERZ724522 | MGnify/ENA primary metagenome ERZ724522 (study PRJEB28724, sample SAMN07190884) | wastewater metagenome | isolation source: effluent of sewage treatment plant in Hong Hong | place: Hong Kong | collected 2016-03-17 ... | reverse complement strand
TCCGGTCGCCGGTCGCCACATTGATGCTATCCAGTATGATTTCGGCTTCTACCATTTCTATCTCCTCGTTTTCTCTAAGAATTCTTCCCCAGTCAATGCGCTCTTTTTGAAATTACAACTACCGCAAGCCATTACTAAATTGTCTGGATGATGCAATCCTCCTCTTTTCAAGGGAATCACATGATCCATCGTTCTGTTTTTGGGTTCAACAAACTGCTTGCAATAGACACAGGTTTCTGTAGCATATAGCGTATCTAAAAACTCCTGTGTGACCAATCCGGAATCAAGATTCTTTTTCCATGCTCTCCTTTTACCTTGTTGTTTTCTGTGAATCTCTGTATATCTTGGGTTCTCCTTTCGTAATCGTCTAACTTTTTCAGTGTTTTTCTTTCTGATCTCCGGTTTCGCTGAATGCGTTTTCATGCAGTCTTTGCAATTAGCGGAATAACCATCTGGATGTGATTTGGTTTTGTAAAAATCATCTAACGATAAAACCCTGTCACACTTGAAGCATTCTCGTAATCCCTGCATCAAAAAACTAGGATTCCTTATCCGCTTTTTCTGTTCTCCTTTATTGCGTCTCCATTCTTCATTCAGTGATCTTCGACATTCGGTGCACCAGCCGTGGCCATGTCGGAAATAGGCCAAATCTTTGATTTCAAAACAATGAGTGCATTTCCTTTTTCCCTGTGCTACCCATTCTCCACTTTGTTCTAATCTGGGTTTTGATCCTAGTCTTTCTCTCCATTCCCTGTTCTCTTTTCTTCTGCATTTCTTGCATTGATGTCTATAGCCATCTTTTGTATTGACGTGTTTTCCGAACTCAGAGACAGGCAGAACTTGTTCACATAATGTACATTTTATTGTCGTGATCCTTTCAGCTTCTACCATTGATTGCCGTCTCCTTGTTCAATGAAAATATTCGGTGCGTTTTGCCACTCACTGGATGCTTTGCCTCTTGCGCCGTCAAGACACCCTCGAGCAGCAAGCGAATCGTTATTGGTCCCACGTTGCTGCTGTCTCTTTTGCCTAGCGCCGCAGCAATATCAGTGTTGGAGCCGGTGTCATGCGACTTGAAATATTCAATCACCTGATCACGAATCATCGGCCCTTTGTAATTGCGCTTAATCGGCTTGGGTTGCCCGTTTTTTAGAGGTGCAAATACTGGCCGCCGCTTAACCTTGCCCACCACTTCGACTAGGCCCATTTGTCGAAGTATCTTGATTTGGTTTCCAGCGGTCACAGGATCAATGTTCAATTTCTCGGCCACTTGTGCGGATGTAGCCTGACCTGCTTCCTTGATGATACGCAATAGTTCAGTTGCATTAATTTTAGAGCGTGACTTGGGCATCTGCGCTGGGGTTAACGTCTTAGGAACGGCGTAGACTTTGCGTTTGGCTCTGCGCTTTTGCTGTAGCCAACGCTTAAAGCCTTCGACGCTACCAGGGATAAAAATTTTCAACTGTATGCTCCTTTCTGATATTCCACTGCACAACCATTGCACAGCGGGAACTTATCGATCATATGCTGCGCCGGCTGGCCGCATTCGCACCAGCCATGCGGCCCATTGCCCCATAACTTCTGGGGGCGTTGCTTATTGAATCTCCGCTTATATTCATAGCAGCGGCTGCACTGTCCAACCTTAACAATTGCCACAGTTGCCAAAGGGATGCCACAGGTCTTGCAATGCGAATTATCGAAGTAACGGCGTGGGCGTTCTTTGCCGTGCGCCTTCCAGTAGCGATAGCAGGCGTTACAGCGCAGAAAACCGGTAATACTGGGTGAACCACAGTTTTTGCACCAGCGCGGCAAAACTGCTTTTTCTTTATGGCGTTCAAACAAAACAAATGGACGTTCTGTTTGGTTGCGCTCATAATAGGTGTGACAGGCTTTGCAACGCCCTTTGCTGTAAGGCTTGGATTCCCCACAATTGACACATTGCTTATATTGCCCCTTGTACCATGTTGGGACCACTGGACGATCAACACCACCATGCTTGCGATAATAACTCCAGCACCGACCGCACCGACCACGAGCATAAATTTCACGCTCTTCGCAAATTGTACAAAGTGATTTTCTACACATCGTTTACAATCCTAAATACTGATTCTTAGGCTGATTACTACAATGGGTACTTCTGACTGCAAAATCAAGCGTAGCGCTTACTGACACAGATCTTCGTACTAGTAGACCTTGGTTTCAAATTTGGCCTTCCTGTGCGTTTTGTAGAAATTTAATGATTTGGATTAGGTAGGTATCCGTTGCAAAGCCCGTTGGTATCCGGATCAATCGATAGCCATGCATGGTGGCAGCGTTGAGCTTGACGCAATCTTCGATAAAGCCCTTTGGTCGCACATGGCGACCGTTGTTCCAGATGCCGCCGTCAAGCTCGATGATAGTGTGCGTCGGGGCGTGTAGATAGTCATTGCGCCAATCCTTGATTTCGCAGTATTCAACCGCATAGGCCACGCCGCTTAACTTGAATTCCTTGATCAGCTCCGGCCCTCCGCAGCGCTGCCAAACCGTCTCGAATTGGCGCGCAAAGTTCTCTCTAATTTCTTTGTCCAAGTCTTTGCGCGCCTCGGTCTTGGGTTGCGGTTTAGCGATGAGGTCAGGATTCAGCGCTGCTACGTCAGGCGATAGGGTAAGGTTGGCAATGTGGGTATATTTAGTCATAAGAAGCACCCGAAAGAACATTGATAAGCGCCCGCTTTAACCCGTTTCTTACCAGGCTTAAAGACAACCTGGTCAAGTGGCTGGCGCGATTCGTGCAGCCAGATGCTGTCGAATTCTTGGATTTCCTTTTCCAGTTCGACCGCCTTGGCGAAGTCCGCCGGATAGTTGGTCTTCGTTTCCAACCAGCCATCGTCATCCTGGTTCGGACACATATAGCAGGCGCTCTTGTAAGGCAGTGGCCAGCCGTAATCCTGAATAATGATTTCGCAATCAGTACGGCTTATGCCTTTTTCAATGAGCGGGTAACGGCGTTTATACCAAATCAAATCATCTTTGCGGTCGGCGCGACTGGCCTCGTCCGTGCTATAACCAATCCAGCAATCTACAGGTGTTATGTCGTGCGCGGATAGCCAACGCTTTATTACACGCTCTTTCCATTCGGTGCTACAGAACGTTGGTAGTTTGCCCGTTTCGGTATAGACCGGGATCAGTAAATCACCATTACCGCTATACAAATCCACAGTGGCTAAATCGTGCGAAGCAATCTTCACTTTGCGACCAACACGTCCTAGCGCCGGGGTAACCACCTCGTCAATGTAATCAAACGTACTGGTTTTCTCTCTGCCAGTGTCAGCCATAACGATGTGGTCAGGCAGCGGCAAACGCCCCGTTAGCGCCAGTACTACCATCGCAGCGGTTTGAATGCCGCCACCATAACTTAATATCTGCTGTCTACTCATCGCTCACCTCTTCGAACATCGGCCCCAGCGCCTCTTCATTAACCGGCTGTTCATCGCCTTTCTTGTCCTTTTTTGGCTTATCCTTGCCCATCGCAGCTAGCGCCTCAAGTAAGGTGTAATCCGCTGGCGTATGCGCTGCTACACTGCCGTAAGCGGCAAGGCGCGCCGCCTGCTGTGCTTTCTTGCGTCTGAGATAGGCTTCATCAACAATCTTCATGGCACGGTCTCCACTTGCTCAATGATGCGCCCATACTCTTGACCAAGCAGGCTTATGCCCGTTTTTCGGTCAAACACCATGCACCGGGGAATATCAACAAAAACCAAACAAACTATCGCCTCTTGGGTAACTTCAATAACCTCAGCACGAGAAGACCAATCCTCATAAATACGGGTTAAAACGTCGCCTTTTTTTACATCATTCATGGCACGGTCTCCGCATAGGCCGCCATGATGTCAACCGACTCCAATAGCGCATTGTCTTTGTGACTGCCGCAAGCCTGATGGATGCATTGCTGGCATGGCACGGCGTAGGCGCATTCACGCTGACGGCGTTGTAAAGCTTCGTATTTAGCCGCAGCGTCTACGAGGAGTTCAATGGTTTTGCGCTGAAACGGCCCCACAAACGACGGAAGAGAGACAATGCGATCAACAACAATGGTTTTCTCTTTGCCCCTGATTTTGCGCTTGATGGTCACTTCACGCACATGCGGCTCTAGCGCCGCCACCGCCTTTTCAATGGCAATCTGTAGGTTGGTCATGCGGCCACCAGTTCCATTTCATCAACTTCTTCTACTGTATCGAACAAACCAGGGGTAGAGCGTTGCAATTCAGCGTCTTGGCAATATTTGACCCCGTTGCGCCAATAAAGGTCATTGAGTTCAATCCCGTAGCCGCGCCGGCCATGCTTGATGGCGAGATACGGCACGGTGTGCAAGCCGCCAAACATATCGAGGATCACATCGTCAGGATTGGTGTAGCGCACAATCAGCCGCTCCACAATATCGAGCGGAAGAGGGCAGACGTGCTTCTCGACGCGTCGCCGTGCTTGATTCATGTTCAACGTCCTCATAAAGAGGACATCGGTCCAGACATACTCTTCATACTCAGGCGGCGCTTGGGGCGGCATCACCATGAACTTAGCCGGTAAGCTATCGCCCAGCGCTTCATTGAAGGCAACGTGCTGTTCAAAATCGTAGGGCGCTTCTTTGCTCCACGTCTTGTACCAGTTGTAAATCTGACCCGTATCCATACCTTTGAGCAGGGTCGTATCATCCGCCGGGGTCAGTACATGGCCATTGGAACGCCAGGTTTGATGAGCGTCGATTTGCCAGCGTCCTCTTGAATACTCTTTCTTGTCTTTGCGTACCGGTTGATCTGCATAGCTTCTGGTTTTGTCGGTTTGCGGCTTGCGGAATAGCAGAACGTATTCGGGCATGCCTACGCCCATTTTGCTGCCATCCTTGCAATTCTCTGACCAGCCTAGCCGGTTGGTGCTATTGTTCTCCCGCACAACGTCAGTCGGGATGGTAATGCGGCCGTAACTCACAAAGCCATGTTTGCGAAAAGCGCGGTTACAATCATCGCTAAATGGGTCAACTTCCATCATACCGTGCGGAGTCTGATGACCATAGAGTAAGCGGTCTTTGACGTGGATGCAGGCCATGCGCCCAGGCTTGAGGATGCGGTATAGCTCTGGGATCAGAAAGTCCATTTGCACCCAGAAATCAGCATCAGCTTGGTTGTGGCCAAAGTCATTCAGTGAAGCAACATACTCATAATGATTGCCAAAGGGGATCGAAGTGATCATGGCGTCGATGCTGTTATCGGCCATTGTCATGGTTTCCACCACGCAATCATTATTGACCGAAGTGAACCACGTCCCCTTGACTTCTTGGCGCGTAACGCCGAGCGTGCGCTGCATCTGAACAGATAAGGCTTCGTTGGTCAAGCCGTACTCTTTGATGATTTGGCGCATCTTGGCGACCATCTCATCATGCTGTCGCCACTTCCCCATTAATATGTCAACGACGTGATCCTCGGCGTCAGTGTGGATGATATGCACTTCGACGGTGTGTTTTTGGCCGTAGCGTTGGAGCCGGTGCAAGGATTGAATGAAATCACGGAACTTGAAGCCGACGCCAGCATAGATGGCTTTATGGCAATGATGCTGAAAGTTGGCCCCTGCCCCGAACATCGAAGGTTTGGCCGCCAGGATGGGCAATTTGCCGTGGGTAAAGTCTAAGACCATCTGTTCGGCAACGTCGCTATCCTGCGAGCCGTAGACCGCTTTAGCCGTGGGGATAGCTTTGCAGATAGCGCGGCGCTCATCTTCCAAATCATGCCAAATCACGTAATGGTCAGCCGGTGCAGATGTAACAATCTCAGCAGCCTTAGCAATGCGGGCATCTAACGAATCATGTTTCTCACGCATCGCTTGGGTAACACCGGCGCTTGTGTCTTTAAACAAAAAATGCTGTCCGTTTTGATCGGCCATGTCCCAAGCCTTTTGGTGATCAGCGGTGATCCGGTGCCAAACAATGCTTAGCTCTGGCATCACGTAGCCCTCATCGCTGTAGCCCAGGTCGCTAGGCGTATCCACGAATAAAGCCCAGCTTGCAATCCATAGCCAAAACTCGCGCTCCATATGGGCAAGCAACACGAGGTCGCCAGCTTTGTCAGGGTTGCGCCCAAACCAACGGGTTAGGCTCTGCCCAGCGTCTAGCACATCCAAGAAATCAGCGAAGTAGATGAGTTGTCTATAGTCATTCGGCGCCGGAGTTGCCGTCGCTACCCAACGATAGGGGATCTCGCTCAAAATGCGGCTAAACTCCTGTTGGGTCTTGGTGCCCAGGTTGCCCAAGATAGCGCCCTCGTCAAGACAGACCCCAGCGATCTCACTTTGCAAAAACGCTTCGCTGATTTGGCCGTCTCTCACCCGCTCATAATTCGTTATTAAGAACGGCGTGTTAGCGTTCAAGCCTTGCTCATCATTGCCGATGTACTGGAAGGCAACGCCCATCGCCGGCCCGTCTTCGTGAATGAATTGATGTTTAACCCCCAACGGGCAGATGACCAAGACTTTGCGCCCCGTCTGCGCATGGACCTGGCGCATAAGTTCAATTTGAATGCGACTTTTACCCATACCAAACTTAGCCGCTATCAGCGCCTTACCGCGCTGCAATGCCCAGCCAACAATGTCTTTTTGGTGCGGGAATAGTGACGGAGGCATATCAACCGGCTTCAAGCCGCCGCCTGACGTCAATTGCACTTTGTTCTTGAGAAATTCAATATATTCATTTAGCTTGCTCATGTTCACCTTTCCTAAACGAAAAATCTAATATACTGATTATACAGGGTTTTAGGCTATTGTCAATATCTAATATACTGAAAATTCGGTAAAAAATATCTAAATGATTACCGCCCATAGGTCAGCGGCTTCCGCCATGTCCCATAGCCCTTGCAATTCTTCATCGCTCAAACTGCCGATGATGTGCGGCTTTTGCATAGCGTAGATTTCACGCACTCTTACTAGCCAACTCAGGGAGCGTGCAGTAACGCCGTCGCGGTGGCGAGCGCGCAAGATTTCAATAAGTTCAGGGATTAGATCCCGTGGCGGAAGAAGCAGGGTTAAAACGTCTTGTTGTGCTTGGGTCATAACTATTTACCTCATATAAACAAGCTAGATTGTTCTAATTCCGGTGCTTTGCGCAGATTACCACAGGGAATTGCATAGAGTTTCCCGTCGATCAATACCCCATGATTGAGCGGTCCTTTGCCTTTTGCAATAACTTCAACAACACCGATTTTTCCATGCAATGGGAACCAAGAAGCTAAACGCTTGTTGTACCAAGCCTGAACACGTTGACCTTTTGTTGGATGAACTAGCATAATCTCACCATGCCCGCAGTACATAGCCCCACGCCGGTACACGCTTCATTTGCTCACAAGCTCTCTGGTAATTCGCCTGCGCATTACAAAGCTCGACAAAGAGCTTCCAGGCTGTCTTCTGCCCCTCTTCGGTCCCCTGGCTCATCAATGCCAGTGGCAACGGTTTGCCGCCTTCATCCGGCTCCGTGAGGTCAAACACGGCCCGGCGCAGCCTGCTCTCGGCGAGAAAATAAGCATCTTGCGATTCATTGCGCTTGCAGTATTCGCACTGGCAGACGCCCACGGCAATGTCTTCCGCCTTGCCGCCCATCTGCATGTAGGCTTTTAAGGCTCTATCGTAGGCTTGCCCCGCCGCATCCATGTCAAGCTCTAATTGCTTAATGGCCTTGGTAATGGTCTCGACCTTATCTTTTTCGCCTTTGGCTAAAGCATCATTGGCGAGTTCATTGGCTCTAATGATCCTGGCCTGCCAACAAAGTTCCATGTTGGCGGATTTTATGAACTTGGGTAAATACAGATTCTGTTTGGCTTCAATGGCTTGCTGTTTGAGTAGTTCCAAAGTGTTCATTCCATAACTCCTTACTCTTTGGTAGATTCTCAAGATACACAATGCGCCAGCTTTCATATCGGCACAGGGCACGCGCCACCGCCCATTGATGCTCATTGCCACAGGGGATCTGCTTCTTGCCTTCTTTGCGCACGTCAGGCAGTGCCAAGCGGACTGGCTTCGTAAAGGCGCTGACCAGGCCAGGATGGTTACAAAGGATAGTCAAGCGCTTGGCGTTCAGCGGTTGCGCATCTTGCAAGATTTGCTGCAAGGCACTGGCAATGCCGGTCCCAGCCCAGCGGATGACGCCAGTCTCAAGGCCGTTTTCGGTTTCCAGGCTGGCCATGCAAGCAGAGCGCAAGTCTTTGCAATACAGGCCCAAGATGAGGTTATTTTTCATGGCGTCACGCGTAAGCCTGTCACCTTGTAGCCTTCGCTGCATTGCTTAGCGCTCAGTTGCCACGTTGGACCGTGACGGCGCAAGCACTCGCCTTGCAGCCAAGCCCATTCGGTTTTGTCAAGCGTCAAACCGATGTAATCTACCAGGTCGGTGTTACCACCAATGTTCCCACTGTTACCACCCACGTGTAACACGTTTTCAGACAATTCTCTTGAGGTAGAAGCACCAATGTTCCCACTGTTACCACTGTTACCACTTTTTTTAGGATCAGCTACATATTGCGCACGATCGTCACCAATAATAGATATATCGTTCTCATTAGGAACATCATCGCTATATATATATCTATTTCTAAAAGTGGTAACAGTGGTAACAGTGGGAACATTGGCCTCATTTACACCTGAATTTTGTGTTACCACCTGATCTTCGTTAGTGGTAACAGGTGGTAACACAAACGGTTTGTAGCTCATAAATCAACCCCCAAACTCTCTAAAACCTCAGCGAAGCGGTCTAAAGCCACGGCTAAGACATTAATCACGCTGCCCCCTGGTTGCCGCTGCTTGGTCGTCAAGCGGCCATCGGTCTTTTTGACAATCCAGCCGCCGCGGTCTAACTCTTTGCGCAGCGTCACTTCATCGCTAGGGAACATTTGGCCCTCGGCGCTGGCGTACTTACAGACGGCGTTGTATGCGCCAGGTAGAAAGAAGACGCTCTCGCCATCGTGCCAGCCTAAGCGCTCAGCGTTTCTGTTACCCAGTGGGATCAGTGACTCATTGCCAGGTTTAACGCCGATATGCGCCTTGCCCTGTGCGATAAGCGAAGCGACGGTGATCAGATAGCGCTTGCCAGGGTCTTCGTTCTCCGTCGCTTCGTTCTGTAGCTCGGCTAAATCCTTGAGCGCCTCGTAAAAATGCATCATGTATTGGTCAGCAGCGCTTTGCGTAATTGCGCCGATTTCAACGGCGTAGGCCATTGCACAGTTGAACGCCACGAACAAAATTGAGGTAGCATTGGGCAAGCGCCGGTGATGGCCGTACATGGCAGCGGCTGCTCTAATCTCCGCCACTTGCGCCGGTAACACTTGGTTCAAATGCTCCCACTCTCTAGTCACGTAGCGAATAAAGTCACGCATGGCGTAAGCGTAGATGTGGCGCTGCTTTTGGCACTGGGCCAGCATCTTGGAATCAATGTCGCCCGGTTCCACATCGACCGTAATAATGCGGCTCAGTGTGCTTTTGCCTACCGCTTTCTTTTCGGCCGTCATCAGCACAACGCCGCGCGGGATGTACTCACGTCTGAACTCTGCGTTCTGATCAAGGCGTCCCCGGCCCTGACGATTGCCCACGGCGCGTACGATATGACTTACCGCGGCGCTTAGCTTTTTGTTTTCGTTGGCATCGGTGCTTGGTCGATAATCATCAATGATCAAGGTCACATCCTTGGCGTGAAAACAGAGTTTCTCTAGCGTATTCGGCGTAGCCAACCAATCAGCTGGCATGGCGTATTCATGGAATTTGGCCCCGTAGTGATTGAGCATCACGGCGCTGTAGCTCGACTTCAGCGAACCACTGCCGCCCTCGACATTGACCGTGAAAACCGGCGCAATGATTTCGCTGAGTGGCCCCAAGAACATTGCCGCCCAAATCGGCATGGCGACACGCGCCGGCGCAACGTCTAGCAACTTGATGCTTTCACGCATAGCCGTCACAGGGTCAACGGCGTCATCAATCGGAAACCGGTAATTGTTTAGGTTGCGCGGTAGTTTGACACTGACATCATTGCTACCGATAGCGCCGCCCGCATGTAAGAACAGCCGTTCACCATTGACAATGGTCCAACCCGTATGGGTTAATGTGCGTCGATCTTGCATGTTGGTGCTTAAGCGCTGGATAGCGGCTCTCAGCAGATTGTTGGCATTTTTCAGGGGTTCGATGCTGATGCGTGCGCCCCATTGCGCTACCGGCCATTTCATCGCTTCAAACTCATCAGCGGGGATTTCAATTTCAGGCAAGGGAGCGCCGTTGGCAAGCCGCCCAGCAATGGCAATTTTGCGACTGATTTCCTCGCCATCATCGGCGGCTACATCCGCCACAATCCAAGCGTTGAAATTACAAAGCGGTTGAAAGTAATCCTCAGTTTCGCCCTTGCCAACTTTGCGTTCCCGCCATTCGCCAATGCAGCCATTGCATACTTCGTAGGGATAGGTTAATTTTCGGCGTTCTCTGATTTTATCCGCGGTCAATTCTTCTGTAGGTGTTTCGACCGTGGGTTCTACCTCATCCGCTGGCGCTTCAATCTTTGTTTGTGTCACATGATTTACCTTTATCGGCTCTGGCCTAAGTGCCCGAATCGCTTCTTTGGGGTCATCGTTATAATCGAGCTTGCAGACCACATTGAAAGGCTTCATGCGGTAGCCATTGTGCAAGGGGTCGCCGCCGCTGTGGTGATAGCTTTCGTTATCGTTGGCATAGATCACCACACCTTTGCTGTCTTCGCTGCCGGGGCGATTCATGCGGTCCTTACCGGCCCAAGTGTAACCATGCGCCAGCAACACATCAGCAATGCTGTTGGACGCATTGAAGATGTCAATAAAGGAGCCTTCCCCGTTTGTGTGATAGGTGCCGTTTATGCGCTGCGGTAGCGGCTTGGGTTCTTCGGGTGGCAACAAGGCCTCTAATTCATCCCAGGAGTAGCGAAGGTCAAAGTCTTTCTTGATGAAGTCGATCACAGGGTAATCCGGCGCATAGCGTTTCTTGTGATTGCGTGAGCCTGGCACACGCAGAATGCGCCGGAGGTCATGCACGCTCGGATCACCGCAGACAAACATGACCCAGCGCTTCTGGAGGCTTGCGGCCCGTTCTCGGTCGGCATCGGTATGCAGCACAAAGGTTTCAGCGGTCAGCCAGTAAGCCTGGTAGCCGCCGCCTGAATCCACCACGGCGCTAGGCTGCGTGGCAAGGCCCTGGACGTGTTCAAGCGCCAAAGAGCGATAGTATTGTGGATCCGTGGCATATTTGGCCTCTTTCGCCATGCCTGTAGCTTCCAGGCGCAACGTGGCGTCGTTGGCGCTGGCCTTGTTGGGGTTTGCTCTCAGCGCCTGAAAGATCTGCTCGATTTCCTCATCAGACGGGAAGGTATAATCCTTCCCGTCGAACTCGGAGTACAAACAGTTCAGCGCGGCAATGGTGCTGTTCTTGGTCCCTACAAAGGTGGCGATGCGGTCAGCGGGAATGTCAGGATATTTCTTGCGGTCCTCATCCGTGATTTTCATCGTTGCCGGATTGACGCCAAAGAAAAAATTGTAGTTTTCGATAATGTCAGCGGGGAACTCAATGAGTTTGCCGTACTTGCGCCAGTAGGAGCATTTATCATCCCCGTTGATGCGTTGAAAAAAACTGTAATTGCCGCCGCGATGGAGTAGGTTAATGAGGGTCTGGGCATCGTCATTTAGCGCAATCAGTTTGTCAGTCATAAGAAAACCTACTTTGTACAACGTTTTATCAATTCAGAACTACTCACGGCAATAGCTCCGTTTTCGATAGCTAGCGCTCTCTTGCTTGGTCGCACATCATAATGAGGATAGCGTGGTTTATTCTGGAACCATCTGCGCTGCAAACCGATTTTTGCAGCCATTTCATGTAGTTCCGATAAATCGCCATCCGTCATCATGTGTGACCAATTACCACTTGGGTATTTCCTAACATCATCCACGTAAATCATGCTCACAACTCAATCGCATACAACTGCTTAGCTAACTCTAGCGGTGTCAAATCCTTGATCGGCGTTGACGTTATCGGCGGATTAAAGAAGCTCTGCACCTGTAACAAATTGCGCACCAGTGGCGAATCTGGCAACGATGGCAGCACCTTGCTCCGCCCGTACTGCGTGGTCAGCAGCCGGTTATCCAAGATGGCAATCACGCCCCGGTCCTTGTGCGACCGGATCAAGCGCCCTGTACCCTGCTTTAAGTCAATGATCATGTCTGGTATCGATTTGTGGTTGAACGGATACCACTCCAAATCTTTCGCCGACAAAGAAAGATTTTGCCGTGCCCATTCCTTGATATGCTCGCACTGAGCGTTAGACAATGGCGACGGTGCAGCGAAGGGCATCTTGTCGATGATGACCAAGCGCAACGCATCGCCCTGGATGTCTACGCCCTCAAAGAAGCTCTTGGTCGCAAACAACACCGCATTGCCGTGCTGTTTCACCTGGTTGATAATCTCTAATTTTGAATAGCCCTCGCCTTGGACGTAGCAGGGGAAGCCGGCGCGCTCCAACGGCTTGCGCAGCTTATCAACGGCGTAGCGCAGCGCCGCATTAGAGGTGAACAGCAGGAAAGCGCCGCCGCCGCTACTGTGAACCATTGTTTCCATTTGGTCAGTGATGAAGTCAAGAAACTCCGCTGACTTGGTGTTGGGCGCATTGTTATCAGGGACATAGAGCAGCGAATTGCTTTTGTAGTCAAACGGCGATTCCACTTGCATGGTCAGCGCATGCGGCAAGCCATGATCCCGCATGAACGGGGCCAAGTCCGGCGTCCCCAGCGTTGCCGATGTAAAGAGGATGGCTTTGCGCTGGTGCGTTGTCTTAGTCGGTGCGGGATGTTCCTGCGCAAGCCAGTCAGCAAGCAGCATCTCTTCAGCGTCACCAAATGGATCGACTTCATTAATGCAAATCGGCCCATAGGGAACGTTGCCCAACACATGCACCACGTCGGCGGTTAGCGTTCGACCACAACGGGCGCATTGCGTGTGATCGGGGATTTCCACATGGACTTGGTTGAAGCCGGCCATGCGCCCGACAATGGCCGAAACATCATAGGGCAAAGCGCTTACGGTGTTGGCGTGTTTCGTATACCAACGCACATAGCCCGGCGCTGTCTCGCGACAGGCAAACATCAGATTCGCCGCGGCGTCAATGATGCGTTTGGCGACGTTTGACCACTTCTTCTCTTGAGGGTCTTGCGGCATGTCGTTGGGGTTCCAGATGTTGCAAGCGCCCTCGGTCAACAGTTCAGCGAATTTCAAGCCCCAAGGGAATTGATCCTCCCGGTTGATGCCCACCTGTTCATCAGACTTGCCGTGAATGTACGCCTTTACTTCCCCGGTGAATCTTGCCAGCATCCGGTCAATGTCATCCGGTGCGGCTGCGTAACCGTGGAGCGTTTTGACGTGCTTATCGTAGCTCGATAGCTTAAACTCTACGCCGTTGGCATTGCTCACGTAGCTGGCCAACTGGTGCGCCTCGTCGATAACGATGACATCAGCTTCGGGCAGGATTTGCGCACCCGGATGCTTCTCATGCATGGCCAGTAGCATGTGATTGCAAATGATAATGTTGGCATCGGCTCTCTCGGCGCGCGCCTTGTAGTAAAAGCAGTCGGCAATGCAGGGGCACATCTTCTTGCCTACACAGCTATCGTCAACGGTGATGGCGCCCAACTCTTTCCAGTCGGTTTCAAACGTGATTTCTTGCGTGTTGCCTGTTTCCGTGGTTTCGTACCACTGGCGCAATTGATCGCTGATTTGGACGCCATCCTCAACGCGCTTATTGCAAGCGTAATTGCCTTTGCCCTGTACCAGCACCACTTTACTAGGGAAGAGCGATGCCACAAACGGCGCATCCTTGCAATATAACTGCATCTGCAAGGCTTTGTTGCTAGTACTGATCACCATGCGTTTACCCATCGCACGGCCAATCATGAGGTAGATGAGCGATTTCCCGGTGCCGGTGCCGGCTTCTAATACAACCGGCTCACCCATTTCTATGCCCCGTTGAAAGAGCCGGCCAGCGTGCAATTGAGCAATGCGCATCTCATAGCCTGGTAAGCGCTGCGCCAGTAGACCGAATGGCCCAAACACAATATCGGCGTGCGATGGCCAGCGGCTAATCAATTTCTCGCCAACAATTTCTTGAGTAGCGTGGCTCGGTACGCCCATCAAGCGGCAAAGCTCAGCCCAGTTGTCACGGTTGCCATTGATGGTAAACACAAAGTGACCGTCAACGACTTTGAAAGATTCACGACTTGGGTTGTCTTGACAGGCGTCTTGGATGGAAGTACGAAAGACCGGTAGAAGTTTTTCAGCGTCAATCATGATAAATCCTCCATACCAATCATACGAGCAAAATAATGAGCGGCCTGGCTGTTTTGACCATCGTACAAATAGGCAATGGCGACAATCAAAGCCTTATCAAGCGTGCGCTCAACATACCCAATGCGCTTGCCGTTCACATAGATGTGAAAATTCTGCTTACCATTCGCTACGGTTTCAATAAATTGATAGTCATTGATTTCGTGCGTCTGCATGACGGTTTCGCCGAATAACTTTGCTTGCCCAGCGTCTTGAACGAATTGAGACATCATAAGAAATTCTCCTGGTAAAAAATAGGGCGCTCTCAATGAGCGCCCTATTTGCCAAACATAGCAAAAACTAGACGCCCGCTTCTTCAGCGTAGTTGGCTTCGACCGTGGCCTTGACCGGCGCTTTCTGCTCAGTGGATTCAGCGCTGCTGTTATTCGCCCACGCCTCTTTCCAGCCCTCTGCCACCAACATCGCTAAAATGTTTGCCGCCTCAGCCAACAGCGCCGGCCCAACGTACCAATCATTTAAATTGACTTCAGCCGGTGTTGCGGGAATGCCGATAGGCACTGGTAACACGATGCTGCTCTTGGCTTTCGTGCCAACTTCGGTAAACTTAGGATCGCCGTTGGCATCCGTTGCCGCGCCCACGGTCAACCAAAAAGCGTAATGATCCCATTTCTTGGCGGCCACGCCTTTGGGGGTCTTCTCCTTGGTCACTTCGTTGGCTTTTTGCACCACGATGCGCCGGTGGAGTGCCAAAGCGCCGGACTGCTCATAGCCGGATTCACCGCAGAAAGACATCTGCGCATGCCCCGCCAAGCTTAAGCACAGCGGTCCCAGATGCTCCAAGCCTTGCACAATGACGATAGATTGCATCCGGCCCGACATATGCAAGCCGGTCGCCTTGGCTTCCTTCCAGTTAGGCCATGCAAAGTACTGCGCTGTCTTGGCCTCGCCAACCCGCCAGTGACGGCGACGCGCAATGTGCATGATGGTGATGCTCGGCTTATACCAGCCCTCGACTTCTTTGCCGCTCGACTGGCTAATAAAACTATCTTCAGTCCAGCCGCATTGACTCAAGTCTTCGTTGGGCAAGTTCTCTTTGCTGATAAAGAAGCCGCCGCGCCAAGAGATACCGGGATCAGGCTGATTCTTTTTTGGGCGCTTGGTCATATCGCCACCAAAGAAGATAATGCCCGGGAAACGCAAGCCAGAATCTTCGATTGATTCTTGATTGACAGACTCCACAGCGGTTGGGTTAAACTCGAAAGACATAAGATTGTTCTCCTGTTGTTGAAAAGTATTGAAAGATGTTAAAAGTTGCTGGAACGTGCTAAATATGCGATTGTTACCTGCTTGACTTATGCGTCTCACCCCCCTCACTAATATCTTATGACGTTAATTATAGCAGGTTTCTGGGGTTTGTCAATATCTAATATACTAAATTGAGGATAAAAAAAGAGGCTACGATAGGAAAAATTTCATGTTATAAAACAGTACATCCAGATCGCTGCCTTTATTACTTGTTTTTGTGGGGATTTCATGTATAATGCCTTTACCTTTTTCTAAACGATGCAGTGATGGAAGCCGTTAGCCTATCCACAGGTTAGCGGCTTCTGCTATTATATCATGTGTTTTTTGTCAGAATTCTGCAAGCTTCATTTAATCAAAATTTAATGTATAATCCATGCATCCATTATTTGTCTATGATCTACATAATAGAAAGCTCCCATGCATGGAAAGCAAAAACAAGAATAAGACACAACGTCTTACTGATTTGCCCATAGCCGAACGTATCGAAACCTTACAGAATATTTGTGCTTATCTCACTGATAAATTGTGCGAATCCCTATACGGTGACATGGAAACGTCGCTCAATTTCGATACGGGCGTCACGTCCAGAAACATCCTCAACAAGCGATAATAGATAATCCATTCGTTGCTCAAGCTGGTGAGCATCGTTGTTAAGGTTTTCTTCCACACGACGTACCGCGCTTAGGGCTTTTTCGCGCTCTGTGGTCGGTAGCCTGTCAATGATGCGCGCCGCCTCATGCGCTTCGTCGGTGGTCGGCTTTGTGGTTGTTTCCGATAGTCGCTTGCATAGCATCGCAACCATGCGCAGTTCATATTCGGGCATCCGCTTGGCTTCTTCCAACAACGCTTTGAGAATATTGCCCTGCTCGGCGTTGTCGGGCGTGATGATAATGCCTCTGGCTTTGACGGCTTGCAGTTCGGCCAGGATATCGCTGACTGAGCGCCGGTCGTCCACCATGCCCACAAGATACTCCATTGAACAGTTGAATACTTTGGCGCTGCGAATAAACTTTTCGACAGACGTGGAGCGCAGCGTACCGGATTCGGTGCGATATTCTTTTTCAACGGCATTCACCCCGGCTTGTTGTAAGCCGACCAGTTCCCCAAACTTCTGCTGAGATAATCCCAGTCGCTCTCGCTCTTTGGCGAAGCGTTCACCGCTGATTTTTTCTTCTTCAAGTGGCGGCATTGTAATCCTTTCTAAATATATTAGATATTGACAAAATCTGAAAATAAGTTATAGTTAATAACTAAAGAACTTTTTCGTTGAAGGGGGATTTTTATGGTTAATAGTGAACGTTTGAAAGCGGCCAGGGAAGCCGCTGGGCTAAACCAAAGTGAACTCGCTGAAAAGATAGGCGTTACCCGCAATGTGATCAGCATGGTTGAAAAAGGTAAACAATCCTTAGCGACACGCCACGTTGTCAAAGCATGTCGGGTGCTAGGCGTCAGCGCCGATCACCTGCTCGGCATGGATGAGCCGGAGCCGGTTTATGCTTGACCCATCACCTTATAACGAACTAGGCAAAGGCATCCTCGATCCAGCCGTTGAATGTAAGCTTTTGGCGGCTGGCATCACCTATGCCGAGCGCGTCTTTCACCCCGATGGTAAATTTCATTTGCGCACGGCGACCACGCCGATAGACGTTATAGCCGTCAACGTCCTTAAACCCGCTAAACTTCAAATAAATAGTACTTTAGTTTTTAATTATGCGCAAAAACGAAAAAGTTGTACGCCTAGCGCTTAGGCTGGGCTATGTCACTATATCGGATATTATCGATCAAACCGGCCTGGGCAAGAAAACCATAGAGGCCAGTTTGGGCGAATTGTGCCATGCCTATGGCGTGCCTGACGCTGCCCACCTCGTTGCCATCCTCGCGCCCCAACAACAACAATCTGAGCTTCAATACACTTCGCATGATTGCGTCATTGTAGACGCTGCCCTAGCGCCATGTAGCGCTGCGCACCTACTTTATCAAGTCTTAGGCAAAGATTACTGCGAAGCCCTCAAGATCGCATTATAGCTAATTCTGAAGGTCAAACGCTTGCATTAGGCTGACAGTTATTAATTTTTGCTCAATTTAGTATATTAGATATTGACAAACCCCAGAAACCTGCTATAATTAACGTCATAAGATATTAATTCGTTCAGAAAAAGGGGGTTTCAATGCCAAACGAACAAATGAAAGAACTGCTTTATAACATTCTCCAAGCACTCCAAGCCAATGATCCAGAGTATGCCACAACGCTGGCCCAGCATGGCATCGCCCGGATCAATGCCCAACGTGACGTAGCAGCGGTGTTTGTACCAGGCTTGAGCTACGAGCCGGATGGCGATTTGCTCTTTGCTGCCCCCCAGAAGAAAGGCCGCTAAGATGCAGCGCATAATTACTGTCGAAGAGGCCATTTGGTTGGAATACGACGAGATCAACGCCTTTGAGCTTTTATGCCAGATTCAAGATTGGCTTGGCGAGGTCTGCCAACGTGATTTTGATTATGGCTGGGATCATTTCATGCTGTTTCATGGCGATCGTGAAGAGTTAATCAATGAGGCCCAGCGCCGAGGCTTTGATGCTGCGGTAGCGAATTATGATGAAGATTGCCGGGAAGACGCGGCGATGCGGCTAGAGATGGAAGAGAGGTTTTGATATGGAACATATTAAAAAACTGTTGGAGACCCCTGGATATACACTAAAGATTTTATTTTTTAGGGGGGAGTATTTTGGGGAAATTTTAAATGGCGAAAACGCTATGATGGGTAATCGTTCACCTTCGCTTGATTTGTTGATCTCTGCGCTCAATGCTGCTTGCTGTAATTATATGTACGGCGTCTAAATAATCAGCCTTTGCCGGTGGGCATTGTACGCCGGCAGAAAGAACACTATGTCTATCCTGCTTACCCCAATGATCAACAATCTCAAAGCTGCCATCCTGAACGGCCATGATCCCGATGGCAGCGAAGGTATCAAGAGCATTAACGAAACAATTGAATATCTGGAGCAACAAGCTCATGTCCTCCGTCGCTACGTCGATTTTATCAAGCTGACCGGTGAAACTCGCACGATCCCCGCAAACGTCGCCGCTTGGTTGGATTTAGCCGTCAAGCACGATGCTAACGAATATCCACCGGATACAGGTCAATTCAAGTGTCAATACGTCAATGTGCGTGAATACAATGGCCGCACCTGGCTTGCTGCTACCGATGGCTATCGGCTGCATATCCATTCTACTGATTTGCCGTCTGGCGTTTATCTGATGGTTGACAACAAGCTACGCCAGGTCGATAGTAAATTCCCTGACTGGACGGAGGCCATGCCCAACGCAACAGAGCCAGCGCAGATCGGTGAATATGCCATCGTTAGCGACAATTGCGCGGCGTGGAACATTGACGGCAATACACTGACCAAGTTTGATTCAAAGCGCATTTTCAAGCTCAAGGAAAATTACCGGCTATGCGAGAGTTATTTCAAGGATGCTTTGAGCTTTGGTAGTGAGCCTAACTTTGCCCTCGCCGAAACGACAGAGAAGCAACCTGAACCCTATCGGCGCCGCATGGTCATCGCATGGCCAGACGCCTTTGCTGTTATCATGCC
>ERZ724522.775-NODE-775-length-19251-cov-4.518129_pt1 | contig 19251 bp, 48 predicted proteins | sample MGYA00376055_ERZ724522 | MGnify/ENA primary metagenome ERZ724522 (study PRJEB28724, sample SAMN07190884) | wastewater metagenome | isolation source: effluent of sewage treatment plant in Hong Hong | place: Hong Kong | collected 2016-03-17 ... | reverse complement strand
CCAATACGGGATTCCGGATCTGCTACTCGACGATCTGGGCGTTGGTCTGCCATCGCCTGTGCTCCCATGGGGCAGCACCAAGCGTTCCGCGCTCCACTCCGGGACGTGGCATCACTACGTGGATGACTATCGATTCGGCGGGATCTGGGCCGACCCGGACGCGCCGATCAGGACGCAATGCGCCGCAATCGTCGAGCCCAATTACTCGGTCACCCCAGAGACGCCCCTAGCGGGCCCGGCTGACGTGGCGGCCGAATGCGTTAACCTAGGGGTCATCCACATTCCAAGGGGGCGCCGGTGACCACCCCTCGAACCCCGCATCATGCACCCCCATGCGCCGCGTCTCACCACCTCCGGCTCGAGCAGTTCCCGTTCCCACTTTTCGAGCAAAATTCACGAGCGCCCACGTCGACGGCCGCGCAGGAAAAATTTCCTGCAAAATTTCGGCCGATCGCTGGGAAATCTCTTTCAGAGAAAGGAGCTTTCTGTGTCCAATTTCCTAACCAATGAAGCCGAAGTCCAACCCGATAGGTTCAACCCTCCAGAACGAGTGCTTCGTCGCATGTACGGCATCTACCTGGAAGGAGGGAGGTCGGTCATTGAATCTCTGTATGAGGCAGGCGATCGAGCTCACGTGAGCGATGGTCTCTGGATTCACTGCGTGAGCATTCTTCAGTCTGCATTTGGCAAAAGACACCTGTCTTTTTGGAAAGACTCCACGCAGGGGATGTCCCGAACATCAGCAAAGCGCTACCTGAAGAGGGCGCTCGATATCGCCGCTCGCTCCTGCCCAAATTCGAGACCCCCCTCAAAAAATCTCGACCCGGGTCTAAATTCTGAGGCCCGGGTGTGAAACGCGAGGCCCGCCCCAAATCAAGCAAGCCCCTTCCAAACTTCGACCCCACCTGCAAATTCGAACCCCCGGGTCAGAAAACCGCGACCCACCCAACGAAAGCAACACCATGGCAACGATGCCCAAAGAGTACTGGGAAACCTACGAGCGCAAATCGCCGCACCTCAGTGGAAAATTCAAGACCCCCCGCTTGATGATTCGGTGCGACTGGACGCTAATCGACAACGCGGCAACGGAGCTGGGATTCTCATCGGGTTGCGCGCTTGTCACCGAGCTGGCCCACCGAGCCGCGACCAACCCGCCTGAATTCCAAACCCTGGTCCAACAAATCGAGGGTGGGGGATTCGAATGGACTGGCGTGCGCGGGCGAACCGTAGCATCGACGCGCTGGGACAAGCCAGGTGTCGCCGACGCCGTGCGCGAGGCGCTCAGGCGCATCTCGTACGGGCCAGATTTGAAGGGGAGGACCTGAAACCCCGAGCCCAGATCACTTCGTAACGAACTCCCGTAGTTCCCACCGCGCGCCGTCGGACGTCGCCACCACGACCTCGAACTCAGTTCGCATCATCGCCCCGAAGCCGTTCTGTGAGTCGACCCAGCCCTTGCAGTGCCACGCCCTGGGCTCGATTGAGGCGCACGCCTTGCTCGGATCCTGGTAGTCCTTGAGCGGAGAGCCGAAGTCCGCGCTTGAGGGCGACTTCAAATTCTGCCTCACCAGTTCTTTCGCCATGACCCAGGCGTCCGCTTCTGTTGGGTTCTCTGGGGGAGACGAGGGGAGCCTCCAGTCGCTGACGTAGAACCAGGCAATCCCAGCGATGCCAACCAACGGTGCCAAGTGCTTCATGACGAGGCAGTTTGCCAGAGCGTCGGCTGGGCTTTCACTTCGCCACCTTCTTCCGTGGCCCCAACTTCCGACCCTTCATGGGGTTCCGCTTCTTCCGCTCGGCGTTGTCGTTGCCGGCCATCCGACTCTCGAGAATGAGCTGAACGCACCTGTGATAGATCGTCGGTATCTCGTCTCGAAGAATCTCCGGGTCGACGTGCATCGGCTTGGCGCTCTCTGTCTCGATGGCACCGATCCCGCGGAGCTTGCGAATGATGGCGCGGTAATGAAGGGCCCCCTCATACGCCTCAACAACGAGCGACGTCGTGAAGAAGGCCGGCAGTCTCAGGTTTACATCCAGGTTCATGCGTAACTCCGGGACAAATGCGAAAGGGGCCCAGCGATAACTGGACCCCTGTGGTTTGCGACAGCGCGCGCTTAGGATTCGAGTTCTGCGATTGCTGCTTTGACCGCATTTGTTCCATGCGCGAGAATAAACCGGCGAAGCAAGGAATCGCTTGGCGGTTTACCTGGTGCCGGAGCGAAAGCGACCACTGGTGCCGCCGCCTTTGCTTGAGCCGCAACACGCTTCCCTGTCTTCTTGCTCGCCTTCTTCTTGCCTTTGGGTTTGGCCCCGCCGCCCTTGCCAGCCTTGCTCTTGACCTGCGCATAGCCGCGGCGCAGCGCCTTTTCGTCGAGCTCAGGGTGAGCGGCAACGAGTTCATCCGCACTTACTCCGTCCTTTAGCGCCTGCTTTGCTAGCGGCGCGATCACTCCTGCTTTTGCCATGTTGCTTTTGCTTTCTGCCCTTGGTGGGCTGTTGCCCTTCCGGGCTTGTTGCTTTTGGTGCTGGCGCAGCGGCGAACGTCCAAGTTCCACTCCGCTGCCCAGGCTCTACCCCGAGCGACATCGGGAGAACGGGGAGCCACTCGATGTGGCTGTGCCGTCTCCAAAGGTCGTACTGAAGGCAAAACGCATCGTAGGCTTGCGCGATTGCTGTGTCAATCGTGACGGGGGATGGTGGTTGCCCAATCGGAACAGAGAGCTCAGCAAGGTATTGAGACCTTCCTGACACGAGCAGTTTTTCGCACGCAACGGCGAATCGCCAGGTTACCGCGTTGTCACTGAGCGACAGAAACACCACAGCATCACGCTTGCTTGCGTTGTAGTTCACCGCCGCCTCGGGCTGAACTGAGAACGCTGACTCCACCAACATCACACCAACCAGTTCACTCACGCTGACCTCCAATCGTTTGTGCGGATTGCTTCCGCAAGCCTCGCCATAGTCCATTCAACCTGGATCGCGTTCTGTGTTGCTGGACCAACTTCAAGTTCACTCCAGAGCTCTGGCAGCTCCTTGGGGATTGCCGCGTAACTCACCCAGCACCCTACGTAGTGGCGAACCACTGGACCAAGAATTGCCGTAGCTTGGTTCGGTAACGAAGAAACCGGGCGCCTCACGCCGACCTCCGATCAATCCTTCGGTGCGCCTCTTTCCCGAGGTGCCCACCAGTCTCTTCGTCCACTGCCCACAAGCCGTGCATGGCCCGTTGTTTCAGAATCTTCGCCTCGTTGTCCGCGAGGTTCGCCAGCGCCCGCACGGTATCGTTGACCCGTTGCGAGGTTGCAAGCAGTGCCCGATCGAATGATAGCGTCGAGTCCCGCGCAAGCTCGTCTTGCACGAGTAGACCACCGGCGCGGGTCAACTTCCACAGCGCGATCTCTCGACCGTACTGCTGACCGAGGTACGATGCGCGGAGCGCCCCGCCGGCACCGAAGAGCAGCATCAGCACGTGCTCGCCCTCTGGATCCTTTCGCTGGAACAGGCGCATGGTGTCTCCAACCACTGTGCTCTTGTCGGCGGCGTCCGTCGCGTCGAGGCTTGCGCGCCCGAATTCTCCGTTGGTTTTGGGTTGGACTTCGAAGTTCGGAATTGCTCCCGCGCCATTGCAGCGCTTGCACTTGGGCGCACCTGTGATCCGGGTCACCGCTTCCCATGGTCCGTGCTTCAGCAGATCCATTCGCTCGTCCTTGTCTCGAGGGAGCTCGTACATGCTACCCTTACACGCTGGGCATGTGCGTGACTGGTTTGGGTTGTTGGATACCCGTTTTGATTGATACCCACTACCGCGACACGCCGTGCAGAACTCACCGGTCTCGTGTAGCCCACCTTTACATCCGGGCTCCTTGCACTTCTTCGCAACGTAGCCCGATTGCCGACACTTCTCGGCGAGGTTAGCGAGCGCCGACTTGTCGGTGTAACCGCGACTATCACGCTCGTGATAGTGCTGCTCGATGAGCGATTCGACCGCGGCGATGGTTGCGATGTCCCACATATCTCACCTCAACTCCGCAAACCCCTGAAACATCGTCCTCATCTGCGCAGCCGTGAGACGGTGAACCTTCCGCTGCTCGGCGTTGGCCACGGCCCACAGGTTCGCTTTCGCGTCGAACGAGCCCAACCAAATCTCACCGCCCGGGCGAAAGAAAAGCGCATCCCGGGCAGGGAACAGTTCCTCGATCGGGCGCTCGACGGGGCGAGTCATCGCTTCGGCGCCGCCTTGTCGAACCCAGGAGTTGCGCTGTTATCGAGCACGATGCGCGCAACGGAACCGTCGACCACCAGACGTTGCACATCGAACCACTGGGAATCCCGAGTTTTCCCGTCGCTATCCAGCCCCCTGGGAGCAACCAGCGCTTGGTCACACCCTGTGATGTAGTGGACGATTCCTGTGACCGTTCCTTTGAAACCGGTGATGACGTCTTCGACGGTCACGCCGAGTTGCACCTTCGGTTCCTGTATCCGCTGAGCCATCACACCACCAACCTTTCCGCCCCGGGAGCGTATCTCAACCGCGGCGGGTTAGCAAGGGCAATGTGTTACGGTGCAACGTAGTGTCATTATCGCAGATGAAGCAGAACCATCGCCATGACGGCCGACGTCACCACCAGCGCAAAGACACAGTGCCACGCTAAGCGCACCAACGACTGCAGCTCCAGGTTCTCCTTTCGTAGCCTATGATTCTCGATCAGGAGGTTTTGGTTAACGCGTTCCCAGGCTGCCATTAGCCACCACCCACACAGGTTGGACCATCGCCGCAAGGATTGCTTCCAATTTGGCAACCAGCCACACGACGGCGCACCCAGACAGTCGCCGTGCGCTCGATTCGACTATCCCGCGTTACGCTCACGTCCGTAACGCCACTAAGAGCAACAGCTTCGATCAGTTGTTCGGCCATGTCATGAGCGACGTTTACGAAAAACACCTCTCCCTCGTCCGGTTTACCTAGCTCTCGAACAGCCATCACGTAGGCCCGTTCGAACTGGGAACGAATGCTCTGGGCACTGGTATCCGTCACTGTCACGCTCGCCGGTTGGTATCTGGCTTTCAGCATCGCTCACACCTCTCCGAAGGAAAACGTCACGCTAAACTCCGCAATCACCGGTGTTACGTGGAAGGTGAGCACCGATCCGTCCCACGTGGCTGTGACGTTGTCCGGCATGTCGACACCGAAGATTCGCTTGTAGATGTCGCGCGCGGTGAGAACCCTTGGAGACAGAGGAGCGCGGCGCACCGCGTCTCCGAGCCAGACCCGACAATCGTTCCGCTCCAGACGTTCGAACTGCTCCAGCAGAGAGCGCATCCTAGCTTGAGCCTCTGGGGGTAGTATTTGGTCATTCATCGTCCGTTTCCTTTCTCAGCGCCTCAAGCAACCCATTCCCGTCGAGGTCCGCCACGCGCTGCATCAGCTCTTCGGTGACCTGCAGGTGTTCGTGATCGGAGTGGAGATGCGCGTTCATCAGCGCTTGCATGCGCCGCGTGCGCCGATGAATGACCGCGAACCCACCAGCGAACAGAAGGTTCACTAGAACCTGCAACGCAACTACTTCAACCATCGCTCTTCGCCTTCTCCGCCGCCGCTTTCGCCTTCGCCTTGTCGAACTCCACCACCTTCGCCGCCAACCGCTCCCACAGCGTCTCATCATCGGGCCCCGTCTCGTCGATGAGCTCACCGCGCCCGCGCTTCATAACGACCGTGAGACGTCCATCGTGGGCCGAGATGTTGACGAGCGTCCAGGAGGCGAGGGGGCCGCGGCGCCAGGGAGGCGGCGGGGGTTGCCAGGTCATTATCGGCGCGTTTGAGCTGACCAACGCAGCAGTGTTCCCTGCTGGAGCAACGGTCACCTGCGGCTCACCTATCATCTTCCCGGAGTATGGGTCCCACGTGAAGCTCACCGTTTCACCGTTGCTGATTGGTGGCACCTTCGTCCACTCCTCAGCGGGCATCTCGACGACGGGCGCCACCGATGGGTGCCGTTCGTGCTTTGGCGGTGACGGCGCGTCGTACACCGCAAAGGCCAAGTGTTCCACCGTAGCCCGCGTGGTCTCTTGCTCCATCTGCAGGTCACCAACCGTCTTCCGGCAGTTCACGCACACGGTGCGGGTGTCGTTCCACTCGTGGTTGCACTTGGGCGGCGCCGGCTCCGTGTCGCGGATGCGGCACTTGGCGAGCTGCTGTTTCGCGATTGGCCACAGTATTTTCCAGTAGCGGGTATGGAACATTAGGTGTGGGGCTGGGGGAGGCTCAAGCTCAAGCTCAGTGATTGCAAAGTGCCTCTCCGTTCCGCGCTCGGTTGTGTGAACCAAAGCATCAGCCCTTACGCTGCTGCTCTCTGGCTCGAACCGCCACCCATCGTCCAACTTGCTCCAGTCGTATCGATTCATGTCTGCTCCTCGTAGATGCACGGCGGGTTGCGCCAGCCGTGGGTTGCCTCGTGTTTGCGTTGGCACTCGTGCGCCTGGTCTCGGTTGCGCAGGTAGTCGTTGACCAACTGGGCATTGGTGTCTACGCGGCACTTGGCGAGTTGTGCTCTGGCGTCTCTGGTAAACTGGCCACAGTCATCCCAACCCTCTAGATACTCCACCGTCGCAGCTGACCCGTCGCTGCTTCGCAGTGCGCCGCCGCAGCCCGTGTTGGGTTCGTATCTCCACCCCGCGTCCAGCTTGCTCCAGTCGTATCGGTGGGTCATTTGACCTCCTTGAGTTTCTTCTGTTCGCACTCAGCGAGTTTCGCCTTGTGCACCTCCGAGCCGGCTCGATAGTCGCGAGCGTAGTAGTTGTCCACCTCGACACCCTTGCGCTTGAGCCGCGATACCGCGTTACGCTCCAGTGACTTCAACTCGGCAAGCCGATGCTCGGCCTTGGCAACGTCCTGCTTCAGGAATCGCTTACTCATCTCCCATCGCTCGTATTCCTCGGTCATCCGATTGAGAGCATCGAACGGATCAAGGGTTGCCCCGCATGTCCCACATGTCACACGACGTTGCCTCTTGCAGACCAGCATAGCGTCGTGCATACAGAACTGGCCGGTATTATCCACAACCAGTGTGAACGACGGTTGCTTGCGCAGTTCAGCCGGTGCTTCCGTTGGTCGTATCGACGGACCTGGCGGTAACTCGATCTCCATCACCCCACCTCTTTCCGCAGGTCGTCCCCGCGTTGTGCTCTGCTGCAGACCCGATGCGGGTCCTTGAGTTTGATGAACCCCACGCAGTCGTCGCACTTGACCACCGTCACCGCGTGCTCGCTCACGGCCTTGCCCTCGCGGAACAGGTAGAGCTGCTGGTTCGGGGCGAACTTCCGCGCATCCAAGGCGTTCGCGAGGAACACCGTGTCGAACTGGGCGAAGGCGATCATGGGCGCCTCCCGATCTGCTTCACGCGTTGCGTCTTCGATTCCTTCTCGGCGCGTTCGATGTCATCGAGGCGCTTCGCTTCTTCAGACATGAGCACTTGTCCCTTGCGAGCTTTGCCGCACTCCAGGATCCAACGCTTCACCGCTTCGCCACCGACGATCTCCGTGAGCAACCCGCGCGTCATCGCGCCGCACGTGGCGACGATCGGTAGCCCGCGGTCGTAGCGCTGCTGAATGATGCCGAGCAGCGTCTTCGACGGCGTCGCCAGATCGTCGAGGACCATCAACTTCGACCACTCGGCACGGTGCAGCAACTTGCCAGCCTCGTCGTCATCGCCCCCACCTGCGCGAGTGATCGCGTCGGACCGCGCCCAAAAGATGCTCTTGGCCAAGTCGAAGTCCTTGCCCCCGTTGAGCTTGCCGCGTCGCAGCAGTTCGCGGACTAGGTGCACACATGCCGTTGACTTGCCGGCGCCGGTCTCACCAAGGAGAATCCACGAGCTGCCCCAGTCGAAGCGGGTGACGAGCGGGGCGTATCGCTGGTTCAGTTGCTGCCCGACCAAGTGCTTCGGAACCTTGTCCCACACGAGTTCCTTCAGCTTGCGGCCGCGGTCCACCGATGGGTCCTCTGGCTCGACGAACGTGTGAGGGCGGGGGATACCGAGAAACGACCCCAAGGGCTCGAGCTTAGCCATTGCTCACCTCGTCCTGCGAGTAGTCGTAGTCGTAGTCAGCGTCGTTGACGGCGCCCGCATCGGGTTGTCGTCGCCAGCCGGGCTCGCCCATCTTGGGGGCGCGCTGACTGCGAACCGGGTTACGCGGCTTCGAGCGGTTCTCGACGAAGATGTTCCACTTGAGGTCCCACCAATCGACCGTGAACGCTCGGGACCCTTTCCAGTTTCGGAGATCCGTAATGGCGTTGTCGATGTCCAGATCGCTAAGTCCCAATTCCCGCGCGTAGGCGACACCAGGATCGCTTGGCGACCACTCATGCGGGGCGAGAGTCCTGAAGACGTCCTTGCGCGGTTCCGGGGGCACACCAGGCGCCCTAGCGGGTCGGTCCGGGATTGGGTTGTCTCGGCGAGTCGGCGGAGAGCCATCCAAAGAATCACCACCGACCATCGTGACCTCGCCGTCACGCGCGCTACCTGTCAGGTCCTTCGGATCGTAGTTATCATCTTTAGATCTAAGTTCTAAAGGTATGGGTATGGGTATGGGAGTTCGGGACGTTCGGGAGTCGTTCGGTCGAACGGCTTCCGAACGGCGTTCGAGGGGTGGTTCGGGAACTCGTTCGGTCGAACGGCTTCCGAACGTTTCAATTCCGTTCGGGAGACGTTCGGAAATCCGTTCGGTGCCTGGCTGTGCAGAACCGTAGCGGTTGCGCCTCGCTTCCGCCGAACGTTTGCCAGCGATGCGTGCTGCCTCTTGTGGAGAGAGTTTCTCTGATGGCGGCTGGTAGGACTCCCAATCGTGGAAGCGATAGCCGCCCTCACACTCGATCCAGAGACCAACTTCGAAGAGCCCTCCGGCTGTTGCGTTCACGAGCTGCATGGCCAGTTCGCGCGCTTCCTCGGCAGGCTTGCGCGAGATGCTGGACAGCATCGACTCGGGAACGAAGCCGTCGAACTTCGTGTTCCGCGGACGCCGTAGCCAGCAGGCAACTTTCACCCAAAAGGCAAGCGCCGCGTCAGTGAGCAGCAGCACCTTCGGGTGCTCCGGAAACTCATCATCGATTCGTAACCAACTCATCTTCCAAACCCCTTCATCAAAATTCCACGTACTTGGCCGTCAGCTCCTGAACCCGCCGATGCGCCTCGGTGTAGAGGTCGCGGTACCTGTCGCGCTCGCGCAGGTGGTGGGCCGTCTTGGCCTTGAGCTTGGCCAGCTTGGTGTGCAGTTCCTTGTTCTGTTTGCGGAGCCGTTCAGCCTCGGCCTTGAGCTCCGCGAGTTCGACGCACGCCTTCAGCAGCTCGTCGTGACAGGCGCGGCAACGGACGGTCACTCGTCGTCCTCTCTGTTCATCAACCGCTCCAACTCACGCTGAAGCCGGATGTTCTCCCTGGTCAGTTCGTCGACACGGCTCTCGGACTTTGCGAGCACCTTGAATAGGTGCACGTACACCCTGCCGATTCGCGACGTCCCACCGAACGCCAAACGAACGGCCTCGCCGAGCATGAGCAGGACGCCGCGAAGCCGCGTAAAGCCGAGTCCTGGAACAACGGCGCTCATCGCTTCACCTCCAGCGCCTTGCGCAGCAGCGCCCAGATTGGCAGCTTGCGCTCATGCCCGAGCACGACGCCAGTGAACCCGGTGCCGCGGTTGTCGGTCGCCTCAACTTCGTAGTCGCCGACTTCGTCAGTCCCGCCGATGTTCCCGACCGTCATCTCACCGATGACCTTGGCCTTCTCTTTCTGACCAAACGGCCAGAGCTCAACGCGTACGTAGATCATGACAACAACTCCTTACGCATTGCGTCGCAAAGACTCACCGGTTGCCACATCGAGACACAGCAAAGCCCGTGGTACCCACACTCGTGACACCCTGTGCCAGCAACGTCCGCGAAGCCGTTGCACCCACTACAACCCTCAGTCCACGAGCTGGCCTCACAGAGTTCACCGTGAACAACCGCATAGCGGCGCCTCCGATCCAGCTTTCGTTTGAAGCGTTTTTCCAGTCGCTCGTAGGTGGTCGGCCTATCGGTGATGCTGCGGTTGTCGCGTATCGTGCGAATGATGCAAGTTCTCATCGCCCCGTGCTCCCATGCCCGCCTTCGCCGCGAGCCGTTTGGGTGAGCTCGTCGACAACCACGAGCTCGGGCGTCTCGTGCTTCTGAATGATGAGTTGCATCAACCGGTCGAATGTTTCGAACTTTGGCTTGTGCGTACTGAGCAACGCCGTCGTGGTCTTCGCGAACATCTGCCCGCGGAAGTCGGAGTCGATCTCGCCGCTCAGGAGCCAATGGTTCTTAGAGCTCCGTGGGACGAGTCGGCCGTAGTAACCGGGTGGAATCTCGATACCCCAGCCGAGCGGGATGAGAATGCACCCCTCCGTGTTGGTCGCCAGAATGCGCCCGTCGAGTCCAACGATGACATTGCTGTAGAGTTGCATCGTTGCGCAGATGGGTAGGTCATACCCCGCGGCGCCTTCAGTTGCGCGCGTCGGGACTGGTGCGTTGTGGGCGAAGCGTTTGATGTTGATGGTCACGCCGTCACCTCCGCCCAATCCTCGGCAAGCATGTCAGCCTGTGACGCTAGCCACCCAGGTTGGTGCACGCCTTGGGCAGTGAACATAACGATGCACGGCGCATACTTTCGATGCTGCCCCTTTAATGCGCCGGCACCAACCACGCGCGATAGGCCGTCCTCCAGATACAGGTGCATGCCTTTACCGTTCCAGCCCTTGCGACTGACCCAGCGCCCTTGTTTCAACAGTTCGATTGCTTGTCCAAAGTTCATCGTATCCTCCTCAGTTCCTGAATCATGACTGCGCGCGCCAAGAAGTGCGCCTCGTGGGTTAGCCCGCTCTCCGCGTCGCGAGCGTTGGGGTCCTTTAGCCACGCGTCGAAGTGGCGACCCGCGGCTTGGATGTGATGGTCGAGCGGGACGTTGCGCCAGTCGCCGACCTTGCCGTACTTGAGAGCGCCGTGGGCGAAGGCGTCGGCGAGCGCCACGACACACGCGTGCCCGAGGTGACCAATCACACGCGGTAGGTCACCGCGAGAGAACAGGGCGTACGCGACGATCGCCGCGGTCTTGCCCCACAGATTGCGTGCGCCCACGAGTTCGCCCCATTGGGTGTCGTCGAGGGACATGTAGTAGTCACCGAGTCTTTCGCTCACGTCTCACCTCCACTGAATATCCGGAGCAACACGAACCCATCCTTGGGTCCCGGTTCCCACCAGGCGCGCACATCCACGTGCATGTCTGAATCATCTACGATAAACCCGAGCCCTGACCGAGTCTGCGGCCCGCGCTTAGTCACGACCGTTCGCGATGTCAGTAGGGCGTCGATAGGCATCTTCTCCCAGCCGGCACCACGATCAGGACGGTTAGTCGTAAACCGCGTGATGAGCACCTGAGGTCGCCCAGCGAGAACGGTAGCCCGCTTGCGATACCCATGCTGAATGAGCATCGCTTTGATGATGGATTGCTTGGCTCGGTGCAACGACGCCCAGTGCATGTTCGCCTTAGCGTTGGTCGTCAAACATAGCTTGGCAGGGATAACGCAGCGCCAAACGAGATTACCGCGAGGCTCGGCGCGTTCGATGAACTCGGCAGCTGGCGGGTTGAACAATGCGCGCTCGGCGTACTCGCTCTTCTGCGCCATCGTGAGTGGCGCTGGTTTGCGACGGGGGACCTTGTTCAAGCGGCACCTCGCCCTTGCATGTAGCCGAGGCCGCACTCATTGGATTCGGCCGCGAGCTCGTAGGTAACCGTGCCGCCGAGCTCGGCATGCGTGCGCTTCATGTGTTGCACGAAGTCAGCGACGGATTCCAGTGCAACACCATCGTCAACCATGCGCCGAAGCGTCCGGTGAACGTTGGTAGGTAGCGCGCTTTGGCCGCGAGCACTGAGGCGCTGGGTCAGCTCGACGCACGTGCCAGGGCCGTTTTCTAGCTCGACGAGGAGGCGTTCGCGCAGGGAGCGGTGGGTCATGGGGTGCCCCCGATTACTTCCAGTGTCGCCTTGGGCTTCCTCCAGACCCATTGGTCGAACCCGTGCACACCGTTCGCGTACACGCAAAGCATCAGGTCCTTGGGGTAAGGGCTCTTCCCGTCGAAGCTCATGCGTGGGTTGAGGCCGAACACCATCGCCTTGCCGAGCACGTGATCGCGGAACCAATTGGAACCAATCGACGCCGGGACCAGCATCAGGATGCGGGCGCCCTTGGCGGATTCGGCGGCGCACTTCTCGGCGAACGAACCGATGTCACCGAAGGGTGGGTTGAGCCAGAGCCAGCCGCGGATGGTGGATGACTCAGCAACCCAATCCTTGGTCAGTGCATCGTCCTCTTTAGTGAAACAGCTGTACGGCCCGGCCTTGCTCGTCTCATGCTCGGCAGCTAGGTCGAATCCGATGTGACCAAACTTGGACTCAACGGCGACGATGAACTCCTCAGGCGTCGAGTAATTCTGTTTGCTCGAATGGGGTTTCTGTGCGGGTTCAGTCATTTGCCGTCGGTCTCCAGGAGTAAGAGGCGACGCTCGAGGTCGCTGAAGCCGTTCAGCAACTGAACGCAGCACTTGGAGTGGGTGACGCTCGCGTTGCTCAGCGTATCGATTCTCTGGGTTGCGATGTCGTGTCGCTCGTTCGATACATCGATTCGCTTATCGATGATACGCGAGACCTTCCGCTGCAGAACCCACGTAGCAACCTGCACAGCCGTGCTCACCACCAACATCCAACCAATGAAAGTTTCGTTCACTTACCACCTCTCTTGAACCCCGACGCTTTCCAAGCTCGACGCCGGGCCGCGTCGGTGAGGCCCGCTCGATGTGACTCAACGAACAGCGGTCTCCCGCCGTCGAACTCCTTGACGAACATCTCACCGCTCGGGAACACGAGGACCGTGTGGTCTCCGTAGCGGTGGCGCGAACGCGCGCGGATGGTGACGGTGCAAGCGGTCACCACTTCACCTCGCGACCGTACATGTTTGGCTTCGGTCGCTCGAGATCTGGAGCGACGACTTCCTCATGACTCCAGAAAGTGTCCGAACGCTCACACTCACGAACGCACCACTTGTTCATCAGCGATGGAACGGTGAGCGGTACGGCGCTTGGTTTACCCTCGCCACCTTCCCAGGTGCCAGGACAAGCCGGAGCTGTTCCGAGATGGCTATCAGGAACGAACACATGGTCGTCGTGGTTGCGCGGCTCTTCGTCCTCACGAAGCGCGCGCGGCGGTTGACCTTCCTCTTGGAAGTAGAGGCTTGGGCGGTTGTTGATGCCCCATGCCTTGTCACACCGACCGTCGCACACGAGGGTCTTGCGCTCGTGCGGGGCCCATTGAATGAGCTTCTGGAGAGTCACCGGCCCCCCTTTTCCGCCAAGTCGCACAGCCAATCAGTGGCTCGGAAGAACGGGTAGCCAACAACCAGGCAAGCGAGCGTGATTGACCCGGGGAGCCAGGCAAGGGCCAGAAGGGCGAAGCGGCGCGGGGTCATGCGGCCGCTCAGAAGCCAGTGAGACGTGGAGCTCCGCGGGTCCAGCAACCCAACATGCCCCGGCGGAATCTCGAAACCCCAGCACAGTGGTATGAGAATCGCGCCCTCGTGGTTGGGCACTAGGACGTCGCCGCTGGACGTGTACCACCGATCTCGGTACTGCGTCGAGTACGAGGCCCCCGCGGGCAGGTCATAGCCAATCGCGCCCGACGTTTTGCGCTCGGGGAGCGGCGCGTCTGCGCAGAATCGTTTGATGCGTAGTTCCATGGTCACCTCTCCAATTGCGCCCGGATGCGTCGGAACGTCCGAGCGCGGGCCTTGTTTGATTGTTTCACCGCGGAGCAGTACCCGGTCCCGTACGCGGCAGCGATGAGCGCCACCTCGCGGTCCGTGAGCGGAGCATCCCAGTTCGCGCGCTTGACGCATCGTCGAGCGTGCCCCCAGAGATACTTGAGCATCGTTGAGGCGCAGCGGGTCGTTGCTGCACGGTCAAGACCGGCGAGCGCCCGGTGGTCTTGCGCCGTCGGGAGGTGCGGATTGCCCGGCCAAGTGTGAATCTGGCCCAGGCATCGCGCTTTACCGTGGTCCTGATGACCAATCGGGGAGTCGAGCCCCGCATGCACGTAATAGTCCAGCTTGCTCTCGTGAATCTGGATCGCGAGCAACAAGGCCGCCGAGTCGCGCGGATCGAAACCCGCAAGGTCCGAGTGAGCTACCTCGACGTCGACCGACGCGATCAGTTCCAATCGCTGCGCGCGTTGCTCCTGGGTTTCAGGTGGTGTCGCACCGTAGTGGACTGGCTCGGTCGCGAGCGCGAAGGCTAGTAGGGAAGCTAGTATCAATTCCACAAGTCTCTTTCCGCCTCAGCTATCGAGGCTGTGTTCCGTAGGTGAACAATGGTCCGCGGCGGTCATTGCGCGACAGCTCACAACCGGTCACCATTCACAGCGTGGGCCTCACGAACTTCAGCAACTCGCCTTCGAACAGCAGCGTCGCTAGGCCTCTTGCCTTCGCCGGCAGCGAGATACCCGACGGTGCAGCCGTAAAGAGCAGCTACCTTTCGAATCGCGTCGAGCTCGGGATCGGTGCCCCGCTTCTGGATCGCCCAGTAGTGTTTTCGGCTGAGCCCAGCCAGTTGGTCCACTTCACTCACGCGCAACCTGGCGATGGCGCGAAGTTCTTCCATGCGTTGAACAACCATAGTCAACGCTATGTGACAGAGTCGACACCAGTCGTCAAGTTGTCACAGTCGACTAGGGTCGATTGCTCTGGCACGGTCCGGCCCATAAGTACGTTCAAAGAGCGCATCGATTGGATTCTTGCAAACCGGCCGCTTTTCCGCGGCTCCGTCTCGCGCCTGTCGATCGCCGCCGGCATGAGTGTCTACTCGCGGGAGGCGAAGCCGCGATTGTTCGCGTGCATTCTGACCGTTTCTGGACCCGAGGCAGCCGCGGCCCTGCGAGCTGCGAGCGAAAGCCTCGCGGGAGAGACGACGGCGCGTCGAAAGCGAACGCTGGGCCGACGGTAGCTAATCTTTTTCAGTCGTCAGATTGACGACTCGTGTCGACTCTGTCAGAACAGTCGACATGGAGAGACCGACACAACCCCGTGCGCAGGGCCCGCTCACGTGCCCGCATTGCGGAGACCTTGCGACCGCCCTCGCGAACCTGAACGCGCTACCACTCATTGTCAGCACGACGTGTGACGCGTGCGACCACCCGGGCGTCATTGCTCGCGACGCCGACGGGTACTTCGCTTTCGAAACCGTCGCGGGTCGCTGCAATCGTGGCGACTGCAAGGCCTGTCAGAGCGCTTTACTCGACGCGCTCAAGGCAGCCTCGACCCCCGAGTTTGCCGACCTGCTCGAGTTGCCTCGTGCCGCTGACCTCATCGCGCAAGCGGAGGCAATTGCCGTCGCGCTCAAAGAGCCGGCGCGCGTGAGCCTGCGTCGCATTGTCGACGACTTTGCGGGCGCCGCGGCGTTCGCTGCTCAGTACCTCTCGGAAAAGGAGCTCGATTCCTGATGGCCACCGCGACTATCTGGCGCGAAGACGCGCTTGTTGCTGAGTTCGACTTCGACGCGGGGGAGTGCGACTTTGACGAGGTCATCGGGGACCACTGCCCCGACCTGGCGCAAGCGCACTGGCAGGGCTCCAACGGAGCGTACACAGCGTACCGCCACGGCGAGCTGTACCGCGCCGAGGTCTCCCGAGACTTCGCGGTCCACCTCGGTTCCCGCGAGCTGAGCGCCCACGAGTCGTTCGTCGCGGCGCTCCACGCATACCGTCGAGTTGCCCTGCGCAACGGGGCGCACATTCGCAGCTCGCGCGGTGACGATGAGCACGACGGATTCACGGATATCCAACGGGCTGCGATTGACGCGGCTCACAGCGAAGCGATGCGGGGTGCCGCGTGAACTCCGCCGACATTGCATGGGCTCGGGCTGACCTCTATGTCTCCCACGAGCTCGAAGAGGACAACGAGTGGCTCGCGCGTCATGGGCGTAAGCTGCGCAGGAAAGCGCGGGAGAGTCAGGCCGACGCACTCATCGACCAGCGCTTCAGCATCAGCGCCCGCTACCGCTGGTGGCGTCGCTACGGCGAACCGCGGGGGCTTCCGTTCGTGTCACCGTGGATGACTCGGGTTGTCGCGCCTCGACGGGACTGGAGGGCAGCGTGACCCCAGTCCACACACTCCCCACCGAGCGCCTACTCGACATGCGCCGCGGGGCTCTCCCGATGCTGCGCGAGCACATCGACTCGATTCTCAAGATCCGTTTTCTCGGCAGCCGGATAACGCCGGCGCCTTGCGTGAAGGTTGGTGCAAAGTGAAGAAGATCGCGAAGAAGGTAACCCGGAAGACTGCAAAAAAGCAGGTGACCAAGAAAGCACCGGCTCGGCGCGCCAAGCGTGCGCCCGTCGCCACTGTGGCGAGTGAATCGACTCCTCTCGAGGTGCCTGCTCACTGGGTGTATTGCTTGCGTACGTGCGACGGCAACCGCCAAGGGTACGGTGGGTTTCAATGGCCCGAGCGCGGGCCCGTCGAGGCGCCAGATTGGTCACCAAAGAAGGTGTGTGGGTTCGGTCTGCACGGCTTGTTGAAAGGGGAAGGCGGTGCCGACTATTTCAACTGGGAGAAGGACGCGATCTGGCTCGTGGTCGCAGTCGACCCGGCGAAGGTGGTGGACATCGACCGCAAGGTGAAGTTCCCCCGCGGCATTGTCGTCTACAGCGGCAATCGTGAGACGGCGGCGGCGCTCGTTAAGCAACGTCACCCCGAGTCCGCGGTCTTCGGATCCACCGCTACGGCTGGCGACGGCGGTACCGCTACGGCTGGCGACGGCGGTACCGCTACGGCTGGCAACGACGGCACCGCTACGGCTGGCGCACGCGGCACCGCTACGGCTGGCGCACGCGGCACCGCTACGGCTGGCGACTGCGGCACCGCTACGGCTGGCTACGCCGGCACCGCTACGGCTGGCAACGACGGCACGATCCAGATCAAGTGGTGGGACGAAGCGGCGCAACGTTACCGCGTTGCCACCGGCTACATCGGTGAAGGCGACCTCAAACCCAAGACCAAATACAAGTGGGACAACTCCGGCAAGTTCGCCGAGGTGACGGGGTGACCTACCTCCTCTACAACCCAAAGACCGGCGGGCGCGCCGAGTTTCACGCCTTCGCTGACCTGCTTGCGGCGTGGTTTCAGACGCCCGAGCTCGTGATGACCACCGTGGGTCTCACCGAAAACGAGAAAGCCGTCATAGCGCGGCTCTACGAACAGAAGGACGAACTGGCCGACTCGCAGCGCGGGCGGCATGTGACAACGACTCGGCGCTATCCGAGTGAGGAAGGGGTGGTGCTGTGACTACCCTCTCCCTGACCCGCCTAGCCTCCCCCGATACCCGCTTCTGGGCAAGTCGCGCAACAGCGCTCTACTGCCAAGCGTCGACGCTCCCGACGTGGCTACGCGTTCCGACTCAACTCCTTGCGTGCGAGGTCCGCGCCAACATCAATTCTCTGCGCGCCGTGGGCCCCCTGTGCCCTATCTCTCCCTCCCTTTGGTCCTGGGGGTCCACGGTTGCGCTCTTGCTCGTTGTCTCACCGCGGTTCGCCCTGTCGGCGGTGAGACTGTTTCTCGCGTGCCACGCACTGCGATTGGAGCCGTACCGCGCGATTGGGCACGGCGTGGCGTTCGTGGTTGGTGGGGTGATTGGGGTGTTTTTGGCGTTGATTGGAGGATACGTGTGATGGGTGACGTGAAGTTGAGTGAACTGTTGGTGCAGATGGCAAAGTTGACGCCATCGGAAGCTGCAAGCGCTGGGATGAGAATCCGCCGCATCGAGATCCCGGAGGCGAAATGACCTACCTAGACCTTACCAAGTTAACTCCTCAACTCGTCGACCTGTTCGCGCCAGAGCACACGCAACTCCGTTACCAGGACAGAGTAATCTGCACAGATGATGATAGAAAGGGTGGTATGTTCGCGGCCTTCGAGGCTAAAGAATGGCGCTGCAAACGCTGCTTCTTGCTAGACCTAATCGATGAGCATGAGCACCTGGAGAATCCGCCGCGCCTCTTTCTCGAAGTCTTCGACTGGGGGAACGTGCGATGAGTCTCACAGAACTAATCGTCGAGGGCGCGTACTACGAGCGCAAGGATGGGCAGGTGTGCGGGCCCGCTATTCCTGACCCTCGCTTTCACAAGATAGCCTGCCTGTGGCGAGTCGGGCCGTATCTGTTCTCCCAACACGGCACCAGTGCCGACACGATCCAAGCGTGCGGTCCCCGTCTCACCCGTCGCGTCTACATCGTTCCCACCGACCCGGCGGAGGTCGTCGCGAAGTTGCGGCAATGCGATCTCGGAAGCGATAACCATTACATGGCCGGCATGGCTGTCGGTTACCACAATGCCGCTGACCTCGTGGCGGAGAAGCTGGGGGTCGAGTGAGCACTCTCATGTCGCAGCGCGACGCCTACCAAGTCACGCTTACCGTCTACGCACGAGCGCGCAAGTGGCCCGAGCTTAAGCGTCGGATAAGCAGCGCGCTCGGTAGCATTGGTTGCGATGTGGATTTCGTGCACTACGAGATTGACACAGGCCCACGCAAGCACCCCGAATACGCGGAGCTGTTGCGCAAGGTGGTCAAGTGAGCATGACTGACGATGAGTTGGCTGCTGAACTGCGAGACATGTCAGCTGGCCAAGATAATCCGTATTGGACCGACGCGTTACATGCCGCCGCTGACCGTATCGAGCGATTAAAAGAGTTCGAAACGAAGCTCACGCGACTAATCGGAGAACGCGACGAACTACTGCGCAAGAATGAGGCTCTTCGCCGTGGCAACGACCAATACGAGGTCATGTGCAAGTTCTACCGAGAGACGGGGGTAGGGATAGGAACGTGCAAGGAGGTCGTTGCAGAGCTGCGAGAGCTTGCTGAGGGCAAGTTCGCAAACGGGTATCAGTCATCTGCATACCTGCGAGCGGCAGAGTTGGCTGAAGAGAAACTGAAGCCAGCCTCGGTGAATCCATGACCCGCGCCATTCTCTGTGCGTGCTCCGGGTTTATCGTTGAGCTCGTCGTGGGGCTTGTGCTATGAACACCGCGACCGTCCGACGTGCTGTCGCTTTTCTGCCCACGCCGACCGAATCGTTCGAGGCATTCCGCGCGCTCGAACGCTACGCCGCCGCGACCAAGCTGGACCCCGAGTCCGGCAT
>ERZ724522.774-NODE-774-length-19253-cov-31.669445_pt1 | contig 19253 bp, 25 predicted proteins | sample MGYA00376055_ERZ724522 | MGnify/ENA primary metagenome ERZ724522 (study PRJEB28724, sample SAMN07190884) | wastewater metagenome | isolation source: effluent of sewage treatment plant in Hong Hong | place: Hong Kong | collected 2016-03-17 ... | reverse complement strand
GGCACGCTCGAGCAGCCGCCCAATTCCACAGCAGTTATTGCGAGCGCAATTCCGATAATAGCGCGCATGTGCTATTCTCCATTTCATGACTCTCACACACGCACGTTTGACTCAATTATTTCATTACGACCCTGCAAATGGTCATTTTACGAGATTACTGAATAGATGCAGTAGAACTCGCGCTGGTGATATAGCGGGGAACGAGACAGCTCAGGGATATCTTCGTATCGGGATAGACGGCAAAGAATACACATGCCATCGATTGGCTTGGTTTTATATGACCGGCGAGTGGCCGAAAGATCAGATTGACCACATCAATGGCATACGAACAGATAATCGCTTCACCAATCTTCGCGAAGCGACAACAGCTGAAAACACAAGAAATGGTTTGATATCGAAGAATAATACGTCTGGTTTTAAGGGCGTGTGCTTCCATAAAGACACTGGCCGGTGGCAAGCCAAAATATTCATAAATGGGAAAGGGCGGCATTTAGGTCTATTTGATACGGCCGAAGCGGCTGCCAATGCATACGACGCTGCGGCTGCGAAACTGCACGGAGAATTCGCTCGCACCAATCAGTCTCTGCGGTAACGATCGTTCAGCCTGTCAGCAGGAAGGCTCTCGACAGACTGGCGGGCTTTCGTAGCTTTTTCGACATTGATCGTCGTCCTCTGTTCTATTTTCTGAAGGACGCGAGACTCTCCTTGTTGACGGTAGTGGTGGGCAAAGCCTGCCCAGGCCGCGATGAGCGCAGCGAGGATGCCGCCGGCCACGGCCACGCGACCCCAGAGCGTGCCGAAGAACGCAATCAGACCGATCATGTTGCCTCCTGCTTGCTCGGGAGATGATGGCAGAGCAGATAGTAGAGGCCTCCACCGGCTAGGACCGCCGCCAGAACATAGGGCCAGTCTGCAAGAGAGAACGCCCAGGCTCCGAGTTCATGGCCTCTCTGACCAACACCTCGAACGCGCTGGCCCGCGTCGAGGGCTTTTTCGGCGGTTCCGAGTGGATCGGTAGGTATGATCTGCTGCGCCGTTTGGCCTGCCGCGCCGCCGAGGCCCAACCATAAAGTCACCTTCTGCCAAAGCGACATTTGCTTCTCGTTTGCCTTCGAAAAGCTATCTGCGGCTGTCTCTTGTGGTATTGGCGGCGCCGGAAGGCTATCGACAACCGGAGCAGCGACGTCTGGCGCCGCCAGAATGCTCGGATCAAGTTCCATCAGCTTTCGTAGGATCGCCATCGCGCCGCTTTGCGTTGACACCGCCTCCGATGACCACTTGCCGTCTTTGATGTACTTGCCGCGCGCGTAGAGCGTCGTTCCACTCCACAGATACGGCGTCAGCGTCGTCGGGTGATAAAGTCGGTATCCGAAGCCGTTATATCGCTCGAGCTCGTAGCAGATGCGTTCGACCGTCCAGTCGGAGACCGTGTTCATGCCCTTCATCAAAAGCGCGTCGCAGGCGGAATCCTCCCAGGGGAATACGGGAGTTCCCTTGAGCGGCCGGCCTTTCGGAACATTCACCGTCTTGGCGGAAAGCGGATCACCATTGTGCAGGTGGCAGGTAAACCTGCACCCGGACTCCATCTGATGAATGAGGCCGACAACGAACCACGGCACATTGGTCATAGCGCCGACGGCTTCGTACTTTTCTTTGTTGGTGAGGATCTTGTTTGCCGTGGCTTCGATCGGTGCCTTGAACGAGGAACGAGTGACGGCCGTTGCCCACAGACGCGAATACTCGTCCTTGATCTGTGCAAAGGTCGGCGATTTCATTCCATCTTCTCCCCCGTGAGCCCTGCCGTCATGTCGTTGACAGCGCCTTCAACGCGTTCAACCTGACTGGTGATGGCTTCGAGCTTTTCCGTGTGGGCGATCGACTCTTCGCTCAGGGCATCAAGGCGCGCGTGAATGCTGGAGAGGTCGACAGCGGCCGCCGGAGCTGACGGCGCCGGATCGTCCCCGCGCTCGATCCGGAGCGCCGCCGATATCGCTCGCGCTTCCTGTTCACTGATTGGTCGTGCGTGTTCCGGAACGCGAGACATAACCGCGTGCATCGCCCGCTCCGTTCCGTCCGCTACCGTCACTGCATACCAGCTCATATTTTCCGGCTCTCGCATCGAATTCTCTCCACATGCGTTCTTCATCGATTTGCTGGGCGCGGTCATCGTCAACCCAGACAGGCCCACCGTTTGGGCTTCTCCGCCAGGCGGCGCGGTAGGTCCGGTCTTTCGGAAGGTCGTCGATGTCGACGATCTCGATGGCCGTTCCCAGGTGTCCGCAGTCCCGTTCCGCGATGATCTCGATCGCCTGCCGCCGGCTGCACCCGCCGGTCATCATCATCCGGGCGTATCGATATGCAGCTCCGGGCAGCACGCCGCGCGCGAGCATCCGGTTGAATTGGACAATCCAGAACCACCATCCCCGTCCATGCCAGGGGTGAAACGGATCAGACGCCCCGCGCATCAAATAGCTGATACCGCTCTCTGCCGGGCACGTCACAGCGACGGTGCCGCCGGCACGCGTGTCGATGATCCGCTCCCGCGTCATTGATCACCGAGACCTGAAAAATACCACGCTGTCGGATCTGTCGGCGAAGGTGAGGAGCTGCCGACCGTGTAGCAGACTATCTGCACCGCTCCGGCGCTCTGGCCGGAGTCGGCCACCCATGGCACCCGGCCTTGAGTGGACAGCGGCCCCATGCACAGCGCTTGACACGACCAGTTTGCGCTTGAGAAATCAGTCGCGATGGTTGCTGCGATATCGCCTTGGTTGTTGTCGGTGATCGAGGTGTTGTTGTAGGACGCCGTCACCGACGGGACGCCGCCTGCAACCGTTGCCTTGAGCCACCACTTCTCGGCGCTCGGATGAAACTGCTGGGTGGAGGGCGTAACAGACTGGTCGGTCGCGGTTCCCGCCTCTTGTGCCGTCTGATCGGCGAGCTTCACCCGGCCAGCAAACGAGGTCGTCGCGGTGCTCGCGACCCACGCACTGTCGATGAATTGATAGGTGATGTTCTCGTCGGCAACGTAGGCAACCCATCCGCAATCCGTGTACGGGGTGAAGTTCACCCATGCTGCTGATCCCCCATGGTACTGCACGATGTCGTGCTGGGAGAATGTCGACCATGCACCGGACGGAGAAGCCGTCAGGAGATAGAGCGCCCCATGCTGCGGAGACCCCGGCGGGGCTGAAAGCCTATCCGTGATCGGGATAATACCCTGGGCGACTTTGACGAAAGGCGAAGTGTGAGAAACGACGTTCCAGTTTCCACCATCTGACCTGAGTTCGATGTCTTCGCCATTCAAAGCCAGCGCATACCCGGTCGAGAACGATTTCGAGCCTTCGGAGATAAGCTGCGAGGATACGGTTGCCAGGATTGCCTGATTTGCCGATCCGGCGTGCTGGACCCGAATGCACCAGCCGTTCCCCATTGCGACCGCAGACGGCAAGGTGAGCGTCACGTCGCCTGATGAGCAATTGATTTTGAACAGGCTGTTCTGATCGTCTTTGACGACCGTGTAATTCAGGGATTTTGTGACGACGGGAAACGATGCGGTGACCGCAACATCGCTGGACGATGCAGAAACGACCGCGCCGGGGATATTATCGTGCGTCGCAATGGTGTTGCTGCTGCTGCCCTTGATGACCAGCTTATAGGGTGCCGTCCCGACGTAGATCAGGGTTCGGGTGATGCCGTTGGTTGTCGGATAGCCTTGGGAATCCGTGACAACCGAAGTCCCGAGACTTGCGGTCAGATCGGCATCGGCATAGACCGGTTTTGGGTTTGTGGTCTGAGCGTCGTAGAAATACAGCGTTGCTCCCGAGATCGGAGCACCGGTTGAATCGTCTGTGATGCGTTCTCCTGGCGGGAGCACATAGGTTGAGTCAGTCATGCGGGGGTCCTAGATGCGAGAGCCGGTCTTCAATCCGGGCGGCATTGCCGCCTTGATCGTGATTGTGGGTACGGTTGCGTTTTGCTTTTGGTACGGGACTTGGGTCAAAGCCGTGATCGAATCCGGCTCGTGGCTTCTATTCGGGCTGCTGTTTCTGGCGCCGTTCGTGGCGGGGTATTTCATCGGTGATGAACGCGATCGCGCCGACTACCACCGTCTATTCAATTGGGTTGCGCGGAAGTTCGGTTCTCGATAACCGGTTGTCGCGTGTTCTGGGAAACGGCATTCAGGATGCGGATAATCGCATCACGCTGGGCGCCGGTCGTCTGCCGATGGTTCGCTAGCTGCATCAGAGCATTGACGTAGGTCTCGCGATCTATGCCGCGTGCGGTCAGCAACCGGGCCTGATCTGCCATGATGCGGCCGGCACGTTCTCCAAGTGCATTGTTCATGAGAGCGTTGACGCCGCGGCGCGCGATTGCGAACACGAGTTCTCCGGTTGAACGAGGCGCTTCGGTGTTGACGGGCGCTCCGGCTCCGACCGGCAAACGGCTCTGCCCTGCTTGTCGCCTGGCCGTCGCCGAGTTGCGCATGATCTCGTTGAAGCTTTCCGCCATCGTGTTTTCGGCGTCGACGAGCCGTGCAAGATGGTTCGCACGCGGTCCTCCGGCGATCTGTGCCACATTCTGCCGCGCAAATTCGCTGTTGAGCGTTCGGCGCGCCGTCGCATCTCCATTGGTACCGAAGTTCGTCGCCGCCCTCCCCATGATCTGACGCAGATTGTTCCGGGCGCCATGCCGGTACATCGTTTGTCCGGCCTGAGACAGATTGGAAAGCTCGTCCGCGACGATGTTGGGATCGCGCTTTGACGAAAACACCGTAGACCCCAGTTCCGCCGCCTCCCGGCCTTCCAACCCATCTCCAGCAATCGAGCGGGCGATCGCCCAAGCGCTTTGCGTCGGATCGTTCGGACTGAGATGCGTGTCGATAGTTGTGCGCAACTGACGAGCAAGGTTGCCATAGATTCTGGCCTCGTTACTGCCCCGCTCCGCTCCTTGCGCAAGATCGTCGACGGCCCGTTTAAGATAGTCGTACTCAAGCCCGGTCGGAACCGCCTCGGGCGCCGTGCGCTGCACGCCAGTCATAGCCTGCATCGGATCATTGACGGGGCGCAAGCGGAACTGTTGCCGATAGCCGTCGGCGCGGGCGAGCGTCTGAGCACGGTTGAACGCCGAAGCTGGTATGCTATCCAGCACATTCCGGATTTCTGGCGTTACCGGGATCGACGTGGCATGGAACTGATCATAATAGGGTGCAGCCTGCTGCCGGGTTCCGCGCGTTACCGTATCGACAAACTGTCCGAGGTTTCGTTCAGGTCCTAGTGCTCGATCAACCCCGGTTCTAATTCGGTCCGGCGCATCGGCACGCCGGGCATTGAGCTCGCCCCGAACTATGGGAAGCTGCGGACCGTGCGTGTTGGCAAGCGTTTCGGCTGAACCGCGAAGATCCTCGCCCATATCCAGCAACATGCCTTGCGGACCGAGTTCTTGCGATTGCCTCGCATATTGACCTGGCGTGAGCCCAGATGACGTCATGTCGTCGGCTACACGGTTCACAGCGCCGCGCTCGAACTGTTGAAGGGCCGCGGGAAGCGGAGCGCCGCGGTTAGCAAAATAGTTGACGGCATTGCCAACGCCGCGCGCAACGGATGGAGCGGCCGCTCCGATCGCGCCGCCCCAGCCAGCCCCTTCCAGCGCATTCCAAATGCGATTTGTGTCCTCGCCTTCACCGGCGCCGTACAGCGCGCCGTACCCGGCCCCTGTCAGCGCAGCGTTTCCAATTTCGGGGAGTAGGGCCGCGCCGCGGAACACGCGCGCCGCACCGAACGGTGCGCTGGCAATGACACCGCCGGCCATTGCAGCACCCTTCTCGATCCCGCTTGCATGCTTGTCGATGTACCGCTGACGAGCGTTCTGATAGGCCTTCGCTTCGTCGTATGGCTGCCCGATCCTGCCGCCGCTGATCTTGTTCAGGCCTGCGTCTATGCCCGCTGATGCTTCATCCAGCCATGACCCAAATGGAAGGTATTGTGCTGGGCTCGCATGTGGCGCGAACCCACCGGCAGCTTCCTTTGCAACGCGCGCGTCTGCGGCCTTATCGATGTCGGACATTTGCGGTCCGGCGTCGGCAACTGGCGTCTTCGGATCGGCCGTTTGCTTCGCAAATGTTTGGCTCGCAAATGTCTCAATTTGCTGCGGCGTTGCATCGTCCGGCCCCTCAAAAACGTGGCGGGCGCCGTCGGGTCCTTCAACAACGTACTTGGCCATTATTCCACCCTACCGAGGTACTTGAACCCCGACGCTCCAGTGGATGCCTCTGGTTGCGAGGTTGCGGGACTGCCGCCCCTTGCCCGGTCGCGAGCTATGTCACGAAGCTTGACGACCTCGCTGCGAAATTCCGCCAGGGCCTTCTTGTAGGACTCGGTCCCAAGCTGTTGAGCACGAAGTCGGTTGTATGCGGCCTGTGCGGCTTCGCCTTCTTTCTCCGTGATGGCGCCAGCTCCGCGTAGGTCATTATATGCCTGCAAAAAGGTGTTGCCGTTGATATAATCAATCTGGGATTGCGCGTTTTTTGCTTCTTCCGAAGTGTTCGTCCATTCGGGTAGACGCCCGTAAACCGTACCTGTCACCCTATCCAACCCCGAATTGGGCGTCAGCAATGTGTCGATTGCACCGATCATTCTCTGTGCCGAATTCTCCGCCAGAGGCAGATTGATCGCCGCCTTGCCCTGCGCCTCACCTTGCACAGCGGCCGACTTTCCAGCCGCAATGTTCGCCCCGACATTCCGAACAGGCTGGCCGGTAGCCTTGTCGATCAGCTGATCACCGACGGTTTCAACGCCCTTCGATGGTGTGAGGCCTCCAAGCTCTGTGCGCTTGACCTGTCCACGTCCGCCGAATTGCACCGCCTCATAGCGGCCCGTCTCAGGATTGAGGAAGATCGCTCCTGTCTTGCCGTAGGCTTCGCCGCCGTTCTGCGCTTCGACGTTGAGCTTGTTGATCTTGGCCCGCGTTTCCTGAAGCGCCAGATCCTTCGCTTGGCTGTCTCGCGGATCGAGGTACATCCCAGCTTGGGCGGCCATAAGCTTTGGACCAGTGACGGGGTCGAGTTCTTCCTCGGTCAATGTCTGACCTGGGAACATCTTTTGATGCGTTGAGATCAAGTTCTGATAGACTGGCGCCCGGCGCGGATCGCCAACGGGGAACGCCTGATCGATCGCCGTTGCCCGTTTCCCGAACAATTCGACATTCTGACGGTCCGAGGCCTGTTTGGCTTGGCCTTGCTCAAATGCAAATTGCTGGTCGGCCCGGTCCGAAGCCCGCTGTTGAAGGCCGAACTGCCGGTTCTGGTTGTTCTGCTGCATGATGCTGTCGAGTGCAGCATTGACCGGCTCTAGGTTGATCCCTTGACCGGGAGTCTGCTGCGCCAGCGGTACGAAATAGTTTGCCATCAGGTCTTCATCCCGTTGTAGGCGCCGTAAGCCTTGGCACCGGTTCCCAAAACGGCCAAGATATTATTAAGTCCGGAATTTCGTGTTCCGGCCATCGCGTTTCCGTATTGGAGCGCCTGGTTGGCTTTCGTCGCTCCGAAGCCGTAGGCGTTATCGCCTTGTCCGGTCAGGACGCCTGCTCTCTGTCCCGTGGCGGAGAGGCCCGTCTGGCCCATGCCCTGATATCGGTCGAGCACATCGTTGTAGTTCTGAAGCAGAACACGTTGACCGGCGAGCGCCGCCGTTCCGGAGGCACCCATGCCCCGCGCATTGAGGTTTTTCAGGACGGCGTTGGTGTCTTCGCCAAGCTTTCCCGACCAGAGCGGATCGGACGTAATGATGCCTTGAGCCGATGACCTCGCATCGGTGCCGTTGAGCCCGAGAAGATCGCCGTACATCTTCTGCCCGGCGGTTCCCGACGACACATACGGATCAAAAGAGCTTGCCGCCTTATCGTAATACCCCTGCGAGGTGTTGTAGCCCTGATCGAGAGCCGCGTTGGCGTTCTTGTTGGCCTTGTTGATATCGGAGCGCGCAGACGCGCCCGTGAAGTCCGAAAAGAACCCCATGGGATTTCCTTATTCAGTCAGAGGGAGACGGCTAGCGGAAGGACACAGTGGCGCCAATAAGCCCGATTGCTGTGCCAGCGTTGAACGTCGTCGAAATGTTTGCGGTCGTGTTCGCTATGGCCAGGAGGCTGGCTCCGGAGAGCGCGCCTTCGCTGGCCGTAACTTGCGCAAGAGCAAAGTCCTGAGTGGCGCCGGTCCATGCGACAGAAGAATATGTCCCGCTACCAAGTCGCGCGGCTGACACCGCGAAGCCACCGGCAGGAACGAAAACCGAGGTGTTGACGACTTTATTCCAGGTCGATCCGTTGAAGTCCTGATCGATACTTGTGGCGACCGGGACGATGCTCTTGAGCCGCGTCGCGGCATAGACCCCGATAACCGATGTCCATCCGCCACCCGCCGAAGTCGTGATTGCGATGTTTCCAGAGGTGCCGGTCGGAACTTGCGCGATCCATATCTCGACCGGCAGGGTGTTATTAAAATACCAACTGATGGCGCATCGCGTCGCGCTGACGCCGCCGATGGTCACCGACGTAACCGGAGTTGCTGTCGTGAGGCTCGACGTTAGTGAAACAATGATGCAGCGGTCACTGCTAGCCGTGCCGAACGACACGCCGCTATACGTGTGAGTACCGGACGTAGTTGGTTTTCGACTCGATGTTAGAAACGTCAGGCTAGCGGGTAGCGCCCCCCCGTAACTGATCGAGCGCCGTCTGACACTCACGTGCGTGTAATCCAGAACGTCAGGCGAAGACCGGCACAACTGCTATTGGATGAGATCGTAACGACCGATGTTCCTGCCGCTGCAATGACGTTGGCCGAAGTGTGCGTCTTCGTCTGAAGCGAGGTTGAAACCGAGTTCGCTCCACCTCCCAGAGGTGTGCTTCCAATCTTCGTCGTTGCGGTGCAGGTGCCAGACCTGCATTTGCTGTCAACCTGAGTGATCTTGTATCCGAACGGGCAATCGATCTCGAACAGATAGTCCTGGTTGTCCGGGCTCTCGATCGTGAAGTCGATGGCTTCCTGCTGAGCGTTGATTTCTCCAATGCCCGAGAACGCCCCAGAAATCCCCTTCTGCAGACTCCCAAGCCACTGATAGAACCGGTCACTGACGTTTCCGTTCGGATCGAGCAAGGCCCGTGGTGGCGGCGGAGCGAGCGGCGTATTCGTCATGCCGCATCCATTTCAAGATCAGCAGAAGCGGCATAGAGCGCCCGGTCGACCTTTGCCGACCACGAGAACCGGTACACCCGGCCATTTTCCGGGGCCTGTCCGAGCCGATGCGTACGGATGCGTGTCAGGTTCCTACCCTGCTGTCCGAGCTTGATCATCCGTTGCGTGCTGAACGTCTGCCCGCCGTCATGCGACCATTCCAGCATAATCTCCGGGTCGACGTCCTGCGGATCGCCTTGGCCCGTTCCAACACCCCTCTGCACGTCGATATAGAGCGCGTTGTGCGTCACTCTCTGTGGGAACGCATGAACCGTCGGTGGAATGACGGATGACACCAACGGATCGCCTGCATCGTCCTTGAACTGCGGGCCCATTTCAAAGAGCGCGCCGGTATCGGCATCTCCTGCGATCAGTTTCGTGCCGAACGGAACAACGAAGGCAATACGCCAATTCCCCCGGCCGTAGGTCTGACGCTCATGCCACCGCTGCATTCTCGTGTCGTAGACGTGCGTCCACTGAGGGCAGGTCAGAGCATAGAACGTGTGACCTCGTGACGACCAGGACGCGGCCCGGATCGTTGACGGGTCTTCGACTTCCTGGATGTCGCTTTCGACCTTGGGTGTCGAGATTACCTGAGCGCTGTCGCCCGAGCCCAGCAATCGGACCGTGCGATCATGGGCAACCCAGGCAAACGTTTCGGCAACCGTCGCAACCGAATTCGATGCAAGCAATCCGATGGGAATGACGAAGGAACGGGCGTAGGGGAAGTCCGCGCCACCTCTGTCCTGCCAAACCTCGATTGTCTTCTCGCCAAAGAGATAGAACTGCGCCTGCAGCGCCGCGATGCGGATCAGAGCATCTGGGTCGCCATCGGCCGTGGCAAAGTCCAGTCCATCCCATGCGCTAGCGTCGTCAATGGCGCCGATCTGCCATTTGTTCTGTGCCGTTGTGATCCCGAAATACCCGTCCGAGAATGCGAGCGTGATCGGCGCGAACAGATCGGGGTCCGTTACCTGCGCCAGCACATCACCCCGGCAGTAGAACATCAGGCCATCGCACACGATCGCGATGTCGGGCACCGCTCTGCGGTTTCGTTCCATGAAGACCGGAGCGGTCTTGGAAATGTTCATCGACCCGATGAGGGTCTGAACGCCGGTCGTTGTCACCTTGTAGAGCGACACGCCTGCGACGACGTATAGGGCGCCTTCCACCACGATACCGGCCCGGCATCCCTGCCCCGCCGCCACGCCTTGCAGCAGCGCGAAACCTTGCAACCCATCCGAGGAATAGATTGCGTTCTTGACCTTCCCCTCCTCGCCAATGGGTGAGAGATAGCAGTTGATGAGCTGTGCCGAGCCGCCCTGATTGAACCGGGCCTGGCTTGATCCGGACGGAAGCGCGAGAGGAACGATACCCATCAGAAATCATCCGCATAGGTTGGCATTTCGGCCGAGCGCACGTTGACCGTTCGGCGCAGCCTCCGCCGCAAGATGCGCAGCCCTTCGTCCAGGCTGCGGGCGTAGTCAGCAGGCGGCATGGCGGCCGCCTTCCCGAACGCCTTCTCGACCGTCAGGGCGACCATTTGGGTGAGCGGCTCGAAGATTTCGGCCGGCACCTGCCCGATGCTCCAGTACGTCTCGTCGTTCAACGTCATCTCGTTGAACAGGTCGCGATAGCGGCCGATGACGTACGTGCTGTCGCTGGCCGACGGCGACTCCTCTGCTGCGATGATGTTGAAATGCAGCAGGACATTCGTCGCCAGCTCGAGCTCAGTTCGCGTCGTCGCCATTGTCGCTCACGGGTTGAGCGGGCTTGGCGCCGCGCTTCTTCGGCTCTTTATTCGTTTCCGTTCCGTCTTTCTCAAACAGGACGCTGTTGGAAAGCTTCCGGATTGCGTGATCGTCCGTCACGTCATGCTCGGTTCCGGGATACCACTGGAACCCCATGAACTCTGACGGCTCACTACCGATAAATTTGAATTTCATCTGATCTCCTCAAAGAGAAAGAGCGGCAGTTGCCCGCCGCTCTCGTTTCATCAGGCCGCAACCAGCGGGGTCGTGTCGAACTCTTCGTCGACGATGCCTTTGAGCACGACCTTCAGCGTACCCGTTGCCGGAGTGGTCGAGGCCGTGTTGACGAAGGCCTTGATCAGCGTCCGCGCCGTGTACTTGTAGAGCAGGCCCGTGGTCGCAAGGACCGACTGCGTGCCCGCAGCTTGGCCGGAGAACGCGGCAATAAGCCGGTTCTCATCACCGTCGCTGCCGACGTCCCACAGAAGGCCTGTCGAGCCGTCCATGTCCGTGGTGTTGAAAACGATGCTGGTCGGGATAAACCCTTTGGGCACCCAGAACAGACCGACCTCGTCGTTGGCGTTGTCGATCATGGCCGTGGTAACGGCGACGATCGCGGTCAGAACGACTTCCTGGGATGCGAAGCCCGGTCCTTTGGTCTTGCCGCCAGGAAGAGACTGAGATGTTGCGTAAATAGCCATTGTTCGGGTTCTCCTTTAGGCCACGGCCGCGTGGTAGACGGTGACGATGCCAACGTCCTTGCCGTTGTTGATGCCCTGCGGGTTGTTGTTCCAGCGCAGCTTGTCGATGCCGTCCGCAAACTCGATGCCGACGCCTTTCAGGAAGCCGTAGTCATCGTCTGCACGGGTTGTCGGGATCGCGGCCTGCTTGTTGACGAAGCCGATCGACTGAGAGCCGCAAAGGAACGAAACACCGCACTGGATGGTGCCGTTCGAGAACGTCGTCTCAGGGTTCGGAACGTCCGCGGTGTCCTTGCCCTGATAGAACTCAGGGATTTCACGGTAGATGACGCCGTCGTAGATCAGGTCGCCGTCCTGGAAGAGCGGGTTGGACTCCACGTCGCGCGCACGTGCGTCACGGTTGGCCTGCTGCATGACTGTGTCCGCCTTGAGATCGCGGAAGCCAAGCGGGTGGCAGAACATGACGTAGAACTCGCGGCCCTGCGTCCCGGTCTTGTAGGGCCGGATCATCGGGCGCGCCTGGCGGGCCATGAAGCGTGCCAGCGATCCTACCTTGGTCGACAGTTTGTCGTCCGTGTTGTCGATCGCGGTCAGGCCGGTCGCATGCGTCGGCGAGTAGTTCGCCTGCGTGCTGCCGTAGAGGATGCGATCCTTGTTCTTGGCAGAGAACGCATTTCGCGTGGTCGCATCGGCTGCCGAGAACGGCGTGCCGTCCGACATTTTATGGAAGCACTCGATCAGCCGGTATTTGACGTTCTCGGTCGACCATTCTTTCAGACGCGGGCGCGCCTGGGCCATGAAATCGACGGCGGACTTTTCTCGGTCCTTCTTCGTCGCGAGCACGGCCTGTCGCCGAAACTCCCAGGTGATGTCCTGGTAATACTGATCAAGCTGCTGTTCGTTGCCGGTCAACGAGGTGTTGCCGGTGACGCCGGAGCCGCCGAGCTTGCCCATCAGAGGGATGCGGATCGTGTATCCGTCCGTCTGCAGGTCGTTCACGACGTGGATGATGTCGGTGTCGGCATCGCCCATGTAGGTGTCAAAGCCGGTGTCACGGATGTACTCCGTGATGAACTTCGAGCGCCATTTGGTAAGCTCGAGCCCGGAAAGGGTCGGAGTGGTTGCCATGTTGGAGATCTTTCGTGATCAGGGGTTGGGGATCACGAAGCGCGTCTGATGCGGCTTACTTTCGCTTTCGGTTTGACCCGAAAACGTTGCCCATGATGGCTTCGTCGCTAACGGGCACAGCAGCGTTCGATCCCGTTCCGGTCGCGTCTGCGAGGGAGCCAGGAAACTGCTGTACTGGGGGCGGCGTCTGTCCCGGCATCACTGCCCGGTTTCCGGTCTTCAATTCTTCCAGCACCTTGGCGCGGATCTTGTCCTCAAGCGTCTTCTCATAGGCGTCAGGGTCTTCACCCACTCGGGCTAAGACCTGCTGATGGCGGTGCCATTTCACCAGCTCGCCGTAGCAATCTCTGCTGCCGACGAAGGATCTGAGAACACCGGCCTGTTGCGCTGCCTGAAACGCGGCGTCGACGATCTGATCGCCGTGCTTGTTCCGGGCAAACATCTCGGAGGTGTTCAAACGCTGGTTGAGAAGAGCCTGTTGGAATTGTTCCTGCTGGAACGCCATGGCGCCGGCCGGATCGAGGTTCGGATCGGGCGGCGGTTGATGCGGTTGGGCTTGCGCCTGAATTCTGCGCTGGATTTCCTCGACCTGGGCCTGAGTCCGACGCCAGTTGTCTTCGGCATCCTTGCGCAGACGAGCCTCTTCATCGCGTGCTTTTTCCGCCGACTGGCGTTTTTCACGTTCTGAGGTCAGCTCTTTGAGAGGGACAAATCTCCCTGTTGATGGATCGCGGTATCCTTTGGGCTCCGCGTCGGTTGCTTCGGGCTTTGCCTCTGGCTCTGCCGCTTCTTTCGATTGCGGTTCGGCTGTCGGTTCTGCTGCCTTGGCTTCCGGCTCGGCGGGAGCGGCGGTATCTGCCCCCCTCTCGCGGCCACTCGAAAACACGTCATTCAAAAGGGTATCGTCTGCCGACTGTTCAGTCGTCATTGTCTCTCTCCGCAGTATCGTTGCTGGTCACGAAAGCAGCCGATGTCGCCCGGCTGGTGCGAGGTTCATCCGATTACGCGCGGATGGTCGCGAAACGCCGGTTCGGCCGGCGAGGCCTACGCACGAAACACTACATTTACTCTGGCTTGTAATCCTTGAAGGGACGGTCGTGGCCCGCGGCGACTTCTCTCGTCGCATCCGCCCTGAGCGCGAGTTCATCGAGACGATGCCAGAACGCGTTGCAGTCGCGCTTGGCGTTACCGGCGACCGCCGCATCATGATTGCCGAGCAGCGTCGTGAGATGCCGACGGAGGGCGCCAATGCGGTCGAGGCAATCGTAAACTTCGTGTGCCCGAGCAATCGCGCTTAGGCGTTTCATTTCGGCGTCGAGGCTCATTGCATCCCTGCGATTTGTGGGTTGACGGGTAACCCGCCAGGCATTCCTGACGGAGGCGGTAAGGCTGCGTTCTGTTGCGGCAACGGTTGCTCGGGTTGCTGCTGATCGTCTGGATCAGGCGGAGACTGAGGCGGTGACGCGTTCTCCGCGTATTGCTCGATTGTCGGTTGTCGATATTGCAGCGGGAACATGTTCAACGCCTGCATTGCGGCCATCATGTCAGGTGCTGCTGGCGGAGCTTGCGGGATGGTGTTGCCCATCTCGTCCATCATCGGCTTCTGCTGCTGTGGCGTGAACGCCTTCGCGAGCGCCGCAACGGCCTGGGCTCTCTGATACTCGGCTTGCGCCACGTTCTTGTCGACCGTCGATGCCTGAACCAGCTGTTCGAGCCGAGCCATGCGCTGCTGCATCTGCTGCACAACCGGGTCCGGCTGTGTCGCCTCGTCGATCATCTTGAAGAGACGTTCCTTATTCGGTGCGTTCGAGAGTTCGATCAGCACTTTCGGCGGAACCGCATTCGGACCAAGCTGCGAAAGCGTCTGCAGCAACTCCTCGTTCATCGTGATGACGTCCGGGCCTTCTTCCATGATGATGTCGACATCGATCATGGCGACGACGTTCTGGCTCACGGCCTGCCCGGTCTGCGGGTCTATGTTATACTGATTGAGACCGATGAACTGCGGAGCGTCGTTCTCGTCCGTGATCCTGATCCACTTCTCAGCGGTCCAGGACTGCTTGATGCGCGACCAGAGCTTGCGATAGACGCGCAGCTTCCAATCCCTGTTGCGCTCGAACACGGGAGACAATTCGGTCATTCCCGAGTCACGCTGAGCGAGGATCGCTCGTCCCGACTGATCTGCGACACCGCCACCCTTGCCGATAAGGCCAGGATTTGGCCCGAGGTTTTCGAGTGAGGCCTGCGCCTGCTCGAGCAATTGCAACTGCCCGGCAACGTCCATCGAGTGGTCGACAATGCCGACCTCGTTACCCCAATCTCCGTCGTGCTCGATCATGCCGTCGGGCTTCGCGAGTTCTGATCGCGTCTTGTCGACGTCTTCGAGCGTGCCACGGCGGAAGTGAAGCTGCTTGGTCGTGAACAGGTGCAAGGCCTTGGACCGGCGATGGTTAGCCTCGTCCTGCATCGGCTTCATGCTGCGGATTGGGCCGTAACGGTTGCCTCTCTCGTCCACATAAGGCGACCAGGCCGCGTACGGGCAATCCGGCTTTCCTTCGTCATCGAGATACGGCGAAACTCCCCCGTCGAGCATCACTTCGCCGACGAAGTAGCAATACGTCCACCCCCGCGGTGTCTTCTCCCAGAACTCGACAACGCGAACGCGGCGGCTTTCGAACTCCGCCCATGCCGTCTCCTGGTTCTGATCGACACGGGAGAGAATTCCGCCGGCGGCAACACTGTCGATGATCTGCTGGAGCTGTTGCGCCTTGTCCGGCCATTTCTCCTTGGCGTCGTCGATGTCCATCCAAAGATGCAGGCCCATGTAGCGCGCATCTTCGAAGTCTGGACGTTTCGAGCGAGGGTCGTAGAAGAAGCGATCGCTCTGAACGGATTTGATCTCGGGATCAGGTCCGGTCATGCCCTGCTTGATGCCGACGAAGCAGACGCCAATCCCCCGCACCAGACCGTCATGCGTTCCGGCCGACCCTACGAACTCCCAACGGTTGATGTCGCAGGCATAACGCATGCCTGCCGTCGCAACGTCTGCCGACTGCTCGTCATTCGGCGTGCGCGGATAGCCTTTGGGGTCACGGCGCATGCGCTGCTCGACGCCAACGAGGAAATCAATCTTGCGCGCAATGCGATTATCGAAGATCGGCGCCTGACCGCGCTTCCTCAGCTTCCGGGCTTCTTCCTCTGTCCAGTGCCCCGTGCTGTTGTAGTAGCCCTCGTGGACAAGCTGCTCGTTGATTTCAAACTGCTTGTTCGTCTCGTAGGCGGTGAACCATTTGCGGTATCGGCCAAGGTCGGGCGTGAACGCTTGCGCCTCTGCCGGAACGAGGGCGGTGCTTGGAGTCATCGAGACTTCCATCCGTCGCTATTCCTATCCTCGTTCAATCGCTTGTAGCCGCTGGCTTGGGCCGTCGTGGGTGCTGGCGCCTTCCGAGACCATGGACGTGACATGCAGGCGTACCGCCCCTCGTCGCCCGCGTGGTCTTCACCGTCCGTATCGATGTCTTCCGGCCTTGTTTGGTCGTGTTGCAGAGCTGGCACTGTCCGAATGAAGTCCAGACAGTTCGAGAAGACCGCCATCATTGGCCGTCCCTCCTCGTCGCCGATCATCCGTTGTCGAACCTGATCCCAACCGCCCATTGCTCCGCGAGCCGGCACTCGTGCATTGTCAGCACGCCGGAAGAGCAACGACCTGTTCTTCGATCTCGCTGCATCGCGCATACGATCTGCTATCGACGGTCCGCCATCGGCTGTGAACGCTGCCGGATCAAGGACGCGGTAATCGATCTTCTCCGTTGTCGGCTCGCGGTCGACCAAGCCAAGAGCGACCTGCTCCGCCGTAAGCTTTAAGCCTGTGTTCGGCTTCCCTGTCTGCATCCCGTACCATTCGCGGTAACGCACAAGGCATCCGCGCGGCAGAACGATCTTGCGCCCCAATGCTGTCTCGGCCTCGAAGTCGTCGCTTACGACGGTCCACCATCCGAAGCTGAACGGCTTTGCTGATCCCCAGTCACCAGACATCAGCTTCGTCCAAAGCTCAGGCACGGCAAATGGCCGGATCACGTGCCGTTCAGTTGCCCAGCAATCGAAGAACGCGCCTTCAATGACGTCCCAGTCGCCAAATCGCATCGCCTGGACGAGTGATTTTGACCCCAGTCCCGAAAGCTTCTGCTCATAGCCGGGATCGTCCGTCGTCATTGACGGGTTGTCTTCGAGAACGGCGCGTATGAACTGGCGCTTCATGCCTCCGTCTTCGGGCTCCATGTCCCTTACGGCATAGCTTTCGGCACCATCAACGAAGGTCGACTTAACCCAGAGATGACCGACGTTCCCAGGGTTGGCGCCCGCGAGAATACGGGGAAATCTGCGCTTCCAAGCCTCTTGCAGCTTCAAGCCCACCATGCGAACGCGGGAGCGGAGAAAGCGATACATGCTTTCGGTGAAGTGCGTGAGTTCGTCGATCAGCAGGACGTGTATTTCGGCGCCCTGATATTTGTAGATGTCCTTCTCATCCTTGCAGTGGCAGAGATAGATCTTCGATCCGTTCCAAAATCTAATCTCATCATCAACAATGCGGACGAACCCGCACAGAACCCACGGCGCCAGCATAGCGCGAAAGCCTTTCGGGCCTTCCATGTGGTTCTTGATCAGATCTTCGCGAACGCGGCGGAACAGATAGACCTGCAATCCTGGTATCGCTGAGCACCAGAGCGTTGCCGCGACACGCATAAGGTGCGATTTTCCCCCGCCTGCAGCACCCCCGTACAGAACCTCTGTCGCATCCGTTTCAAGCGCGAGCGCCTGCTTCGGATGAAGCGTAAGATTAATCTCTGGCGATAAAATCGAGGTACTCGTCGAAAAACGAGACGAACTGCGGTTTCGTCGGATCCGGCATCGTCGTGATCAGATCAAACGATCGACGATCCGGCATCGTCGTGATCAGATCAAACGATCGACCGTTGCGCCTGACCCGTCTCCAAGTCGCGCTCCCTGTCGAGGAGCAGACACAAACGGTCTCCCCTGCCTGCAGGTAGGCCTCTTTGGCCATGCGCATCGCTTCGCTTTTCCCGGTCATCGAGGAATTCCTATTCTTTTCTCGAGAGAGAGATATTGAGCACAGGGACGAGCGGGGCGCCGTCTTTGCCAGTCAGTTCGTTCTTGTCGACGACCAACCCATGAAGCTTGGCTTTGCCCATAGTTGCCGACACGGCGGCGCTGGCTTGTCCTTCTTGCTTCGCCAGGTTGCGGGCCTCTTCGAGCTCTATCGTGAGACTTTCAATCGTCACGTTATGCTTTTCGCGGGCTTCCGCCTGAAGTTCATGAAGCCTTGTCTGAACCTTGTCTTCAGCCAGCATCTTTGATGCCCTCGGATGAACGGTCGTGTCCTTCCAATTCACCGCTGCCGGCTTTGCCCTGCGAAAGGCTTCAGACGCATTGCCGGTCGCGTGATATTCTTGGACAAACCGCTCTCTGGCGGGGTCGAGCATCATCTGTAATCCCTGCAGCAACAATCATGGTCCGCAAAGCGAGATGCCTGGACGTTGAAGCTGCCCTCTATCGCTCCAGCGCCAGATCCCGTTGACACCCAGCGATAACACCAGCGTCCGCCATGATCCGGCGTAAGATCCAGGAAGTAATTGCCGATCGATGCCTTCTGCAATTCGACATCAGTTCCGTAGGCATACGTTTGCTTCTTTCCGCACGGTGAAAAGATCTGAGCCTCGACCGTGTCAGGATCAACGAAGTTTCCCGTGGCCTGATCTTGGAATGCTGTCGTCAGTCTCAACGGCTGGCCTGGTGCTATCTTTCCCGGTGTTATCACAGGCGACCTCCGCCAACGCTAATATGCGTGAGAGACGACCCCCTGGCTTGGGTTCTTCCAATGTTGGCCCCTGCCATCGTCATCGTTCTTTTTCCGCTGAAAGCTGCTGGAGTGTTGGCGTACCCACCGTCACCGATCCGCGCTAGAACTCTCGCTGCAACATGGGCCGTTGCGATAAGCGACGAATCCTCAAGAACTATTCCCAGAACGGCCTGGGGATCTCGCGCCATCGTTGCCGACAGCGTCGCATCGTCAAGAACCGTCCCCACCCCACCCGCTATGTCGAGTGAGCCTGTCGCGGCGATAGTGATGTCAGAAAGCGTGATGGCGGCACTACCCGCGAGAGCGAGTGCGCCAGTTGCAATTAGAGTTGCGTCGCCGAGTGTTGCGCTGACCTGGCCGCTGATCGCCAGCGTCCCGGTTGCATTGCCTGTCGCATCATCAAGCGTGACCGCGAGAAACCCTGTGTTCCCCGTGTCGGTATTGATAACGCCGCCAATCGGCGCGCCAATGTAATTACCGATCATGCGCCGTGGCTTCTGGCAGTGCGTTGGTCATGAAGGCCAAGGCGGTGCTGGAAGCATCGCGATGAGTTCAGGGATTGTGGGCTG
>ERZ724522.772-NODE-772-length-19277-cov-16.020705_pt1 | contig 19277 bp, 16 predicted proteins | sample MGYA00376055_ERZ724522 | MGnify/ENA primary metagenome ERZ724522 (study PRJEB28724, sample SAMN07190884) | wastewater metagenome | isolation source: effluent of sewage treatment plant in Hong Hong | place: Hong Kong | collected 2016-03-17 ... | reverse complement strand
TCATAATACCATTATTTAATTCAGTTATTTAATTGCATCACAATATTAATACAACTATTTTAATTAAGCAAATAAAATGTGTAATATTTCACAAATTTAACATTTATTAACAATTGATAAGCATAAGTAACTGATTATCAATAAAACCATATTTTAATAAATTTCCATTGTGGAGCTTATTTATTATCTGAATGTGTGTATATTTGGATAATACTAAATGGACAAATTTGTCCAACCGATAAAACGCCAAAACACTAATAAAATATGATAGTTTCAGCCAAAATATACCGAAAAATAAAAGTGTATATTATACAGTATATATACACATTTTTTTTTAACCAAAAAATAAGCCGAAACACCAATAAAATATAGAGATGAGACCAATTTTACTATTGGACAAATTTGTCTAAATTATGGATAAAACGAAAAAATACCAGGAACTTAAATTGTCTAAATATTTAAAAGATAATCCACTTACAAACGGGTTTATCATTTCTGTATCTATTCTAAATGATAAAAACAACTACATAAAGGATCCAAATGAATTAGACGCACTCTACATCCCAAAACAATATCAATTTGAAAGGCAAATAAATTCAAAAATATATAGATCGAAATTTACAAAAAAAGCAGTATTACAACTAAATTCTAATGCTAAAACCCTATTATGGTGGATTATGTTTGAAATCCAGCCAAAAACAGACTATATACATATCAATAAAAATGAGGTAAGCAAAGAGTTAAACATATCTGTGAAAACCTTAGAACGTGCAATAAAATCACTTTGTAGTAAAATAAATGTATATGATGTAAATATTCAAATATTGCAAATATCAAAAGAAATAGACGTATATTTTATTAATCCAGCATTTATATTTTCAGGTGACAGAAAAAAGAAATACCCCGAAAAATGCAAAATTTACAAACCTAAATCAGAATAATAAAATACTAACTAATTATTCATTTTGCATTCAGTAATATAAATAAATTTCTTAAATTGTTATTTGATGCAAATTTTCTATTTTATTTCTTTAAAATTATAGTGCAACTCATTCAACTGAATTTACACAGTTGAATAAAAGATAAAATCTATATTTTCTATCTTTTTTATATACTCTATGGATTTAATAGACTAATAAAAATTTCATCAGTTCGGATAAAAAAACCAGGCTTTCGCTTTAGTTATGTAAATATAATTAAAAAGATAATAATACTTTTAACATAATTTGGAAAAAAGTAGCGTTATTGTATAATAGCGTTACTTTTCTTTTACTTATTTGGTCCGGCTGGTTTGTTGTTTTGTTTTGTTCTGCATTGGATCAAGAAATTTAAAAAGCTGAATTCAGGACCACCCCTTTAGCGTTTCGCGTTTCCCCAGGGCCGGCACCCTATATAGAATACAATGACTTATTCAGCGTAAAAGATAAACAATAAAAAATCGTCATAATCATAAATCATTGATAATCAATGTATTGTAAAAAATATTAAAAATAATAGCGCTACTATTTGGTTTTTTGGATATAAAAAAATATCTTTGAGGTGCAATAAAGTGGTAAAAATAGGTATGAGGTGGTAAAAAGTGTGGAATTTGGTTATGTTTGGTTAGTTTTCATGATTAGTTGTGTGTGGTAATTTTTCTTTTGATTATTTTATTGTGTTTGTGCTTGGGAAATGTTGTGAGGTTTGGTTTAGGGAGTTGTTTGGGTTTATTTTTTCTGAGTAATAGTAAGAATTGGTTATAACTGGGTATAATTTTCACGTAAAAAATAGGCTATGTCAAATAAAAAAATACTTTTAATTGGAGGCATAACACATTTCAGAAAATTTCCGGAAGGAGCAGAAAAACGGATGGAAGTTATGGAGGATTTTTATACTGGTGCCAAAATAAGAAGGCTTTTACCAATTGAAACATTCAGATTTCAAGGCTACTCCGATGAATTTTTCTATAAATGCCAAGCGGTTAACAGTGATACTCGTCTTTATCAGCAAGCAGGAAATACAATCACTGTTTCCGTTATCCAGGCAATAATTAAAAATTTACTTCACATTTTAAAGTAGACACCATGACAATGCAGATTCAAACAAACAAAGGCGGAATTTTAGAAATACAGCAGGTAGTTGCCAGCATGGACCTATCTGAATCTACGGTAAAAAGCTATAATCTTGGGATAAATTTATTTTTTGCATGGCACAAGGAATATAAAGCGGAAAAAGAATTCAAGGATTTATCTATGTACGATTATATTGAGTACAAGCGCTGGTTAAATCAGCAGCCGTATTCCATAAATACCAAAAATTCGTACCTAACCGGAGTTATGGCGATGTACAAAACACTGGAAAAGCATGGATTTGTAAATATTTGCGCGGGCATCCGGTTATTTGACAATAAAATAGAGCACTCGAAAGACGGCGTTACCCTGGAAGAGTGGCAACATATTTTGAGCATTATTCCAAAATCAAAGTTCAATGGAATGAAGCATTATCTGATTATGTATATGCTGTTTATCAGCGGAGTACGCCAAATGAGTCTCCGAGAATTAAAATGGGGAGATTTTGGATATAGCAGCAAGGTTAAATGCCTGGTGATGGAAGTTTTGTTAAAAGGAAGAGGGCAAAACCGGCGCGAAAAAGTTATTTTGAGTGACGAGTGTGTAAAATTATTGGAAGAATACAAATTCATGTACATGAAACATTACCACGATATCAGGACCGGAAAAGAAATGGAGCTGGATCCAAAATGGTATGTTTTCGGGAACCGAAATAAGAAGCTGGCAGATCCAAGTATTCGAAAAATTACGACACAATGGATGAAAAAAGGCAATGTTTATGTAAAAGGAGAGATTACACCACATTGTTTGCGCCATGGTATTGCTGAGCACTTAATTGATTTGGGTATGCCGCTGACGGCAGTGCAGTCGTTACTTTGCCATAAATCTATCAATAGCACCAAGGTTTATGCCGGAAAGCGCGAGAAAATGCGAGTTGATAAGGAATTATTAGGAAAATTGAATGATATAAAATTGATTTAACAAAATAAAATTCTAATATGAGAACGAAACAAGAAAAAGCATTAAACGATTACATAAATCTTAAACACAATCAAGCTGAATGTACTGGGTTTATTGATGGATATGATGCAGGTATAAAAGACGCAGATGAATTTGCGTGTGGATTTGCAGAGTGGTTGGTAAAAAATGCATCGAATTGTCTTGAATCAGATAAAGCAATTAAAAATAATGAATTTGAATATATAATAGATGAAGGAGAAATAATAATTGTAACCGCCACCGAATTACTCGAAATATTTAAAAAAGAACAAGATGGAAAATAACTTAGAAAATAAAGCAAGATTCTTTGGGTGTAATATTGGATTGACAATTTGTTATCCAGATACGGATCCCAATGGAAAAATCACAAAAGCAAAACTAACATCAGTTGGGTTTGATGAAATTCAAACAACTTACTTTAAAAGAAAAAAGTCACCTCATGGCGGATATACGGTAGGTGATATTTTAAGTTTTAATCCTAAAAATGCATATCATGATTCAAATGGAGTAAAAGCATATTTAGAACTCACACCACTATCCGAAATAAGTGATGAAGATGCCGAACATATTGCTAAATACCGATATAAATCATCCAAAATGTTATCGTTTACTCAAATAGGTAAAGGCATAATAGATGACTATTTAAACAGAGTTCATGAAAACGCAAATTTTAATATAGAGCAATATGAAATTGACTACCTGCGTTCAAAAGGCTATGCCTTGCCATACATGGATTTAAGCGTTGAAGATTTAATTAGTTACGGATGGATAAAATTGAAAGTCAATGGAAAACAAAGGTAAAAAAATACTGATAGTTGGTGGTGGAGTTTCTGGTTTAGGCACATCTGCCTTAATGTTACAGACATTGAAAGAAAAATACGGCGATGATATTATTTTAGTTTCACCAGAAGAAGCAAAACAACAAAGGTTAACAGAAAATGATTTTGCCAATATTCCAAGTATGAAAATTACCGCACCACCTATAATGCAAAAACTTCATATGCCTGGTGCACCAAAATCAGGTCAGGAAAATAGACGTGAACGAAGAAAAAACAATCGTAAAAAATAATTTTTTCAATTTTTGTTATAACATAGATACAATTTCAAAAAAAATGTGTATAAATTTGCTTCAATACAAAAAGTGAATTTTATGCCAGAAGATGAAGTTATAACACCAGCAACAGAAACACCGGAAATTGTAGACATACAAATTGTTGAACATTCTCGTAGTGATGGTGCAAATGAACGCTCATACATGGAAGCGGTAAATAATGATTTTAAAGGCGTAAAAACTGAAACAATAGCAGTTGAAAATACTGAAAACAAAGATACTGCTACCGAAAATCTGGCAGCAGTAGAAAATACGAATGTAGAGCCGGAAAAAAAAGTTACAGAAACGCCGGCACCAGTAAATACTGATACACCTGATGTGTTTTCTACTATTAAAGAAAAGTTTGGAAGAGAAATTGACGAAGATTATTTAACTACTGATTATAAAGCAAAAGCAACCGCTGCAGAACAACAGTTGGCTGATGTTAAAGAACAGGCAGAAAAATTTAAACATATTTTTGAAAATCCGACACTTTTGCAGATTGCGGACCTTATGAAAGCCGGTAATTCTGCAACAGATATTTTGGAATCACTATCTATTGATGTTGAAAAAATCCCGTCAGATCAATTAATTCTAGACTACATAAAACGCGAAAAACCTTTCCTTGACGAAGAAGACAGAAAACTTTATGCAGAAAACAATTTTGGATTAGGCGAAGATTTAGAAGATTTAGAAGATTTAAAAAAAATCGATCCGTCTCGCTATTTTCAATTAAAAGAAAACATTGAAAAAGCAGTTTCCGGACAAAAACAATTTCTAAACGAAAAAAAGGTGACTTTGGTTACACCAACTGCACAATCGCAGGATCAAGTTCAACCGGAGGCGATAATCACAGTAGACAAAGTAAAAACTTTTAAAGATACATTCAACCAACACGTTAATTCATTAAAAGATTTCCAGGTGGCAACAGAATTTTCCAAGCCATTTGACAAAGATGCACTAAAACTACAATCAGATAAAATCGTCTATTCAGGCGATTTGAATGGAAACAAAGTTTTAATGCTCAGCGGAATCGATGATAAGACAGTATTGGAAGCATTGTATTTACATAACCAAAAACAAGCACTGTTTGATGAATTTAAAACCAAAATTGAAACATCAATTACGGAAAATAAGTCTATTGAGGCTTTTCAGAAAGTAAGTGATATTTATAATAATGTACAAGGTGCAGGACAACAAGCCGGTGGCGACAATACCAATCTGGAAATCGCGGAAGTGAAGAATCAGAGAGGTGGCGGAGGCTGGTAAAAAACATTATTAATCAATTAATCACTTAAAAACTCAAAGAACATGTTAATCTCAGAACAAACCGACTTTGCCCCCTTATTCACGGGCAACGTAAACCTTATAAATACTACACTACAGCAATATGGAAAGGGTGTAGATTTATCCGGATTCCTTAATATCTCAGGTATTACCGATTCCACTATCCGTAGATATTTAATGCATTCTACATGGATGAAAATTAGAAAAACCAACCTTTATGATCCAACACAAAACTTTTTGGCTGGATTGCGCTATTTAGGATTGGTATCAACCTCCACAACAAGCGACTACAAGGTAGGTTTCGAAATCTATGAACGTCAAAAACGTTATATTACCGGTGCTACAATTACGAATACAGGTGTTAACAATGCAGTGAAAATTGTATTGCCGGCAACTTATTCTTTAGCAGACGGAATCGTAGCAGACTTAAACCAAATTTTGGAAATTGACCAAACTCGTTTCCAGGTGCGTGTAGTTGGTATCGACAACGGTACAGGTAACAACCTGAAAAATATGGGTGTTACGGATGCGAATGCAGCTATGACACCAGGCGGTGCCGGCGGTACATCATCTGCAAACGTATTAATTTGCGTTCCATTGACAACTCAGGCAGCTCCGGCAGTAACAACCAATGGAAAATTGTTCTTTGTTGGTAATTCACGCGCTGAACGTTCTTGCAGTGATAACGCATTATTGCAGATTTACCCAAATATCTATGAGTCTGGATTCACAATCTCAGATGCAACGATTAATTTCTCTGGTACTGCAGGTGCAACAGCAAGAAACTGGAAATGCGGAATTATGAATGGCCGTGGAGGAAAATTGGACCTGATGGTTTCTGATTTAGACTTCCAATTAGAAGAAGAAACACAAAACCGTTTGGTTTCAGCAATCCTTTTTGGACAAAAAGAAACTGCAACGTCTGTATTGAGCACATCAAGACACACGCGCCAATCAAATGGTATTATGACTGCAATTGCGGTAAATGGTGGTACAATTATCCAAACAACACCTGGTTCAATAACTTTTGCAAATACAATCAATCCAATCATTGATTTCTGTATCGCTAGAGGTATTAAATCCGGTAAACTGTTTGTTGGTTCTGGATTATATGCTGACTTACAAACAAGCACAGCATTGATTCCGTCTACATGGTTAACCAACATGCGTGTGATGCCGTTCTCTTCTACATCAGATGGTATTAACTTCAACTTCACTTCCAACATGATTGATTGGAGAGGTGTTAAAATTGAATTGATTCCATTCAACATGTTTACTGATAGCAATCAGTGGGGAATCGGTTACAACAACACTGGTATGTTCATTCCAAACAAAATGACAACCGTGAAAAACATGGCAACAGGTCAAATGATCGATGTACCACCAGTACAAGTATTGTTCAAAAAAGATTACGCTGGCCGTATTCGTGACGAGCAGTATGAAATGGTAGACGGTGGTGCCGGAGTGCCGCAGATTGGAACTTGTGATTTTGCTGAAAAACGCAGATTACCGGAATTCACTGTAGTATCTCCATTGGCAAGTGAGTGTATCTTATTACAGCCTACAACTATTTCTTAAACACTATATGCAGTTGTTCGGATTTTCCGGACAGCTGCTATTTTTAAAATAAAAATTAAATTGAATTTATGGCTCAAATTACTCCAAAAACAGACGAACAAAAACTAGCTATCATTGCTGATAGATTAAAATTTGCAGAAGCAAACAAAGGCGTACCTTACCTTTTTAAAGTAAGTTCTGGTTACGACAAAGCGCTTACCGATGCAAAGGACAAACAGATGGCACAGGGGAATTATTTATTACCGGCTATTTATTATCTGAATTATGCAAAACCTGGTGAAGAAATAAATAAGCATATTGTTATCTATAAAGGCGCTGACAATGTAACTGAAAGTCATAAGATTTACAGAAACAGTGTTGGAAAATTTGAAGAGCCGATAGACATCAAGCCAATAGTTTTTGAAGATTTTCAAATGGCGGTTTATGGTGACTCGTTACCAAATTTGCGACTTATTGAATACCTTTCTTTAGTTGAGATGTTTGATGGCGTAGTTCATTGCAAGGATTTAACCGAAGCATTTAAAAATTCTCAGCCAACTGAGGTTTTATCAATGGAGAATGCGGTTAAAATGTCTTTACTAATTGATGAAACGGCTAAAACAGATGCCGGTTTTGAAATTATCAAGACGATTGCAAAAAACACGAAATTAAACGAAGCATGGCAGGCAGTAGATGGATTAGCGTTAATGGAAGGCGGTAAAGAACAGATTGTTTCGTTAGTTAAACAGTTCTTGTTAAATTCCGTTAAGTCTAAATTGTTTGTTGCTGAATTTTCTCCGTCACAGGAAGCAGTTGGTTTGGCAAAAGCACTGAAAGAAAAAGGAATTTTAACTTACAGTGAAAAAACAAAAGGATTTCATTTGAAAGACGACAAAGAGGTTTTATTTGCAGTAGACTCACCAAATGAATCTGTAAGAGAATTTTTATTCGCACGACAGGTTTCAAGAGAGGGAATATTGAAAATTAAACTACAAAATATTCTATCTGAATTATCAAAATAGGCTATTTTTTACAAAAGTTAATGGAATATAGGTAGTATTTTTGCACTTATATTCCATTTTTTATTAAACGAAAATATTATGAATAAACCAGTTTTAAATATAGGCATTAAGTATGTTGCCAATAATCCGAATAACGTAATTATTACGGATTCTACGGATTATACAGCATTAGGATTAGATTCAACTAAGGTAAAAATAAATACAAAGATTTATTTGCCTACTGGTACATTGTATGTGCCGGCATATTACAATACACCGGCGGTTACAAATGATTTTACACCAGCTATTCCGTTTAATTACAGAACTAAACTTGGCGGCAGTGCAATTCCTGATTTCTTATTAGACAATCACGAATGCTTTATTAATGGTTTATACAAAGTAGAAGTTAAATGGTATTATGTAGATACGGCAGAAACATTTGATTATAGTTATGAGCAAAATATCATATTTAAAAAACCAGAAATAAAAATTGTTCAGAAAAACGATTGCTTCTGCGCTAATTTTAAATCTACGGACAAAACAGATTACACAGGAACAACGGAAGTTTCGTATAGTCATACAATTAATTATCCAGCCGAAACAAATGAAGACGATATTGTTACTACGTTAAAAGATTATACCGATGCAAGACTAGCAAATGGAACATATGTAACAGAAATAAATACAGAACGAATAATTACCATATCAACTGTATTTAGTGTTCAATGTGTTATTTATGGGAAACAATCAATGATTGTAGATTGTGATTCTGTTTGTGATATCAAATGCGGAATTAACAATTTAAATAAAGCATACGAAGAAGCATGTGGTAAAAACCTTGCAACATCAAAAGAATTAAAAGAAAAAATTAATGATGTATTGCGATATTATCAAATTATTTACATCAACAATAGTTGTGGTGGTAAGTTTGATGTAGATAGTTATATACAAAAGATAAAGGCAATCTTAGGTGATTGTAATTGTGGCTGTACTGATTGCGGTGATGATATTTGGGTAAGTGGTGTTTGCGGAAGCAGCGGAGGAAGTGCATTTGACCCATCTGGATTAATTACTATTATAAACAACATCAATAATTCGCTTACAAATTTAATTAATGAATTAGGCGATGATGTAGATGCACTAGAGATTCTTATTAATCAAATTGCAAATAAAAGTTGGTTTGACGGACTAATAACTACATGCCTACAAGGGTTTCCTGTTGGTGTAGGCGTAACAGAAGAACAAAAAAAACAGTTCATTATTGATACTATTTGTCAAATTTTGGGTGAAATTAACAAGCCTCCTGTAGCTAAAAATGACTTTTCAGTTATTTTACAAAACCAGAATATTGAAAAATTAGTAACTCAAAATGACTTTTTTACATCAAACGTAACTGTAACCATTGTTTCAGCTCCGCTAAATGGTACAGCAACCATATTGCCTGACGGAAAAACAATAAAGTACATTCCAAATATAGGTTGGAGTGGTATTGATAGTATAACTTACAAAATCACTGACCAGTACGGTCAATTTAGCACTGCTATTTGGCAAATATCTGTAAATGCTGTAGCTTCTGTTGGTTGCGCAGTAGTAGTACCTGGTTGTATTTCTGAAGCGTTGCCAACAAATGACAACAAAGTTCAATTTATTATTACAAATACATCAGCATTAAACGGAAATGTTTTACTAAGCGAAGATTATATTATTAATATATATGACATTAGTAACACAATAATAAGAAGTTACCCAGTAGCAGGAAGTCCTACATCTGACCCAACTGTATTTGTAAGCACACACGTAATAGCAAACACATGGAATTATTTTAAGGTACAACAACAAATTTCAACAGGAACTACTACAGGTGGAACATGTGGAACAGTTTTATTTGAAACAGAAGCATATAGCCTAACAGATATCAATACGGATATTTTTGCAGGAACAACAGCACCATGCTTAGGATTTTCACCTACTGACACACAGCAACAAAAAATACAGAAGCTACTAAATAAACTATGTGCTGAGTATAACATTTCAACAACAAATGGATTAAATGGAGTTGGAAGTCCTTTAAGTCCTATTAAATTAGGTGGAGAGCTTACCCAAAATACCACTATAGATGGAGATAAAGAATTAAATCTATTGATTAGAGCTTTAAGACTTATTCAATATGATGAAAATTCTACTTATTATAACTTATTAGAAGTACAAAATAAGAAAAAGTATAATAACACATCTGACTTCGCCAACTTTAATGTAGCAATATCTGGTAATAAAAAAAGCATTATAGATGGTGTGTTTAACCTATCTACCATTGGAACAGCATTAGAAGCAAATTATTTATCCCATGATATTGAATTTATTAATAACACATCTTCATTAGATAAATCAGGTGTAAGTGTTATTGGATATGGTGATGTGTGTAATTTATCTATGGGGTTTAGCGCACAATCAACAGAAGCTGGACACATAGATTCTATGCGTAACCTTACATTGCCTCCAATTTTTAAAGGGAATAATTCAACACCATTTACTGTTGATAAGTATGTCAGTATTGCAATAATGGATTTAACTCAATCTTTTGGTACGCCATCAGATTGGGTAATACCAACAGATAGATATGCTATTTTACAAGAAGGTGCAACTGATAAAAATGAATTTTATGGAGAAATAAGATACCATAGTGGATTAACAAATGTATCTGATATAAGGAGCAAAAAAGTAATTAGAAAATTTGAAAAAGGGTTAGATGTTGTTTTAAATATAAATCCTATTGTATTTAAAAGATTAGAACATTTTGGTAATTCTGAAATTGAGCAAATTGGCATAATCGCACAGGAATTAGAAAAAGTTGTACCTGAAATTGTAAATACATCAAAACAAACAATAGTTACAAAATCAGAATTAATCAACAATGAAAACACAGGAAAAGTAGAAAGAAAGATATTAGAAGAAAAAACAATAGATGATTTCAAAACTTATACACCAGAAGCATTGCATTTTATACTTATTAATGCCATAAAAGAATTATCTGCAAAAAACAAAGAGTTAGAAGAAAGAATTATTGCATTAGAAAACAAATAAAATCTAATTATAACAAGTGATAAATGTCAATCAAATTAAACAGGATTTCGATGCATTGATTAATGCACCGCAACAGGGTAATTATACACCTGAAATGCTAAATATTTTGATTAATAATGCTGTCGAATCACTATATAAACAACGTTTAGGTATTCCAGAACAGGCAGATTTTGGTACTGCTATTCCAAAAATTGCTTATGCGCGAACAAAAAAAATTCATGTAGACTTGCTGCCATACAGAAAAAGAGAAAAGATTATTATTTCAGATGCAGAATTTATTCCGGTGGCAGATTTGCCGGAAGATTTATATTATGAAACGGGTGTAAAGTATTACACTGTTGTAAAAATGGATGATGGTAAAAGTATTGCTGAATTAAATAGATGTAAGTGTAGTCCGGTTGCAGATGAAGTAGCAACACCGGAGTATAAAAAGTTTGTTGGTACCATGGAGTTGGTAGAAGAAGATAAGTGGGCCTCTCGCGTAAACAGCACAATAATCAAAAAGGCAATTTATCTTTCATTCAACGATGGCTGGAAACTAAACTTTCCGATTAAAAAACCAAGTTACATTGAAATTGAATACCTGAAACGTCCGACAAAAGCAATTTGGGCGTTTACCGTGGTAAATGATGTGGAGGTTTACGATGCAGCAAACAGCGTAAATGTAGAATTTGATGATATGTTGCGCGGTGAAATAGTAGCCAGGATGGTTAAAGAGTACGGAAAATACACAGATGATCCAAACTCAGTTCAATATGGACAAAACAATATAAATACCGGCTCGTAATGACATACAATCAGGCAGCAGAAATAGTATTGCGTAAATTAGCTTCCGGCGACATTCCGGATGATTTTCCAGTTAAAGATGAAGAGGTATTTTTCGTACTTAACATGGTAGCACCATTGCTTATCAAGAAAGATTTTTTTGAAACTTTCAATTTAGACAGAACTGCCGTTGATCCTACTATTTATACCACAATTACAACAAAAGTTTTTAAAAGCGATTCTGTTGGAGAATTTTATGCAGTATTGCCAAATGCACCATTGATTTTGCTGGGTAGTATGATTCCGCAGGTAAGTTATACAAAAGACAGATTTGTAGATTTTACGTATGTGGATAGTGGCAAATTAAACAATTTCAAAAATGCTAAGGTTTTAAATGAAATTGGCGGCTATATTTTCACCTATGAATTTGTGGCAGGATGTGATACTGAGCACCGGCTGGTATTTTTTGATTTGGAAGATTGTGTTGAAACACTAAAAATAAGATTGGTGCAGAACGTAAATTTTAGTAATTTTAATCCAAATTCATCTATTGCCATAAAACCTGAATTGGAAATGCAGCTTATCGACCAAACATACAATTGGTTTTTGGCGCAGGACGGCGGAGAAGAAGATAAGATTATTGACAATAGAAACAACAATAAAATCACTTAATGAGCAGCACCACCTTATATAATATTGCAGAAAAAGTTTGTTTATCCAAGGGTGATAAGAGCAATATTCACATTGCAAAATATATTCTTTATGGAAAATCGGCGGCTGCAGAAATGTGTAAGCGTGGTTTTATGCCAATTCAAAGTGTGATGCTGGATATTGACGCTGGCACAAATTCAGCTAAACTCCCACCGGACTACGTAAAATATGTACGTGTTGGTAGTTGTATGTGTGGTAGAATACTAGAACTTGACTATGATAGCACATTATGTGTACGCGAACCGGTAGAAAACTTTTGTCCACCAAAACAAACAGAACCGGTTACTGTTAAGACAAATTATTACAGATTAACAACAAAAGTAGACGGAACTATTAATTTTGTCTATACTACAGATATGCAGTTTCCGGATGGCGAAACAATAGCAGTTACAAATGGAAATCCACAATATGTATGTTCGATAACAGTGCCAAAAACAAATTCGGTACTTGCACACTCCATTGATAATATTGGCGACTGCCCTGGCGATAATACCACTACGGAAGTATTAACTGAAACTCAAAGATTGGAATCAGACTGTAAATGCCTTTGCCGTAACGCTATTCCGGCTGGATATAATTCTTACTACATGTGGAATAATATCTATTATTATGGACGCCTTCTTGGGCCTATGTACACGTTGCCGGCATATAGAAGTCCTGGATTTTTCAAAATTGAAAATGGAAGAATTTACCTAAATTCAGTATGCGCCGGAACTCAGCTAGCATTACAGTATAAATCCAATGGCGTAAGCGATGCCGGACAAACGGAAATTCCAATCGAAATGGAAGATACAATTTTGTCTTTCATGGTATGGAAAGATGCATTTTACGATAAAACCAACTCTTTGTCGTATATTCAGATGTGTAAGGAAGAATACATTAGACAAAAAGATTTATTAACCATGCAAACGGTATTGGCTGGAGTTTTATCTATGCTGAAAGTAGAAATGAAATATACATTTGCAGCAAACATTGGAAGATAATGAGCCAACACAAATATTCACAAAAGATATTGCCAAAATATGTGGATAGCGACTCTGAGGTTCGTTATATTAAAACCGATGCCGGTGGTGTACGGTACATGTCAAATATAAGAATTGGAAAAAGAAATGACAAACTAAAGGGTGCAGCAATAAATATTCGTGGCACCTTATTGGTTCCGAATAAATATCTTCCGGAAGGAACAAACGAATGCTTAGGTAGCCGAGCAAACGAATCCGGAACTTTCCTTTTATTTTTAAATTGGAATAGCAATACCGGCCATAGCATATTTATGTACAATCCAACATTTGCTGAGCCAATCCAATTACTATACAAGGATTCTCCAGGCAATGAAGTTCTTGGATTTCATAGATATTACCGAGTCAAAGGCACAAAGGCAAAAATAGTACAGGATCAACATTTCTTCTGGACCGATGCCTATAATGCACCACGGTACCTAAATATTGATTGGGCGCTCAATTATAAAAAGAAAAAGATATTCGAAATTCAACAAATCGATGGAGATATAGTTGATTTCAATGTACTGGTTTTTAAATACAAAGGTGTTTTAACCAATGTATATACCAATAATTTTGGAACAATGTTATTGTCAAATCCATTATTGAATGATTATTTCGATATTGAAGACTGCAGTTGTTCTATTATTTTGACTGAAAAAGAAGCCAATACGTGTGAATTAACTACCAACAGTACAAAACTTCGAATTGTTCCGCAAAACTTCTATACCGATCAGCATCACGAAAGACAAATCGATTTAGTTTGCTATCCTTCTTCAACGGCACCAAAGGTAATTTTGAAAAAAGATATTAAGCAGCGCCGAAACTTTCTGGCCGGCTATACCTGGCAATTTCGTACAAAAATTGTTTATTTTGATGGAAACGAAAGCGCGTGGAGCTCATGGTCAAAATTGATAAATACAGCAGGAAATTGTGAAGAAGAATACAACTATATAGCAATTGACTACACTGACAAAATATTTGACTGTTACAACGACATAAGACAGCTGAATGTAATAAAGGAAGTTGTTATCGGATATCGCAATACAAATCAAGGTAACTTACATAGCTTTGTCAGAATTAAACAATGCGATATTCCAAAAATATCTCAGATTTACAATTTCTACAACGACATCTATGCTGGATTAGAACCGGAATATGATGATAAGGTAAAACAATATGATTTAGTACCGTTGCAATGCGGTGCACTTTCAGCAGCCAATAACAGATTGATTACAGCTGATGTTACCGAAAATTATGAAGTAGATTGTTTTGATTTCAAGGTAGATGTTGAATACCACCCAAAAGAAGATATCCAAAGATTTGACGGTAAAATTACCTGTTGGATAGATATAAAAGTAAACTCTAGTGTAATTCCGTATTATATGCCTGTTATGCAAATGACAGAAAATGCAGATACATACTATTTTGGATATGGTAGCTATCAATCACCTGTAGGTCCTATTTCTTTTTTTACTAAAGACTTTATTGAAAGATATGACCAAAGATTAGCCACAAAAGGTTTTGTAGCATACATTGTGGGAACAGATAATTTTGCTGTATCAAAGCAATGGATTTCACCAAATGCCACAGTAAATATTGCAGATTCCGATAATGACTTTAATATTGTCAGTGCAATAAATGATAGTGATAAAAGCAAGCTACAAGATAATTATACAGGCGCATACAAAAATGAAAAACTATTTAGACAGAAAGTAGACTTTACTGGACTTAAAGATGGCATTTATGTAGTCAGAATAGCTTCTCATTGGGTTGGATTTGGTAATAAATTAGGAAAAGGAGAAGCATATGACTTGGATAATGGATTAACCTGGCAGAAAACATCTACTAATATAGTTTCAACAGATGGTGTTCCTTATATTTTTGAAGCAACGGTATTTGTTATAAATGGTGTGGCAAACTATGAACCAAATTTTGAAATAGCTGATAATTCAATAGCTAGAAGTTCAGAAGGACAAACATATTGTTTGGCACAGGGTTATGTTATTGATAGTGAAGCTACAACACAACAAAATGTCTATACAGGATTAAGAATAGAGCATTCGGCGGTAAAATTAGTCGAAACCGGAGAATTTATAGGTTTTGAAAGAGATAAAATATTTACATTAACTGACCACAACGGATATTTTTGGGGCAGGGCGCCGGTTCAACGACAAGACATTGGCGGAAACAATAAAATTCTGGTGTCAAAAGGAAAAGATGTAAATTGGAATGATTTAATTGGTAACGATGGTGATATGGCTATTCTTTGGAATGGCGATGATCCATATACAGGTAATTTAACTGAATTAAAAAATGGAACTTGTGGAACTTTTAATAATTCCGGAACAGGTGATAATTTTGTGCAAGAAGCAGTAAACAATTTTATAGTTCCATACCTTGCAGACGCACACAACGTAACAAATAATTTTAGAACGCTTGTAAAAGGCAAAATATTAAATCAGGCAGGAATTCCGGTGCCTGGTGTATTAGTTGTAGCATCAGGCACCAATAGATATGATACCTCTGATGCAAATGGAGATTTTGGAATAATAATGTATGCAAATTCTGAAACAAACTCAGATTTGCGATCATACACATTGATTTTTTCTGGTGATGAATGCAATAATATTTCAACAATAAGAGCCGGCGATATCACGTTAGGCAGATTTCCGCCGAAATATAATAATTCAAATCCTTATACGTTAGAAGACATCTATTTAGATGTAATATATTCTGATTTGACACCGGTTTATTATCTAAAAAATGGTGATACATACGATATTGCAGCTACATTAATGGATAGAGGTTTGCGTAAAACCACAGTGCTGCATAACGATAAAACAAATCGTATAGTATTACCATTTACCACAGAGTATATTCAGGATTATTTCCCCAATTTAACGGTTGATACCAAAGGAAATCCAATTACGGCCACAACAAAGGCAGAAGGATTTTTCACTTTGAAAATTACACTGTTATCTAAACCGCCGATTTGGGCCGTTTCATTGTATCTGCTAAGAACAGAAGGGCAAGTATATGCTGATTATGTACAAATGGCAGTTTCTAATGTTGAATATGTAATTAATTACAGAGAAACAGCTAATGTAGATGGTGTTTTAGAACCCGATCCGGTGACAACACTGTATGCGAATAAAGATGCAAATGAAATCTATCTGGACCTTGTTACATCATTCCAGCAATATAAAGACAGAAATTCAAATAGCAAAAAAGGCTGGACTTTTGAGAAAGGTGACAGACTAAGATTTATTTATAATCCGGACGGTGATTTATACGATTTCATTGAAGTTGAAATTAAGGAACAACGCGGAAACTATTTTGTAATTGACAATATAGATTCACTGCCAGAACTGAAACAAGGATTTACGGTTGAATTATTTAGGCTGAAAACAAAAATTGAGAATAAACAATATTTTGAAATAGCGGAGCACGTAAAAGTTTTAAATCCTTATACTGATGCGCGCGCCTGGGAAACATCTACAATTAAACCAAATACCGGCGATGCATACCGCAGAAACCGCAAAATGATAGCAAAGCATGAAGATGAAACTATGCTTGTTACGCGTATTATTGAAGATCCAACGCCGGACGATTCTGTTTTAGAAAAAGACAATGATAAAGGTAGAAGTGATTTTATAAATTACGAATACAAACAGATACGCAGACTGGCTACCGGAAGATATTCCGATAAATTGGTACCGGATAGTTCCATAAATAAATTACGCCGGTTTGATGCGGAACAACAGTTCTCTGCAGACGCAAATTATGGCGCCATTACAATAGTAGATGATTTTACAAATGTGATATTTATTGCTCAGGAAAATAAATGCCATACCAGATTAGTAAGCAAAAGAAGCCTATACCTTGGCGATGGCAGCATCGGAGTATCTGCACCAGGCACCTATCTTTCCGACGAACCTTATTACCTAAATGATGAATACGGTTGTAAAAATCCTGAGAGCTACATGAAATGCAAAAGTTTTGGTGTATTCTATGATGTAGTAAACAGCACATACGTAGCATATTTCAATCAAAACGGATTGAATAGCCTTAGCGGTTATGATGATAAATATGGTTCCAGCAAATTGCAGGACAGTGTATTTAAGGATTTGAGCAATAAATTAGCATTGATTCCGGCAGAACTGTATAAATTTTTAGTACAGGCACAAAGTGTATATTGTGATGATGATAATGAAGTGAATTTCAGTGTCCGCGATATAAATATTGCCGTCGGCCAAGATATTTCTGAATACTCCGGCTACCGGTATGGCAGCAATATTGGAGAAAATGATGTCAAATTTAAAGTGTTTGATAAGTCAGATTTTGCTATGAATTTTCAAGGATTCACATTGAGTTTTGACAATGAAAGTAAAATGTGGTTATTTGATAGAGGGTATAATCCGACCACTTATGGCCAGCTGAATAATTTATACATTGGGTTTACTGGAAGTGATTTGCATCTTATGGAAGGTGGAGACGATAATAGCTTCAACACATTCTTTGGCGTAAAATACAAAAGCCGTATTGATGCGGTAATGAATATTGAACCAAGTGATTTGAAATTCTATACAAATTGGAGCGTAGAGAGTAATGCAAAATGGCAAAATCCATATGTGCGTGTAGCAAATTCAAGGGCATTCAGGGAAATAGAGAGCTTTACTCCGGATGGTAAAATTGTCCGTAGACAAGGTGTATTTTATGCGCCATTTATGTTTGATATCAATACGCCAAATGTTGCAAATCCGGTTATCAATGGGAATAAATTGGTGGGAGAAACGCTGTTGTTGCGTTTAGAAAATAATGATAATACTCAGGTAATTCTGTATGCGATAAATATATACGGTGGATATGTACCAAGGTCCAATTTCTAAATACGTATCAACTTAAATTCAATTCTAGGTCTGTCTTTGTCAATAAATTTCTGAGCTACAATCTTAATGCAATTATTGTCATTTTTGATTGCATTTACCTTTTGTAGACAATCCAAAATTATTTTTAAGGAATTATCAAGGTCTGCACGATTGCTTTCATTAAAAACAGACAATTCTAATTCAAATAATCCGGTAATATTAGCATTCCGATAAAGGTTGCATTGTAAGTAAAAAGACTTTTCGTATTCAGTTAATGCTTTTGTTTTACCTAAAGATGAAATGCCTTTAATTTTAATAATAGTATAACAATTACTCTTACTTGGACACTTACCATTTATTACCTGAATACCGGTGTAATTATTATTGTTTGTAAACTGAGGTTTTGATTCATGAACATGCACTTTTTTAGGCAATGATTTACCTTGTGCACTTTTTATTTGTGCCTGCACGTTAGGCGATAATTTTGCTATTTGTTCTGGCGTTAATCCCATTATGCCAATCTAAATGATTCAAAATTTGAATAAACGTTTGCTATTAAATATTTAGCAATTGATTTGGCTTTCTCAGCTTCATCATATATTTGTTCCGGAACATTAAGGTATTCGTATTTATTTCCGCTATGAAACGAAACAGTCAATATTTTAGTCTTGTTGTCATATTGAATTTTATGAATAGTGCTGCTGACACCGCTGTTCGGAGACTCAGTATTTTTTATTTTGAAGTATAGTTTTTGGCGCATACTCTAAAAATTTATAGCTATGGACTCCCAAATAGCAGTTCGTAGCCGTTTAAAAAATGATTGTTTCTTCGGTTGAATAATTTTAAATGTTGTTTCGGTAGGTGTTGTT
>ERZ724522.771-NODE-771-length-19278-cov-3.817198_pt1 | contig 19278 bp, 18 predicted proteins | sample MGYA00376055_ERZ724522 | MGnify/ENA primary metagenome ERZ724522 (study PRJEB28724, sample SAMN07190884) | wastewater metagenome | isolation source: effluent of sewage treatment plant in Hong Hong | place: Hong Kong | collected 2016-03-17 ... | reverse complement strand
ATTTTTACCCCTTAACGACCTCAGTATATCCCTAAACGAGCTTAGGTCGCAAATATTTATTAACATTTTTGTCGCCAAGCAAATACCTAGGTTTTTGCTAGTTTCTATATAGGTTTTAAATAGTTCATCAACAAATATATGTCGGATATACGTTGGATATCCACTAGATATCCAGGAGATATCCGCTGAACATCCACAAAAATTGCAAGGAAGTCTAAGGGGGTGTATTATTCTATACAAAGTATAGTATTGTGCCGCACAGAAGAGAGGTAGTTTATGGCAAAAGCAAAGGTAAAAGCGCCCGCTAAAAGCAAACAGCACGCAAAACAAAAAGACGGTGAAGAGTCATACGTAGCCAAACATCCGAGTGGTGTAGGTCACTGGTGGATACTCATATTAGTCGCACTAGCTCAGTTTATGGTGGTGCTTGATGTTTCGATCGTAAATGTTGCTTTACCGTCTATCCAAAAAGCGTTTCATATGACACCAACAAACCTACAATGGATCGTTACCGCCTACACTTTAACTTTTGGTGGATTCTTATTATTGGGTGGTCGTGCAGCCGATCTTTACGGACGCCGCAAAGTTTTCTTAGCGGGTGTAACAGTGTTTACGATAGCTTCACTGGGGTGTGGGCTAGCGCAATCCGGCAATATGATTATTTGGTTTAGAGCCATTCAAGGGTTGGCAGGAGCCTTTATGTCGCCGGCGGCTTTGTCGATTGTGTTAGTAACTTACCGCGAAGGGCACGAACGTAATGCCGCTCTTGCAGTCTGGGGTGCTGTGGCATCAGGCGGCGCAGCTTTCGGTGTGTTATTAGGTGGAATATTGACTCAATACGCTGACTGGCGCTGGAATTTCTTTGTTAATGTTCCTGTAGGAATATTAGTTGTACTAGCATCCCTTAGAATTCTCGACAGGCATGAGTCTGAAGCAGAGCATAATGATCTCGATTTGCCTGGAGCAATTCTAGCTACTAGTGGTTTGGTCGCATTAGTTTACGGCTTGGTCAAAGCTCCTGGTTATGGCTGGACAGACGCCCACACGATCGGGTTCTTAAGTCTTGCTGCAATACTTTTAATCGGTTTTGTAATCAATGAAGCCCGCGCTAAAAACCCTCTTATGCCGCTACATTTATTTAAGATCCGAAACCTCGTGGGGGCAGATTCCATGATGTTATTCATGACAGCAGGAATGTTCTCGGTCTTCTTCTTCACAACCCTTTACTTGCAAGAAGTACTAGGCTATACCCCAATTCACACAGGAATGAGTTTCTTGGTTGTTCCTATAGTGGTGGGAATCGTAGCCACTAACGTGCCACGCATAATTAAAAAAGTTGGTTACAAGCCTATTCTAGTCGTCGCGCCGTTGTTTGTGTCTGCAGGATTATTCTACTTGTCTAAAATTCCAGTCAACGGAACTTTCTGGGGCAACGTTGCGCCCGGCTTAATTTTGCTCGGCATAGGAATGGGCGCAACTTTCGTCAGTGTTACTATCGCAGCCACCAGTGGCGTGCGCGGCGATGAGTCAGGCGTGGCATCAGGGCTACTTAACACCTCACAGCAGGTTGGTGGCGCCATCGGCTTAGCCGTATTAACAGGCATCGCCGCTTCTGCAACTACCGAATATATAAAGAATCTCAATCTTTTGTCGCGGCCAACCCGTGAGCAGGTTGCTGCAGCCACAGTACATGGTTTTCAAAAAGGTTACTTAATTGCGGCTACATTTGGAATAATCGCCTCTATCATCGCAACCTTAGTCATCAAGCAGAGAAAAGGTGACAAAACGGAACTCTCACCAGCCGATATGGCCGGTGTCTAGTCTTGTTTTAGCAGGCGCTCTTAATCTTGCCGTTGTACGTTCTTGTTGTTTTTCTTGTAGGTTTTGGCCAACCTTTTTTTGGTTTAAATGTAGCTGTATAACTAGTTCTCATTTTAATACTTTGACTGTTCGGATCTGAGCAGTCTACAGGCGCGTCAACTAGCTTGCTATAGGATTTCCTAAGCATAGTTGTAACACTTACTGATTTACCAACTTTTACGAAATTATCGTCTCCAGGTTTTTCAATCTCTTCAAACAAAACATATTTTCTTACACCCTTTTTAATGCATCCTTTATCATCAGGAGTTTTAAATCTTAGTCTAATTTTTTCGTGGCTGGAACCTTCATAATCAGTTTTTAAATAAGTTAAAGGAGCTGTAGAAACTTTAGTACATTCATTAATAATGAATTGCTTCGTTTGTCCACATGTCATTGGTTCATAATTTGGGCTCCCTAGGCGACAATCAGCACTTTTGGCTTGTGGATCTAATATGGGACTGAACTCTAAATCTGGTTTTTGTTGGTTCACTCCAAGTGCTAAAGATGCTAATAATGCTACACCGCTGGCTTGTAGAGGGTAAATATTAGGGTTTTTCATGGTAACTCCCACTTTCTTTATATTTTATAATATAACATATTAAAATAATTAGTCAACCATAAATAATTTATTATGCTTGTGCTATAATTCTCCTGTAAGTATCATTTTGCCTACTTTCACAATGAATAGAAAAACGATTATATTAGGTGGAATATGTGTATTAGCAATTATTATAATTGGGTTGCAATTTTCGCATATTATTCACGATAACAAAGTATTGTTTAAGATAGAAAATGAAAGCTATAACCTACGTTATGTAAAAAAAGTAATTAAATATAGTGAAAATAATTCAAAACCTGCTGATGGCCAGAATATAAAGTTGTACTCAAGGTCTATATACGATCAAAAAATTAGAGAACAAGCAGCTAAGTCGTTGGATATTGAAGTTTCGAAGAAGGATCTAGATGCAGTGTCTAGTAAATCAAATATACGTAAACCTAATAATAAAGTTGAAAAAGACTATTATAATACATTGATTTTTAATCAGGCACTAAATAATAAACTTGTACTAATGAAAAATGGTGGTTATTCAGGCTATGTATTTGTTTTTAATTTTTCGAAAAATATGATGCCTCCAGCAGCTCAAGAACCAAAATTTACCCCTAACTACACTGTTACAGACAAGATATATGCTGAGCAAAAAGCAAAACTCTTGCGTGATCAATACATTAACAAGCAGATAGATAGCGAAGGATTAATAAATACTATAAATTCTGATCCAAAAATTTCTTTCGGTAACATGTCTAGTGTTTTCGTAAACTCAACCGTCCCTTTGGAAGACCAAATTCAAAGTAAAGAAATTTATGACTATGTTATCAAAATTGAGAAACCATCAATAACTCCGTTAAGTACAGGAAAAATGAACATAGCAAGTTATACAGAAAAACCTAACTATGTTGATGGTTATATATATTTTGTAGACTTACAGAAAAAAGGTAAAAACGATACTAACGTAGATAAATTAATTGCAGAAAAAATAAATAAAATGAACAAAGAATATTATGTCAAATAAGTCTTTTTTTACGTTAAAAACTATTGCTTTCTTTTCGCTATTGATACTCTGTGGCTTATGTTTGCATCCTACAAAAGTTTCTGCACTTGATTGCTATATTAATAGTAATGACCCTCATGACTTTGCAGGTTTAGATATTGCAGTTGGTGCTGAAAATGATTCTGGTCAAGCAGTTTCACCTAGTTTCTCAGGCACAACAATAAGAATAGCTACAGTGAGCCCTTCATATTCAAATAGCGATGGCAGCTTTAATTCATCTGGCAGTGGGGGGTTTAATTTATTTAACAGTAATAATTCTGGAGAGAGAGATACTTCTGCGGACTTTACTCCAAAATCAGGTCTATCATCATGTTTAGGTAATGACCACGGTGTAATTTTGAGCCACTATGGTACTACAGATAAAAATGGAAAAAGATGGATGCTAGATTGCGATTATACATACAGGATCGAGGATGGCGGACCGAAAGCAAATCCTACTCGCCCCTATCAGCGTTTTAGTGTTCAGGCACTTGGAAAACCAGATGGGATGAGATCAGGCGGTTACTGGACTGTAGAAACTTTTCAGCCAGGCCATGCGCCCAATATTAACTATGATTTAACTGCAAACGAAACCGGTAGTCAGGCCAACCCCAACCCCAACCCAATAATTTCACCTGCTAATGGTTGGTATGGTCGTATAACTTTTATTTATCATGAGCCGCCTAGCGGATGGACTCTAAATGGATATTCTACAGTTCAACCTTCAACTGCTTCGCCTGGTTCAACAGTAAGATTTAAACATTCAATACAGATCAATAATGGTCCTGCAACTTACGACTGGCAAATTTATCAACGTACACGCCCAACTGCATATGACTTAAATAATCGATCTTTACCTAGTGGAAGTGTTTCTGCAAAAACAGGCACAATTCCCAATAATAAAACTGTTTCTATAACAATTCCACCTGGTACTGCTGAAGGGACTCAAATATGCCAGATGATTAGATACGACAGATCAGTGGGGCCTTCAGGTGATAACACCAATTTTGAGACGTCAAGCGAGGCATGTGTGACGGTGTCAAATAACTACACATATGAAGCACAGTGTCATTATGCGTCTCTTGCAGCACCGCCCGGAAAATCAGCCGGAGTTAGAATATGGGACAACACAGGCAATGTGATGGTTAGAGAAGATGTAAGATTCGTTCAGAATCAAGCACCGAATGGTAATGGTGGTTCCATAATTTCCACAGACAGTCCTAGTTGGGAATTTAATGCTAAAGGAAATACAGTTTACGTTGAATATTGGGTCTATGACCATTTTGATGCAACCAATAATGTCTGGGTGCCTGTAGCTGGTTACCCTACAATATCTACATTCGTTTGTAGACAAGCTACTTGTGCGATTTCAATAGTGGGTGATCGACCTGACGGGCTTCTAGTTAAAGGAGGTACCGCAACGGTATATGGCAGACTAGATAATCCGCCGATTCCTGCTGATCGGACTATAGATGCTGCGAACAGAATTTATGATAGACATTCAAACCTACCTGCAAACCTAAGTACTGGGGAAGGTCTTTCAATTACGTTAGATGGAGGCGGTGGTACACCTAAATATATAAACTCTATTGTTGCCCCAGGGGGAAGTGGTGATTTTGATCCATATCAAATAACAATAGGTGATGTTGACTCAGTATCAGTAAGCGGATATCCAGACTACTACGGCTCAGGTTATATAGGGCCGAGTGCAGATTATAGATGTAGTGATACTAAACCTGTCTATTCTGAAGTTGAGCTAAAACCATTTCCAAAAGCTGACTTAAACGACAATGAAAATCCAACTCAAGTAACATATAACGCTCATGTACTTAATTCGTTTAATTCGGCAGTTCCAGTAAATATATCTAGTTGCATAATTAGATATGCGGGCACATTTGATTGCAGCAATGCTTTAGCCCAAGGGCCAAACATAACTAGCTTAAATGCTGGCGATAGCTATATTCTTTCAGATTCAACAGGAACAACCATACCTGTAAGCCCGCCAATTACTGCGGGACTAAAATATTGCACGCTGGTCAATATGGAATACACTAAGGCGCTCGTATCAGGATCTACGGTAACAGGTAAGTCCGGGGGTGGCTGGTATAAAGATTGCGATACTGTTGAGAATAAACCATATATAAAGATAAGTGGTGCCGATATTAGCTCTGGAGGAAATTATGCTGCTTCTGGAAGTTGTACAGGGGGAGGAATAATTGCGGGATATTATAATAATACTGATGGACAAGCTCTAAGTATTAGGTATGGAAGAGGTTCGGGTACAGAACAAGCTGCGATAGCATTAAATTCAATAACTGGATTTGGTACTGCTCAAACTAATCACTATAGGTCACCCACCGAACTTGCTTTTGGTGGGCTATCAAGCGTAGCTTACTCCAATGATTCGCCTAACATAGGTGGTAATTACGGCAATACACATTGTTTAGAAGAAGTGGTTGCGCCGACTAATCCTACCACTGGTTCAAAGACAGTTACTGGGCCATATGTCTTAAGTTTGAGTGATTTAAGCTTTGGCATTGGTGAAAATAAATCAATATTTGTAAATGGTGATGTTTTTATTCCAAGTAATGTTAACTTCCCGGATGGCACTTGGACTAAGGATTCAACGAACTCATTCATTCTAAAAGCTACTGGAAATATTTATATATCATGGGATGTGACAAGTTTAGATGGAATATATATAGCAAAAAACAAAATTTATACTTGCTCTCAAAAAACACCTGACAACTACTTTTATGCATTTGCACCAGGAAGCTTATACGATAGATGCAGTAATCAATTAGTGATTCATGGAAGCTTCGTTGCCAATAAAGTTAACTTTATGCGTACTTATGGCTCTTTAAGAGACGAAAAAGCTAGAACCGGAGCTGTGAGTTGTTCTGTAGTTAATGGTGGTGGTAGGGCGAGAGTTAGAATACGTATAGTCAATGGAGTATGTCCACCGAATTCATTAACATGTAGCAGCATTGGTTTAGCCGCGCCAACTTTGCGCCAAACATGTGCAGCTGAAGTATTTGAGTACACACCTGATATGTATCTGTCAGATCCAAAGATCCAAAAAGTAAATAATGGGGCAATAATATATGATGCAATTACTTCTTTGCCGCCAGTTCTGTGATAATATAGAAAAAGTTAATCATAAGCATTAAAGGATTGATGCGGTGGGCAAAAACCAAAAAAAACTACCAGTAGAAAACTTGATGGATACAGATAAGAGTCATTATGCTTATGCTATAATCGGAGAAAGCTATGAGCTCTTTACTTAGCGGCAGCATGAATTTTTTCGGTTTAGACATCGGCACAACAGCTATAAGATTAGTTGAGCTGAGAGGTGGTTCTGGCGGCCCGAAAGCGCTGGTAAAGTATGCCTACTTACCAATTCAGGGCAATGTAGCGATTAGCGAATCTAAAGGAGATAAACAAAAACTTTCTCAGTTAATTGCTCAACTAGTTAATCAGGCGGGAGTTAGTACTAGAAACGTTTCTGTTGGGGTACCATCTAGCCGAGTCTTTACTACTATTGCTGATTTTGACAGGCTTAGTCCAAGCGACCTTAAGAAGTCTATCCCTTTGCAGGCAGACGCTTTAATACCTACGCCTTTAGCTGAATCTAAACTAGATTCAGTAGTTTTAGGTGATTCTCCAGTCTATAAAGGAAAAGTTGAGGTGCTTTTAACAAGCGTTCCAAACAACTATATTGAAGATCGTCTTGATATGCTTGAATCAATTGGGTTAAATGTAATTGCATTTGAACCAGATAATTTAGCTATGGCAAGAGCACTGGCAATAAACGATCCGCAGCCCCAACTATTACTTGATGTTGGAAGAAGGTCAACCGACTTAGTAGTTATTAGCAATGGTGCTCCTCGGCTAACAAGAAGTATTCCAACAGGTGTTGAGGCCATAGTAAAAGCGGCTATGCAAAACCTTAATATCGATGATAAGCAAGCTGAGCAATTTGTTTTTAAATTCGGTCTTAGTAAAGAAAAGCTTGAAGGCCAGGTATTTACTGCTATTTCAGGAACTGTAGACATGTTAATTACAGAGGTAGAGAAATCAATAAAATTCTTTGAACAAAGATATACTGGGGCTAAAATCAGCCGTATAGTTGTTACTGGTGGTGCTTCAGTAATGCCAGAGTTTCCGCTATATGTTGCCAACAAATTTGGTCTGAATGTTGAAATAGGTAATGCCTGGCGTAATGTTACATTCAGCCCGGATAGGCAAAACGAACTGCTTTCTATATCAAATCAGTTTGCTGTAGCAGTAGGACTAGCTGAAAGGGTAAGTGTATGATTGAAGTCAATCTCTTACCAGATATCAAGCAAGAATATATAAAAGCTGAGAAAAGCCGCAAACTTGTCATGACAGTTGCTGTGCTAGCTATAATCGTATCGGTTGCATTGGTTGTACTTTTATATATGGCTGGAGCATTACAGCGTAAACATATTTCAGACCTAAATAAAGATATAGATACTTACTCAAAAGAACTTAAAGCAAAACCTAGAATAGCAAAAATCTTAACTGTACAAAATCAGCTTGAAAGTTTAACTAGTTTACATAATTCAAAACCCGCCGTATCACGACTTTTTGAAGACTTGAACCAAGCCACACCAACAACAGTAGATATCTCGAGTTTTAAAGCTGATTTTGCAGGTAAAACAATTTCAATCACGGGAGATGCGGATTCATTAAGTGCAGTTAACAAATATATTGATAGCCTAAAGTTTACAAAATATAGTACAGATAATGGCCAAAACGAATCTCTAGCTTTTAGTGATATTGTTTTAATGAATTTTGGAGTGGGTTCTGCTGCAGCCAATACTCGGCCTGCTAATTATACAATTACACTTAACTATGATCCTGTAATTTTTGACATCACCCAGAATCCCAAATTAATTATTCCTAAGACTACTAGTACTCGCTCTAATACGTTTGGAGCTGATGAATTATTTAAGGGTACGCCTAATTCTAAGCAGCAGTGATGGTAATTTTATGAAAGATGATCCAAATACTAAAAGAGGTGCAATTAGCAAAGCTAATGCTCAAATGGTGATTATTGTTGCTATTTCTGCATTTGTAGTTGTGTTCTCATTATTCTTGGCTAAAGCACTGTTAAGTCAGAATAATTATCAAGGAAGAGTAACAACCGAAAAAACAAAAGCTAGAAATGTATTAAAAGAGAATTTAGCTGCTTATGACCAACTAGCCAAATCTTATTCAGCTTTTAATGCCACTTCTACAAATGTAATTGGGGGTACACCCAACGGTAATGGAGACAAAGATGGCATTAACTCCAAAATTACACTAGATGCATTACCAGCTAATTATGATTTTCCGGCACTTGCATCAAGTATTGAGAAAATTGTTAGTACAAGTGGACTGAAAATGTCAGCAATAACTGGTACAGACGATCAGTTAAATCAACAGAATAACCAGTCTGCTTCAGACCCCAAAGAAGTTGAAATGCCGTTTAGCTTTTCAGTTAGCGATGCAAATTATACAGGAATTAAACAAGTAATCTCTAATTTGCAATTATCGATCAGACCTATGGTTATTGATTCAATTGAAATTAGCGGTGGGGTTAATAATATGTCGATGACAGTTAATGCGCATACCTACTTCAAGCCCGCAAAGGATGTAAGCATTACTAAAAAGGTGGTTAAATGAAACAAAAAGACATCGTACTGGTAGTAATTATTGTTATATTTAGTGCTGCATTATCGATAGTAATATCTCAGAAAATTATAGTTCCACCCAAAAATCGTCAACAAGAAGTTGAGGTTGTTCAAAAAATATCTACAGATTTTAAGTTACCTAGTGATAAATACTTCAACAATAACTCTTTAAATCCCACTCAAACTATAACTATTGGCGATAATCCTAACCCGGATCCGTTTAGCGCGAAACAGTAATGAGCGTACTTTCTGCATCAACGCAAGCAGCAGTTGAAGAAACGCTGGTTTCTTCAGGCATGCTAAAACAGGTTGATTTAGATAAAGCCAAAAAAGAAGCCGATAAATTAGCTGAACCTTTATTCGGCTATATGATTAAAAATAATTTCATAACTGATGAGCAACTAACTAAAGCTAACGCGATAGTCTCAAAAGTGCCTTACGTGAACTTGTCTAGTGCCAAAGTTGACCCCGAAGTGCTCAAATTATTACCTAAAGACATTGCTGAGCGATATATGGCTGTTCCCTTAGGAGAAATGCAGCACAAGCTAGTTGTGGCCATGCTTAATGCTGATAATGTGCAGGCCGTTGATTATCTTTCTAATCGCATTAATCGCCCGCTTAAGGTTTATGCAGCCAGCGAGGCTGGAATTAAAAACGTTATTAAACAGTATGGTATCCAGCTTTCTACTTCTTTAGATGAAGGTCTTAAAAAGGGCTTAAGTGAAGTCGGCTCAGAAGATGAGTTTGATAAAAGTGACAAACAAAAAGAAAAAGATGCCAAAAAAGATGAAGAAACAAAAAAAGCGAAAACAATTGCACAAGACTCGCCTATTAGCAAAGCTTTGTCGGCAATTTTAGAGTTTGCTGCTCGCAATCGTGCTAGCGATGTGCATATAGAGCCATTTGAGAAAGAAGTACGCGTTAGGGTACGTATTGACGGTGTTTTAAGAGAAATTATGCGCCTGCCTAAAAATACAGAACCTGCGCTTGTTTCGAGAGTGAAAATCCTTGCTAACTTGAAGATAGACGAACATAGGATCCCGCAAGACGGTGGATTTACTGTTTTGGTCGATAAAAATGCGATTGATCTTCGTATTGCGATTGCTCCAATTGTATGGGGTGAACAGGTTGTTATTCGTTTGCTAGACAAGTCAGGAACTTCATTAAAGCTTGAGGATATGGGTTACACCGGCCGAGCACTAAGAACAATCCGAAAAGGTATTGCTCGACCAAATGGAATGATTTTAACATCTGGTCCGACCGGTTCTGGTAAGTCTACGTCGCTTTATGCGTTAATTCAAGAGATTAAAAGCGATACTACTAATATTGTTACCCTTGAAGATCCGGTTGAGTACAAAATGGAAGGAATTAACCAGATACAGGTTAACCCTGAAGTTGGTCTAACGTTTGCGAACGGTTTAAGGAGTATTCTGCGTCAAGACCCCGATATCGTGATGGTCGGAGAAATCCGCGACAAAGAAACCGCTCAATTGGCGGTGCAGGCTGCTTTAACGGGTCACTTAGTCTTTAGTACGCTTCACACTAATAGTGCTGCTGGAATCCTGCCTCGTCTCTTAGATATGGGTGTAGAGCCTTTCTTAATAGCTAGCACAGTGCACACTGTCATCGGCCAGCGACTTGTACGAAGGGTAGCTGACGAAAACAAGCAATCCTACGAGTCAAATGAGGCCGAAACACAGGCTATAAAAGCTACAATTGGCCGCTTTTTACCTCCTGCAAAAGAACAAGTTGAAGCTTTCTCTAAAGATCTTGGGTATAAAAGCTTGCCCTTAAATAACCAAAACGCTTATACTTTGTACAAGGGCGTGGATACTGTAGATACGCCTGGCGGTTATAAAGGCCGTATGGGTCTCTACGAGGTCTTTGAAGTAACAGAGGCGATTCAAGCACTGATTATGAAAAGAGCAACATCAAGCGAAATAGAAAAACAAGCTGAAGCTGAGGGTATGGTTAACATGCGGATGGACGGTTATCTAAAAGCGCTAGACGGAAGAACAACTTTAACCGAAGTTAACCGGGTTGCGGCAGAGGATAATGCCTAAATGGCAAAAAGGGTGGAATAAAAATGGCATCACAATCAACACCAAGAATCGAAGTTTTACTCGACGAAGTTATTAAAAGGAAGGCATCTGACCTTCATTTGCAGGTTGGATTACCGCCAATGTTGCGCGTTGATGGCTCTTTAGTTGGTGTAACTGGAGCTGATCCCTTAAATGCCGAACATCTTGAAGCCCTGGTGTTCTCTATCTTAGACGAAGACCAAAAGCAGATATTGCTTAAAGACAAAGAATTCGACTTCAGTTTTGCCTATGGTGATCTAGGTCGTTTTCGTGTAAATGCTTTTCATGAACGAGGTAATTTAGCTGCGGCCTTAAGGCTCATTCCTAATGAAATACTAAGCGTTGAACAGCTTGGTTTGCCGACTATTGTTAATAAATTTGCAGATTTCCCTCGTGGATTAGTCTTAGTTACTGGGCCAACAGGGTCAGGTAAATCCACTTCTTTAGCGGCCCTGATTAACAAAATTAACCACGAAAACAGCCGACATATAATTACCATTGAAGACCCAATTGAATACACTCACAAGTCTCATAAATCTGTGATTGTGCAGAGAGAAGTACACTACGACACGTATTCATTTAGCGCGGCATTAAGAAGTGCACTTCGTGAAGACCCAGATGTTGTATTGATCGGTGAGATGCGCGACCTTGAAACTATCGCTAGCGCGATCACTATTGCCGAGACAGGACACCTTGTATTTGCAACTCTTCACACCAACAGCGCAGCTCAGTCAATTGACCGTATGATTGACGTCTTTCCGCCACACCAGCAGCCTCAGATTAGAGCCCAGCTATCTAATATTTTGATGGCAATAGTGTCTCAGCGATTAATCCCTACTATTGGCGGTGGAAGAATTGCTGCTGCAGAAATATTAGTAGCTACTCCAGCAGTGCGAAACATCATACGCGAAGGTAAAAGCCACCAGCTAGAAGCTGTAATTCAAACTGGCGCTGAATTTGGTATGCAATCAATGGATAAAACTCTAGTAAAACTTATTCATGATGGCACAATTAGCTACGATGAAGCGCGCAATTTCGCTGTCGACTTAGACGAATTAGACCGGTTAATGAGGGGCTAAAGGGGGCGTTATGCTCACGTTTAATTACACAGCTCGTAATCCTAAAACAGGTCAAAAGGTTTCTTCGCAAGTTCAAGCAGATAATGAACAAGCTGCGGCGAAATTAATCAGAGAACAAGGCCTTACTCCACTTGATATAAATGTTGAACGTTCAGGCAAGTTATTGCGTTTTCAAAGAATCAAAGCTAAAGATAAGGTGTTATTTTCCAGGCAACTTTCAACGCTTATTAACGCAGGTTTACCTTTAGCGCAGAGTTTACGCAGTGTATCTGAACAAACAACCAACAAACCTCTCAAAGTAGTTACAAATCAAGTTATAAACGATGTAGAAGGTGGAACCTCATTTAGCGGTGCTTTAGAGAAACACCCAACAGTGTTTAACCGTGTTTATACGAGTTTAGTTGCGGCAAGTGAATCGTCGGGAACATTAGATGAGGGACTCGATCGTCTTGCAATTCAGCAAGAAAAAGATGCCGACATCATAGCTAAAGTTCGCGGCGCGATGATTTATCCGTTGATTGTTTTGCTTGTTATGTTAGCAGTTGTCATATTCATGGTTGTTAAAGTGCTCCCTCAGGTTCAAAGTATTTATAGTGGACTTAAAGGGGTTCAACTTCCATTAATAACAAGAATATTACTTGCAGTTTCCCATTTTGTGACTAATTATTGGTGGATATGCTTAATCATATTAGCTTTGCTGATATTTTTCGGATCGAGGTGGGCTAGAACGCTTGGTGGGCGTTCCGTTATAGATAAGCTAAAAATGCATGCCTGGCCCATAGGTAAGCTATATATGAAGATGTATATGGCTCGTTTTGCACGTACTGGCACCACTTTAGTTGCAAGTGGAGTACCTCTTTTACAAGTACTTGATATAACAGGGGAGTCTGTAGATAACGTACATATAAAAGCTAGTCTGAAGCGTGCTTCAGAAAAAGTTAAAGGGGGCAAAGCCCTAAGTGACTCAATAGATGGTGATCCAAATTTTCTTCCTTTGGTACCTAACATGTTACGAATAGGTGAGCAATCAGGTCAGACTGAGGTAATGATGGCTAAAGTTGCAGATTATTATGAAAAAGAAGTTGACAACGAAATCAAAAATATTTCAACAATCATTGAGCCAGTTATGATGATTTGTATGGGTTTAATGGCAATATTGATAGTTGCAGCCATACTTCTACCGATATACGGACTCGTAAATCAAACAGGCTTTACAGGAACTGGATAAATGAAATTTCAAAATAATAAAGGTTTCACATTAATTGAGACCTTAATTGTGCTTGCGATTGCGGGCTTTATTCTTTCTATGATTTTGTTTTTTATCCCACAATTACAAAGGGTTTCAAGGAACAATGTGCGTAAACAAGATGTAAACATAATTCTAGATAATCTTGCTACTTACTTAACTAATAATTCAGGCACTATGCCTAATCAAGCAACATTTTTGCAAACTTCTAAGATCAAGTACTATGATACTTCCAGCATAAGTTTTACCAGTGATGTTACCTCAGGAATTAGTATTAGAGTAGAACAGTATGGCAGAGCGAATGTGCCGACATCTAATAGCTCAACAGACTCTGTTTGGATTTACAATTACCGAAAATGTCTAAGTGATGGCAGCGGTTCAACTTCGAGCGCCGCGGGTTACAGGGATATAGTTGCAGTTTTCGGGCTTGAATCTGCAACTGGAACATCTTCAAAGTGCCAACAACTATAGTATGTGGATAACTCATGAATTACTTATTGATTTTTTATATTAATGAAAGTATGATCGAAGCATAAGCAAGATTAATAAATAGCCACAAGGGGGGCAAAGGCATGCTTAACAAACTTAAAAAAGACTCAAAAGGCTTCACAATTATAGAAGTGATGATTGTGCTGGCTATTGCTGGATTAATAATTCTTATTGTTCTTCTTGCAGTTCCTGCTGTGCAAAGAAACAGCCGTAACACCGCAATCAAGAATGATGCGGGTGCAGTGGTTGCAGCAGTATCAGAGTTTTCTACAAATAATGATGGCGCTATACCGGATATAGCTAACTCAAACAAACCAGTAAACGATCCTAATCTAACACTTAAGAACGCTGTAGCGAGTACACAAGCGAGTGTTGCTAAGTTACAGGCAGGAACAGGCTACAATGAAAGTACTGGTGGTGGAGCAATAACACCACAAGCTGGTCAAATTTATGTAGATTACGGTTCCAGTTGTCCTGCTACAGTGACTGGTACATCGGTTACAACAGTTACTAACACCAAGAGTGTTGCAGTAGTTTATGCAAACGAAACTACCAACGGTTTACAAGCTAGGTGCGTTGATTCTTAAACAAGATAAGAAACAAAGCACATGAACTAAAAAGAGCCTTATTTAAGAGGCTCTTTTTAGTATGGTAAGATATCGATTATGGTTTATTTACTGCTAGTTCTATTTGGGCTAGTAATTGGTAGTTTTATTAATGCTCTGGTTTGGAGAGTTCACGAACAAGAATCAGACAAAAAGGATAAAAAACTTTCAATTACTAAGGGTAGGTCACTTTGCCCAACGTGTAAACATCAATTAAAGGCCTTTGATCTTATACCGGTTGTTAGTTGGGTTTTTTTGAATGGTAAATGCAGATATTGTAAGAAGCCAATAAGCATACAGTACCCTTTAGTGGAGTTAACCACAGTAATTTTATATTTGATATGTTATGTACTGTGGCCATATTCGCTAGAATCATATCAGTCGATAGCCTTATTTATCTCATGGCTCTGTCTTTTAACTGGGTTTATAGCATTGTCAATATACGATATTAAATGGTTTATTTTACCAAATCGATTAATATATTCGCTTTGGCCTTTTGCGATGGTTTTTGGAATACTAAACTACCAAAACCGCCCAGCATATTATTTAATTAATATATTGATATCCACAATAATTGGCGGCGGAATATTCTATTTAATCTATATGTTATCAAAAGGCAAATGGATAGGTGGTGGCGATATTAGACTTGGTTGGATGTTGGGTTTCATTGCAGCTACACCAGCTAGAAGTGTTATGTTTATCTTTATTGCATCATTGATAGGCACAGCGATAAGCCTACTATTCATTATTACAAAGCGATTTAAGAAGCATCAACTTATCCCGTTTGGCCCTTTTCTAATGCTTGGTCTAGTGGTTGTACAACTTTTTGGCAACAAAATACTTGACTGGTACTTAAATCGAATATTAATAGGCTGAAATTTAACATAGCGCTTATGCTATACTTAAACAGTTATGAAAGGGGTAAAAAAACCTCTGGGTTACACGATTTTAGAAGTACTAATTGTACTTGCTGTTTCTGGTGTGATGTTTTTAATTGCTTCTAACTTCATTAATGGCAAACAACAAAAAACTTCTTTTTTAACAGCTACCAATGAATTTGCATCTAGAATACAAGATTCAATCAATTCAGTTACTGACGGTCAATATAGCGATTATCCTGTTACTTGCAGTTACAGTGGAGGTACATGGTCTTTTAGCACTGAAACTGACACAACAAAACTTAATAACGGTGGCACTCAAGGAAAAAATGATCAGTGTGTGTTTCTAGGTAAAATTATACATTTTAGTGTAGCAGGAGATAATAACATATATGAGACTTTTTCGATAGTTGGGTTACGAGCACTTGGTGATGACAGCCCAACAACTATAGCAGACGCTGACCCTGCAGTAATTACAAATCTTACTACAACGTCAAACGCACCTCAATCATTAGATGTAATTAAATCTACAGTTGTTGACTCTAGCGGTACTAGCCAATCAAGCTATGCATTCGGATTTCTTCAAAGTCCATCGTCTGGGGTAGAAACTGGCACAAGGCAGCCGCCACAGCTATACTTTGTAAATAATATTCCAAACGACAATAAACCTTCTCTTGCGGCAGCAAATAATATCAATAAAACAAGTATTGATTTGGCTAAATCAGCATCAATATGTGTAAGCGATGGTACTAGGCGTGCTTTGGTTAAAATAGGATTCAATAACAGTAAGCAAAATGTAAAAGTAGTTTATCTCGGGAGCACCTCGTGTCCTTAAATAAAAAGGGTGATACCATCGTTGAAGTTATGATTGTACTTGCTGTTTTAGGTATGGCGTTAACAATTTCATATGTTACTGCGAGTAGAGCATTATCAAATATAAGAGCGGCACAAGAAAGTTCAACTGCAACAAAAATGTTACAAACTCAAGTAGAAAAACTTAGGTTACTTGGCCCTATATCAAATGCTAGTGTACCTGCGACAAATATTTTCAGAGCAACTGATTTTTGTATAGATAATACTGGGCAAGTAAAAGATTCAACTGATGTGAGCTGTAATGACATATCAGGTCAATATGATATGAATATAAGTTACTGTGACTTAAGCACTAATACAGTGTGTGCAGGGTTAAGTGGGCAGAGCACATTTATTGCCCGAATAAGTTGGCCAAACGTTAGAGGTCAAGGAACAGATACCGCAACAATGCTTTACAGGGTTTTTAAATAATGAGAACTAATTTTGACCAAGGTGGCTTTACTATAATAGAGCTACTTATTGCTACGACTATTTTATCAACTATATTAGTGATGACCACAGTGTCTATGCTAGGTATTAGTAGATTGTATACAAAAGGCATTTCAACATCTAGAGTTCAAAATAGTACCAGAAATATTAATGAAGAAATTACTGATTTACTTGAGAACACATCAACTGGCTATCAGTTAGCTAATAGCCCAGACGGGAATACTCATTCTATATGTATTGGTAATACAAGATATACCTATAATGTTGGAAAAAAAATAACTGCAACACCATCAGGTGCGGATCAAGCTATGCATGCTCTATGGAGGGACACGATTACGCCAGGTAACTGCGCTCCTCCCAATAATTTTTTGAATACAGCATCTCCAAGCCCTAGTACTGATGGAACCGAATTAATACCCGCTAACTCAAGATTAACTGTGTTTAATATTAGCTCAAGTTCACCTTACAATATACAAATCGGGGTTGCTATGGGTGATTATGACCAATTTGTTGGGGGTGTGGCAGGCAATGTTACAGGAGCTAATACAAGATGTCTAATAAATTCAGCATCGAAATTCTGTGCAACTTCATATCTAGAAACCACCGTTTCAAAAAGATTAAATTGATGTAAAATGTATATAACCATGAGCGAGTTTAAGCAAACAAAAATTAATCAAAAAGGCTTTGCCTCAATGGTGATAGCCTTAATATTAATATTAGTGCTAGGCTTGATAACATTAAGTTTCTCGCAATTATCAAGGAGAGAACAAAAGGGCACTTTAGATAAATTATTAGCTACTCAAGCCTATTATGCAGCTGAAACAGGTATAAATGAGATTGACAAAAAAATAGTTCAACAGGCTGCTGGTTTTGACACATTAACAACCGAAAGTTTTTCACAGAACACTTGCTTAACTGAAGCACAAATGACTTCAAAAGGTATTAAGCCTGTAATAGATAAGAATAGCGGTGTAACTTTTACTTGCGCAATTCTTAATCTGACACCGCCATCTTTGGAGTATTCAGGAATAGAACCAGATGCAGAAAAAGCCGGTACATTTTTTGCTGATGACTCCACGCAGGGACTCGGTTCGTTTACTGTTTCTTGGAATAGTGGCAGTAATAGAACATCCATTCCTGCATCTACGCCGACTTTTTTCCCAGCTAAAGCATCTTGGAACTACCCTGCAGTTCTCGAGGTCAGCTTAACTAGGATCCCAAATACCTCAAGTTTTGGAAGAGCTGAATTAATGAATAATACATTCACTGTATTTTTAGTTCCGGGTGTTAGTGCAAGTTCATCTGTTGCGTTTGCTCCAACAAATAATGCTCAAGTAATTAATGCTGATTGCGCTACAGGCAGAGACTACCTCTGTAACTCAACAATAACGAGTATTGGTGGAGCTGTAGATCAAAAATATCTGATCAGAATTAGAAGCCTTTATGATAAATCTAATATTTCAATAGGTAGCGCAAAAGGTACTGATGGCACTACTGCACTAAAGTTTAAAAGAGGCCAAGCTATGATTGACGTTACAGGCAGAGCAAGGGATGTTGTAAGAAGAATAAGAGTAAGAGCTCCAATTGACACAATACCTAAATTCCCCAACTACACCATTGAAGCTCAAAATATATGCAAACGATTCACATCGCAGCCACAGTCGGGTGATGACCAAGCAAAAGATTCACCTGACACTAATCCGGCATTCCTTGGGAGTTGCGATCTCAATTAAAATTATCCTTCAGCGTGCCGGTGGAATTTTTCGTGTACAGCCTTAAGGTGAGGGTCGGTGACGTGGGTGTATATCTGAGTGGTTGCGATATTAGAGTGGCCGAGCATAGCTTGTACCGACCTTAGGTCGGCGCCATTCATTAGTAAATCGGTGGCAAATGAGTGCCTGAGTGTGTGCGGGCTGACATGTTTTGTGATTCCTGCTAGCAAAGCATAGCGAGCAACCAGACGCTGCACGCTGCGCACTGTCAATCTTAAGAAGTTCCCGCTTAAATCAGCTTCTTTTTTACCCGTATACCTAATAAAAAGCGGTTTAGCGTTGTCTTTACGCATATTCAGGTATTGGGTGATCCAGTTGGCAGCTTCTGGGCTTATAAAAATGGGGCGGTCTTTTTGGCCTTTACCGCGCACCATAAATTCTCGGCGTTTTAGATTTATATGATCTCGATCAAGCCCAACAAGCTCGCTTACGCGCAAGCCAGAGCTAAATAGCAGTTCTAATATAGCTCGGTCGCGCATTCCGCCAACTGAAGTTATATCGGGTTGCTCGAACATTCTTTTTAACTCATCTTCTGTTAAAAAGGTGACTTGCTTGCGCTTAGTGCGGGCAAGTTCGACTTTGTCGGCAGGCAGGGCGTTAATATCGCGCTTGGCACAGAATTTTAAGAAGCTTCTTAGAGCAATCAGGTGATAATTTTGTGTAGTTTTGCCTAGTTCG
>ERZ724522.770-NODE-770-length-19283-cov-10.206210_pt1 | contig 19283 bp, 23 predicted proteins | sample MGYA00376055_ERZ724522 | MGnify/ENA primary metagenome ERZ724522 (study PRJEB28724, sample SAMN07190884) | wastewater metagenome | isolation source: effluent of sewage treatment plant in Hong Hong | place: Hong Kong | collected 2016-03-17 ... | reverse complement strand
AGAGGAGCAGTATCCTATGGAGCAGAAAATGTCGCGTGACGAAGCGATTGCAGCTATCCAGTATTCGATTGACGCAATGAAAATACGCATTAAGAAAATGAAAAAGTCGCCACCTAACGCAACATTCTCAATTGATAACGATCTTCTTTCAAAAATATGAAATACTCTGCCAAAAAGTTTTCAGATCAAACGGGCATCAGTGAGAAACTTGCCGACAAAATCCTTTCGATGGTCTACGAGAAGAAACTTGGCGCTGAAGATTTCTCATCGGTGCTCTGGAAGATTCGCGACTGGTTTATTAAAAACCAGATGCCCGCGCTTCTCGAAAAGCTCGGTGACGAAGATATCGCTAAGGTGATTGATCAGGTTATTGCGGAAAGGGCGATGTGGCAAAGCCAGTGCCCCGCCGATGTCTGCTGCGCCGATACTCCATCGAAGCTCGAAAAGGCGTTCAACGATCTCGCTACTCTCCGCAAGCCGCAAGCCGCGTGGTTTTTCACACAGATGACTTTCGACGAAGGCAAGAAGCACAAAAAAGGCGATATTGTACGCGTTCAGATTATGCGTACGGGAACGTGGCAGCACCCGAGCTACGGAGAAGTGAAGATCGACAAGAAGGTGATCTCCGATGTCGTCAAAAACTTCGAGAGCCGCGAGCGCGGTATCGATCTCGCCGTCGATGAAAACCACGAAGAAAACCACAAGGCTCTCGCATGGTTCCGCGATCTGGTCACTGAGAATAACGGCAATGATCTTTTCGCTGACGTAGAGCTGACGCAGAAAGGAGCCGACCTTCTCAATGAAGGCGCATACAAGTACTTCTCCCCCGAGATTGTGTTCTACAAGATTGATGAGGAAACGGGGAACCCACAAAGCAATTTACTCATAGGTGGTGCGTTCACCAACAGGCCATTCTTCAAGGATATGCAACCCTTGATGGCCTCGGAGAACGTAGCCAACGGTGAGCATTCGGGAAAGTCCTCTGCCATAGAGGGACGCGCACTATTTTTTTCTCACTCAACAACCATGCTCAAGTTGCTCGAAATGTTGGCCGATCTCGGAGAGAAATCTTCGATTACAGCCAGCGAAAAAGCAAAACTAGAAAAGGTCTACGGTGAGCTGCCTCAGGAGGATCGCTCCGACGAAATCAACAAGGCGTTCGCAGAAACGATCGCCAAGTTTGACGACGGCGTAGAGAAGCCCGAGGACAAACCCGAAGACAAGCCCACTGACGACGCCAAGCCCGAGGACAAGAAAGACGGCGAAGATGACGAAGAGGGCGACGATGAAGAGGAGGAAGTCGAGACTGAACAGAAGGTCGAGGCATCCGAAGCTCTCGTCGGTGCTAAGTTCAACGAAGAAGGTGAGCTGGAAATCACTGACGCCGCAGCCTTCGCAGCAGATCTCAAACTAAAGCAGAAAAAGTTTGCAGAGATGCAGCGCGAGGCTTCGATGGTGGCCTGTGAAAAACTCCTCGCCCCTCTTGTCTTCTCCGAGAAGCGCAAGAACCGCGTTGTCCTCCCAGCACACAAGAAAACCATCGTCGCGTTCGCCGCTTCTCTCGATGAGGCGAAGCGTGCCGCTTTCTTCTCCATCCTTGGTTCGCTGAAAGCCGTCCCCGCTGGGGAAATCGGTCACAGCAAGCCCGCGATACAAAAGGACATAAGCAAGCCCGAGACGTTCTCAGAAGACGATGAAGCTGTCAAGTACTTCATGGAGTCATTCGGTCAAGACTTGAAGACTGCTCAAAGATCAGCAGCAGACTTCTACGCTACGAAGGCAAAGCGTTCTTAATTGCCTCGCTTTCTATTTGCAATTCCTCACATATCTTATGAGCGCATCATCCGCTAACGCCGAGATTGGTCAGAGGGATGGAGTGATTACAGATCACGCCCTCCTCGCTGACCAGATCATCTACGAGGGATCACCCGTCTTCGCCGACGCTTCCTCTGGTTACGCCCAGACGAACGACGGCTCGACGATCGTCCTCGCTACGGGCGACGTGTTCCTCGGCTTCTGCGAAGAGAAGATCGACGCTACTGGTTATTCCAGTGGTGATCTTCGCGTTAAAACGAGGACTCAAGGAGTCTTCGAAATGACCATCGCTGGTACGGTCACACAGGCCAAAGTCGGCGATCCCGTCTACGTCAATAACACATCCGATAACGGTACGGTAACTCTCACCGCCGCTGGTGACGGTTCCGATTGTCTCGTTGGTTACCTCGTTGACTACGTGAGCTCCACGAAGGGCAAAGTGCTCATTCATGGCGCTGGTCGCAACAAGGTCGGTTCAAACTATGACCCAGATTCCTCAGGTCTCTTTGGAACCGCCGCAATGCTCGTCGGCAAGATGACGTACTCCTTCGCCATCGATGGTGGCGCTGTCGGTACGATCACTCCTGCTACGACGTGTGTCATTCCAAACGGCGCGATCGTCTGGCAGGCCGTCACAAACGTTGTCACTCCCCCGACTTCGGGTGGAGCTTGCACGTTCGCCGTTCAGCTTCAGTCCGCAAACGACATTCATACCGCCGCATCGATTGCGGGTGCCCCTTGGAGCACGACGGGTCTGAAAGCTGGTACTCCTGTACACACTGCAGCCACCGCACTCTTGCTTACGGCTGATCGCACCGCCAAGGTCGTGATCGCTACGAACGACGCAACGGCTGGTGTCTTCACGACGTACTTCCTCTACACGCTCGCGTAAGCGACGGTAGTTTTTCTATTTCTACTTCTCCGCTAACTATATGGGAATCAATCGAGGGGATATCCCCAAACTGATTACGTCGGGACTGCGAACGGAGTTCATGGGCGACAAGGGCTTCGGCTCTACCCAGAGCGACGTGTACAAGACAATCGCACTCGAAGTACCCAGCACTAAAGCGTCCGAGACTTACGCATGGCTCGGCCAGTTGCCGAAGATGCGCGAGTGGCTCGGCGAGCGCACTGTTCAGGGTCTCTCTGAACATTCATTCAGCATCATCAACAAGGATTTCGAATCGACGCTCCGCGTTGATCGCAACGCCTTGGAAGATGAGCAGTACGGACAGTTCAAAGTCCTCGCTGCGATGATGGGTCAGGAGGCTCGTCGTTTCTACGACGAATATCTGATGGGCGTGATCGAGGCCAACGGTCTCTGTTACGACGGTCAGAACATGTTTGATACCGACCACTCCGAAGGTATATCTGGTTCGCAGAGCAACGCTCCAGCAGCCAGCTCTACTTACACGGTCTCCACGGCCGCGCAGATGGTCACTGTTCTCAATCTCGTGGTCTCTGCCATGGCACAGATCAAGGGTGACAAGAACAAGCCGTTTGGCGCAAAGGTGACGCACATTCTCGTTCCGACCTCGTTGGAATGGGTTGCCCGCGAAGCCTTCGATCCGTCGTACCGTGGTACGGGAACCACGACCGCATCCGACATGGGTAAGGGTCGCGTTCAAGTGCTCGTCTCCGAGTATCTCACGAACAACGCAACTCCTGGCTATTCTGATGTGTACTGGCTCGATCTTTCGAAGCCAGTCAAGCCGTTTATTTTCCAGAACCGCAAGAACACAGAGTTCGTCGCGCTGGACAAATCGGACGACTACGAAAACTTTATGTCGAAGGGCATTCTCTACGGTGTAGATAATCGCTTCAACATGGGCTTCGGTCTCTGGCAGCTTGCCTACAAGACTAAGGGCGCAGCGTAAACGCTGTAGCTCCGTACGGGGGAGGGCTTGTTCCTCCCTCGAATCGGGGTTACACTTCGTACCACTTTACCTTTCCTCCCTCTCTATGATCATCGTCGTCCGTCTCTCGCCGCTTGCCAAAAACGTTCCTCAAAGGAACCGCGCTGGCTATCAGTTCAAACATGAGCCCGTCGCCGTAGACGTGAATGATGAGCAGCTTAAAATCATTCAGGGGGACCAATACTTGAAAATTTGTAACTTCCCAAGCGTCGCGTGGTTCGATGCCCTTGGTATCGAGCGTACACAACAAAATGAAGATTTGTACAGGAACGAAAAAGGAAATTATGTCGCGCCTAAGAAAATGCCAAAAACAGCCCGTATAGGAGTCCAAGTCGGCTCTGAAGGGGTAGATACCAAGGAGGCTAAGAAAACGCATCCTGCGCCAACAGGAGGCCAAGGAGAAGGCATCGAAACGCCCCCTGCTTCAAAGCTAACAGTCGGAGAAGATGGAGCGGGTTTGAATCTGGCTCCGAAGACGAACAGCAAACCTATCGAGCTTTCAGCCTCTTCTCCCGTCGAGGATTTGATTAAGGCGCTGGAAAAGAAAGACAAGAAAGCTGGTAAGGACTTTCAGCTCAACGCGAAGCCCGAGGCATTGTTCGCAATGCTTCGCTCGCTCTAAAACCACCTAGCATCATGTCCACCTCCGAGAATAACAAGCTACTATTCTGGGCACTCAACGCACTATGGACAATTCTCCTCTCTATCTCTCTCATGTGGGTAAGCTCGTTGTCTCACCAGACAGAGATCATGAAGGCGGATATAGCAACTCTTCAGCAAATCGCAGCAACATCAACGGCGAACATTGTCTCTATTCAAGATTGGTTGGAGCGTGTCGAATCGAAGCTGGATCGCGTACTCTATCAAAAATGATATTTTTCCTACGTAATCATGCAGAGGCCGTACATGAGATACTAACCACTATGGTTATCATCTCACTCGTTATCGCCACATCGGTGATTGGTGTTCAAGTTTACATTATTCGCAAAGATCATAGTGAAGGGTCTAAGGTCTTCAAGCAACTAATCGAAGAGCAAAAAATCATTCAGGAATCCCAAGTTAAAATGCATTCTGACCTTCAAAGAGTCGAGCAGAAAATCAATTCACTTCTCTTCAAATAAATCCTATGTATTCAACCGAAGCAAAGATTCGGCAAGAAGCGGGGTTCCAGTCAAATAATAACGTCACATCGACGACCGTCACTCAGTACCAAACGCGCGCATATAATCTCGTTCGATCGTATGTCGCGGGTAGGTATGATCTTTCGCAACTCGCAGGCTCTAACTTCACAGGGTCCCAAGCGGAGTCTGTTTTGGAACAATGTGAGCTTTTACTTGCGGCGGGGTATTTGATTTCCTCAGAGTTTCAGGGGCAGCCACGCGGAGAAAATGAAGGTAAAGGAAAGATCGCCGATGCAATGTCGATCCTAAAACAGATCACGGCGGGCGAGCTTCGCCTTGTCGGTGTTGATGGATCAGAGTTCACGTCAGGCGGAGTAGCGCAGGAGCAGAGCGGCGCACCCGAGTACACTGCGCCGACGAGACTCAATGCCAACCCAGAATCGTCTGAAAAATCTTTTTCGGTCAACGACCGCTTCTGATATGGAACTCAAATTCAAAGTTCAGGGGCATACTCAGCTTGCTCGCAATTTACGGTTATTCGCAAAGGATATCAGCGACTTCCGTGATTTTTTCAGCGAAGCGCTTGATATCATTCAGGAACGAAGTGATGAGCTTTTTGAGGCATCTGGGTCAAACGTTCAGAAGGCGAATACGTGGGCGCCACTCGCAGCGTCTACAATCAAGGCGAGGCAGAAGGGATGGGGGTACTACTCTCGTCCGTCGAATAACCCAAGTGTTCTCCGATGGACGGGGAACCTGCAATCAAATAGGACGATCACAATCACTACAGCAAAGGGTATGCTTACTTTCAACGCTCCGTATGCGGCATACCACCAGCAAGGCGGTGGGAAACTTCCGAGGCGCGTAATCGTGGACCTCTCGAACCCAGTGAATAAGATGATTGTGTCGTCGCTGCAGAAAATAATAAATCAAAAAATTGGCATTTTCGGCAGGCAAGCATAATAACTTGATATTCTTTAGGGAACGATAGATACTATATTTGATTTCAAAATCCTATGAAAAATAATTCTTCTATAAGCATAGTGAAGTGCGTTCCGAGATTCAGATGCAAAAATGAGTCTGATTTGCTTTCTTTTTTACGTGGCTTGCAGAGCAAAAATAACTTCAAAATGTTTTTAGCAAATGCAATGCCTAATAATGCAAAAAAGTTGCTTATGAACGGAGGAGCCGATCTAGATACAGATACTATAAAAGTTGCGTTGCTCATGACTAATACAACTGCTGATACAGAAGTTGACAATATAACTTTCCTAACTTCATATACAACTTTAGATGAATGTGATGCGTCTGGCTATGCTAGACAAACACTCGCTTCAAAAACCGTGACAGAAGACACTTCTAATGATCGAGGAGTATTTGACGCTGCCGATGTTTCTTTTACAGGCTTAGGTGGAAATGCAACACGGGCAATACAGGGGGCTTTGATATTCAAGTTTGTGTCTACTGACGCAAACTCTCCTCCGCTTTTCTTTGTAGATTTCACGTCAGATGCGCCATCAAACTCTACCCAGATAGATATTCCTTGGTCTGCGTCTGGACTTTTGTACCTTTCTTAATTATGACTACAGCAATTCCAGAAAAAACTTTCAAAGAATTTGATACATGCATTTCAATATCAAGAAATCCGTGCAAATGCGTTGTCATAAAACAAGAAGGCAATAAGGTCCTAGTGATTGATGATCCTACATTGAAAGATAAGAACGGAAATGCAATTCCTACTTGGTATCCTTTAGAAAAATTGAGAATTGCAGAAGAAAATGAAAGGTAAATCTTCCCCACACGTAAAATGCCATGGATTGTAAAATGCAATAAACTCGGCCATATAGACGGCATTGCAGATATTACTGCTACATTTACGAATGATAATGGTGAAATTATTTCTGTATATTCAAGTCGAATAAGACTTAATACCGAGGGGGAAATCGAAAAGTTCGTACTACTTGCAAAAGAAAATCTTGCTCTTGATCTTGAATCGATATCCGTAGCAACAAACACGGAAAATCAAATCATTACATTATTAAATAACTCTTAATTTTTTTGTATGAGTACAAACAAAGTTTCCTACGGCTCTACAAATACACTAACCGTTACCAATCTGCAATCACTTGCAAACTCTCTTACTGCGGCTTGGCAATCCGCGCGTATCAGCAATCTTACAAGTCTAGCGCTCGATTATGAAATATCAATAAAGTTGCCAATGGCGAATACAGCGCCTGCTAATGACAAATGCGTGTATGTATATATTTCTGAGGCGTATACAACAGATGCTGGCACTACTTGGATACATGATGATGTTGGAAACGGTACCGTTCCTTCAGGTTCAGAAGGAACTATAACTGTTCTTTCTAACGCTACAGGGCCGATGTCTTCAAAGTTGTTAGGAGTAATACCGTATAACACGCAAAATATGACACTACAAAAGATGTTCAAGCTATCAAATGTAGCTGGTCAATTCATGCCAGATGGATTCAGTATAATTTTAGTAAATTATACAGGCGCAGCTTTTTCTACTGGATGCGCTGTGTATGTCACTCCTGTAAATGAAACTAATACATAGGTTCTCTGTTTCTTTCTAATTTATGGCAAATAGAGAATCATGGGGGAAAAATAAGCCACCTATGGGGTCAGTAAGAAATGCAGCTCATCTGCTTTCACATGAGCTAATAGGTCACTGGCTTTTCAACGAAAACGGAGGGGGAATTGCTCATGACTCATCAGGGCGCAATTTTCATGCTGTTTTGAAAAATGGACCTATATGGTCAAATGATGGAATACTATTCGATGGTACAGATGACTACTTAGAGGGAACAGGAAATACGCTTTTTGCGTTCACAACTCCATTCTCTGTTAGTTTTTGGATCAAGGCAATTGGAACACCCGCAATTTATGACGGTATTATCGGATTCGTAGACACTAATGGCTCTTGGAGTATCGGGTGGGGCCTTTATTGGAACGGAGCAACTTCAATGAGATTTTTCGCAGGAAATTACGCAACGCAAGGAGTAAATGAAAATGTAGCAACGCCTTCAAATTGGAATCATATTTGTGCTGTATATAACGGATCGTCTGTATTTTTATATGTCAATGGGATTTCAACGACAAGTCAAGCTGTGACAATAACAGCAGGCAATGACATTCTAAGAATAGGCGAACTTCGAACAATAGGGATAGGCCACAGCTACAATCACTCAGGATTACTAAAAGATGTTAGAATATACAAAAGAAAACTATCGCAGCAGGAAGTTTTTGTTCTTTGCGCTGTACCTTTCAAAGATTTTCAGTTTGCTAAAAGAAGAAATATCATTGGCGCTAGTCAGGCATTCACTGCAGATCCACCTGTAGAAACACGAACATTTGTTATTCCTGCCGTCACTGCGTCATTTTCAGTATCAATCGTTGCTTCTGCTCCTGTAGAAACTCACACTTTTGTACTTCCAACTCAGTCTGCTTCATACGCAGTTGCTTATACTGCGTCTGTAACAGAAGAAAGTCATTCTTTCATAATTCCTTCCGTTACAGCGTCTTACTCGGTCAATACGACTGCAAGCGTAACAGAACAAAGCTCTTCTTTTGTAATCCCTTCTGTAACAGCTTCTCATTTTGTTGTCGTATCTGCAGACGCTGCATCTCAAAATGCTACATTCAGCATCCCCAGTGTTTCTTGCTCTTTTTCAATTGTCTTTACAGCATCTTGCTCTTCTGTTTCTTTACTAGCAAACATTTCCATTGTCGACTTGGGATTGAGTACAAACTTGCCTAGCGTAAATCGCGCAGTAAGCTCAATCAATGGGGAAACGAGATTGGCAAAGCCTTCATGGGATAATAGGCTGGTCACCGCTTCCTTTCCCTCGCGTACAAATAATACTTTATGATATTATTGTCCTATGTCAGATATTGAAATGTATGAAGGCTCTGGTTTCAACATCTATATTTCTTTAGTTTATGGTGAAAACTTTGACGGGGGAATCGAGGGAAATCCTATTCCAAGATCATCACTTTCAAGAGTGTGGTTCTATGTAAAACCTCAGAGAGAAGATGACATACTTTTTCAGCTATCAGATAGGAATGATGCTTTGACCTCTACGCCAGATGAAATACAGTGGACAAATGAAAGCGGAGGATTGATAACTGTCAAGATTCTTGGAACACATACCTCAGGCAGCCCATCAAGAAATTGTATTTTTGAGCTTTGGGGAAAGTTGGTGTCAAATGACCAGATGGTTCTCCTCGATCGAGGGACCATTGATATTCTAGACTCGGTTCGTGTATAAGCGCAAAAGCATTGTTTCTTGTGTAAGCTATTTTTAACGAGTACCATTTAGCATAGAAACATCACAGGCAACGCCCATTCTTTCCTTCTTTCCTTCATTCATTCGGGCATGGACAAAGTACTTTCTGCAATCGTCGAGATTATCAATTCGCTGGTATCAAACAACGAATCACCTCTATATTTTGATGGTAAGCCAGTCGCAACAACTGATACTCCTCATGGTGTTCGCAGGGTTTTCTATGGAGATCCACAGCAGATCCCGTCTGATGATTTTCCTTGTATTTCCGTCCGTCCCGTCAATTCAAAAATCGTGAGTGAAGGAACACGAACCGATACGTGGGAGCACGTCGTTGAAGTCATTATCATTGAGAACCTCCGCAACTATTCCGAGTCCGTACCAGACGACCCGAGCAAGGTCCAATCGCTCGTCACAATGATGGATATGATGGAGAAGACGAACGATAATATGGTGAAGGACGCGACATCGATCGTCGGCGCCATGATTACTCCTCTAAATCAAAGACTCCCGTATCAAAACTCTGGTACGAAATATGCCGCTGTCCGCGTGCGCCACGATGCGGTCGATTACGTGTTCAACTCTTCGAGGGGATTTCCGACCTTCGAAGTCGTTGCAACTTTTACCGTGACCGCTAAAAGCGATCGCGCTTGATCCTATTCCCATTTTCTTTCTATGGTTACCCTCGTCAATACATCATCGGAGACACTTCACTTTCCGCACATTGGAACATTCGAGCCTAAAGGAACGCTAGAAGTATCTGAGGCCGATGCAGAAATACTCCTGCGCAATAAAGCTCTCAAAAAAGAGGGCGCGAAGTTTCAAGGCACTTCGAAAAATCGCTCCATGAGAGCGGTTGAAGCCGAGTAATTTTTTACTTCCCCCTTTTTCTTAATCTAGTATGTCACTCTCAAATCTTGGTTATCTTCTTATCAAGCGGCAGTCTGCCGCAGCAACAGCAGTCGCGCCTACACATCCTCTTCGTTTTAATGAAGGCGATCTGATTCTCGAACAGGAAAATATCGAGATTGAATCGGTGCAGAACAACGCTTTTCCAACTGGAATGGTGACAGGTATGCATAAGGCGTCTGCTGAGTTTACTACCGACCTAGACGCAAATGAGTGCGTTCACGTCATTGCTGGAACGCTCGGAACGATTACATCTTCAACTGACGTTTCCAGTGGAACAGACTCTACAGTCTTTTCACATCAAATCGACTATGCTGCTACACCTCCTTGGTTTTCGATAGAGCAGGCGCGTGGATCGCTTTCGGACACATCAAACAATCGCCTTGGCTACGAAGTACGCCGAGCATTCGGTGCAGTTATGGATTCATTTACTATCAAGGGCGGCAATTCTGGCAAGCTAGAGTTTTCATGGAAAGCACAAGCACTCGGTATCTTTCATCGCGCAAAAGTATTAAAAGATGCGGCTGCTGGTTCCTCTGTTGCTATTCAAGTTGACAGCGTAGAAGGACTTGTCGCTACTACAGATTCTGTGAATATCTATGACGATACGCCGCAGAATGAAGTCGATGCAATCGCCTCTCTTTCTTCTACAAATAAGACAGTCACAATTGCTACGCTTGGCAATTCTTACACCGTGGCAAATAACGCGATGCTCTACCTTGAACCGCAAAGCCCATCATACTCCGTGGCTGAGCAGGTATTTACAAACGCTGACGTAGAGTTCCGCGAGAGTACAACCGCATCGGCCGCCGCTTCCGCTTCCGAAGGAAACCTAGAAAACTGGGAGCTGACCTTTATGAACAACCTTGACGCTAGAGCTGGTTCTCTCCGACGCGGTCCGTACGTCGTCGCTCCGACGAAGCGCGGTGTATCTCTAAAGTATACTAAGTACTTTGAATCACGCATGGACGCTGACCGCTACTTCAACGCTACGCAGCGTGGTATGGAGATCATTATTCATTCCCCCGTCATTATCTCCGCAACCGATACGGCCGCAAAGAGATACAAGATAACAATCGCCCTTTCGGACGTTCGAATCAAGAGCCACAAAATGGCGACCAGCTACGGCGAATTGTACGCGTACGACGTGGAGGCGATCTGTCTCTACAAGTCGGCTGACTCCCGCGCAATTCGCATCACCGTCGTCAACGGCTCCGCAGGAACGGTCTACACCGCATAATTGACGTTTTGGATCCACTTGTTTTCTACTTATATTTCCCCCTCTCTCTATGGAATTCGTATCAATCGGACGTAACGAAGTCACGATCAATCTCTTCGATACCAAAGGCGGCATCGTGAAGCTGTACTCGTCGCTCACCGTCGATCAGCAAGCACAGCTCATGAAGAAGTATGGAACCACCACGGATATCGAGAAGCAAACCGAGATGTCGTACGAGACGATCAAAATGTCCTTCATCGAATGGAACGTCGGCAAGGACGGCAAGGTGTTCGAGTGCGATGCCGAAACCCTCAAGACGTTCACGATGCGCGACTTCTTCGCGATGCTTCAGGCGTGTACTGGCCGCCGTCTCCTCGATGATACGGGCAACATTCTTTCGACCGAAGAGATCGCAAAAAAAGGAAAGAGCGAATGATCGAGAGGCATTCGCTCTGGTCTGGTGTCGCCTCGAACCGAGGGATGAAAGCTGACACCCCCACAAAACGGGAAGCTCTCGCCCTCTGGAACGTCGTCGCGATCTGCGACCGATTCAAGTGGACTCCCGAATACGTGCTCTCACTCCCGCAGGCATTCATGGAAGATCTCATCGAAATCTGTAATATCCGCGACCATTACTCGAACAAATCCTCCAAGTAACTATGTCCAACGAAAAAGTCATTGTCGAAATAGGGGCAGATGACAAAGCAACGCCCGTGATCGATAACGTCGCGGGTAAAACCGAATCGATGGGCGCTCGTATGAAGTCGGGTCTCGAAGGCGCTTCCGACTCCTCAAAGAAGTTTGCTCTCGCGCTCGCGGGCGTAGGCGCGGCGGCCGTCGCTATGTCGGTCGTTGCTTTTAATGCGTATAAGGAAGCGGAGGCCGCACAGAAGCAGTTGGAGCACGCTGTTATTGGAGTTACGAAGGGAACACAGGCACAGCTTAAGGCTACGATGGATCTTGCCGATGCGCTTGAGAGGAAGGGTGTCCTTGATGGGGATAATATCAAGACGGGTCTAGCGCAGCTCTCCACGTTCGGACTTCAAAATGAAACAGTGCAAGCCCTCGGCGGATCGCTTGCCGATCTTGCCGTCAATCAGTTCGGCGTAAACGCGTCGGGCGAACAGCTCACGCAGACCGCGAACATGATCGCGAAGGCTCTTAATGGACAGTTCGGAGTTCTTGAGAAGTCGGGTATCCGTTTCACGGAATTGCAAAAGAAAATTATCATGACAGGAACCGAAATGCAAAAAGCGAAAGCGATCAATGAAGGTTTTGCTCAAAACCTAAAGTATACGAATGAAGTCGCAATGCAGACGGGAGAGGGTCTTCAGGCTCATCTTATGGTGCAGCTCGGCAATCTTCAGGAGGCGTTTGGAAAAATGGTCAGCGATGCGATCGTTCCTCTCATGGCCGCCTTCTCCGCTTGGCTCGACTCCCTCGGGGGACCAGAGGCGGCGATCGCTCTGCTCGTTGAGAAGTTCAAAGAGATCCAGCCGTACTTCCCGCTCATTGCGGGGGTAATTGTCGGTATGCTCGTCCCTGCCTTCTACGCTTGGGCTACGGCGACGTGGGCTGCCGTTGCTCCGCTCATCCCGTTCGCTGCTGCTGGCGCTGCTGTAGCGGCCGTGGCGTATCTGATCTATGAGGCATACCAAACGAACTTCCTCGGCTTCAAGGATATCGTGACGACTGTCGTCGCGGCGATCATCCCCGTACTGCAAGGGCTCATGGATTTTTGGACGCTGTTCACGTTGGAGTTTACGGCGGCTGTCGAATATATGAGATTTGCGTGGGAAACAAATATGTTTGGAATACAAACAATTGCAGAGTTTGCATGGACCGCGATTTCTCTGTTCTTCAAATCTGTCTGGGATATCATTCGGGGTATCTTCAAAGTTTTCCTCGGACTTATTACTCTCGACTGGTCTACCGCGTGGGATGGAATAAAACTAATTGCAAAAGGATTACTTGAGTTCATGACTCTTGGCTTCAGAATCTTCTGGGAGGAGCTAAAAGTGCTCTGGTCATTCGGTGGAGAAGCCATTGCAAATGGGTGGAACAATATGATGGGCGGTATTGCAAGTCTCGCGACGAATATCTGGGAAAAAATCAAACAGGTGTTCAAGGACGGAATAAACGTCATTATTTCTTATGTGAATAGTTTTATTAAAACGTACAATAGTGCGATTTCAAAAGTGCCAGGAGGAAAAAATCTAAAGTTGCCAGAGTTTACTCCTCTTGCAGAGGGTGGAATTGTTACTCGTCCGACGTTCGCCCTCATCGGCGAGGCTGGGCCCGAAGCTGTGATCCCGCTCAACCGATCGAGTGGTGCTAGGGGAAGTGTCGGCGGCGGCGTCACGCTCGTCATTCAAGACAATAATTTCTACGGTGACGACCAACAGTTTATGCAAAAGCTCGGCGACCAGATTATGAAAATGCTCGAGCCTCACCTTTCCTACTAGCCATGATCGCGATCTTCGATACAAGCACCGACGTATCGACGCACTTGAAGGAGAAATCCTTGAAGATAACCGATCAAATGGCGAACCGAAAAAATACCGCATCGTTTTCGCTTATAGATCAGAAAATCGAGCAAGGAAAAGCGGTTCGTATTTACGAGACGCTCGACCTCACGCAGAGCTCATCGTCGGGAACCGATCTTCTCTACGTTGAAGACACGTACGAGGATTGCGGGAAGTTTCTCGCTGGTGACGAACTGATCGTCGATATCCGTGGCGCTGGCGAAAAAAAATATACCATCCTCGCCGTCGATCATTCCGCAAAGACGGTTCAGCTTACGACAAGCCTCACCGCTACCGTTACAAAGGGGACGAACCTCGTTGGCCGACTGATCTTTGGCGGCGTTTGCATGTCGAACCCAGACGATGAAATCGGGCAGACTGGATCGTTTGAATACCAGATCAAGTGCGTGGACTGGAAAACCCTTTATGATCGGAAGGCCGTCGTACAGCAGTACCAGAATATGTACGCCCGTGAAATACTCGGACGTATCGTGTACTTCTTCTGCGCGACGGATACAAGTACGTCGCTCGAAACGTTTGAGGCTGCGTGGACTCAATCTGGCGTCGCAAATGCCATGGCAGACGAGACAACCGATCGAATCGTTGGAACAAAGTCACAGAAAACATCGACTTCGGCCGCAGGAACAGCAAAGTGGACAAAGACAATTACCAGCAAAGATATCTCGACGTATACCCATGCGCGTTTTTGGCACAAGATCGCAAATGGCGAAGGCTTGAAGGTAACAAGTATGAAACTTCGTCTCGGCACAAACGCATCTAATTACTTTGAATATAATCTTCCTAACATTGGATCTTCTTTTGAAGGCTGCTGGAATTATGAATCTGTAATTCTGAACCAGTACACCACATCACTTGGAAGCCCGTCTCTCACGACGATCGCGTGGCTTCAGATCGAGATTGTTTGTACTGGCGCCATCACCGCGAGTTCGATCTTCTTCGATAACATGACCGCCACGACGGGTAGCTTCACGCTGGTAAACGTCGTTCGCGGTTCGATCAAATTCCCTGACGTGCGCGTGCCGTACGAAAAGGCATCCGAGATCACCGAAGAGATCGCCAAAAAATCTTCACTGTTCTGGTACATCGACTACGAGCGCGACATTCACCTTTTCACTGCGACAGATATCGCCGCTCCGTGGAGTATTACCGATTCGAGTCTAAACTATTCCGACCTCTCCGTAGATGTCGATATTTCAAAATTGAAAAACCGTCAAATCGTGATCGGTGGCGAGGCTCCGAGTTCGGTGACGTATACGCAGTACGCGTCGGCCGACGGAACCCAGACGTCGTTCCCGCTCGACTATAAACCGAAAGACTTGACCATGACGGTCGCAGGAGTACCGCAAACACTCGGCGTAGAAGGATTTGCGGACCCCGCAACCGTGCAATGGCTTTGGAACTTTGAGGAAAAAATAGTGCGAAAATCGACTGCTTCTACGCCAACGGCAGGACAGGCTATTGTATTCACATATTATCCGTACGAGCCTATCCGAGTTTCCGTGACCTCCCCGACCTCGATCGCCGCAATGCTGGCACTGACGGGAGGCGACGGAATCTATGACGGAGCACCAATCAACGACGCTTCTCTCTCTTCGTTCGAGGACGCACGTATTCGCGGCCGAGCGGAACTTACTCAATGGTCAAACGCACTCGTCACTGTAAAGTTTTCAAGCGATACTGATGGGCTTCGCGCAGGGCAGTCTATCTCAATTCAAGATACAAGCAGGGGCATAAATGATAACTACCTCATTCAGGCAATCACTTGGCAACAAGTCTACGGTGCGCGGTTCAAATACACGGTGACTGCAAGCTCGACGCTATTTGGATTTATAGAGTTCGTTCAAATGCTTTTGAGAAAATCGACAAAACTTTCAATCAATCCTTCAGAATTGGTCGATACAATCTTGAACGTAGATGAAACAATTACGACAACGCCCGCATACACATTTACAAAACTTGACAAAAAAGTTTACGCTGCTCTAAAGAAAACACAAGTATTCGATTTCATTGCGTGCTCAGGAAGTAAAACCGTCAATGGGTCAATCGATACAGGGAAACAGTGGTACGCGGAGTTCACGGGTAGTGAGACGGGCACGGCGCAGTTTACTACGTCGAGGCACAATAACAACGCCGAGCTTCGAATTACGTCGGCGGTAGGCGGAAACGGTAAAGAATTGCAAGTACGCAATATCCAAAGAATCCCAGCCGTCGCAGCTACGCAGTACGTCGTCGATGTGTGGACGGAGATACAAACAGCGCTTTCAGGGCTTGGAACTGGCGGGGGGTTTCAAATGGTAATCGAAGAATACGCATCTCTCACCAGCTCGTCGCCTCTCGCAACCAATACAATCTTTTCAGCTATCTCAGCCGCGCATGATTTCGTAAAACGATCTGCAACATTCACGACAAACGCCAGTACTGGATACTTTGTCATTAAAGTTTCAAACTACCGCGCCATTGGCACATCGAGATTGACCGATATCCGACTGACGCCAGCTACTACAGAGACAGCGACTCTGGCGGGGCAAGCATCTTTCTGTCAAGCTACATCATAAATATGGAATACCACGCACAACTCGGCATGGGACATAACTACCAATTTGTTATAGCCAACGAGTCTGACGTTGCCTATGCAGTTTGGAAAGAAAACGATTCAAAGCTCTGGTCTCTTCAAGATGTTATAGACTCTCTCCGTGAAGGCGGCGAAGCGGTGAAGATCTGGATGAGGATTGTCAAAGCGGGGCTCCCGAGCTTCACGAAAGTATCCCGATACCATAATATTGTCCCGTCCGTTCTCCGCGATGAGCTCGCAACGCTGATCTCTGGCACGACGGTTACTCCGACGTTCAAGGCAAATTACTTTGCGCTTGGCACTGGTTCGAATACACCCGCAAACATTGATACGTCGCTTCAAACTGAAACACTCCGCGCAGCTTTTACTGATCGTAGCTCATATACAAACATTGCCTATCTTGACGTGTTCTTTCCGACTGCTTCTGTCGCAGGTAACAGCTACAACGAGGCGGGGATTTTTGTCGATGGCTCTGCATCTGTCAACACTGGATATTTATTGTCGCGCGTAGCTATAAATCAAACCCTAGGGGCATCTCAGACTTTGACTGTAAACTGCTCTATAACAATTTCATAATTATTTATGCCTAGAACTAACTCCTCAAACTGGTCTGTAAATGACCAAATTACAGCCGCAAGATTGCAAGACTTTAATGAGGATATTGATGATATCTATACGTATGGAGACGATCGAGGACGCATACGATCTGCGGTATCAGGAACGGCTTTGAAAATTGATATTGCTGCATTTGCTTGGAGAGTAGGGTCAACTTCTGGTCAGTATGCAGGAGCAACAGACATTTCAGTTACTAATACAGCTACAAATTATGTTGAAATAGATTCAACTGGTACTATACAAATCAATACTACTGGATGGACAGGTGCTAACGCACGTCTTGGCACTGTAACCTGTTCTGGTGGTGTTATTACTGCAATATCAATTTGGAAGGTCGATGTCATCGGAGGATCACTTGGTTCTTCTTCAACAACTAATATAGAATCAATATCAGGTAATAGAACATTGATTTCAACAGACAAACTTTTTCAAGTGTTAGATGCAAGTAGTACTGACAGAAATGTAATTTTAGATACAACAAATATGGCAGACGGAAACTTTTTCTATGTTAGAAACGCGTCTGCAACTGCATTGCTTACCGTGAAGCAAGGCTCTACTGTTCTTGATATTTTACAGCCAAATGAAGCTGGCATATTTGCGTATAACGGCACAAATTGGTATGTGATACTAAGCGACAATGATGACTCTAGTATTTTTGGAGACGGTAGTGATGGAACAGTAACGCTAGGATCAAATACAACGATTACTAGAGATATGTATTATATGAACCTTGATCTTTCAACATATACTCTTAATACGGCAGGTTATAAAGTTTTTGTGAAAAGACTTTTGACTGGCTCGGGAAAAATAAAAGCGCCAACAGGAGGCAATGGTGGAAATGGCGGCAACGCTTCGTCAAGTGGAGGATACTATGTTGGTGGAAGTGGAGGGACTGCGGGCACTTCTGGCGCAGGTGTAACTCTGCCCGCGTCGATTGCTGGAAAAGCAGGCGGGGACGGGGCAACTAACGCAGGAGGAGTATATGCTGGTCCTGTTGCTGGGATTGCAGGAACTACCGCTACTAATTCATTTGTTGCAATAGCAGGAGTGGCAGGAGGCTCAGGAGGAACTTCTGGTGGTAGTGGTGGTGGTGCAGGCGCCTCTGGCGGATCAGGAGCTAGCGCTTCTACTGATATTGGAGATCCTAAAAATATATCAGAAGCAACTTTTTTTAGTAGATGGTTGAATGGCGTTTTTACACAGATAACTGGCGCAGCAGGTTCAGGAAGTGGTGGTGGCGGTGGGGCTGCGAATGCCAACGGCGGTGCTGGTGGCGGTGGTGGAGGATCAGGCGCAAACGGTGGATTTTGGTGTGTGTTTGCAAATATGATAAGCGGCTCTTTTACTATTGAGTCAATAGGCGGTAATGGTGGGAACGGCGGTAACGGTATTGAAACGGGAAGCGGAGGGGGAGGAGGGGGTGGAGGACAAGGGGGCTGTGGTATTTTAGTGTATAAAATAAAAACGCTGTGGAGCGGTTCCTATACACTTACAGGTGGCACAAAAGGAACAGGGGGGACAGGGACAACATCAGGAAGTGACGGTGTAAATGGAAATGCAGGAGATAGCCTAGAGATACTATTTTAATTCTTTTTTTTACTTTTATGTCTCTTTACTCACAGCGCGATCCTTCGTATGACCGCAAAACCCTTGGCGATAGTCAATTGACAATTCACGGTTACGGATGCTTTCTCGTCAGCCTAGCCAATTTGTATCAGAAACAGCCCGTAGAGCTCTTGAGTATCCCAAAGGCATTTACCCCAGACGGACTCCTCATCGCCTCTGTAATCGCCTCCTATTGCGGAGGAGAGGCATTACCACCCCAGAGTAGCCCCCCAGCCCTCAATCAGTGGTGCATCGCTATGACCGATCATTACGCCGCGCAGGGGTATCCGACGCACTTCTTCTGCTACAACTACCAGACGGACGAGATGATCGATCCCCTGAAGTTTCCCGCCGTGATCGAAAAAAGAACGTACAAAATCAAGCAGTACCGCCCTTTCAGTAACCCGAAGCTCACGAAGGCATCGGCTACTGTCGTAGGTCCGTTTCCCGACGTGGCCGCCGATCGCTTCAGCTCAAAAGAGATCCAGTGGGCGAAAGACAATAAGATTATGAAAGGGTACGACAGCGGTATATTTGAACCAACAAAACCCGTTACAAGAGAGGAGCTTGCCATTGTCGCAAAGCGGTTGTACGATTTTTCTCAGTTGTAAGTAAATTACTTTTTAGTTTTTTCCCCATTTTTTATGGCAAAGAAAGC
>ERZ724522.769-NODE-769-length-19289-cov-14.983987_pt1 | contig 19289 bp, 22 predicted proteins | sample MGYA00376055_ERZ724522 | MGnify/ENA primary metagenome ERZ724522 (study PRJEB28724, sample SAMN07190884) | wastewater metagenome | isolation source: effluent of sewage treatment plant in Hong Hong | place: Hong Kong | collected 2016-03-17 ... | reverse complement strand
GACCAGCCCGGCCAGAGCCACCCACGTCACCCACCACGGCAGCGCCTTGATGTAGCTGCCGGTGATCATTGTAGCACCGCCCTGGCACGCATCAGATACGCGCGCCGCTCGTCGAGCCCGGTCAGCGCGCCATTGATGCGCCGGGTGATTGCGGCCAGGTCGTCACGGTCGGCGAGCCGGTCGAGTGCGTTGCTCTGCCAGTACCAGCCGGCCGCTCGAGCACCGACATCCGGATCAATGAGCCAGTCCGGGTTGTCGACCAGCGCCAGATGCAGCGCCTGACCGGCGCGCGCGTAGTTGCTGCGTCCGGTGATCTGTATCGGGCCGCGGCCACGGTAGAGCCAGCCGTCGCCAGTGCCCTCTCCGCCGTTGCCGTTTCGGCCGGCATAGACGTAGGCAGCGAGCGAGCGCGGCGACTGCACGAAGTCACGGGCGTCGCGCTTGCTCGACGGGCACGCATGTTCCGCATCGCCCGGCAACCAGAACCGGCCCGGCCACACCGCCTTGATGCGCTCCGGGGTGCGGTAGTTGAGGTTTTCCGAGAGCACGACGAATTCGGCCGACTCGTGCGCGAGCTGGGCTATGAAATGCGCGGCGTGCAGCACGCTCTCGATGGCGAACTCGCGCATGGCCTCGCTGAGTGCGGCAGACCACGCCTCGGCCTCCGGGATGCGCGGGCAGATGCGGATCAACTGGGCGGGCGTGATCACCATGTCAGCCGCCCGTCCGGTGCTGCCGGCGGTCGAACAGGATCACGCCGGCCAGACTCAGCAGCAGCGCGACATCGGCATAGGGCAGATGCACAACCAGACCGAACACGCTGGCGCCGAACCCGGCATAGCTCACAGAGAACGCGGCAAACCGCCAGCGCGGCCAGCCGGCAGCCTTGAGGTGTGCCGCCGTACAGATCACGCGCGTGAGCACGATGACGGCGCAGAGCGCGGAAACGATGGCGGCGATCATGCTGCGTCTCCCCGCTTTCCGATCCAGGCGCTGAATGCCGTGAGCGCCACCGGGATTGCAGTCGGCGCTGCGAGGCCGATCAGCAGCGCGATGGGCATGCGCAGCGTGTCGCCCGTGCCGGCCAGCGACGTGACCTGTGCCGCAGCGACTGCGGCGAGTACCGGCGCGCAGTAGCCGGCAGCGACGCCGGAGAGCAGCACCGCCGAGAATGCCCGGATGCGCGTGCTGATGGTCGGCATCCAGATCGTGACGAGCAGCGCGGCGAACAGGCCAAGGCAAAGCGCATCGGTGGCTGCGCCGAAGATGGCGAGCGGGAGCGCCGTGACGGCGCCGGCATACGCGCCGGCTGTGGCTGATGTGGGTTCTGTCATGTCGGCATCCTCACCAGTTGATCGCGTCGATCTGCTCGACGGTCGTCGCGGCGAGCGCCGCATCTTTGAGCCCGCGCGCCCGGAAAAGCTGTGTGGCGACGTGCTGGGCGGCAGCCGCACCGAGACCGGCCAGATCGGAGGCACTGAGCGTGACCACCGAGTTGTCGAATGTGATCCACGGTGTTTCGAATGCCGGGTTGAGGATGCCCAGCACCGCAGCGCCCGTGATGCGCTGCACGCTCAGATCGTCGCAGTCGTAGCGCACGCCGCCGAACAGGAAACCGGCCTCCAGCGCGGCATCGCGGGCGGCGTCGATTTCGGCGATCTTCCGCTCGCGCACCTGGTCGAGGCTGAGCGATGGCGATCGGTCCTTGATCGGGACGCCCTCCACCTCGGCCTGCAGCATCGACCTGTGCTGCTCGGCCGTGATCTCGACCGCGTCGGCCGGGATCTGTTTGTGTACGCCGGCTACATAAAATCCGCCGGTCATTGCTGAATAGAGCATGGTCACCCCTAGTAGCCGACTGCGAAATACATGCACGCGACGGACGTGGTGCCCGCGCTGACCGCCATCCCGGTCGGGGACAACGATGTCACCTGCAGGTCGGCCGTGCCCGCCACGACAGCGCCGAACGGAGTCATCATCACCTGGGCAGGCGTCGTCGTGAATGCGATGGGAAACGTGACGCTGTAGGACGTCGATCCCGTTCCGGTGCGCCCCCAGCAGAAAATGAAACCACCGAGGATCGACGGAAACACAATACCGCCGGTGGTCCCGATGACCGCCGAGAAACCCAGCGCGGTGAATATCGTGCCGAGTGCGGAACGGACCCATGCCGTGCTGGCGGCCTTGGTGCTGTTGTCCGACGTAGCAGGCGTCGGCACGACCGGGCTGGCTGAAAACGTCTTGGTGCCGGCAATGGTCTGCGTGCCGGTCAGCTTGACGACATCGGCGTCCGCGGCGGCACCCAATGCGGTGCGGGCATCGGCAGCCGTGCCGGATGCGCCGAGCAGCGCGACGCAGTAGTCGAACCACTCACCGAACAGCGTTTTCGCACTCGATGGTGAGAGCGACCCGGTGGGGAACAGTGACGATCTGGCGGGAGGTGTAGGCATGTCGTGATCCTCAGTAGCCGCGAACGCGGACGAAGGCGTGGCCGGTGACGGCCGTGCCGGATGTGTTGAGCAGTTCGATGTCCGGGCCGGTGCTCGGTGACGGCGCGCTCTTGAGCCGCCCTGTCACCGCCCCGCTGCCATCGACCACGGGCGTGATCTGCACGTCCTCGATGGCGATCCAGGTGCGTGCGGGCGAGCCGGCGCTGGGTGCCAGCGTGGTTCCCGACGAGCTGATCGAGACATTGCCGAACGTCTGCTCGAGGCTCGGCATTTCGAGGCGCACGTCGAATGCGTCGATCACGCCGCGCGTCGGGCCGGCATCGGTGGTGATCTGGAAATAGACAGGCGACGAGGCGACCGTCAGACCGTAGCTGCCCGGCCAGGGCACCCACGGATCACCCGCGTCGAGCCGATAGCTGACCGTCGGGCGCGAGCCGTTGATGGTGGCATCGACGAATACCGTGCCGCCGTCGTAGGGCGGCGTGTAGGTGGCCACGTAGGTCATGGCCAGGTACTGCGAGCCGCCCCAGAGATCGGCGGCGCCATCGCGATACCAGAAGTCCTCACCCGCCCCGGTGCCGAAAAAATCTATGGTCGGATCGACGTCGGCCTGCAGATCGGTACCCGACACCGTGCCGTTGGTTTTCGTGCCGGGGAATCCGGCGGCGGCATAGTCATCGGTGTCGGCCACGTTGGCCGCATCGGGCGCGCCGAAGTCGCGGGTTTCGTAGGCCGCTACCGACTCGTTGCCCGAGGTGTCGACCGCTTTGACCATGATGGTATTGACGCCGTACAGGCGCAGCGGCATCGGCCAGGGCGAGCCAGACACCAGACCGCCCGCGTAGCCATCAGTGACCGCATGCAGCGGTGTGCCGACCGACCACTCGGTGTCGGTTCCGACGTTGTAGCGCACCACGTAGCCGGCAATGTCGAGCGCCTCACTGGGCGTGAAAAACAGGTGCGTTGGCGTGCTGGTGACGCCGGTCGGCGCGTCGGGCGCAACCGAGAGGCCGGCGACCGTATAGACGGCTGACGCCAGCGTGCCCGTGCGGCCCAGCGTGCCGAACGGGCGTACCTCGATGCTCCATACCTCGTCGATATTCGCGCGCCACGAGAACCGCAGATCCGGCGTCTCGCCGAGTTTCTGCAACTCGTTGCCGGCGGTCGCCGCCCACACCTGGGCGCTGCGGTAGGCGCCGGTCGCTGACCAGACGGCGGTCAGTTCGACGTAGTAGCCATTGCCCTGACGGCGCAGCTCCTCGCTGACCGACAGGCCGGCCACGACCGGCAGGCCAAAGGGCAGGAGCGACTGGCTGACCGGCGGCGTGTAGCTGCCATTCCAGACGTAGTTCCAGAACTCATCCAGCTCCGGCACCACGGCCACCGACGCGCCAGTCATGCCGGCCTGCGGCTGCACGCTGATGACGCGGACCTTCTGACCCGGAGTCGACTTGAAATCATAGATCCAGATCGTGTCGTGCGCGGGGTTGCCAGCACTGCCGGGCAGCGGCACGCCGACCGGCCAGGTGTCAGACAGGGTGATGGTGTTCGACGGGCCGGTGAATGCTGCCACGCCGAACACCCGATAGCCCCGCTCGCCCGGAATGCGCAGGCCGATGTATCGCGCCGTGGCGCCGTCTGGCACGTAGTCGTCGAGCGTGAGCGTGATCACACCGGCCACATCGACCGCCGCCTGCACGCGCCCGCCGTAGCCCCACTGGGTGACGTCATGCGACAGCGCGAGCACGCTGTTGCGCTGGTAGGTCAGGTGCTCGAGGTCGGTTTCGTAGGCGACGTCCCTGCGCTGGTAGAGCGACTGGGCCATATGGAAGCGCGCCATGATCGCGGCGTGCGCCTCGCTGGTGATGCCGATGGCCGAGATTCGCGCCGGGTTGAGCGACGTGGCGGTAGCCGGGTCCATCACGCGCAGGGTTTTCCAGGCGTAGTCGCGGTCGCGGTCGAAATACTGGAATTCGATGCTGTCGGCGGTTTCGACCGTCTGGTACTGCACGCGGAACGACTTGGCGCGCATCGTGGCCATGTTCACCACGCCCTCTATGGGTTGATCGTCTGCCGCCCAGGTGACGCCGAGTTTTCCGCCGGCCCAGGTGTGGGCGCCGAATCCGACCGCGGCGATGGCGTCGAGCACTTCGGCGTGGCTGACCGGCGCGTCGAACACGGCGTCGAACGTGAACCCCTTGGCCGCGCACCACACCATGAACTCCGCCAGCGCGTCGATGTTGATCTGGCTATCGCTCAGGCCCATGCCGGCGATCAACTTGCCGTCGTCGTCGTAGATGCCGCGGGCGTACAGCAGCATCTGCGCGCCGGGATTCGACAGCCCGGTTTCGCGCGTGGTCGCCGTCACCCATGCCGAGCCGTCCCAGTAGGGCATCGGCTTGGCGGTGGCGCGCCAGCTCAGTTCGTCGAGCGCGCCGTTGATCTGCCCGCTCGCCTTGATCTTGATGCTGTAGCGGCCCATGCCGCCATAAGTGCCGGTGTCGGCCTGCACCGTGCGCAGCTGCGTCCAAACGAAGTTCGAGTTCTTCTCGGTGGTGTTCTCGTCGGCGCTGATCTTGCGCACGCGCACCTCGTACTGACCGGTAGCGACCTCCAGCGTGTAGGTGCGCCGCACCGGCTTGGTCGAGGCGTTGGTAATCGTGACGGAGTTGGTCGCGCCGAAGAACGGCAGCCAGGTGCCGCCGCTGCCGGCGACGCGATAGTCGGCCTCGATCACGACGTCGAACGGCTGGAACGTGCCCTTGCTCTTGCGGATGTCGTACAGCGTGCCCTCGATGTCGATCTGCAGCGTCTGGGCGCCGGCTGACGAGGTGCGCTCAACATAGGCGCCGCCACCGATGATCGTGGCGCCGGCAGCGGTATCGACATTGCCCCAGGCGTCCAGTGCCTGTTCGGCCATCTCGCTGATGCCGCTGGCGCGAGTGGTCACGCCCGAGTAGCTGGCGAGGTCGGTCTTGCCGATGCGGATCTCGGACACCTCGCCGCAGTTGATGCCGGCATGGAACACGCTGTAGAGGTACTGGTCGTCGCCCTCGAACACGGTGTAGGGCACGGAAGCATAGTCCGGCGTGTAGCGCAGGTCACCGAACAGCAGCGGGATCGGCTCATAGGGCCGGGCGCGGTTGCGGCCACCCGACAGCGCGTAGGTCGGGCTGGCCTGCTCGCTGCGCAGCCCCTTCGGCATCTTGGGCGCCAGCAGCTTGGCCGTAACCAACGAAACCCCGAACGCAACCCACGGCCCGAAAAAGTAGCTGGCAACCAGAGGGATCGCGACCGCAAGAAATGATTTTTTCGGGACCTTCCGGCACTCAATGACCGTGCCCGCTGCGGGCTTGGTGTGCACCCACATCTCGGGCGCCACCTCGCGGCCACCGATGGCAGCCACCCAGCACAGCGGATCGACGCCCTCGACGTGACGGCGCAGCAGCGTGTCGAGCGTGTCGCCCGCGTCGAGCTGCACGGACAGGTGGCGCTGCCCGTCGAGCGTGACGGGGTGCGGCGTGACCGTCAGGCTGATCATCGGCATCGGTAATAGCCCTCGACAGACAGGCCCAGCGCCGGCAGATCGCGCAGGCGGTGCAGCGTGGAGTGGCCGATGTTCGCAAAGGCATGCAGCACCCACAGCGTGCCGGACAGGTTGAACACCGTGCCGATGTGCAGCGTCTCGGAGCGCATCAGCACCAGGTCACCGTCGCGCAGATCCTCGCGCTCGATGCGGTCGGCCAGCTCGCCGGCCATCGCGTCATTGCCGCAGACCATGCGCTCGATGGCAGCGCGGGGTGCGGCCATGCGCTGGCGCCGGCCGGGGATGTTGATGGCGCGGCCGAACAGTTCCGCCTGGACGAGCACGGCCAGGTCGGCGCAGTCCATCGTCTGCTCGCAGTAGGGGATGCCGATGTATCGGTCGAGGGCGCGGGCGTCCATGGTCAGTCCTGAAACAGGCCGGGGCTGGTGTTGGGGTCGTGCCGCAGACGCACGGCCTGCTGGCGCATCAGGTAATCGACGCCGAGCGTCGCGCTGACGGTCATCGCATCGACGGCAACATTGACCATCGGCACCGTCCATGACCATTCGACGGTGTCGGGGTCTGCGCGGCTGACCAGCGCGATGGTCGCCATCACGACGGCGTTGGCCGGCAGGCGCTCCAGCTCGCTGGTGAGGTCGCGGCCGACGTTGTCGATGGCGATGGTCGAGCGCGGCGCCTCGCCATTGACGTCCTGCGGGAACTGGAATTTGAACGGGTAGGCGACGAACGTCGTGCCGCCACTCACCCAGTCGCGTGTGTCATTGACCAAGCGCGCCGGGCCGCTGAACGAGGCGTGGCTGATGGTGAGCAGTTCGAGCAGGCCGTCGGCGTCATTGACGCGCTGGCGGGCTTCGATGAATGCGGCCGTGGTCACAGCGTGAGCGCCTTCAGGTACTCAATCTGAATCGTGCGGCGCGAGCGGCCACCGCCCAGTGCCTGCAACGCGCCCAGGCTGTTCGCCACCACGCGGGCCGACAGCAGCGCCCCGGTGCGCGGGTGCCAGAAGTCGAACTGCGCAGCACCCGCCGCGGCGTCGCCGTAGTACCAGTCCTCGAACGCCTCGGCATCAGCCGTGGTCATGAACAGCAACGTGAGCGCGAAGGTGACGATCACATCGCTCTGCGTGCGGCGCTGCTTCGGCACGCCGCGATCCATATCGGCGCGGTTGGCAATCTGTGAGTGCGACTCAGTGTGCCCGTCGAGCAGCACCGTCACGTAGCTGGGAAATGTCGCCATACTCAGATCCCCATCGACGGGCGCAGGCCATAGCGGCCCTGCATCGCCCCGCTGATTGCGCCGATTCCGGCGGACACGCGATCACCCAGCGCTGCATCGACCGCGTCGATCAGCACCTCAAGACCGCCGTCGGACGTCTGGCGCGTGCTGACCTGAGCCGGCGCGTTGTTGATGATGGTCACCGACACCCCACCGCCTAAACCTTCGGCCGAGATACCGAGTTGGCCGCCCGATACGCGCTTGAGCGGAACGATTGCCTCCAGCCCGGCCTCGCCCATGATTCCTGCACCTTTGGAAAACCTGAACGGGGTCGGGGAATCGACGACGCCGCCGTTCGCGAACGGGATCAGGCCGGAAGGCCCAAAGGCGTGCCCGTTGGCTGCGAATACGGCCTTGCCACTGAAGAACGAGATCGAATCCGAGATGAGGTTGCTGTTGCCGAGCGATTCGAGCAGCGGCTTGGTGATGCTCTGACGCACGAAATACTTCAGGATGTCGCGCCCGACGCTGTTGATCACGTCGCCAAGGCTCTTGAAATTCACGATGGCGTCCTCGGCCGCGCTTGAGAACGTTAGCCCGAGTTCTTCCACCAGGCCTTTCTGTTTCGTGATCTTCCCGTTGACCTCATCAACCGCGCGCGCCTGCTGTTCCCACACCCGAAGGCGGGCGGCGGACGCTTCTTCCGGAGACAGGTTTCCGGTCTTCTCCAGCGCAGTGATCAGTTCGATTTCTTTGCGGTACTTTTCTACCGGGTCGGCCAGATCCTTGTATTTCGCGACGAGTTGATCGAGCTTGATGCTGGAGTCTGCGACGATGTTCGACCACTCCTTCTCGCTGTCCGTGCGCTTCTTCTGCAGCGCCTCATACTCGCGCAGCGCTTCCTTTTGCTGAGAGGACGTGAAGTCTTCGATCCAATCCCTGCCGCTCTTGTCATTCGGGATGGACTTCGGCTTGGCTAGCAGCGCGGTCACGTCGGGTGCCTTTTGCGCGTTCCCGGCCTCAATCGGGTCGGCAGCACGCTTTCTGGCGTTCAGGATGGATTCGCTCAGGCGATCAACCTCGATACGCGCAGCGGCCGCGTTCGCCTTCATCTGCAGCCCGAACGACTTGGCGGAATCGAAATCGAGGTGTGCGATGGCTACGGCCTGCACGGCCAGACCGTTGATTTCCTCGACGATCTGGGTCAGCACGTAGGCGACATTCACGCCCAGCACGGCCACCGTCTCGAACACGGTAGCCAGCGCATCGAATCCGCTCTTCATCGCATTCGCGCCGCTCGTGTTGTCAGAGACTGACGAGAACAGCGCAAGCATCGGTGGCAGAACGTCGGAGGCGATCGCCCGCCCGACCTGGGTAAATTGCTCGCTCATCCCGAACAGCAGCTTGTTGAACCGCTCGGCCTCTTCGGCCTGCTGCTTCGTGACGGTGGCGTTCAACTGCCCCGACTCGGCCAAGTCCTTCAGGAATGGCGCCAGCTCGCGCGCGCTCTTGCCGAACAGTTCGAGGATGATCCGGGCCTTGTTCCCGCCGTCCTCGTATTGAGCCAGCGCATCGGCGACGGTCTTGACCGCCTGCGCCGGGTCTTGCTGGCGCAGTTCCTGGGCGGACAGGCCGATGGCTTGGAGGATCTTCGCCTTGTCGCCGCCAGCGTCCTCATTGAGCGCCTGGTTGAGCTTGACCGCCGCCGTGGTGACGGTGTCCAGCGTCTCGCCATTGCGGCGCGCGACGGCCTCCAACGCACTGAGGTTTTCGACGGATGCACCGGTCGCGTCCGATGCGTCGTTCAGCGCGTCAATGCTGTCGGTGATCTGCTTCAGGCCCGCCACGAATGCGGCAGCACCCAGGCTAACTCCGACACCGGCCAGGATCGTATTCAGGCCACCGAAGGCCTGCGATATTTTCCCAACGGTGTCGGTGCTTTGGCGTTCGATCTGGACGAGCGAGTCCTGAAACTGCGCGTACTTCACTTCGACATCAATCAGCAGCTTGGGCATTCAATTCGTCCCGAATGGTGAGCAGGCCATCAACCAGCCGCTCGATGTCGTCGAACCCGATCAACTCGGCGACGACCGGAAGCGCCTGCCAGTCGATTTCACCGCCCATGAGTCGCCACGCCCGAAACAGCGCGGACGTGACCGGGTCGGCAGCCGGTTGTGGCTGCCCGAAGTCCTTGGCGAGTTTTGCGGCCTGAATGGCCGCCGTCAGTTTTTTGAGTCGGCCACCGCGGCCTTTTCGTACTCGTCGATCAGCCGCCCGACCTCTGCGGCGATGCGCCCGAGCACATCAAGCCGGTCGCCGATCCACTCGCGGAACGCTTCGGCGTCGAATGGCGCCTCGGTCTGTGCCTCGCCCGGCAGGAGGTCGGACAGCTTCATGCCGCGCCAACCCACCACAGCACGAAGCGCGACCTCGGCGCGGCCACCTTCGGCCCACGCCTGGCCGGCATCGAATGCACGCGGGCGGCGAATCAGGAACTCGATGTTGCCATCCTTGAACCACGTCTCGCGCCGCGCGCGCATCTGCTCTGCGACAGTCATCGTGGCGCCCATCAGGTCGTGTAGAGCGTCGGACGGCCGAACAGTGTCATCACGACGCTGGTGGACACCTTGTCCTGCGCGTTGCCGGTCGGAAGCAGCGAGCAGCCGATGTAACCGGTGCCGACGAGCTTGTAGCCGTTGGGAAAGGTCAGGCGGATGGCGCGCTGTGCCTGGTTGTCGCTCGCGGACTTGAGCGCGGCCAGTGCGGCGTCAGCCGGGTCCCAGTGCGATTCGAACGTGTAGGTCGCGGCCGACGCCACGCCAGGAATCTGCGTCCTGATGTTGGCGTGAATCGTGGTGGTGTCGATGAAATCGTAGTCGCCGCCAGATGCGGTCACGCCCGTGAAGGTCGCGGCCGTCGTGCCGAAGGTGATGACCTCGGCCGTGCCGCTGGTGAATGTGTCGTAGGCGGTAGTGTTCTCGCCTTCCAGTTCGAACGTGTTGCCGGCGCCATTGACGTTTGCCACGCGGAACACGCGGCCATTGACCTGGTGCATGCCGACCGCTGTGATCACGACGAAATCGCCATTGACGGGGTCGGTTCCGGTGTAGCTGACGACGCCGGGGCTCGCCTTGCTGATCGCGGTGACGACCAGAGCCGTGGCGAGGGCAGACTGTACTGCGACCGCCACGCCGCTCCACTTGGTTACTTGTGCCATTTTTCAGACTCCTGAAATGAAAAAACCCGCCGGAGCGGGTTGAGGTGTGAAGCCCGGCGGACGGGCGGTGAAAGAGGTGGTGCGGCTATTCCCAGACGTCGATGCGCAACGTCACGGCATAGAGGTTCGTGTCTGGATCGCGCTGCATGCTTCGGTCTGTGACGTAGTGCGTGCCGGCCATGCACGCGGCGACGACCTGATCTGCCACGGCCTCTGCGGCCGGTCTTGTCTCGGCCACGCAGGCGATGTCCATCAGCGCTTTCGTGCTGCCGGGTGTGATCGTTCCGTGAATCGTCGGGTTGAATTCGGTGCTCTCGCGCAGCCATGCGACGGCAGGAAGCGCCACGCCGAGCGGCACCTCGTCGGGATAGATTCGGGTGCTGACGAGCGAGGTCAGCCCTGCCCAGCCCGAGAGGGCGGCATACAGTGTCGATTCGGCGCTCATTTGGTTGTCCGGCTGTACTTCGCGATGGCGCGGGTCAGGCGCTCGTTGAATACCTGCAGCGCACGGCTGCCGGCCGACTCGAACGCCGGCTTGAAGAACGGATGCGGAGGGACGACCTTTCCGCCACCGGCACGCAGCCTGAGACGCTGCAGCGACTTGCTGCGGACACCGCCCTTGAGCGCGCCACCGGGGCCGCGTGCGATGTGGCCCTGCTCGACCCACGCCCAGTAGTACGCATCCCGGTTGCGCTTCTGCTCGCCCCGGCCCTGCCTCACACCGATGCGGTAGATGACCGTGCCGCGCTCGGCCTTGAGCTTGCGCGCGTAGATCGCCCGGCGCAGGGTGCCGACCACGTGACCCTTGCGGCCGGGCGGCGCCTGAACCGGTGCGTTGCGCTGCACGGCAGACCGGAATACGGACGCAGCGGCAGCGCTGGCCTGACGCACGGCGCGGCGCTCCATGTCCGTGCCGATGGCGCGCAGTTGCGCTTTGAACTCGGGCAGATTCGTCGTGACATTCACGCCAGAATTCATGACGCCACGGCCTCCGCCACGCACATCAGTTCGAGCGATTCGTTTCCGCTGCGCGGGTTGATCACCTCACGGATGTTGTATTCGGCCCCTTCGTGCAGCACGCGCATGGCCGACGTGACGCCGGTCCGGTAGCGGATCGTGATGCGCGTGGTGATGTCTGACTGGGCCGCGCGCAGCGAGATGAACTCACGCCCACGAACCGGCTCGACAGCCGCCCAGAGCGTCGCCACGGTCGACCACGAAACGACTTCCGTACCGATAGCGTCGCGCGTGACTGCCTTGCTCTGCAGCGTCACACGCTGGTTGAGGCGACCGGATGCGACCATTACAGCCCCAGATCCACGCGGTACGGGTCAAGCAGCGCATCCCATGCACCGCGCGGCAGTTCGGCCACGCTCACGCCGGCCACGACGGACTCACGCAGGTTGTACCAGGTGCCGACGCACAGCAGCATCCACTGCTTGATTGCGCTCGGCACTGCCGTATCGTCAACGCCATATCCAGCGCTGTAGGCGATGCGCACGGCGTCGGACCTTCCCGGCTGCACCGCCGGCCACGTTGCGCCTACCACGGGCACGACAGCCGGCCAGTCGGCGCCGGACTCCAGCGCGTACAGCGTGTTCGACAGCGTGACCTCTGCGCCCGTGGTGTCGAGATACTTGACCGACGTGATGGACGCGACAGGCGCGCCCGGCAGGCGGATGCGGTCGCCGAACTCGGCCACCCGATGCGTGCGGTCGCGCGTGATGAGCGTGCGGCCGGTCAGGTGCTCGGCCAACTGCTCCGCCGACGCGACGAGCGCGGTGATCAGCGTGTCGTCGTCCGAGCCATCGACGCGGAGGTGGGCCTTTGCGGTGGAGAGTGACAGTGCGGACATCGGCTACCTATGGGCGTAAAAAAACCGCCCGGAGGCGGCTGTGTGGTCGATTGAGCAGAATCAGGAATAGACGCCGCCCGCCCTGATGCGCCGGCACGCGATATTCCCAACATCGATGGTGCAAGACCCTGCTCCGGCGAATATCGGGCGGAACTTGATGTCCATGTTTGAAAACGTCACTCCAGCCGGGACCGTCCAAGACGGCGTGCGCAACAGGAAAGTGCGCGTGCCAGAGAACGGCAGAACAACTTCTGCAGGGCTGGTTTCGGCATCCCACAAAAGATTGTTGTAGTTGGTCGGATTGCTGAACCCGTTGAGCCGGAAAAACATGTTCTTCGGGTAGATGCCGCCAGAATTCACAGTGACAATAGCTTCGCCCCACAAGATATCCCCGGCGGATGCGAACGTTCCGCCCGCCGCGTGAAACGACGACGTTGCGAGCTGTACCCCATCCGCAGCCGCTGAGCTTGTGATGGCAATACGTTGCATGTTGCCGAATCCGTTTGGATTGCTGATCACCGACCCGGAGTGCGTTGCCGTCCCGATATTGGTGATTGCAAGACTGCCGGCTACCGTCCCCGTGCCCGTGCCACCGCTTGCGGTCGCCAGGATCGGATTCGCAAACCCCTGGTCAATCATCCCGAGTACACCGGTGCCCGTAGTGGCCGCGCTGGTGTTGGTCGCCCAGATATCGAGATCAGTGTTCGCTGTGTTTCCCAGCGTCGGCATGAGCGCCGACACAAACGCATCAGCAACGAGGTACGCCGCCGCGTTGTTGTTGTGAATGTCGTCGTAAGTGCGAGTGCTAAGGTAATTGTTCGTCGCGGACGAGGTATCGACCAGTACCGAATAACCATCAACAAATTTGACGCGGTGCGGGCTGGCATCTGCGATGCGCTTGAGCATTGCGCGCCATTGAAGATTCCACACCCACTTTTGCATGCCGTCACCAACAACGGTCGTGGGGCCTGCTGCCGAACCCATCGGGGGAGACGCGACCAGGACAACCGGTTTACCGATCCGCTGAATCTGCGCCAGCAGTTCGGCCACACAAGCGGCCTGAGTAAATGTGGTGTCATTTGTGCCGATCATGATGGCCGCGACATTGACTGCGCTCCACCTCGGATCAGCGAGCGCTTGCGTAACCTGTACGGACAGCGGGTAACCGGCAGGCGACGTGCCTGCAGTAAGCAGCCCATTTGTTTTCTTCGCAAAATTCGCAACGACTCGCATGCGCTGCATGGACATCGGGCCAATCCATGTCGACCATCCGCGCGCACGCTCTGTGACATCAGTTCCGCTGGAGTAGTAGCCATTGTCCGTCAAGCTATCACCGAATGTGGCGATGCCGAGAGAAAACCCCATTGGACCACCGAATCGAGCCGCCCCCACCACCGCAGTGGCGTGGCTCGGAATCGTCCTGTTGTCATTCGCCGATTTACCGCCCGCTGTCTCGCCGTACTCGAACACGCCGGTTGCGAGCAGCAGTGCAGCATCGGCATCGGGCACAGCCGCGGCCTCGCCCGGATACCACGACGTCTGTTTCCCGGTGACACCGGTTTCGAAATACGGCCGCGACGTGCCGATGTACCTGACGGATACGGTCATGATTTCCAGCCCTGTTCTGAGGATTTGAAAACCGGGCCAGCGCGATGCCGGCCCGGTTGATCAGGTCACGCGATCAGTTCGCGGCGATCTTGAGCAGCTTGATGGCCTGCGAATTGCGGATCTTCCCGCCCGTGCGTTTGCGGACGTAAAACTTGACGAAGCCCGGCGAGGTGATCTCGTCGCGAGTCATACGCATGCCGACGCGGTCCGCGATGAGGTAGCCCTCGCGGAAATCGCCGAACGCCAGCGGGAACGCGCCAGCACCCACTACCGGCATGTCTTCTGCCTCGACAATCGGGTAGCCAAGGAACGTCGAGGGCTGACCGGCGATGTTGCTGGGCTGCCAGATGTACTGGTTCGTGGTGTCCTTGTACTTGCGCAGCGCGGCCAGCACGAGCTTGCTGGTCACCCAGGTTGCATTCGCGCGATAGCGGGCGCGCAGCGAATACACGAGGTCGAGCAGCGTGTCGATGGACGTCGGCATCGCAACGGCCTGGCCGGACGCGGTGTACTGCAACGTGCCGAACGCGCGCGACGAGTCGGCCGTGGTGACCGGCGTCGGGCCAGCCAGGAAACCGGTAGGCTTCTTGATGCCGTTGCCCGACACGAACGCAGCGCCCTCGCCCTGTGCGATAGCCTCGGCGGCGGTCTGAACCAGCCACGATTCGACGTCGAAGAACAGGTCGTCGAGCGATTCTTCGGTCGCCTGCGGCTTGGCCGATGCCATGCCGAACGTCGGCGCGACTTCGGCCAGATCGGACGTGTTGGTCTGGTTGCGGGTATCCGTCTCGCCCAGCCACTCGAACGCGGCACCATTGACGTCGAACAACTCCTTGTAGTCGGTGCTGCCGACCGTGCGCACCATCGAGATGGCGCGGATCGGGCTGATATCGACGGACAGGCGCTGGATCTGGCGCTCAATGATCTCGGGCAGTGCGAAACCGCCAGCCGAACCGGTGCTGGTCACCGTCTGCGTGGCGCGGGTTTCGATGCCGTCAGCCGACTTGGATTCCAGCGCCTTGGCGGCGCGGGCACAGCGCTGCTGGCGCTCGTGATCGGTCGGCGAGCGCATCCAATCCACAAAAGCCGCGCGGTACTCGGCGGCTTCACGGCTGCTTTCCTCGCCGCCGTTGGCCAGCACGCCAGGACGAGAGAGCTTGGTTTCGACCTTTTCGAGGCGAGACTTCGCTTCGTTCAGTGCGTCGATGTGCGCGTCCATGCGTGCCAACTTGGCGTCGAAATCCGACGTGCTGTTTCCGGCCTTGACGGCCTCGATGCGCGCGTCGTTGGTCTTCTTGTACTCGTCAAACGCGGTGGCGATCTTGTCCAGCGCGTCGGCGACCGACTTGATGGACGGCTCTTCGCGCTTTTCGTAGGTGATGGCTGCGGCCAGCTTGTCCTGGAACGCAGCGAAGTGCATGGCCATCATAGCCGTGAGGGGGATTTTCGTCTTCATGGTGCTTGTCCTTTAACGGGAGAGGGAATTGAGCAGCCGGTCGGCCGCTTTCATTGCCGCAGCCGCGCCATGAGCGTCCCGCTCATCAAGTGCGATGCGTTTGACCGAGGCGATCAGCGCCTTGGCCGTGTCAGCCGAAATGCCCGCATCCCGCAGGGCTTGTTCGGCTTGTCGAATGCTGGTGATGCCCGCCACGTCCGACGCCTTGACGCCGATCACGCGGGCGGATTCGTTGGCCGGGAATGTGACGAGCGATACCTCCCACAGGTCGACCTCGGTCAGCGTGCGGATTTCGGTTTCGGTGTCGTAGCTCCACTGCCGGGAGATGAATCCGATGGACAGGCCGTTGAGCGCGCCCATCTTGAGCAGCGCGTAGGCCTCTTTCCCGCACGACGTATCCAGGCACAACTGGCCGCGCACCTTCAGCCCTTTCGCGTCCTCAGACATTTCCGTCCAGACACCGATGGGCTCATCGGCTTCGTGCTGCCAGAGCATCGCCGGCATGGTCCCGGCCGCCTTGTGGGCCTTCAGGCTGCCGGCGAATGCGCCGCGCGCGATCACGTCGTCGTAGCTGTCGGCCACGCCGAACACGGAGCCGTAGCCCTCGATCATTCCGTCCTCGCCAGTCGCCTTGATCTGCATGGCGAACGACCTGACCTCGCGCCCGCCTGCGGCCTCGCGAATTTCGAGCTTCTTCATGGTGGTTTCCTTCTATGCGGGCGGATTCGCCGCCGGCTTCTGACCGGACATGTTCAGCGGGGTGAGTGGTTCATCCAGACCGGGCAGCGGGTCTTTGCCTTCCTCGTCGCGCAGTTCGTTGCGCGTGTAGATGCCGAGCTCGGCCATAGTGCGCGACCACTGCGAGCGGTCTGCCATCGAGCCGGCCTGCATGTACCGGGTGTCGAACTCGGCCCACAGCGGGCCGGAGCCGTCGAGCAGCATCTCGTCGATGCGCTGCGTCCATGCCTCGTGCCACGGCATGAGCGTGTGTTTCAGATGGGCCGCGAAAAACGCCTCCGAGCTGGCGAACGTCGCAGCCTTGTCGCTGTGTCCGATCATGATCGGGAACACGCCGAACGCCCTGCAGATTTCCTCGACCTGCATGCGCCGTGTCTCGATGTGCTGCGCATCGACGCCGGTCATGGCCGTGCTGTGGAACTTGGCGTTGCGGTCCAGGATCATCGGCGTTCCGGTCTTGTCCGATCCTGAGTAGAGCTCCTTCAGTACCGCCGTCAGCATCTTGTGCTGCTCGGCACTGAGCGTGCCCTCGACGCTGTAGATGCCTGACGGCTTCACGCCGTTCGCGTGCATGGCCGTCTGCGACTGCTCCGTCGCCATCGCAAGGCCGATTGCCTGCCGGGCCAGCGCCACAGCGTCCATCGCGTTAAGCCAGTCCCACTGCAATCCCTGCAGATGGAATACATCGTCAGGCCCGAACTCTCCGATCAGGCCGAAGTCGTCCCACACCCGGTAGCGGACCTCGTAGCGAGCGATCCGGCGAACGTCCCACTTTCCGGGCATGACCGGAATCAGTTCGCGCAGTCGGCGATTGTCTCCGCGCACCTTGATCGACAGGCCGGAGCCGGTCAATGCAGCGTGCAGCGTCATCATCCGGCGCCATTCGTAGGACGTTTGCCACTCGTTCGGCCGTCGATGCAGCAGCCGATACTCGGGGATGTTGTCTGCGATCTGGCGACGCTTCTCGCTCGTCTCGCGGAAGATGTTCAGGTCGGGCGTCGCACACCCGTCGGCGATGACCTTGACGCATGCCAGCACGGTCGACACCTGCAGCGCCGACGACGCAGAAACTGCCACGCCGCCCACCAGGCGCATTGATCCGCCGTCGATGAGGGAGGCGATCTGCTCGTAGGTCAGTTGAGTGGCCTTCTGCCCGAATGCCGACCTGATCCTGTCAAGCAGCTTCACTGTGCGCTCACCGTGTCGGTGGATTCCCACCACGACTGTTCGACCACCTCATGATCGGCAACGCCGAACGCCTGCGCCATTGCGACCATGCCGTCAATCCTTCCCGTGGTTTTGCTCTTGTCGAGCTTTCTGTTGCCTGCCGCGTCCTTGACGATCACCGAATTCGACGCGCACATCGTCAGCACCGGATGCGCGCCGTGAGCGACGCGACCGTTCAGCAGTTCCGCCTCGACCGAATCAATGGCGGGAGACATGTCCTTGAAGCCCTGCCCGAACTCGACCAGCGGCAGTTCTGCGCCGATGGACTCAAGTTCCTTCTTGAGCAGGTTGATGCGCCACCGGTCATAGGCGATGGCCTGCACGTTCAGCCGCGCGAAAATGTCGGCCATGTCCTGGGCGACGAACTCGTAATCAACCGTCGCGCCCGGCGTCGTGTGCAGATAGCCATGACGGACCCACACGTCGTAGGGCGCCCGGTCCCGCTTTGCTCGATCCCGCAGCCCTGACTCCGGCGTCCAGAAGTGGCACTGCGTGTGCCACACACCGGCAATCCGGCCGATGATCACCAGCGCCGTCAGGTCAGTCCGTCCGGACAGGTCAAGCCCGGCCCAGACCGGCGTATCTCCGAATTCCAGCACCGCGCCGCCACACGACTGCCACACGTCGCGCGAGATGAACGGCGAGACGACAGACACACGCTGGTTGAGGCACAGGTTGCGGAACGTGTTCTCCGCGCTCGGCATGCGCTGCGCCTTCTTCGCCTGCTCAGCCAGGTCATCGAGCGACCGGAACACGCCGAGCGCTGGGTTTGCTGCGCGCCACGCGGATTCGTCCATCAGGTCGCAATCCTCCGGCGCCGCGTACAGGTGGCACACGATGCGCGGGTCTGCCGACTGCACCGCGTCGTCGATCCAGAGACTGAACAGGTCTGCATCCGATGCGGCCTGCGTGCTGATGGCGATCATCAGCGGGTTTTCGTGAGCGCCCTGGGCGGTGGTGATCGCGTCAATGAAATCGTCCTGCGGACCTCTGACCTGCCCGACCTCGTCCAGGATCGCCAGCACAGGCGACAGGCCGTGCGCCGTTTTCCCCTCTGCCGAGAGCGCCCGGTACTCGACGTTCATCGGTAGGCCTATCAGGCGTTTTCCGGACGGCACGATCCGGACGATTCCGGACAGCTCTTCCGACAGTTGCACCATCTTGCTGGCGTAATTGAAAACCTGCGACGCCTGCTCGCGCGACCTGGCACCGCTCACGATCTGGCTGTTCTGCCGAGCCTCCGGCCCGACCAGGTGCGCCAGCATGATCCCGGCGATGAGCGCGGTCTTGCCGTTTTTCCGAGCAATCGACAGCATCGCCTCTCGGGTCGTCGCCGGGTTGTCGTAAATCTCAAGGATGAACCGACGCTGAAACTCGTCCAGGATGATCGGCTTGCCAACATGCGCCCCTTCTGGCGCATTGCAGTACCTCTCGATGAACGCGATGACGCGCTCGCCTCTGGTCATCATCTGACCGCGCGCAGCCCCGGAATCAGCGGCGCCTCGCCCTCTTGCGCAGCGCCGGCCTTCTCTGCGTCCTTCTGCGCCGCGTTCTTGCCTCGCTGCTCCCGGCTCTCGCCGTTTGTGGCCTCGGCATGCACATGCAGCATGCGAGAGCCGGCCATCACACGGCGGGTGAGCGTTTCTAGCAGCGTGTGCTTCGGGTTGATGATCTGCGTGCCGCGGTCGTTGGTGACGATGTCGCCCTCGGCGTCGATCTCCTGCTGAATGCGCTCGATGTCGGCCTTCGCGCGTGCCATTCCGGCCGCGACTTCGAGGTCTGACGTGTTCCACGAATCCCGCGCGCGCGCGCTCACAATCGAGTCCCAGAACGGTCGGTCGCTCTCACGCAGCTTGACGTGGGCCGGCGGGTCGATCACGCCTGCAGCAGCGTTCTGGGCAGCACGAACCGCCGCCGACTCCGAATCAGATCGGTCGCGTCTCATGGGATTTTCCGGAATTGCGTTGAAAAAATGG